>Ga0228710_1000580_pt1 | contig 47911 bp, 21 predicted proteins | sample MedpolnodulmetaG_FD_177995 | JGI IMG/M metagenome (GOLD analysis project Ga0228710, IMG submission 177995) | Root nodule microbial communities from Medicago polymorpha collected in Santa Monica, California, United States - pink nodules | ecosystem: Host-associated > Plants > Roots > Nodule... | reverse complement strand
TTTTTTTACCAATTCTAGCCATTTACAATTAGCTACAAATGAAACTAAATTGCATCCCCACATAATTCAGAAGCAAATATGGGCGCAAATATGGGCACAAAATTGATGTGATGAAATTAATGAATTAAAAGTCCTCTCAATACCAATAAATGATCCTCGGTCACCTGAATACTTCCCCATATCTCCACTTGTCCACTTGTAATCATCACGTGATGATGTACTATGCTCTTGAATATTGTACTAGGCATCCCCCCACATATTGAATATTGATGCACAAAATTGCATCCCCAAAGAAAAATAAATGACACTAGTTAATTTGTAATCTTGGATCCCCTGACCCCTACAGCGTTTGTCAGAAGCACTACAATAAAACAATGTTCGGTTGAACAACATTTATTCCACATTCTACAAAATAAATCATACTAGTTAATTATTCATCTAAACTAAGAGATTTGCTTATATTTTGAGTTTAACAAATTTAGATTTTTTTTAGTTGTAATTGAGTTCGGATTTTTTTTTTCCACACAAATACCTTCCAACATCTTAATGTTCCTACCTAAGTCACAAGCTCGGCTGTTTGGATTAGTATCTCCATTTGTGAGTTAAGAAACATTGGATAAATTTAAAAGTCTTAGATTCGATCTCGAAAACTAACATAACGGCTAATAATTTATATGAAAAAATATTGTTGATCAGTCCCGTAGGGACGTTAATAAGTTGCATCTCACATATCAAGGTACTCCAAAATTGTTTCCCTTATAGATGCTTGATAATCAGTCACCAAAATCTTGTCAAAAGGATTTTTTCCCATTAAGATACCAAAGATTGATATCAACAAAGTATATAGCTAGTTACAAAAACATCCTTCATGCCTTCATGGTCGGATTACATTGTCCAAGGGACGTGCCAATCATGTTGCCTATTCTTCATGTGAAATTATTGAAACTATGGAATCGTCTAGGCAAGTGGAGGATGGCTTCACTTGATAAGAGATTCTATAAAAATAGTAGCAAGATTTACGAAGTGTTTGGATTATTGTCACATATGGAGTCTCAAACTGAGTTTTTTGTGATTATTGTTTTAGACCCAAGATTTCAATCCAGACTCGGTCAAGAAAACTAAAATGCATTGTTGGATGAGGTCAAAGAATATTTGTATAATTGTTTCTACCGTAGAGACTCCTTTATTGTAGCTAGGGTGAACAATGTCCCACAAGACAACCACACCCTCAACACTACTAAGAATCTCTTGCTCGATTTCAATCACAAAATTTCAGATTATTCTCAGATGATTGGTTCTTCTCTTAGTCATCAAGAATGCATTATTGAATTAAATCGTGTCGACAATAGGTGATATGTAGTGCAACAAAGTCTATGGGTTCAATTCTCGTTGTTATAATTTCAAATCTCAATTTTGTTCATGATATGATAATTCTTACCGTTTTTTGGAATGTAGTCATAAAGTTGATTTAAATAATGACTTTATCTCAATTGATGACATGACTCTTCAACGGGCACGCGGTCAGAGCCCTAGCTCCTCCCACTGCTTGGGAGCTTGCGGTTTCATGTTCTATTTCACTCTCCGACGGGGGTTCTTTTCACCTTTCCCTCACGGTACTACTTCACTATCAGTCACCCAGGAGTATTTAGCCTTGCAAGGTGGTCCTTGCTGATTCACACAGGATTCCACGTGCCCCATGCTACTCGGGTCAGAGCATAAGCTAGTGACTAATAATGAGTTTTACGCCTTGAAGCACGGACACTCCTCGGATTAGGCGTGTCCCAGTGTTGGACACGTGTCGTATCCGACACCGACACTTGTAATTACACTGAATTATGTGATTTTTTCAAATTATTAGTTGTGTCGGCGTGTCTGTGTCGTGTTCAGTGTCTGTATCCATATCCGTGCTTCATAGGTTTTACGTGGTTACATTTAAATCAAAAAGATATAAACCGAGAAAATGTGTGAAACTTTCTTTAAAGGCCACTCTAAGTTAAATGTGGTCTTAAATTCCTTTAGTCTCAATATTTTCTTGTCCTCCCATATTTTTATTCTTTAGTTTTCTTTCTACTTCCTTTCTTTTATTTTCTCTTTTTTCACTAATAAATCTTCATTTTGTTGTTTAAAGAAAAAGATAAATATACAAATTAAATCATGACTAATTCAATGGTGTAAATGCATTGACTAGAGTGACTTTGTGTTTCCTTAAGAGTATATAATCTAGATCCATTGACTAAGAACACAAAAAAGACTTGAGTTGTGAACACAAAAAATGATGCCTTGTATCAAATCACATAACGAATCAGCAACTATAAGTATTTGGATAGATTCAAGGAATAGTATTGTTAAAGCTTAGTTGAGTCTTTTTGCACAAGTTGCTTTTATATGTTCCTGGTGGGTACAATATTTTAGAAGAACATGCTTCAGTAGTGCCACATAGTGATCCAAAATATGTGATCCTTTTTCTCCTCATTTTGCTTTCTTGATATAAGTATATATTCCTCTAACATGAACTCCAACTCGTGTTGATGCACATATATTATTATTATGATTATTATTACCACCATTATTATTATTTTGTACATGCATCATACACACATATCCAATAATTGATGGAATCTCTATGCAAAGAGAGCCACTATAGATGGTTCGTGATGTTTTGAGTTATTACAATAATTTATTTATAAATTATACAAAAATGTAGCTAGATCTACTGTCCTAACCCATCAATAATTAGGTATCTGACCTGGCTTATTTGTGCAAATTTTGTGTTTTTTTACTACTTGATTAAGACATGTTCATGCATATCTTCTCTAATTCATGTGCGTTTGACACTTAGTGCCGTTTTTAATTCGAATAATGTTAGAATTTAATTATATCAATGGTTGTTCATGTGCCAACTTTGCAGTACCACTTTAATTAATATTATAAAAGGACTATTAGTACACAACTTTGGTCGATATGTCTTGTTAGTGTAAAAATGTTTGTGTAACTTTTTTTGAAGGCAAATATTTGTATAACTAATTTGTTGTATTAATTTGCAAAATATCTCAACTACTTTTTTATATTGCATACCAATCAAACTCAAAATATTATATGTATTTGGATCATATATGATGTACAAAAGACTAGATAATAGTTCACTGAACTGTAGAATGAAAAGCATTCATAAAACACACCATACACTACACCTTTTCTACCTCAAGAAATAGAAAGAGCCACGTATGACTTGGACATTCAACCAATATGGACCAAATAATTTATGGTGAAAGTGATGATTACCATTGGACAATTTCTTAATTGAATTTGTTGGGAAAACAGGGTAAACAGTAGTGAAATTTTCATAAATGAATTTCACTCAAGTAAAAAAAATTAATGTAACAAGATCTTGAACATATTCACAATAGTCCAGTGCTTAAAAATTGGTTTATCAAATTTATAACATGAAGCATCTTATTTTACATTAATGGAGGTGATTTGTAGGGACTAGCCATCACAATCCATTTAAGTTAGAGGGGTTGTGTAGCTTAACTCAAACTTTAGGTAAGAGAAAGAGTTGAAGACATGAGTTTATATTCATGCGAATGAGAAAATATTAATTCAACTAACTAACTACTAACATTTGTTATTAAAAAAAAAAATTTAAGTTAGGAAAATAAAATTATTATAAGTGACTTTGAGAGGAAAAAATCTTCTAAATTATAAGTTGTTTTACAATACCAATTAAACATTAATGTTTTTTATATTATACTCTTAACTATTTATTATTCTTTCTTCATTCAATTATTTAAATTACCTTTTAAATACTATTAATGAATTATAATATTGTAAAATGACTCATAATTTTTTTTTTTATATAAAATGACTCAAAATGATTTATAATTTAAGACAAAAATATTATTATTATTATTATTGGAGAGGGAGAAGGGAAATACTAATTAAATTAAAATGTTCTGTTTGGTGTTGATAAGACCTCTTAACATAAAAATAATAATTGGATTGGTTACACAACTCACTCCACCTTTGTGCACCTTTGCTTCACAATTCCACCTCACTCCAAATGCATAGCAAGTTAACTGAATCTTTCTAATTAATTAAGGTAAAGTTGCCTAGCTATTTGTAAAGATTAATTCATTCTTAATTAAGGTCCCTCTTACTTTGATTTGATTTGATGCCAAAACAATTAATTAATCTCTTAGCCCTCCTTTCAATACATCAAAAAAATACAATAACATAAAATAGAAATGAAACTAGTAGTTGACCAAATTAGCATGCTCATGTCCTAAATTGGAGTGGTTCTTTTTGAACAATCTCTCTCTCTCTCTCTCTCTCTCTCTCTCTCTCTCTCTCTCTCTAATGGATTTGTTAGTGGCACTTTCTGAGCATAGCAGGTTCACCTGATCAGTTACAAGTTACAAACACTACTAGCTTCATAATTGTTACTTGATTTATATGCTTCTTAGATACACCAATTTTTCATATCATTCTTTGATTCCAAAAACATACATTATCTTAAAGCTTGAAATATTCTTCACTTTTTTTTACCTAAAAAAGAAGATGCCAAGTTCAGATCATTCATCATTATTCCTGTAAAAGCACTTTTGTTGCTAGAAAGAGAGAAAAAAAAAAAGTATTTTTATTTTTTAGTAACAAGCTTGAAACTGTTACTAAATGTCAAAATGAAAACCCTTTTCTCCAAGGTTCATATTTCACACCCCAAGTTTATTTTCATTCAAAGTTCAACACTTTAGCTTAAAGGGTTGTTAGAAAAGTGGTTAAATTCATCAAAAAATGCGTAGTTTGAAGATTGTAGAACGTTTCAAGAGTATTCAAGTTCATGCTCTTAGTTCTTCATCTGAAACTAATGGTGATAGCAAAACCAAACCTCACAACCTTAACAGACACAGAATATTGTCTTGGTCAAAATCAAAATTCAACAACAATAACACAACAACCTCAGAATTTGCAAATCTTGTTTCTCTTCAGTTACCTTCTACTGACACTATTGAACCATCTATAGAACCTTACCTTAAACCAATCAACCTTGTTGAGACTTTAGCAGAACTCTATCAACGGATTGAGTTTTGCTCCACACAGAATGAGAAAGTGACACTTTTTGTTGAACTTTTCTCTGTTTTGTATGGTCTTGGAGACCAGAAGCTACTCAGAAGATGTCTTAGAAATGCGCGACAGAACGCCGAAGATGTGATGTCAAAGGTTGTGTTGTCTGCATGGTTAAGATTTGAAAGAAGGGATGATGAACTTGTTGGTGTTTGTTCAATGGATTGTGGTGGTTATAATGTTCTTGAATGTCCAAAGAAGAATTTGGAAAATGGGTTTAGTCCTTTTTCAATTAATGATCACTGCAAGTGTCAAGAAGAGAAAAAGCATGAAAATTTTGATAATGATGAGTGTGTTTGTTTGTCTGATGAGGAAAGTGATGTTTTGTTTTGTGTTGGGAATGAAGAAATCAAGTGTGTTAGGTGGAGAATTGCTTCACTTTCAGAACCATTGAATGCAATGCTTTGTGGTGGATTTCTAGAATCCAAAATGTTGAAAATTGATTTTTCAGGAAATGGATTATGTTCAGAAGGAATGAAAGCAGTTGAATTTTACAGCAGAACAAAAAGATTGGATCTTTTTGGTCCCAATACTGTTTTAGAGCTTCTGTCATTTGCTAATAGGTTTTGCTGTGAGGAGATGAAATCTTCTTGTGATACTCATTTGGCTTCAATTGTTGGAAATGTTGAAGATGCATTGATACTTATTGAGTATGGATTGGAAGAAGGAGCAAAACTTCTTGTAGTTTCTTGCTTGCAAATTTTTCTCAGGGAACTTCCGAATTCGCTTCATAATTCAAAGGTGATAAATTTTTTATGTAGTTTTGAGTCAAAGGAAAAGTTGGAAAATTTAGGGTGTGCTACTTTCTTGTTGTACTATTTTCTCAGCCAGGTTGCAATGGAAGAAAGCATGGTATCAAAAACAACAGCGATATTGTTGGAGAGAATGAAAGAGTGTGCTTCAGAGAGATGGCAGAAGGGTCTTGCATTGCATCAATTAGGGTGTGTGTTTCTTGAAAGAAGAGAGTATAAAGAAGCTCAACATTGTTTTGATGAAGCAGTTGAATTAGGCCATGTTTATTCTATAGCAGGTGTGGCTAGAACAAAGCATAAACAAGGTCAACCATATTCAGCTTATAAGTTAATTAGTTCACTCATATTCGAGTATAAACCAGTTGGTTGGATGTATCAAGAGAGAGCATTGTACAATATGGGAAGAGAAAAAGGTTTTGATTTGGATTTTGCAACTCAACTTGATCCTTCACTTTCATTTCCGTATAAATATAGAGCATTGGAAAAAGTTGAGGAGAAGCAAATAAAGGAAGGGATAATGGAGTTAGATAAGTTTCTAGGATTTAAGCTTTCACCTGATTGTTTAGAGTTGAGGGCTTGGTTGTATATTGCATTAGATGATTATGATAGTGCTATAAGAGATATTAGAGCTTTGTTAACCATAGAGGCTAATTACATAACTTTACATGGGAGGATCAAAGGTGAATGCTTGGTTCAAATACTTAAAAGTAGAATTCAGAAGAAGAATCAGGCTGATTGTTGGATGCAATTATACCAACAATGGTCTTCAGTTGATGATGTTGGTTCTTTGGCTATTATACATCAGATGCTAGAGAATGAGCCTGGAAAGAGCCTGCTGGAGTTTCGTCTGTCGCTACTACTCTTGAGGTAAGCATCTTTAGAACTAACTCAAAAGTATCTCTTTGTCCTAATCTTTCAATTTTGACCTATATATGTAGCACTAGCACTTTAGATTGAATGTGTGTTTAGTGTCTCACATCGACACGATTCTGACAAACGTGGTTAATTTATACACTTTTATTTTCTTAAACTATTACAAGTGTCTATGTGTAAGTATAATGTCTGGCGTCATTCTCAGTTATTCATATATTTTGACTAGATGCAAAATCACAGGTTGCGCGTGTCAGTAAATACAATTGGTTCAAATTTTATTTATTTACTAAACATGCTCTTATGCTGCACAGATTAAACTGTCAAAAGGCTGCAATGCGCAGTTTGCGGCTGGCAAGAAACCATTCCACCTCAATGCAGGAAAGGCTAATTTATGAAGGATGGATTCTATACGATACTGGCTATCGCGACGAGGCTGTTACGAGGGCTGACAGATCCATTGAAATTCAGAAATCATTTGAAGCCTTTTTCCTAAAAGCATATGTTTTAGCAGATACAAATCTTGATCCTGAATCTTCTTCTTATGTTATCCAGCTTTTGAAAGACGCACTTAAATGTCCTTCAGACGGACTTCGCAAAGGACAAGTTAGTAATATATCTCAAACTAACACTGTTGAATTGAAATATAGTCTGCGTTGTGTTGTTTTTTATTGTCGTGCAATATTTTGCAGGCGTTGAATAACATGGGGAGTATTTATGTGGATTGTGGTAAAATCGAACTTGCAAAGGAATGTTACAGCAATGCACTTGCAATTAGGCACACAAGAGCTCATCAAGGTCTGGCGCGTGTTTATCATCAAAAAAATCAACGAAAGGCTGCATACGATGAGATGACAATGCTGATTGAGAAAGCGGAGAGTAATGCCTCGGCATATGAGAAACGATCAGAATACTGTGATCGTGAGATGGCAAAGGCTGATCTTGATGTTGCAACACACCTTGATCCTTTAAGGACATACCCTTATAGATACAGGGCAGCAGGTACTTCATTTACTAGTCACTCTCCTATCTGCTCTTTGATTTATTATTGTAGACCTAGATTCAAGCCCTGTTTAGACAAAACTCAATTAAAGCCTTATAAAATAATCGTTTATCATATAACTGCTATTTCTCCAACAAAAGATAAAAGAAGGTTCAACTGTTTTTGTGTAAGGTATAAGCTGTTTTAATAAGCTATCTTGAAAATTTTATGAAAATAAGCTGAAAACAGCTTATGAACATGTTGTAAGTGGTTTTTAAAACCTCTCCCAGAAAGTCTTACAACTGCTTATGACAGTAGATAAGTTCAAATAATTCCAATCCAAATTAGTCCCTCAGATGTGATTTCTTCAAGTCATACACTGCCGTTGAAATAAGCGATTATTATACTGACATGAAGTCTTATACATGACTAGTGCTGATGGATGAGCAAAAAGAAACAGAAGCAGTAGAAGAACTAACTAAGGCTATAAAATTCAAGCCAGATCTTCAAATGCTTCATCTGCGAGCAGCGTTTTACGAGTCAATGGGAGATCTATCTTCCGCTCTTAAAGATTGTCAAGCTGCTCTTTGTTTTGATCCATCCCATGCAGCCACACTTGATTTATATCAAAGGATACAAAAGCTGAACTTTTGATCTTAAAACAAAACTCAAGAAGCTATACATTGGATGAATCAGGAGAAAGATGGATAATAGAAATATACTTGTGTTTACAGTATCAAATATGGAGGATGATTCATGTGTAAAACAGAAGATTTTCACAATAGTATGTATACACATTGGTATATATGATGTGGAATTTTGTGAGTTGTGAGCAATATTCACAGAATTAGTCTTGCACTCTTTACACATCCTCTTGTACAGTTACATTACATGATTATAAAGAGATTCATACCTCTGGTTTCCAAAAATTCATAATTTGTTTTCGCAAATGCTTTATGTCACGACCCTGTAACTCACGAGTACTGATAAAACATTTTCATTGACTGTTTGACATGTCATACCGTGTGATTTCTACCAAATCATCTAGATAACTGTTTTTTTGTTTCTCAGAAAGGAAGAAAAGTCAGCATTCGTGCAACTTGTCGGAAAAAAGTGGTGCTATATAGCATTACTGGTTATTTTTCTTGTGTTTTGTTTTCAAGAACAAATAGTCTGTTCTCAGATTTCCTTATTTGAAACTATATCATGGAACTAGAAACTCACATGTTTGTTTTAGAAATTATATACAACATGTGCACTGGAGATTCCATTTAATGACCATCAACAAGAATGTTTGTTGTTTGTTCTTGCTCCACAAGACTTGCTACATAAGGTACACTCAAAGAGCCAATGAAAACAATAAGATTGATACTTTTCTTCACTTTTAGTTCCTTTTGTTTTTGCTTTTCTTCTCTTCTCTGCCTCAATCTCCAATATGTATCTAACCTTAACATAGTGGTTTGATCTTATTTTCCATGGCAAGTATTTCAGGAATCTAGGATTAATCTTTTACACTCAAGGATAGGAGGAATTTTTTACACAAAAACATGTGGGATTTTTACAGTCAAGGATATGAGGAATTTTTTACACCTATCATAGTGTGAAAAACAAAAACCCAACTAACATAACACCTATCAATAATAAAACTCCAAAAAGACTCTCACCTCCCAAGCCAAAATCCTATCTCATTAAATAATATTTTGGGTTCCAACACCATCCATAGAATAAACAAGATGGGATCTTTAGTCTACTCAAACTGCATTGCTGAGATAACACCTTAACCTCTTCCACCATCTCATCAATCTCCTTAGTAATATTGTTAAAAAATTTATTATTTCTAAGTTGCATGCCAAAACAACCTTCAACCCTTTCTAAGCTTCTTGAGCAGGGGTGGACCTGGCATAGGCCCAATTTTTTTTTACATAATTTTTTTAGCTAAATGTTATATTATATAAATTAACCTCTATAAATAAATCACTTGTGTATGCTGTAGTCTAGTGGTAAAGACGTGTGCCATTTAGGTGATGAACTTGGGTTTGATCATTGTTTTGCCCATTTTAACTTTTTAACTATATTATTTTAACTAAAAATACTATAAAAAAAATTCACAATGCAGGTGTTGAACCAAGGTTACTGACATAAAATCCAATAGAATGTACCACTATACCTACAATTTTTTATATACAGTTATTTTGAGAAATAATATATATACACTAAAGAAATTGCCCTCTAAGAAAATTAGTCATGGCTCCACCATTGTTGAAGACAAAGCTAGTAGTAGTGAGAGTAACACAATCATCGACTTTGAAATATTGGAAACAAATCCTTCTCGCAGACCTGCAAAAAATAGCGCCTCGCTGATTTTGTGATTCCAGATCCGCCCATGTTTGAGACTCCCCTCCCCTCCCCTTCCCAACATTCAAAATGGAGAAAAAGATTTTGAGAGGTAATTAAATTCAAGCCAACCAAAAACCTTGGACCACAATTCAACCAACACTTGACAATGTAAGAAAAGATGAGAAGAAGTTTTGGCACCGTTCAGGCCTCGTTGAATAATAATTTCCTTTGTAGGAGTCTCATTCACAAGTATAAACATGTTACCTCAAAACACGCAAGCCTTCATCCACTCCACCCACTTATTACGAAACCCTACTCTTCTTAACATATATTCCAAGAAACTCTAATCCACCGAGTCATATACCTTTTCAAAATCAACCTTTAAAATCAAGCATTCACACTTTAATTTTTTCGCCGTATCAACCACCTCATTAACAACCAATACTCCATCAACAAAGTTTTGCCCCTTTAAAAATGTTGATTGAGATTGAGAGATAATTGAGTTCATCACCCCGGCTAATCTTGAAGCCAACACCTTGGAGAGTAACTTGTAGAGACTACCCAATAGAGAGATCGAACGAAAATCCTTAAGGTAGAAAGGATTCTTAACCTTTGGGATCAACGTTACAAAATAGGACAAAAAGTTTTTAGGCAACACCTCATTACCATGGAATTGATCAAACAAAATCCGCACCTCATTTTTCACAAGATACCAAAACTCTTTAAGAAAAGCAAAATCAAAACCATCCGGACCCGGACTTTTGTTTCCGTCACTTTCACTCACCACCAATTGGATTTCCTCTTAGAAAAAGGAGAAATTAATCCCATATTCTTGACCTCGGTTAGGCTAGAGAAAGGTACCCCGTTCAACTTGGGTCTCTCCTAACTATTCGATGCAACGTGTCTCCTAAAATACTCCACCATCGCACCTCTAACCGCTTCCGAGGCTTGTAACCACTCACCATCCACTTTAAGAGCTTTCAAACTATTACGGTTGTATCGAGCTTTGACACACCTACGAAAAAACTTTGAATTTGCATCACCCTCTTTGAGCCATTTCGATCTAGATCTTTGCACCAAACTTGAATCTCTACTATTTAGAAGCTTCCACAATTCACCAAACAAAAGCTTTCTACCTTCCACCTCCTCCAAGGATAACATACCCAATTCACCTTTCACATCTAACTCCGATATATCCTCCATCAACAACTTAATTCTATTATCCATTCCACCATACTCCCCTCTACTCCACTCCATAAGACTATTTTTCAACCCTTTCAATTTATTTTTCAACACAACTCCCATCCACCCACTTCCATTTTGACTCCCCCAAATATCATCCACCACCTTTTAAAATTTGGAATTTTCCATCCAATGGTTATTAAAGCGAAAAGGTTTGAGACTCCAATCTACTTCTTCCACCTTTAGGACCAAAGGACAATGATTCGAAACATCTCTAGGAAGAACCCAAGAAGACAAACTTCCCCACATATTCACCCACTCATCCGAAATGAACACGCTATCAATTTGACTCATCACCACCCGTTAGGAAGATACCAAGTGAATTTACAACCCAAAGGATTAATTAACATCTTCCAAATCCAACGCGGCCAAGAACTGATTACAAAGATTCCTCTCCTTTACACCCCTTATTTCCTCTCTACTACTCACCACATTGAAATTACCCATAATGCATCACACTCCATCCCCCAATTCCTCTCTACTGTTTGTTTTCTTAAAAAGAAAAATTGTTATAAAGGAAAGCAAAAACACATACTTCTAAATGATAAAAAAAATATTTTACTAAATTCATAAACAAAAATTAAAATTTCAAGTATAAATAAGTAATAAATAATAATATTTTAAGAATAAAAAAAATGCTCCAAACCATCATGTCTTATTTTAAGAGAAAACCACATCTTTATACAACAAAGAAATAAAGCAATTTACTACAAACCAAAGCAACAATAACAGCAACCCCATTACAATTATTGAAGAATGAATTAATAATAGCAAAAAAACAACAATAGCAACCCCATTGTAACTTACAAGTTTTGAATTATATCTACAAGAGATCTATAGGTACCAAAAACAGCAATAGCAACCCCCACTACAATTATTGAATAATTAACAACCATTTCACACCCAAATCTCTTGTATGCACCTGAAATCTTCAAGTAACAAATTGATGGCACTAAAATTGAAGCCGAGATACATAATAATGCTCCAACAAGTGACATAAGGTATGCAAATAAAGGAATAGCCACTGCTATAACAAGAGAACTTACTAATAAAGATGTACTAATAATCATATGTGTGACCCTTTTGTTGTAATAATTGCATGCAACCTTTATTTTTATGGCATTTATGACTGGAGTAAGCAATAATGCATATTTTGCTATTGGATTGACCAAGGTAGTGTATATTGCCACTTTTGAACTCCATTTTTCTGCTTGGAGGTTCAATGTTACTTGTGATTCAACTTGTTCTCCAAACATTAAGTAGCCTAAAATTGCTGCTGCTGCATAACCAAAAGTGCATGCTAAAAAGCTTACAGATAGGACCTGCCAAAATCAAGGAATTTAGACAATAGTTTAGTGGTTTTACAACTGAAATTGTGGAAAAGAAACACCTTTAGGATTTTAATTCATGTTTTGATGAACAACTTAATTATTTCTACACAAAAGATAAAACAAGTTACATTATTTTCATAAGCTATGCTCAAGAGTTTACGAAGATAAGCTAAGAAAAACTTATAAAACTTAATTATAACAACCACCACCATAGCCTTTTCACATTAAATGGGTTGGCGTAATAGTTTTTTTTTTTTTTTAAAAAGGTTGGCTCTATAAATTTAAGAGATGTGTTATTTGAACAACCATTTATTTAACAACATTTAAGACAACCATTGATTTATAAAGAAAAATATGTATTGACACGAAAATCAAAACAATGGGGAGAGAAAGTAAAAACATAATGTAAGTATGAAAGATAAAGTTGTCACCAAAGTTGTACAAAATGATTGTACAAATATTATTTTTCTAAATTTAACAATGTTGCAACCCGCACAAACATAAGACGACTCAAATTCTTATTTTAGATTCACTAGCTAAAAACTTATTATTAGTGCTTTTAAATTTTTATCATTCTAGTGCAGTTGTAATCAGCACGAACTTTTTTCTTTGAGAACAAGGTTTGATTTAGGGGTAACAAAACGGACCCACCTTGTCGATCTGATCCGATCCGATCTGTATAGCTCGCTATTTTTTACAGGTTAAGTTGAAGTTTTGATCTCGTTCCCTCTAGTTGGTTCGCCTCGCTTAACTCGTTGAATAAATTAGGTAAGGAAGGGGCGGGCCAGCCCGCCAACTCGTCTATTTGCAATTATTTTTTTGTTCAATGGGTCAGACAAAATTTAAAGTAGAGTAACCTAATTATCCATCATAACTCAAATTTGTCTCATAACCTTGTTTTTACCGGAAAAACCTTTGTTTCTAATATTATTTTTTAAAATAGCAGCAACAAATTTGTTTTTTATAACAACAAAATTGTCAACAAAAAAAAAAGCATTTAAAATTATATTTTTTGTTTAACGGGCCAACCCACCAACTCTTCAGCCTGCCACTAAGAGGAACGAGGTGAGATTTTAAACTCAATCACCTAAATTGACTCAGCTCGTCTCGTCCCAATTTTAGTGGATTTGAGCGAGACGAGCCTAAATAGGGCCGACCGACCCACTTTGATTCATGCTTGACCAAAAGCAAATATATTTTCTGCTTCTCGCTCACTTAAAGATTTATCTCAAAGTTCACTTTAGACCTTAACATATATGGTATCGACCCTCCTGTCATAAAAAATATTTAGTCCAAAATTATTGAATATATTGTGATTGTGAACATAGCTCAGTTGAGAGCTATGAAGTTTAGATACTCTAAACATGAAGACATATTTGTATTTGATACGTATCAGTTACCGTCACTCCACGGATACTTGTGAATACATATCCACAAAGTATCATTATTAATTTTTTTATTTTCTTAAAAATATTTGATCGAATACTTAAAGGATACTACACATATAGTGGATACACACAAATACGTGTCCGAAAAATATGAAAGGTAAAAAAAGTGATCTTTATAAGTATTATTTTAATGAAGTAATTTCTTTATAAAAAAAAGTGATTTTAATTAAAAGTATTATTTTGTTATAAAGTGTGTTCTTTATAATTAAAACTAGTGAAGAATAATCAATTCATATTTTCTTAAAGTATTCTGCATGCATATAAGTTTTATTAAAAAAATATATTAACCCCTTTTAGTGTCCTAAATTAAGAAAGAAAAAAAAATCATGTATTTGTATCGTTCCCGCACTCCTACTTCTGATAACAATGTATAATAAAACATTAAAATGCAAATCCTCCTGGAAACAATAAAAACTATATGTAGAGTTTTGCAAAACTAGCCCCCAAAAGAAAACAAGAGGTTTAATATTAGAAGGTTATGGTAGATTAATTATTAATTAATTAATGGGTTATATTGATTGACAATAAAGTTATTAGAAGTTTTTAATTAATACAAGAGCAATGTTCATCAATGCCTCCCAAGCAAATGCATAAACCTCTTACTTGTTCTGTACGAAATCATGATGTTCTCTTACCCAATACCTCTCGGTTTCTCATGGATTCTAAAGTCAGGGACAAATCCAATTTTTTTATTGGAGACAGTATCACATACTATAACTAAATATTTATACAGATAAACAATAAAATTAACTTTTTGGTAGTCCCCTTATAATTGAGAACCCTAAACGTAGTCTCCTTTCAATAACTCCTCCAAATAACCTTGTTCAAACAATTATTCTATTTAACAAAAAATAAATACTAAAACTCTTCATTGACAACTATTAATATTAACAAACTATTCGAGGGCAATTAGTTTAGCATGAATCCGTCCCTGCCTAAAGCTACACGTTCTTGAATCCTATTTCTATGTTATATGCTATTATTTGTATCTATAATTATCATATTTATATTCAAATCCTTCAGGTTATCAACCAACATATATATAACTTCTTTCAACAACAAATAACAAACATATAGTTGGATAGAGTTCAGAATAAATCATATGAAGCAACCAAAACTATTTCTAAAACAGTATAACCTATTTTATGCTAGAGAGTTCATGAAAATAAAATTAAAAAAAAAAAAAACTTAAAAAATGTCATAAATTATTTTCATAAACTCTTTTAAATAGTCGCATAAGTGTTTATACTCGTAGATAAGCTCAATAAATCACACGTGGTAATAGAAATAGTCACATAAGTGCTTACAGTGGAGAAATGACTTTTATTCTTCATAGAATTGTAGAGTGTTGGCAAAATTGGATGAGCACCAAAACAAAAGGCATATAAACTAACAGCAGAAGGTATTCCACTCCAATTAACAAAAACCCTTCCCTTTCCATGAAATCCTGTTCCATCAATTGCACCATTCCACAACAATGAAAAGATGAAAATTAAAGCAGCTAGGGCACCACCAGCAGATACATAAGACAACAAACTCAAATCCTGTAACAAAACAGTAGGCAAAATAACAAGACCAGCAACCATAGTAAACAATGTTGTTCCACCAATTGTTATATTTGCTATGTGAATTTCAGAATTTGGTAGTAGTTTGTTAAGATTGTCTCCTTCTAAAATAAGAAAACCTGTTACAGCTAGATAGAGTTCAACATTCATGATGATTGATACTATTAATCTCCCTTTTGATCCAAATGCATGTTGACCTATGTCAGCAAATGTTTTGATATTAGGGTCCATGTCCATGCATTTTTTGACCAATGTGCCTGTGTAACAACATGCTATGGCAATTGTAAATAGTAGCAATATGCTTAACCATCCTCCAGATGCTAGTGCATAAGGTATTGAAACTATACCAACTCCTGAAATTTGGGCAGAATAAAAAGGTTAGTAACAAGTTGATGTCTCAACAATAAATGCTTAGTTTTCTTTTGGTTTTCAGTTCATTAAAAAATTAAGTTTCATTGCATTTTTAGTCTCCAAATTTTCACTTGTACACGGAATTCGTTTCTCTTTTCAAAATCAAGTTTTTTGGTCTCTTGCTCATGTTTTTGGACCAAAAAATGGCGAGGAGTCAAGTTATTTATTTAAGTGGCATAAAACCGTTGATGTTATGGGCGGGTCTCTCCTCAAGTGGAGCACACTCAAGTAAAAATAAAGGGAAATGTTAATTGGTGCCTTTCGGGTAATGGTTCAGGAATAAAGTATAGCAGTATCTGTATTGGAAGTTAAGCAGTCAACATGTTGTGAAGCCGGTTGTGTTCGTGGTCATGTGCTTGATTCTCTAACATTCCAGGTATGCTGAAGTCTGCAACTTCAAGTGTCAGTTCCGCCTCCATTCCAATACCGTCTAGTTATTGTCTCAGTCTCAGACTGTTATGCTCGAAAGAGCTTTTATGTCTGCTGCTTGGGTCAGGAGGTTGCTGGTACGTGGATCTTGATACCATGTTGGCGGTCAATCCACTCACCAATAAGCCTTTTTTATCCACATGTTGGCGTCGATCCACTCGCCAACATATAACCCTTTTTTATCCACACGGATGTTCACTCTTCATTTTTTTTTTAACTTGGTTTTGCGTCTGTACGGGTTCGTTGGGTTACGTTTGTGAGGAATGTTTATTTTGTTAAGATTGATTAGGGTTGCTCCACATGCATTTTATTATCACGATATACACTTGATTAGGTTATACTTTGGTCAGGTCTAATGTCCCCCAATCTATATATCGCCAACATAGAGAAAAACAATGGCTTGTTTAAATTCGTGTTTTATAGAAAAAAAAATCACTGGCACATGTGTTGCATAAAAGAGGAGTTTAAATCTCAATCGTCTATTTTGATCTATTTTGAAATTATATGAATGTAAATTATGTGATCCTAGCAGGAGCCAACCATCAAAATTAGAGTTTATCAAACAAATATCTGGCATAGGTTTATCAAACAAATATTAATGCATCATTCTTATTTACAAATATTAATGCATCATTCTTACAATAAAATACTTACTCTATTTTTAAATTGGATAATAGTCATTTTGGTCCTTGGATGTGTAACGAGTAGGCATAATAATCATTCAATGTATCAAAATTTAAAAATAGTTTTTGATTTTGCACTCCGTTATCAAAATAGTCTATTGCGTTAAAATGTTTTTTTAATACCATCATATCAGTCCCTCAATATTCTTACGTAATATCAAATCAGTTCATATAAGTACTTACTTGTTGTCATATCAATCTCTATCAGAAAAGAGTTATTGTCAACATTAAGAGACTATTTGAACGTCAATGACTATTTCAACTAACTAAATGCATAATCATGGACTATTTTGAAATACATGTCACAGTTTGACCATATGTAATACTCGCGTAGACTACTCTGACCTTTTTTTTTACTAATATAAAGACAAATGTTAGTATATAAGATGTTTTCATTTTCTCATAGGTAATTTCAAAATATCAATGTTTTATAACTTTTTATTATAGATAATTAAATATATTAACGGTCAAAATTGTTAATTGTCGTATATAAATTGCTCAACATTTATTTAGAAACAATTGGAGTATTAATATAATCCTATTTTCTAAAACATTAAATACTTTTTAGTGGATAAATATTTGTTGGTATCTCAAAACCCACGGATTATCCATTTAGTGGATACTCACATATATATATATATATTGGAAGAATGCATATATCATATTTATTCAACAGAGAAAACACAAATATTATATTATCTTCGTACCCATTATATCCATTTACATCCCTGAATGAAAATATATTTCCTAAAATATGAAGTGCAAAAGTAATAGTTAATACTTAAAAAGTAATAACAGCTGGCTCTTGTTTTCTAGGAGGGGTAGTTTTAGGTCATTTTTTGACCTAAAATCACCCCTCTACACCCTTTTTTTCCTATTTTCTCTCAATCTAAATAATTGATGTTCACATATATCAAGTTTTTTCTTTTGTGTTTTTTGTGATTTCGTCGTCTAAGTGTGTCGTTGTATTGTTTGTCGTCTTGTGTGGCGTTTGATTTTGCGTCTTGTCGCGATGTTTGTTTAGTTCCTATTGAAAGATCGACATCAGTCAACAAATTCAATTGATAATTTGGGCGTAACGTTGCAGATCCGGAAGCATGGGTATTTCGGTGACTTAGATTTTACCATATTATTTGTAGGCATTTTGTCGTTATATGCTATTAACTTGGGTGATGTAAGTTTGTTCGCAGATTCACCCTTTACGTTTTTAGTGATATTTGTATCTGATGTACTCTATCAATTTGAATGAATGAATATCATTTTATTTTTGTCAAAAAAAATACTTAAAAAATAATAATTAAGGGGAGTAAGAAGCAACAAATTAAGGGCATAAGATCAGAATATGGAGAAGAGAGAAGTGATAATTGGTGATGAAAACAATAAGATAGAGGGCAAGAAAGGAACCTGAAATAGCATTAACCAGATGGAAGCAAGTCTTGAATGAAGAAGCGTTACCCACATGAACCATATGGTCTTGATCTTCAGTTTCTGCCACCACAACCCCATTTGAACCATTCACTTGGTACACTATTTCATCATCCAAAAGTGGCACTGCAATGGAGGAACATCTATCACCTTGCTCTTCAGCCATGTAGTACAAATCCAGTAGATGAACGTGACTTGTAATTTATGTCTGCTTGTTGGATATTTGAACTTACCCTCTCCCTTTTATAATGAGTTCAGAATGGTTAAAGTCTTCCAACATTTTTTAAAAGTAATTAAGAAATATATACAAAATAAAATTCATTTATTTTCAAAAAGTTAATGATGTGGAACCCGTTAAATGGTAGGATTCAAACCCACTTGGGTTGATTTGGAACTTTGAGTGTTCTTCTCTCAATATATCATGTTCGATTATCTCCGGTGTAAATTTCGATAGGTTAGTTTAACTTTTTAAAAAAAATGGTGGGATGCAAAATCAATTTTTTAAGGTTAACTCTTTCTGATTAAACTTTTATTAATTTGTTTTAGAAAATGGAGAGAAACCCAACTCATCCAAACACAATTTTTTTCTACCACTAATTTAATGTATAGAATACTAGAAACTAAATATGGATATTAAAGTCCCAAGTTCTAGTTCCAATGTGCTAAATAAAGCCGAAATTGATAAGCAAGACGGTGTGATTAAGATTTGGATCCCAACTTTCTTTATTTATGTGTGTGAGTATTTAATTTTATATGTTGTTGGTCTATTCAAAAAGCAATTAAGTTTGGGGTTATGATAACATATATTTGACGTTATTTTAGCTATGTTTTTTTTTATTCATTTTAGTAGAGTTTGAGATGAGTTGTTTATAGTTTATGAGACATTTTGTATTGTTTTCAATTGAGTCCATGTAATTATTTTTTTTTTCCCAAAACCAGCAATTCCAAAGGCGTTTCGAGTCATTTTGGTGATAAATAATGTAAATTGGCAAATCAAGACATCACATGGAGTTATGCAGGCAAGAGAATGAATAGCATGAGGGTTCAAGAAGATTTTTGAAGGCAATACAATGTAGAGAAATAATGTCCCAAGTTGAAAGCATGAAAGAAGATCACTCAAAGAACAAAGAAACGGTAGTTTCCAGCCTGTTTCCTTCTCCGTACGCCCTAGGGTGTGCCTCTGGTGCCCCAGGCGTATACCAGTGTCCATAAGGCACAAAGTTTTTGTCTTATGCGTCCCATAAAGAACCCCATGTGCATGGCTCCACTGGAAAAACACGTTAACCAGTTTTAAACTTGCCTATATAGAGACTCTTGCAAACACTTTTATTCATTCAGAATCTTGGTGATGCAACATGAAGGCAAGGATCAAGGCAAGCATCAAGGAACATCTAAGGTTTCCCCAACTGCTCTCTATAGCATGTTTTGTATTTATTTTTTTAAGAAGCTAAAATAGCCCACCCTAATTGACATCAGGGAGAATCAAACTTGAGACATTGAGAGGAGCGCAATTCAAGCTTCCAAGCAAACGCCACTAGGCACACCCTAATTAATTAATAAAGTATGTTTTATAATTTATTCTTGTTTATGTTTTATGTTGCCATAAGGAACCAAACTTACTCTGATTATGATTCTACGATGAACCTCTATTTATGTGTTGGAATCAGTTAATGCAGTTTCTTTATTCAGTTATGATGTAAGTCTTATATATTTTTCAATTATTATGATCGTTATAATGCTTCTACACTCCTAGGGACAAATAAGCCCTAACTGTATCTAGTAGACCCAAGGTCACTAAGTCCTAGGATTATCATATGTTAGAGAATAAGAAAGACTTACCTTTCTTTAACCCGGACAAGAACTAAAACTGAAAGTTGTTTAATCATCTTAATCAAATTAGGGTTTTTTTAGTATGATGTTAGATTATAATTTATCCTTTGAGAATTTACTTAGTGTCGCTCTAGTTAAGCATAGTTACCATAAGTAATTATATAGATATATCACATTTTCATAATTCAAACTATCGTTTATCAAGTACTTAGTCATAATTGGTATTGAATATTGTCTTAATCCGACAAAGAATACATATGAGATTAGAAGAATCCTAATCGCCATCTAACCGTTAAATCAAAATTTTCGCAAACTACTACTTTAATTGAGCATATAATTAAAAAATGAAACTCTTTTATTGCTTTCTAGTTTAAATAAGTTAAGTGAATCGCTAAGTTGACGAAAATCCTCATGGAGACGTAAACTTACTACTTTATTACTTGTTACAGTTTTGTGCACTTGTCAAAGTTGTCACCATTTCTCATCATGTTTGGTAGTTTTGGTGTAACTTTCCCTTAGAAGAGGTTTCTATAAGGACATAGGAGTATGGAATCTCCTAATCTTGTTGTTGAATAGTCCTTTGGAAGATAACTTGTTCTTTAAGAATCTCGAAGATTGAGGCTAGTTAGTAATCTTTTGATAATGATAGGGAGAAAGGGACCGTTCTGGTGTGCAATTTATACTCGGAATATGTTTAGAAGACCAGGTGTCATGGCGATGATGGTGTACAAAATGTGAACAAACTATGGGGTTCTCTTGTCAGTTTTGAGAGTATGAATGGCGGGAATCCCTATATTTACTGTATGATTTACTGCACGGTTATCCACGATTGATGTTGGACCTACGCAATCAGTTCCTAGATTATGGGTTCGTCATTGATCGTCACGATTGGAATTCATCTCATAAGTCACCTTTAATGGTCGTTGCTGCTAGAGTGGGATTCTAATTTTTTTTTTCCATTGTTGGCCACGGTTGTATGTATGTCGTTTTGGTTGTTTCCACCATTCACAATCAGTTCCTAGATTATGGGTTCGTCATTGATCGTCACGATTGGAATTCATCTCATAAGTCACCTTTAATGGTCGTTGCTGCTAGAGTGGGATTCTAATTTTTTTTTTTTCCATTGTTGGCCACGGTTGTATGTATGTCGTTTTGGTTGTTTCCACCATTCACAATCATAGGCACCTCAATCTAGTTTCTGGTTGTTGTCTCATCATATATGAGAGGAAGTAACCAATAGTGCAAACAACATTGCTCGTTGTTGTCTTTCTTCTAGGACCCATTTGATCAAAGGGTGACCGAAGAGCGATTTTATTATTTCCTTTTCATCCGATCATTATTATAAACAAAATGGTTTTCCAAATTCATTGAATAATTGATGTATCTGATCTATAAAATCGTCTAGATTCATCGGTTGTTGAATAAATCTTAAAAATGAATCTTTGTCAACATCAGTGATAGAATGAAGTAATTGTCATAACCATATCAATGGTGTTTGCCTTTCTCACCAGCCTGGTCGACGTGTTGTGTTCTTTCTGATCGTTGTAAACTTGCTAGCGACGTCTTGACTTGGTCAAGCCATAAGAGATGGGTCACTATTTCATGCATTATCGGAAATGTACGTGTGGATGATTATACTACAATTTTTCTTACTAATCTACTACAGATTTTTTGACACGTTTAGAGTACTACAAAAGGATATAGATTTTCTTTTTATTTACGGAGATGATTCGGTGTCTTTGCCTTCGGTGCCTTTAGTTCATTTTAGATGAGAGAGAAGGTTGGATAAATGATTAAAACAAATTAATTAGATGAGAGAGAATTAATGATTTAGAGAGAGATAGGAACAAAAGTCATCAAAGGCACCGAAGCCAAAGGCACCGAATCCTCCCTCTCCCCATTATTAAGGTGCTATCTGAGAGCTTTGTATCGTATAATATGGATTTTTCTATCCTATCTAAATTTGTACATATTAAGAAAATCAAAATAGTACATTTGACTTGAAACTTGTGCATTTTATATTAAATATGTAATTTTTTAATAAATAATTATTGTTTTTTAATAATAAGTTACCACTTGCTTTAACATGTGGAATATTGCATATGTTAGATAAATTCTTACAATATTTATAATAACTAAATTTGAAATAAATTGTAGCAAAAAAGTTTAACTAAAACAGACAATTTGTTTTTAAATTTTTTATAATATAGTCTATATTTGTATTTAAATTTGAAAAGGAATTGAGTTCTTAAAGATAAATTTGTTATTTGTTCAAAAAAGAGTTTAAACAAAAAATAGTAAAAAGTTATTTAACATTAAAGTTGACTTTATACAATGATATTGATGACAAAAATCATTTGTATTTCTTATTCCTATATTCAGTCTTGGCAAAGATAAATCGATAAATTCCGAACAAAAAAAAAAATATAATATCGGTATACAAAGTCCTTTGCGTATTTTGTTTTGTGGACAGTGATATCCATATCTCAAATAGATGGTGTCCTGTACGTTGTCTTTTGATAGCAATTCATTCACAAAAAAGATGTAATTTTAGTGTAGCATCTCTTTCCCTAGCAAGTAATAATAAATAAATATCACCAACTGTTTGACAAAATGAAGAAACAACAAATGAGAGAAGCTCACTAAAATTGTTATATTCTATATCACTAAAATTGTTATATTCTATGGACTGAAATTATGATTGAAAGCTTTTCCGGGTTAGTTGATCAGCAGACTTATCTATCAGAGAATATAAATTTTGGTATTTTAATATCGTAATATTAAGCTTCTCCTATTGAGTTAACACCTCAATTATAAAATTGGGGATATATGTCAAAGAGCGTGTGTTATTTGAACAATTATAGATTTATAAAAAAAATAAAAAATAGATATTGTCACGAAAATTAAAGCAATAGAGAAAAAAAAGTTAAAACATAATATGAATATGAGATAGAAATATATCATAAATTAGTTGCATAGATATTATTTCTCAATACTTACATTATGTTTGTACAATCAACTTATGACAATTTTTTCTCTCATACTCACATTATATTTTTACTTTTTCTCTCTATTGTTTTAGTTTTTGTGACAATATAATATCTACTTTTCTTTATAAATATATGGTTGCCTCAAAAGTTGTCATTTAAATGACTGTTCAAATAACACACATCTATATAAATACAATCGAGCACACGCGTCAGAGGGAGAGAGAGATGTTGATTGTTTTTATATGTACCAAATTACCTCCGCAATCAAAAGATCCTATTAAAAATTAGGGAAATGTACCTCGTAAGCTTCCCTCAGTTGGTAGGGATATTATATATTATATACATGGGTGGAGGTTCGAACCCCGGACATCCCACTACTCCACATTTAAAATATGTGAGCTCTAGCCACTAGGCTACTTGACAAAAAAAAAGGAAATGTTAACGAGTGCCCCTTAAATACTCTTCTTTATTGAAATATTTGACTTATTTATAAAATACTCTTCTTTTAAAATCTTAAGAGTGTCGTGGGCACACTCCTTAACAAGACCCTAAAAATTATTAATATTTCATTCAAATTTATTTTAATTGAGTAATTAAAGTAGCTCATATTTTTATTCAATTTAATATTAATTAACTGAACTAATATAATTATAATTATGATTCTTATTTTTTTAAGCAAATAATTATGTTTTTTATATAATTTTAAAAAATAACTAACTTTGTTCGGTGAGAAAAAAACATTAGCAAATTTTTTGCTACTCATTCTACACGCTGAACATACTGTATATTTTTACGGGCACTCAACATATGTTATAAAGCTTTATCACATTGTCCTCGGCAAAGATTGAAGGGTCCCCACAATTTTGTTAACATATGAAATACGGCTTTGTTTGCGAGTTTGGAGATGAAGAGAAGGAAATGCTTGGAAAAGAAAAAGGAAAAAAAAAGTAAGTGGAAGAAGTACAGAACATTGAAAGGAGAGGCTTTGGAGGCTTATTTTTCTTCAAAATATAAAATCCTCCTCGTTGGGAGAATTAAAAAATTGTATTGGATAAGGGATCTGGGTTTGTGAGGGTTTATATGAATTCTTCAAATTTAATATATGTTGTTATAATATTCTTAAAATTAAAAATATATTAATCTTAAGCATTAATTTATCATTATCTAAAAAAATACTCTTTCAAAAAATGTGAAAGATTTCTCAATTTTCCCCTGTATTTCTCTCCCCCCCAAAGTCTTTCCTTTCCCTTCCCTCCAAACTCCCAAACAAAGCCTAAGTTACCATTTAGATTAGGCTTATTTTGAGTTTATGTAAAATAACTTATGTAAATAAATACATTTTTATGCTAATTTATAAATTTTATTAACAAAAATTGTTGTATCTTTATAACCTGTTTTTTCATAAACAACATTTACAAAGAGATTATATTGTATGACCAATTTATAAACCGTTTATATCTTAAGCAATCAATTGGATTTCTCTCAAGAACAAAAAAAAACACTTCAATTGGATTAATTTATACATTTTTTTAGCAACTTATGAATAATACATAAAAGTTTATTTATTTATATAAGTTGGTTTACACAAGCTCATAATAAACCTAATCTAAACAGGAGCTAACTCTATTTGCAACTTCTCTCGTCGGAAGTTCTTTCTCCCATATTTTGCACATATTTTTTTTTAGTAATGCACATATTGCTACAAAACTCATAGAATAAGAACAAGAATATAGAGAAAATGAGAAGAAGAGAGAAGGAGAGGAACCTAGAAGATGATATTCTTTTATTCTCCTCTGATGTAGAATTAGGTTACATGTTATCTCTATTTATAGAGAAATACATTGAATTGAGAAACAAGCACACTAGTATGTATGAGCTAATAGTATGACTCATTAACCCAATTGTTATATGGACATCCACTAATATTATTCATAATACTCTCTTTTTGATGTTCATTGAGGATATGCCAAATTAAAACATTGCTAAACAAAAACCAAGTGGGAAAAAAATCTAGTGAAGGAAAAATAGTACATTAATTGATTGGTTTCAGTTTTAAAAGAGTGGCATTAATAGCCATATTTGAGGGTGTAATTCTCGAACGATTTTCTACAGTGCAGTAGTTAATCACACAGTTGTAGATGAGCTTGTTTTATCCCGGAGACAGTGTGGCTGATAGTCTGCCTTGCACAATTTTCGGGCAATCCCACAAAACGTCTTAAAGAGACCGACTTGGTTGTGACTCAACCTAGTGATAACTTCGGTAGATGAATTTTTTTTTTCAAAGTAGAATTTGAAAATCCAAAACTAACAATTCGATGGCGGAACAATGTTAAAAAGAACAACAACGTATCAACAAAAATGGTATTTTCAGATTCTATTAAAAAGAGAGGAAATACATTTTCAAAACAGAAATGAGGAATTTTTGTGATTTATGCATAAATTGGTAAATTATAAGATTAAATTTGAATGTAATGCCTTGATAGTCATATAGGAAATCAGTAACAAACTAAAATATGACATCATTACTTTTACTAATAATAACAATTTCACCTTTTTTACTGTCTATTGTATATTGCAGAGTTGTATAACTCAATCATACTCAGATTGATCAAGGCATTGAACGTTTTAGACTGGTAGACGTGATTTATTGTAGTCTATTCTTATACATGGTTGTGCTTTTGCTAATTTTATTTTTTTTGCATATTTAATTAGTTTTTTTCGTGTGTAAGCATTCCTTTTAGGAGCATTTCTTTTGAGAGGCTAAACTACCATAAACAAACTTCATGGACATTATACAGAAACCAATAATGCTTCTTATACAAAAATTTGTATGCAGAAAGAATCTAAAATGGTTAGACTTGATTGACAAACACTTTCCATGTACATAATTTTTAGTCATATAATGAGAATGGATGAAATTTGGAAATATGCATGTACCATATAGTTGAAACTTTAGATGGCCTCGGCAAATTGTTAGACTAATCATCAACCTGTTCTTTCCTCATTTGATTCCACGATATCTCAGCTGCACGAAAGAAAAATTCTATCGGACAAAAGTCAAATTGGCGATGTTGTGTATGGTACGAAGTGTTGGGCGGTTAAGAGCTAACATGAGAATCAAGTATAGCAGAGATGAGGATGTTGTGTTGGATGAGTGGTAAGACTAGACGGGATAGGATTAGCAATGACACCATTAGAGAGTTGAGGTATAACATATAGTAGAAAAGATAGTAGAAAATAGGCTTAGGCAGTTTGGACATGTAGAGAGAAGACCGTTAGATGTTGTAGTACGAAAAGTAGATCAGATGGAGGAGAGTCGGATTAAAAGAGGCAGAGGAAGACATAAAAAAACTATAAGAGAAACTATTAGAAAAGATGTAAAGGTTAGTGAGTTGGATCCAAATATGGTTTTAGATAGAATATTATGGCGTAATTTGATCCATATAATCGATCTCACTTGGTGTTCATTTTGCACTTAATTCGGGCAGGAGTGCAACAGAAGGGAGGCCATAGGGTATGGATGGGTAGGCTTCAAAAAGAGACAACGATTCTCATAAAAAATTGTTTTTGAAAATAAAAAAAACAAACAACAAAATGAAGTGAACTTACGACTGCCTATGTGGTGCAAATAGATTTGGAATAAGGATCACATCATTTTGTGCAACGTATAGAGGTTAATGAGAGTCATATTTATGCTTTAAAAATAAAATGTTACACACATATATGTGTTGCCTACACTACTTAAAATTCCTAGATTCGTCTTAACACCGATATTACATGAATTAAATCCATAAACTAATGTCTTAGCAAATGTCCTCAGACATAATTTCTATTTCAGCCCACCAAAGAGGGGATGATTTTGGAGTTGCTCCATCAGGCCCCATATCAGTAATTTCCTTCAACTTAGATGTAATCTCATTCATTGATAGCCTTGTTTCTTGATCAGGATCTACACAATTGTTAATCACTTCTGACCATTTCTCAATTTCATCATCTTTCAAAGAGTTCAAGCTTGTATCCACCAATGCTCTCAATGGTTGTCCTCTTATATATTCTGCAGCCCAATCTGTTTGAGAGCCATTTTCCACTGCATATGGAATTTTTCCTGTTATCAACTCAAACAATATTACACCAAAACTATAAACATTGTCCTTTATTTCTTCTTCTGAAGTTTTTTCAGAAGCCTTCTTCGTATCGACTTTGTCGGTGCAGAAACTAAGGTCTGATATTTTAGCAGCATAATCTTCAGTGAGGTATATAGAAGAAGATAGAAGGTTTCTGAGGGAAATGGGTGGTGTGAGCTGATGCATGTGGTCTAGACAGTAAGCTATTCCCATAGCTATCCTCTTTCTCATTCCCCAGTCTAGCTCTTCTGCTTCTTTAACTGCAACACATACATGAATAGTGTCAACACATAACAATATCTAACAGCTTAGTAAAATTTACATAATAATTTTCAATTAGAATTTACTATGTAAATTTTGAACAAAACAGGACTTACTATGTAGATGCTCAAACAGCGTTCCATTCGGAGCATACTCAAAAACCATCATCCTTGTGAATGGCTTATTCTCTTCACAATAACCAATAAGATTCACAAAATTCTTGTGGTTCACCCTTGATAACATCTCAATCTGAAAGACAAAAAGTAAAAACAACAGAAAGAATTAAAACTAGAACAAAAAAAGGGTGATTCATTAGCTACATTTGTTGCCTATGCATACCTTCTTTCGGAAATGAGTTTGCATATTCTTCGACCAGTCTTGCGCTGAAATAGCCGCAGAAGATACAACGGCTATCTCAACTCCACTTGAAAGAGTTCCCTTATAGATAGTTTCATCTTGTAGAGAACCAATAATGTTGCTGAAATATTCACAAGCTACTTCAAGTTCACCTCGTTTAAGACTTGGAATACCTGAATCATGCAATTTTAGATCAATAACTGTAGTTCAAAAGAATAAATATATGAAAATGCAAACAGAGAAACACACGATGTTTGATAATGGAATTCGGCCAATTGTGACCATGTCTTCGACTGCAAAGCGATTGGAGTACCCTTTCTATTATTTCAAGCTTAGGGTTTACAGTGTACAACTTGTATATAAATACTATGGTCTAGATTACATCGATTACATCTAAACCCTACTCAACATACAAGCTCAATGAGTATGCATATTTCAAATAAACGCATAAAGGAAAAAGAGATGGCCCTTGTTTGGATAAACAATTTAACTAAGCGTTTATCATATAAATGCTTTTTTATATAAACTATTTCTATAACAAATATAAAATAAAGTCAAATTGTTTTCATATAAGTTATAAGTTATTTTCATACGCAATGATGAAGTGTTTATGGAAATAATATACTGAAAGGAGGTATCCGGTATCAGAAATTACCTGTTACGAATGCTTTTCGAAGCTGGCCACTCAACCCTGTGGTCCAAGGTTTAACAGTTACAACCTTACTGCTTCTGAAGCAAACGAAAACTGCGAATGACACCAAAATAAGGAAGGAAAAGCCTCCAACTGTTGACCATATAACAACAGAATGATGCTTTTGGTTTGAACTTTGTGAATTCATTTGGTTTGAAGATGGAGCTGGGGAAGGTGCAGAAATCCAACTAGAATGTGGTGGTGTGGATAAAACTGTAGGGGAAGGTGATATCACAGGTGAAGGTGAAGGTGAGGATGATGGTGAAGGAGAAAGTTCTGGTGATGTTAATAGTGATGGAAGAAAAAATGATGTTGATGGTGAATTTGAGGGACTTTCTGATGGAGAAACTAGTGAAGATGTTGGTGATGATGAAGGTGAAGGATTCTCTCTGTGATCAAAACTCTTGGTTTTGTGTGAGTTAGCAGAATTTGATGTTTGTAGAAGTTTTCTATTGTATGGTATATCCCTTTGGTGCCTGTCATAAGCATGAAAAATTGTGAATATCATAAGTAAAAACAAGTAATATGAGCAAAAATATAAGGTAACAATCATTTACAAGCCTCAAAAGACAAAGAAAAGTGGCTACCTACACAAAGTTGATGAAAAAAAAGTGGCTAGCTACACAAGTTTAGAGGTAAATTGTGATGCATCAAAATAAATTGAAAAATAAGCATGTACAATGATTCACATTGATTGAGTTAAGTTTTGGTTGAAATTGAGATATGACTTGCATGTAGCGTAAAATACTAGAGATATTGAACTAAGAAGAAAATAAAAACATTGAAGTCACAGATTTAGCAAAGAAAACAAATTTATGAGAATCAAATTCTGACGTGTTCGACTTTCATAAAACAAAATATTTTATCCTAGGAAACAACATTTTGCACATGATCATACTTCATTTTCTTCTTCCTTCTGCACGTTTTTCATCTTTTGTACCGATTTAACACAATTTTCAACTATTTTCATCTTCTCTTTGTGCAAAAATATGGTTAGTTTTCTGTTGAGTGGACGGTTAATAGTTAGTATCTTGGCCAAGAAATTCATTGGCCACACAACGTGGATTCTTCCCTCCATACAGAACTCCGTGCCAAAGAGTTAAGATGAAAAATATTCACAGTTTTGTTTTTAGTCCCTACAAAAAAAAATTACACTTTTTAGTCCCTGTGACATTTTCCTAAAACATTTTAGGGACCAAAAATGTTGATGGAATTTTTTTCCGGGGACTAAAAATGCTGCTGATGGAAAAAATTTATAGAGACCAAATATGCTAATGGAAAATTTTTATAGGACTAAAAAGTGTGATTTTATTTTGTAGGGACTAAAAACAAAACTGTGAATATTTATAGGGACTAAACACTTAATTAGCCCAATATTTAATTACTTATTTTACAAAGAAATATTTAATTACTTGTTTAAAGTATTCAAAGTTCCTATCACTTGAACAAATGCAACTCAAAAGAATGAAAAATGCAACTCAAAATTCCATATTTCTTGATATACTATTCATAGATTAATAGATAAAAGAAAAATACGTTCAACTTTTAATAATGTTGCTAAAAGTACGTATAATAGTTACTTAAATATTGTTACCAACAAAAATATATTTTTTTTCTAAAAATCCTGACTTAACGGACAATTGTGTGTGTGAGTTTTGTAGAGTTGATTATTCAAGAACCGGACCTTTCGACCTTATTATTTTACACTATTAATATATACAAACTCAATTATATGATAAAATTATTCCACATTCGGTACACTCTAATATAATTCATCTGTTTTAAAATGAATGTCGTTTAAAGTTTTTACACACATATTAAAAAATACATTAATTAAAAGAAAGAGATATGTTATTTTACCGAACTATCTTAATCAACTATTGGTTTGTTTTTTATAAAAGAGAAAATAATACTTTGAAAGTAGTGTATATAGTATTAATTGAAGGGCATAATTGAAAATAAAAAATTATTATTGCATTGAAAACTAAAAATGACATTCATTTTAAAACAATTTTTTTCCTAAAACGATATTCATTTTAAAACGGATGGAGTAGATCTTTTGTAAAAAAAAAAAAAGTTATAAAATATAGATCCGGTGAATTGGACCTTTCAACCAGCCAATACTTGAATAATTTTAAGTTTAACTTGTTTCCTTTATATTATCCAATTTTCTATGGTTTAAACTACTTTATTTTTTACTCAAAAAGATACTAGTACTTTATTTTAATTGGATTTGTTAACCAAACCCATATCGTGGTAATCACTTAGGAATAGCCAAATCCCATAAAGAAAAACTTTAGAATTGCCAACAAACTAAATACTCTACCAAATATATAATCACAAATAGTACTTAAAATCGTCGAAATTGAGTAATTTTGTCTTTTAAAAAAAATTGAAAAAACTTAAATGATATATATTGTAAACAAAGTTAATTTACCCTGCTGTCTTTTAAATTATTACTACAATATTAAAATACTCTAATCTATAAATCGAGTATAGTTTTATTAGCCGGAAAAAGAAAAAAAAAAGGTTCTAAATTATATCAGCCGTTTTGGTCGGTAATATAGTTCTAGAAAACAAAGGTGGTCAAAAAGATTCAATTTCAATATTTTGAATTTTGTTCATTTGATGCATCGATTTGTCTTGAAAACTAAAGTGGGAATTTATTAACAAAGTATATTTTGACTCATCTTTTTTTTTTAGGGAGAATTTGACTCAACATTTTTTTTCAAAGGATGGATTTGACTCAACTTGGTTAACGAATTTTACTTGGGTAAAATTGTTCGAGTAATATGTTCAATCTCTTGAACAATCACTCTCTTATCAAAGAGAAAAGCAAAACTGCATGAGAAGAAAACTATAATTAACATCAAAAGGAAAAAAGAAGAGGGTGTTACTTACAAGGCCACAATATTTCCATGAGAACATTCCACTCCAAACCAAACACATGGATCAATAACTCCTTCACCATTCCAGTTCAACAATTCCTTCATCTTTTCAAGTGTCAACCCTGCACATCAAAATCAATCACACAACACATCTGAAATTAATTCTTCCAATATCTTACAATCTTTGAATCAATATTATAAGCTCAAGAAAAAAAAGAAAGTAAAAAAACCAAGGGAAAAAATACAAAAGAATCAATGATTGCACTTCATTCTCTAAAATTACCTTGGCTGGTTCGAGACAAACTATGATAGTGTGTCACTCCAATTATCACCATGCAGCAGAATAGTATGAATCTCCACGATTCTTTCATTGTGAGAACAAAGAGTTACTTCTGAAACAATGAATAATATCATAATATAAACAACATAATATGAGTGATGAGAAAGACCAAATAATATCATAACAGGAAATTAATGGTATATAGAATATGATATAGCGTAAGAAAAAATTTAGATAATAATAAAACGAACTTTTATTATTGAGTTTGTGTTTGGCTTTTGCGGCGATGAACGGCGTGTTTGTATTAATTCACCGTTTCATAGTAGTGAGTTGAATATATTGTGTCATCTATTTAGAGAAGTCACCAACTCAATTCCATGTCTCTTTATATATGCATTATTATGTATGTTTTTTTTATTATATAGTATATATGTTAGAAGCAATATTGTACATTGTATAGTATCTCCTTAAGGCACGTGCTAACCATGCATTTTATGATGGAATTTTTTATCACTATATTAGTGTTATTAGCTTTTAGCAAATCTAATAGCTATGTTGCACCTATATACAACTTGCCATAAACTTGTCAATATAATAATAAAGTGCTAGTTTGGATTTTCTTTTTAAAAAAAATCGAAACTTATCAAATAAATATGGTAAGACTAATTTGACCAAAAGTTATTATTTACACAACACGATATATTTTTCCATGTCAGTGTTGTAATTGACATGTCATCACATCACGTGTCCTAGACATGTCAACAACTAAATGGTCAAGTTTTAGTGAAATTTAATGGTGCAGCTAATTAATCCCGCATGAAATTATCAGAGAATAATTTAGATACTAAATTTTGTCACAACTAAATTGGTTTGCATTATTTCAATTGAGAACGATGAAATTGTTAAAGATCTTTTTCAATAAGATTGACATGTTCACATTGTTCACACTCTTCGAGAAGAATATAATCATGGACCGTTGTGATTTTTTAGCTAAGTTTGGTGTTTAGTCCAACATTGATCTCATAGTCAATCAAACCTAGAACGTAGTTTCGTAGAGTGTACTTGTCCTTATTTTTGTTTTGCTTTTTTTTTTCATTTTGTCCTTAAGCTTACAACATAAAAATTAAAATTGAGAGGAACGAAATTAGATATTTTTAGTCTATATTATTTAACAAAGGACACTTATCATTTTACTACTTATACATCACTCATACATAGACACCAATTCATGCTCTTAAACATTTTTGCAAGCATACTCTTATAACTTTACCAAATATGTTAATTAAATCTAACATTCACATATCTAATTTTCCAACTAGGTTGAAGAGGTCCACAACTCCACTTATGTATCATTTGATTGGAGTATAGAATATGTAAGAGCCATGTAAGTTTTCTTCACCTATAAGCCATGCAAGAGGCATAATACCTAAATTCACATAATGGATGTTGTTGGCCCTTATTAACAACCAATTAACATTTTTTATACCACATATTATAATATACTCACACTTGTACTATTGCCATTTGGACCAAATCTTACTTATGTAGAAGATATAGTTTGATGATTTAAATAAAACAGGATTAGTTGGCTAGTTAATTTTATGCTGAAGAAAGGTTGTGTTCTTTCTAATTCTACTATCCAGTGAAGGATCATATAGGAATTAAAAGGGTAAAGCTATGGCGTGACACATAAGTAGTCACATAGTGTTAGCAATAAGAAAAAAAGATGAGGGATAATGAGATCCAACCTTCTTTAAATGTGACTGCCATAATTAATGATGACAAATATTGAATGATCATTCATATCATAAGTTCATAACTCCTCTTATAACATTTATTTCCCAATTATAAAGTGTTATTGACACAATTTTAAAAAAAAATATTAGTAAAAAATTCCTATGTGCATTATGTTTTGGTTGGCAATGTTAATTCAATGCACACGAATTTTATCTGTAGTCTAGAAATTCATTAATGACAAAATGCACATCATTAAATTAGATTTCATAGTTCATATATCATCTTAAATTAATTTTGATAACCCTATCAACGTGTCTGTCTTTTCTTGGTTGCTTACTTTGGACACATTAGCTACCATATCTAATATGTTTATCAGAAAGATAGAAAGATCGCTGCATATGTACCTTGTACACAAGACTAAAAAAAAGTGTATATAGTCTCGTGAGTTTAACTCAATTGGTAGCGACAATGATGTAAAGTCTGGGGTTCAAACACCGACCACCACCACAAAAAAAAAAGTGTATATATATATAGTCACACGACTAAATATATAGTGGTTAGACACATATGCAAATAGTAGTGCTTAACTCTTGTATATGAGTCGGGAGTTGGAGCTAAGGCCCTTAAGATTAACAAATTTAACGGATGAGATTTGAACTTTTACTCACCACGTTATATTAGGTTAAAAGACCAATTTTATAGCAAACATCAACATCAGACTTATGAAGAAATTGATGCTTTGAGTAAAATGTTGTCGCTTGAGAAAATTAAATCCAAAAGGTCTGTTAAGTTTAACATGCCGTCAAGAGGAAAATATTCAGAGAAACCATCAAAATATTGATCCATCCACATTGCAGTGTTGTTTATTCAAATAAAGGAGTCAATGAGTCATGCTCGTGACCTAAAAAATAGGGCCTAGGTTGGTTTCATGGATCAGCAAATGGACAAGGCAACCTCCTTTGTTTTAACAGAAAACGGTGTCCAACCTTTTCCGAGTGTGACACTAAATCATATCCATATACCGTACACAACTTCACATGCTTCCAAATTTCTTCATAAGGCTCATTCTATGCTTCCATATCACATTTTGTTTAAACAATGCTTCGATATCACATTAAATTGAAATCTAAGATAAACTTGGTTTAGATTACTCATCATTAGTTGAATTTAATTTTGATCCATTAGATGTTGACATGACAAGTTATGTGTAAATTCTAGGAGGTCATGACCTCTACAACAAGAGGTGTCAAATGGACTGGTCTGGTCCAACCCGACCCGAAGGGCCTAATTGTGTAAATGGGACAGTCTGACCCAATCCATTTATAATTGGCCGTAAATTCTTGAGCCTGCGGCATGTGTGGGCCAAGGCCAGCTGGCCCATTTTAGTTTTCTTTTTTTTTTATTTATTCACTCTTTTTATGTATTTTTTTATATATTAGTTACTTACAACTATCTTTTTGTCTTTTTTTTTTGCAAAAACTATCTTTTTGTTAAAATATGATTTGATGGTCATAAAAATGTAAATAATTTTTACATTAACATTGAATATTAATTAAACTCTAGATTATTCAATATTAATTAAACTCTAGATTATTCATTCTATTGAATCAAATTAAGAATTTATAAAATTTAGAATTTGAAAACTTTGACCTAAATTCATTCATTTTTATTAAGTTTACTTATTTAAATATATTTGTATTAATAAATTTTAAATTAGTTGATAATTTTTTCAAAAAGTGTTTTTTAACAAACAAAAAAAAAATAAAAAAAATGTTATTCTCCCAACAAGTTTTGCTCACTCCCAACCAAACTTTCGAAAATGCCCCCAACGTGAGCTAAGTCACACATATGTTAAACCAGCGTGAGTTAAGTCACACTGAAGGTCGGCATGAATTAACTCACGATGCGTGACCTTTTAAAGGTCAGACAGCAGTTCATTTCCTCTTTCACATCTAAAATCTCCAAAATCTCTCTCAAATCACACAAATTCAAAATTCCTTCAATTTCAAATCAAACAACCCTCCAATAACTAGTAAGTTTTCATAATCAAACACCATTAACCATTTATGTTTATATCTTAGATTTTTCCTCCTAAATTAGAATATTTTTAGTTTTAGGGTTTGTTTAAATTTTGATTTTTTTGGCAAGAAATGATACAATGTTTACATGTAAATGACTTATATTGCTTAATTGTTTAGATGTTTGCAAGTTTATGTTGTAGTTATGAGTTTTAGGGTTTATGTATAATTTGCACTCCAAGCGTTTGATGAAATGTTTGAATGAGTTTTTCATTGATTGTTTAATTTCTTATGGTGTAGATCTGAAACAATGGACAATTTGTTCAAAGCTCAAGTACGTTTCAATAGTGGAAACCCTCATTTGCTCAAAGTCTAGGTCGATGTCACGTTAAAGGAAATGAAGGATCAACTGCACAAAATCAATCAAGGACTCAACCCCGGAGACATAAGGAGGGTGGAGGATCTTCAGTATGCACGTCCCGGTTATTTGCAGACTGGAAAGATAATGCTAACAGACGATTACTGCGTGAGGAGTATGTTCTCCAGATATTATCATGAACGCATGTTCCTGAGGATTGAGATGGAAGTTACGTTGCTGAGATCTCCTGAAGATATTGTCAAAAGTTTGATTATGGCACAAGATTATGTTTAGGTAGCATCATTATTATGTAGTGTCTTTATTTTGTTGGAATTTAAGTTTAATTGTTGTTACTTTGCTGACTATGTCGGCATTAAAGTGTCTTATACTTAGGGTTGAGATTTGCAGATTCTTTGAAAAGTCAAAGAATGAAGAGAACACAACATGTATTTTACCGAATCAACTTTATATGTTTTCACATCGAATTCCTTTGTATATGATAAGTGGGGCGTAAGAGAATGCACCTCATTCCTTTACGTCCCTACTCATCCTATACGAAGGGATTCGATGTGAGGACTTATATAGTTGATTTGCTAGAATAAATGTGTTGTGTTCTCTTCATTCTTTTGAATTTTCAAAGGACGCTGTAAATCTCTCCTCTAAATATAAGACACTTCAATGCCGATATTTTTCGCAAACTTTCAACGATATAATTTAAATCCAACATCATGATGATACCATATATATTTAGGGAGAATGCAATGTAATGTACATGAAATTAAAACTAAATAAAATTGTGTATTTTTTGAATTGATTTTGTGTACTTGTGCCACTTTATTCGAATTTATTCAATACGCAACGTTATTCGAATTCATGTTGGGTTTAATTAGTTTTCCAAGACATTATATTTTTTAGATGTCAAAATCATAAAATAAATGTAAATATAAACAAAAATAAATAAAAGAACAAAGTTGATACACATAAAATCTCATTTTATTATTATATCAATACATTTACAATAAGGTATACTTCTTGTCTAGGGAATGGGGATTGGGGTAAAACTACATCTGCTAGTGGGGTAAAGTTAAACCTCTTGGCTAAAACTCCTTGGGTAAGGCTAAACATGTAGTGGGGTAAAACTAAACCTGTTTCAGAAGAAGATGGAGGTTTGGAGAAATAGATGGTGGGGGAGAAGAGGACTGAGGTAAGGTATGTTTCTTGGCTAACAAACCGCACTTCTTCGCAGTGTGTTGCCATCTCCATTGACCGTTCATACAATCCCTAAAATTTTCAAAGAGACCTCTTTGTATGAAAGGTTAACGATGAAAAAACATTGTTGTTATAGAAGGAAGAGGAGGAGAGAGTGAGGAAGAGAGAGAGTGTGAGATGATGGTGTGAAAAATGGTGAAGGTTAGATGGGTATTTATAGGGGTAATGGTTACATAGGTTAGAACTACATTAAATGTAGTAAAAACAAACATGTAAAAACGTGTTAACACGTGTAAAATCAAGTTTGAATAATTTACCACCGTCCAAAAAACGTGTTTTATGTACTCAGACCATCGGTCAAAGCAACGTGAGTTAAGTCACGCCACCGGCCAAAGAAACGTGATTTAAGACACGTTGGCTTATAACATGCGTGAGTTAACTCACACTGAAAGTACCTAGCGTGACTTAAGTCATGCGAGGGTACTTTCGTCCATTCAGTTGGAAGGGAGTGTTTTTTGTTGGGAGATGAGCATTTTCAAAAATCAAATGGAAATATTGATAATGGACCGGTACGGAGCTCGATAGGTCAGCCCAGCCCGACCCCCTTTATTATATGGGTCAAATGGGCTTGGTTTAAAAAAACAAGAAATCTGCTCTTTACCCAACATAAATTGCTCACTCCTAACTAAAAAGACAAAATTACTCCTGCGCGAGTCAGCCCACGGTGTGTGAGTTAACTCACGCACCTTATACTTCATGTGTGACATAACTCACGCCGCTTGAATTAACTCACGCTAGTTTTGAAAGTGAATATATAACTCATCTGAAATGTTCAAAAGTGGATATGTGAGTTAATGTTTTTTGCACATATCATCATTCATGTCCAACGTCCATGCTTTTATATGTTTTTTTGTCTACAAGAACAAAAAGACTTGGACAAAACAAGCCACGTGTTATTGGACATATATAATTGTTGCAGCACGTGGAAAAGTGGAAGACAATATGTGCTAAGGAACCAATAAGAAGAAGGCAATATAATTGTTGCAGCACTTGAATAGTTTGCTACAAAATTGGAATTTCAGTGCGTGTTCATACAGAAAATCGAAAAGAAAACCAGCATGAGTTAATTCACGTTGGGGTTCAGTGTGAGTTAATGTGTTGTTGTGTAATCAAATAAGAGAAAACATGTATTTCCAATTTAATGGAAAAACATGGTGTCCTCGTAATCTTAGTTTAGTTGGTAGGGACAATGTATAATATATGTAAAAATGAAAAAACATGGTGGGTCAATGCTTTGACGGGCCAATCAAAATCTGTCGAGATGTTATGTTAAGGAGGGTTCAAACCCCGACGACCACAAAAAATGAAAAAACATGATGGGTCAATGCTTTGACGGACCAAACAAAATCTGTCGAGATGTTATGTTAAGGAACTTCTCATGCCATATATCACTTCTCACATATTTTATATCCTAAAAATAACATTTTTTTAAAATTAATTAACAATCAAATTTTGAATTTTTGTTTATGAATTTTAATAAAATAATTTATTACCATTTTTTTAAGGAAAATAATTTATTACCATTTAAAAGTATGTAATTTAGATTTTCTTATTATTTTTTATGTTCCTAAATACATGTCGTAGTTTGACTATATGCATTAACATTATCTCCTTTGACTTTATTTTTTATTAATATAAAAAACAATATTTTTATGAAGTAAACTTTTTTTAAAAGGTTAAGAAGTCAAACTTGCACACCGATATTGACACCAAGAAATAAAAAAAAAACATATGTTAGTATGTAAAATGTTCTTCGATTTGTCTCAATGAATATTTTCAAAATATCAATTTTCTATAATTTTTTATTATAGATAATTAAATATATTGATTGTATAAATTGTGCATTGACAAATATAAAGTGATCAATTGCGATATGTATTTTTATTTATAAAAAATTACGATATGTATTTAAGAGCGGAGAGTAGCTAATTTAAAAACAACTTTTTTATCTAAAAAAAAATGTTTTTTTCTTTACTCTCAAAAACATCTAGTAGTACCTTGTTTTGTTTCAAAAGAGACTATCTATATATTTGAGGAATTACAATGATTCTTGAGTGTTTTTTTTTTATATATATCAGATGATGTTGATCACTAGTGCTAAGAAGAATGTGCATGCTTCTTTGTCTGCTTTGTCATTCTAATCTTGAGTTAGTTGTTGATGACTTTGTGGTGCTTTGTCAACAATGGAAGAATTCAAACTCTATCTAGGACAATAGTCTTCTCTTGGCAACGGCTTTTGAGAAGGATGTTTACTAGATTAAACATAAATCAAAGAATAGTCATTATTATATATGTAAGTGTGACTCATTATGCACTAATCATAATTACATCTTTTTTCGGGTGTGAATTTGCATTCACAATTTGGTATATAAGGTGTCGAGTTGGCTCATTTGTTGTTGAATAAAAATGGAGTTACGTATTTTTTTTTTTTTAAGAGGCAAAATTAATGAAGCTTTTATTAAATTGAAATGCATCAAAAGCTCATTGGGAACACCTCAAACAACATAAAGACACTAGAAAAACTCTAAAAAAAATAAAGGATTGTAGAGTGCTGATACTATCAAATTAATTCCTCCTAGACAAACCACGGCAAAGCTTGAGCAACAGAGAGAGAACTCCAATATAGAAGAAAACTAAACCTCAACCAAGGGACAAACTTCAGCTGAACAAACTGAAAGATTGACCAATGATCGAATAAAATTAAGTAGCTTAAGATCTCGCTCCATGCCACTGACGAGCAACTGGACAATGGACAATCGAAGATAACGCGAAAAATATCTTCAACATAACCGGAGCTAAACGGACAAAGGTTTTGAGATACAACCAAGATACCTTCTTTTGCATGATCCACTTTCATCTATTAACCACTACATCAAACACAACAAAAAAATAACTCTTCAAAGACATTTTTGCTAGTTAACCATGAGAACTTTAACCTCATCACAAGGACAAGAGCACCAAGTTGAAGATAGTGAACCGAAATGCCGACCAACACAAGTGATGAATTTTGTATCAATAAATATACAACGATCCCACAATAGCTAACGAACTAAGAGCTGCAAGGTTGAATATTTTGCTAGAAAATTGGTGGATCTTGATCTTTTAAAAAATTTATTTAACTTTTTTTTATGGAAAGGGAAGAATGTACGCTTTTAATATTGATGTTGAATATGAGAAACTCTCTTCGTTTTGTAAATCTTAACAAATAATCGGTCATTCATTGGACAACCATCGTCAACATAATTGGAGTGAAGAAAAACTTGTTTGGAAGATACTAGGCAGAATATTAGTGCTAAACATATCCCCGGAAAATTATATATAATGATCCACACAAGTTTTAGCAATAATATTTTGCCCAGTATCTTTCAAACAAGTTTTTCTTTCCTACTAAAGACTATGGCGGGTGATATATAATACTAAACCAGAATCATCTAGACCTCAGATTAATAATGATATATAATACTCAGGTTAAAATCCTTGATGAGGAAGTGGCATTACCAAGTATCACTGCTGAAACAGATTATGAGCAGGTTTTGGTATAGGTACATGATACAAATTTGGAAGAGAATCAAACCAAGAAACAAGCAGATGAACGATAGGGTAATACATATCGAGTTAAGAAAATATTTATATCAAGCTGAATCTTAAGTGTTGAACTAATCCTTGTCGAGTATGTGAGTTTGACTCGACTCATTTTAGCCCTAGCATACTCAACAACCTTTCTTTTTTCTCACAACACAGTCTCCTAATCATGATCAAACCATAACAAGAACTCTAAGCAAAAGTATTTTATATAACCAAGAAATAAAGTAATTTGCAAGCCAAGTTAAGTTCCCATTACACCACTCTATAGGAGGAAAATGTTTCTATCCAAAGAAACTTACAAATTCTGAATTATATCTACAAGAGATCTATAAGTACCAAAAACAGCAATAGCAACACCCATTACAATTATTGAATAGTTAATAACCATTTCACAACCAAATCTCTTGTATGATCCTGAAATCTTCAAGTAGCAAATTGATGGCACTAAAATTGAAGCTGAGACACTTAACAATGCTCCAACAAGTGACATAAGGTATCCAAATAAGGGAATGGTCACAGCTATAGTAAGAGAACCTACTAATAAAGATGTACTAATAATCATATGTGTGACCCTTTTGTTGTAATAATTGCATGAAACCTTCATTTTTATAGCATTTATAACTGGAGTAAGCATTAATGCATATTTTGCTATTGGATTGACTAAGGTAGTATATATTGCCACTCTTGAACTCAACTTTCCTGTTTGGAGGTTTAATGTTACCTGTGATTCAACTTGTTCTCCAAACATTAAGTACCCTAGAATTGCTGCTGCTGCATAGCCAAATGTGCATGCTAAAAAGCTTGCAGATAGGACCTGCCAAAACAAAAGAAACGGCTTAGTTACACGCTATGAAGCACGCGGGATACGGACATTGACACGCCGACACAGCTAATAATTTGAAAAAATCATATAATTCAGTGTAATTACAAGTGTCGGTGCTTACACTCCTAATCCGAGAAGTGTCCGAGCTTACACGGCTATAGCATAAGATCTTTCAAACACTAGTAGATAAGCTCATTAAATCAAATGAAGTAACTGAAACAGCTCGGTACTTACACTGTAGAATCGACTTTTGTCCCTCATAGAATTGTAGAGAGTAGGAAGAATTGGATGAGCACTATAACAAAAGGCAAACAAACTAACAGCAGAAGGTATTCCACTCCATCTAAAAACCCTTCCTTTTCCATGAAACCCTGTTCCATCAATTGCACCGTTCCACAACAAAGAAACGATGAAGATCGAAGAAGCTAAAGCGCCGCCAGCAGAAACATAAGACAACAAACTCATGTCCTCTAACAAAACAGTAGGCAAAATAACAAGAGCAGTAACCATAGTAAACATTGTTGTCCCACCAATTGTTAATCCTGCTAGGTGAATTTGCACGTTCGGTACTAGTTTGTTAAGGTTGTCTCCTTCTAAAATAAGAAAACCTGTTACAGCAAGATAGAGTTCAGAATTCATGATGATTGATACCATTAATCTCCCTTTGGGTCCAAATGCATGTTGACCTATGTCTGGAAAGGTTCTGATATTAAGGTCCATGTCCATGCATTTTTTGACCAATGTGCCTGTGTAACAACATGCTATGGCTATTGTAAATAGTAGCAATATGCTTAACCATCCTCCAGATGCTAGTGCATATGGTATTGAGACAATACCAACTCCTGAAATTAGAGAAGAATCAAACTCAGTAACATGCTAATTAATGTCTTTCAACATTTATTTTTTAGTTTTATTTTGTTCTTCAATTGAATAAATAAAATGTTTAATTGTTGCGTAATCAGTTGGTAATGCAACGACGTTGATATGCAGAGGTCTGAGTTTGAACCTGAGATTCTCCATTTCTTCACATGTAAAATGTGTGAGTCTATCGACTAAACTATTTGACCAAACAAAATGTTTGACTGTAATTTTCCTATGGAGAACTATGTTTACACTAACAAAATGGGCACCATTGGATCATGAAAAATTGAATAATATATTTAAAAAAGTTACTTATTTTATGTGGTATAACAACACATGATTGAATGAGGTCAAAAGAAATGTGCACTTTAATAATTGATAACGATTAAGTTCAACTTTTAGGTTTTAAATTATTTAAATTGAAATTTAGTTATTAAATATAGTCGCTAGGATGGAGAAAAACAGTGCCCATATGTATTGACATACAAAATGTTGTATCATTCACATATCGTTATCTCTACAGCCTTGAAAGCAATATCTCAGTCATCATTTGGATACATTGGAATATTATACACAAATAGTTTCAAATGAATGCAGACAAGGTGAAAATCAGAGTAGGAATCAAATAGAATAAAATAAATATATTCACGTGTATTCTTTAGTAAGACTCTTGATTATATTAATTATGTTTAAGGCCAATGACAAGAATAGAATGACCTCCACCTCTCACAAAAAAAAAAAATAGAATGACCATGTCGGACTTTAAAAATTTAAGCCAATTTCCCTCTCCAAAATATTTACTTTTTACAATGGATTGAAATAGGGCTCCAATGAGGTGTCAAATTGGTTGGTCCAATCCACCTTGTCCTCGTTCAACTGACAACTTAAAAAGGCGGTCATGTCAGACTAACCCATGGTTCTATTAAGCTACAAATTTAGGTGGTCAAATCCAATATTAAGCACACCGTGTTATGAATGGTTGGGTCAATCTAGCACGATTGTTTTTAGATCTATAATCAAGGAGGTTAGACTAGACTAAAATCCAAGTGCATCGAGTCAACTCGATGGATCGGGAAAAATTTGATTGCTCTACCAACTAAATAGATAACATTAACTTAATATGTTTTTTCTTGCCAAACTTCATTAGGTTGAATACAAATACTCTAATACCCCTAAGTCGTGGAAATTGTATAATCTATCCATGTAAAATACTAATTAAACCTCCTTCTTCCAACAATAACACCATTTATAAAAACAACCGATTTATTTAGACCACTTACAATGTGGATTATTAAAATCCACTAAAAAAAAATCACTGAAACAAATGTTTTACTCTATTCGTAATTACAACTTCCTTCACGGGTCCCATGAGTTTAATTTTGTCCTAAAAGACAAATGTGGAAAAGTTGAAATAATTTTTTTGAAAAATCAAAAAATTACACCTATTACGGGAAGGATCTAGATACTCACATCAGTCTTGGCATATTCCCTCAAAAATACATCATCTCATCACATTTATAACAAAAAACAATTTTTATTTTTATTTTTATTGAATAACAAATGTATTTGGTCTAAAAATGTGACCAAATACATTAGATATTCAATAAACCTAAAAAATAATCTTTAATTTTTAATTTTTTAATTGTGACAGAATAGAATAAATAAAATAGTCTTGGCATATCTTACTTGAGTTGCGGAATAAGATTGATTAAGAAAATTTGCGGAATAAGATTGATTAAGAAAATCAACCAAATTAAGACATGTACTTATAAGGTTTGACTGCCTCAATAAAAACAACAAGGTTGACCGAATAAAATAACAAATTCAAAATGCATGTAGCACATGTGTTGGGCATAATTCTTCATTTGCTAGTAAATCATCTTCTTTTTTTTTTTACCAAAAGTAAATCATCTATTTAATTTATGAAATTGTAAAGCAATTGTTTGATTGAGAATTTTTAATTTAGATATGATTTGATGTTTTGTAAATAGTTCACAATTTTCCTCTTCATAGTTTAATTGTAGCTTGATTGATATCAATTCAACAAAAATATGATAAAACGAATATATCACTATTTTTAGTACTATTTTGTCAAAGTGATATTAATCAAACCATCATATCAATCACAAGGACGCGGAAAATCGTGAGTTTATTCATGAAATCGTCGATCATTTTTTAAATTTCAAATGATTTTTAAGTATCACGGGTGGCCCGCCTTAAAACCCACATTGAGAATGGAAACCAAAAAATAAAAGACACAGGAAAGCAAGAATCAAGAAGAACAAATTAAGGGCACAAGATATATAATAACATGGAGAAGATAAGAGTGATTCTTGATTATGAGAAGCAATAAAAAAGAGAGGGCAAGAAAGGAACCTGAGATAGCATTAACTAGATGGAAGCAAGTCTTGAATGAAGAAGCGTTACCAACATGAACCATGTGGTATTGATCCTTATTTTTTGACACCACCCCATTTGTATCATTCACTTGGTAAACTTTTTCATCAACCAAAAATGGTACTTCAATGGAGGAACGTCGATCACCTTGCTCAGCAGCCATTGCCATGTACACTCGAGAAGATGAATGCGTCTTGCAATTTGTGACTGCTTAATAGACAATTGCACTTTACCTCTGTTTTATAGTGAGTCCACACACGTGGTTCCTTTCTCTTTTTCCCCACTCCTAATTTAATATTATCAACTAACAAGAAATTTTATTTTTTTCAATGAGTGTAGTTTAGTTGATAAGAATAAGAGGAGTGTTGGAAGTTCGAATTCTGGTTCCTGCATATAATAACGTATGTCTCTGCCAATTGAGTTATACTCACAGGGACGGATAAATATCTAGTTATTTTACAATAAATATTATTTGTACTAGCAGAGTGTCTGTCTATCCATCTTTTTATTGTGTTAATGCGTTTAAATTATAACTAAAATGTTTTATGAATTTTTGATTTTGATTGAAATTATATGTGTAGATGTTTGTGACTTTTAAATAGTAATAAACTATGTTTACCTTTTACCAATAATATAACATATATAATAAAAGTTCTTATCTTTTTCAAACAGCAACAATATAGCATTCTTAAAAACAAATTTGTTTAAACGTATAACTGAAATAATGAAAAATTCCACCTAAAAAAATTATGTATTAAAAATGAAGAACCAATAACAAAATAATTTGATTTGATTTGACTGGTGGTTGTGTCTCATCTTCAATTTGCCGATGACACGTTATTGTTAAGGGCTAAAAGTTGGGCCAATGTATGTACCCTTCGGGCGGTTCTTGTTATTTTTTAGGCTTTGTCGGGTGTGAAGGTGAATTTCAATAAGAGTATGTTAGTCGGGGTCAATATTTCTTCATCTTGGTTAAGTGTGGTCGCATTTGTGCTGAATTGTAAAGTAGGTAAAGTGTCTTTCATGTATTTGGGCCTGTCTATTGGGGATAATCCCCAGAGATTGAGTTTTTGGGAACCTATTGTGAATCGTATCAAATCTAGACTGTCAGATTGGAATAGTCACTTTCTCTCGTTTGGCGGTCGCTTGGTGCTACTAAAATCTGTCTTGACTTCTCTGCCTGTCTATGCTCTTTCCTTCTTCAAGGTTTCATCAGGTATAATCTCTTCCATAGAATCTCTTTTGAATAAATTTTTTTGGGGGTGGGAGTGAGGATCATAAGAAAATTTCTTAGATAGCATGGAATAATGTTTGTTTACAAAAGGAGTATGGAGGGTTAGACAGTTGAAGGAATTTAATTTGGCTTTACTGGGTAAATGATGTTGGAGGATGTTAGTAGATAGAGGAGGTTTTTAATATAGGGTTTTAGTCGCCTGTTATGGCAAAGTAAGCGGGAGGTGGGAAGGTTGAGGGATGGGGTCGGTGGGGTGGGAGGTGGTTGGTTTGACGAGTGCGTGTCCAGAAAGGTGGGGGACGGAGTTGACACGCTTTTTTGGTATGATGGATGGTTTAGGCTGTTGGAACAAAATGTGTTTAACATACATTACCCTTAGAGTTTTGATGATAACAAGGTATTAAAAAGTTGTCAATTGGATATGCTAATATTTGTTCAAGTGTACAGGACCATAGACAAAGTTTGATATATTATAAGGTTCTGAAAGAACAAAAGAGAGAGTAAAGGAATCAACAAGATTAAAGCTTGAAGCATCTGAAGAAAAGTGCTCCTGAAGTGATGACGTCATCAGAAGCAAGTTCATCAGAAGCATTTCATCAGAAGCCATATCACCAGAAGCTGAAGTTCATCAGGAGATGGTAGACTAAAAGCTTCAAAGGCTGGGTAATGGATTTAATCTTGTCCAGCATTGCAGAAGACTCAAAGAGTGTAACAACGGCCTTTGTGAGAGAATTTTAAAGCATTGGATGCTTGTTCTATCAAGAGCGTTGACAAAGGACAATTGTACGAATTGTACAACCGCTTTCTCCACTACTATGTTCGTGTCTCTGCAACAAGACAAGAATAACAGTTATGCCTGCAGTAATGTTCCTTCCAACTAGGAAGGCATTTGAAATTGATCCTTCACAGGATAATAACAATATCAAGCAAAAGATCATTGGTGATTTTGAACAAGCTTCAAACGACTCTTTAATGTGCTGGCAATTTTCCAACGTATCTTTCACACCTCTATATAAAGGAGTGAAGACCTGCTAGTTGGATATGCAGACACACACAAAATTAAGACTCATACAACAATTCACAAAGTGTCAAACTCTGTTATTGCACTACATCTAAAGTCACTTAGAATTTCTTATCAAAGTTCATATCTTAGAAATTCTAGACTCTTAAGAGTCTGTATCTAATTTGTATTGTGAACAAACTTCTTTGTAATTCTGTTTGTTTAAGAAGTCTCTTGCTTGTGTGCTTGAGCAATAGAAGTCTCTAGCAAATGTGCTTGAGCATTGGAAGTCTCTTGACTGTGTTCAGGAGCATAGGAAATCTCTTGTAGTTGTGCTTGAGTAATTTGAAGTTTCGTGCTAGTTGTAGCATTGAGCAGTTGTAATTTGATATTACATTGTTACTGAACTCTCCTTGAAAGTGCAAGGGGGACAGGACTACTTCCGGTTTGTGGAAGAAACCTGTATAATTGCTTTGTGTCTTTCTTCTCTCTCTCTGTTTATCCGCTGCATTTAGATTCTGATTATCACTTCAGAAGCTGAACTCTATCTGCTTTTGAACAGTGACTTCAGTAGGAGAAAACGAAGAAAAAGTAAACACAATTCAACCCCCC
>Ga0228710_1000579_pt1 | contig 47914 bp, 18 predicted proteins | sample MedpolnodulmetaG_FD_177995 | JGI IMG/M metagenome (GOLD analysis project Ga0228710, IMG submission 177995) | Root nodule microbial communities from Medicago polymorpha collected in Santa Monica, California, United States - pink nodules | ecosystem: Host-associated > Plants > Roots > Nodule... | reverse complement strand
CAATAATGATTTAAAATGATGTTAGGAAATTGTGGTCTCTCATTTTATTATTTTCCACTACAATTCTATCATCTAAAACATCATTCTAATCACTATGAAGAATATAAATCATTACCTAATCATGCTAGCCTAAAACCATCATTGAATTCATGATAAACCTCCCTGATTCGTCACTTGTTGTCATGCTCAAAGTTTCTAAAATACAAAAAATTATATACTCTCATTTCTTAACCTACACTAATTTCTTCCAAGACATTTAGGAACCTGATTAGGGTCTTAATAATGTGTCACTTTTCTCTTTTAAGTTCATAGGTTGTTTACATTATTATATCAATTCATTCATTCAGTAATATGATCAAAACTTTCCAAAACAAATAGTGGATCCACACAATGTTGTCATATGGCGGCTATGGCGCTATAGCATAGCAGAATTTGAACAAATGGCTATTATTCTACAATCTGCTTTATAGTTCAAAGTGTTGTCAAATAGCCGTTATTGCAGCACTATAGCGCGGCAGCATAGCAGAATTTTAACAAAACTTTACTTTCCGCGATTCGCAATTAACAAACGTCACATCACATATTACATATTCACAGAGTAACAGTCACATCCATCAAAGACATAAAAATTGGCATTCCACACAAATGCACATCACTTACACATAATTCATAGAAATTTATATATACTCATTGAACAAGGTCATCATAACCACAAATTTCATCGCCAATTTCATGTATAAGCAGATAAATACAAGATTACATCATCATGCATGCTTTACTGTGTGAGTAAGCTTAAATGTGGGTGTTCATAAACAAGAGTTGTCAAATGGACCGGCCTCGTTAGAGAATAGCTGTAAACTACAAAGCCCGATCACGCGACAACAGGTTGTGCAGGACAACCCGGCCCATTTTATTTTTATAAAAAAGACTGAAGATTCAATTTGGTTCCTCACAATTTTCTCGTAATCAATAGGAGTTCCTCGCAAAAAAATAATACTCAAATTAGTCCACGGCAACAACGGTTAATTCCTATGTTAATTTTGCCTCATTACAACAAAAGGACCAATTTTTCTATATCGGAAACTAATTTGAGTGTTATTTTTTTGCTGACAACTAAATTGGGCCGCGAAAAAATTGTGAAGGACCAAATTGGTTAGTCTTACAAAATTACAAAAATTATAACAAAAACTTCCCAAATAAAATGAAAAAATGTGCATTTTGTTCTACTGCTACGTTGAATTAGGATTGTTCACAATCAGAGAGAAATATTGCTATGATGGAAGATGGAACCAAAAAGAGGGAGATAGATGAATGAGGAAAGTATAGAATTTATAATTACTCACTTGATTAACCAAAACGAGAGGTGGTGCCGGAGGTAAAAGCTGCGGCGGAGTAACGCCGACGAGTGAGAAACGGGAGGGGGCGTACGGTGGAGTGTGCGTATTTTTGACTTAGGTCAAGTGGGAAACAGTCAACAACGGAGACAGCCCAAAAAATGTGTTAGAAAAAAAAAAGACATGGTTTTGATCGGTGTTTTAAAACCCGGACCGACTCAGCCGGTCGGACTGGGAACCGGAGGGTGCAGCGGTTCGGACAGGCTATTGGACTGGATGTGCAATTAGCCCGCTGAAACCCAGTGTGAACCGGCCGGGTCAGTAGGCGGACCGCTGAACCAGTTTAACCCACCTGACTCGTTTCCTTTTTTTATTTTTATTTTTTAAAAAATGAAAAGGTAAGGCATATATAAAGACAAAAACCCTAGTTACACATACTCCCAACCCAAATGTTATGTTTGATTTCCAACGATGTTTAGAACATACTATGTTTTAACTTTTAAAAATGAAATATGAATTAGAACTTATCTATGAGGATTTTTATGCAGTACTATTGTTTAATGCATGAGTTCATTTGAATTTGGATTGGAATTAGCTTGAAATTGAACTGTGTTGCAGTTAAAAAATTAACTTGCAAACTTGCAGCTGTGAATATAAATTTTTTAATGTACGAACTTTAAATAGAAAAAAAAAATGACAGGATTTTTTATCAAAATAATGTAATTTTTGGTCATAAATATTTTTATATAGACTGGATCAATAGTCATGCAATCCGATCAGTGACCCACTAGTTCGACCAGTGACCTAGTGTCTTGACCGGGTCGATCACCAGTCCGGGTTTTAAAACTTTGGTTTTGATTATATAATTTGAAAATTATTTTGATATTTGCGTATTCAAGAGATTAAAACATAAAAAACAATTTTTTTTATACAAAAGTTATCAATTGTTTCTTTTTTAAATCATTAACAAATGTTTTAAGGGTACTTGTTAGATGCTAGAAACACCCAAGCTCAAAAAAAATTCTCATTTCAATAGATACGAATTTCTAACTTCTCAAAACTGTTCAAAATTTTAATCATCCAACATAGTGTGAATTAGGTCGCATCTCAAAAACGCCTAATATTCTTGAAGGGGAGTATGTCTAATTAGTCACATTTTAACCTTTTTCAACCGTCAAACAAAAGATTAGGTCGCATTTCTTCAATCAGTTATTCCTTAATTTGTATTTTTTTTTGGGTGTTGTGCGAATTTTATATAATACGAAAGAGATAGTTCAGAATTTCAAATTATAGAATATGAAATCGTACGGTGTGAGAAGGTAGTAGGGTGTTGAAGGGATTTCGCTTTTAAAAATAGCAAAACTAATGCAAATTTTTCGGATTTTTCTGAGAACATGAAAAATAAAATAAAAAATGAAATTAGAATTTTGAGGGGTGGAGTCCTGTAGGAAATCCCTTCTACGGGAGTCTTGATCCTTGAACTTTTTTTAGTTTTTTTGGGAAAGTTTCGAAGCAATCTGATCAAGTAGCCCGAAAATCAGATTTTCGACTAGAAACAACTAACAATGACCTAAAACATAAGGATAAAAGTTAGGAAGATTAATATAGTACTTAAACTGGTTATCAATGTTACAAACAAACTCAGAATTTGTGCTGATATAGTTCGGATTATATAATCCAAACAATTTTTCCCTAATTAAGGGTGCTTAAGAGGTGTTCGGATTCTATAATATGAAATAAGCAAGGAACGCATCCTATTTTTAAAGGGTGTTTAGATTATAGATCTGAATTGGTGAAACACTCATTTTTTCACCCAAAATCACAATGAATGTATGTCTTATTCCTTAAGCTCTCCATAAAAACATATTATAATGACCCCGAACATTCTATTAGGTGTGAGATAATGTGTCAACTTAACAACGTTTAATTAATCAAGACAACGTTTAATTGATCAGAAGCAACATAAGGACCAACTTGATTTATATTGTGCAATGTCTAAGATGATATTTGGATAAATTGGAGACTGGTTTGAAACAAGTGCCAAAAGTCAAGGATGAAGATTAGTAGTCACTCATAGTATAACTAGAGGTGAAGGTTTTTCAATTAAAATGAACTTTTGGCTACTACAATTTTAGGGTCAGTTTGGTTCAACTGAGATGAGGTGATTAGAAAAGCACGCCAACATAGGTGGTTGGAAAAGCAATAAATCTCTGTTGTTCGTGTATATGTTGTAAGAGTTTGTTTTTGTGTGTAAATATCTTTTACATTGTTTAATTGTCTTGCATGGTCGGAAACAAAATCGTCTTGTGTGGTGGATGAGGGTGTAAATAATTTGAATTGGTGTTCCTATATATCAAAATTTCATGTGCCTCGTGTTATGACATGAGAAAAATAAACAAAAAGACTTATCTATAAGGTGAGATAATGTCATGACTTAAATATTAAATTTAACTTTAACTTTCTCAGAATTTGTGTTGATATAGTTCAGATTATATAATCTGAAAAATATTTTCCTAATTAAGGGTGTTTAGGGGATGTTCGAATTATAGAATCAGAATTGGTGAAACACTCGTTTTTCCACTGTTCGTGTACATGGTGTTAGATTATTTTTTTTCCAATTCTTTTCAAAGGAAACTTGTCAAGATTATAAGAGGGTCTTTGAATTGTCGAAGACGACCTTGATAATAGTGTTACATGATTAAAAGTCAACATTGAAACTTGTCAAAATTATAGCAGTGCCTCCAAATTCTCAAAGACAACTTTGATAATAGTGTTGCATTATTAAAAGTCGACGTTTATGGCAACTTTCACTCCATTGACGATAATCTTCTTTTGAATGTCTTTACTGATATATCATTATTTAGTTGTGCGCCTTAATCCAACTAACTGCTAGGTTACCTCGACAGGTAATTCAATAGCTCAAATCTCAATAAAAATATGAATTTTTAATCCTTAAACTAATGATGAGAATCCAACCCAAAAAATTGATATATCAAATATTAGAATATCATAACTTAAATATCAAATTTAGGTTCCAACTCCATGTGATATACTTGCAACATCTTTTAAGTCGTTGATTGCTATGTATAAGAGTGGAGTATATGCTTATACTCTCATTGATACATTTTACTTATAATAAAAAATAGGACAAAACTTAGGTACAATTCCTTAGGTGCTTTTCGTATGATTCTTAACTAAAAATACAACTTTTTTGGAGATAACAAACTTTGAGAGAATTATGGATTCAAGAAAATCATAGTGAATTTAGTTAAGAATCATACGAAAAGCACCTAAGAAATTGTACCTAAGTATTTTTCTTAAAAATATATATAGGCAGGATAAACATAAACTTCTAATCAAGACCATAGTGCTATATAGTATACCAATAATAGTGAAGTTACTTGTAGAACTTGTTCACAACTTCAGACAAGTGCCAAGAGGCCAAGACTTCATGTTTTGGTGGGGGACATATATAGGAACTGACCTTTTGTTTTAACAACAGCACTCATTGTGGTGACATTAAATTGCACATGCTTAATCACTTGATCATAAAGTTGAAATCATAATAAAAAAACGTGTGACCAAATAAGAAGATTTGGATAAACAAGAAGCTGCAACGTTTCAAATTGCAACTTGTGACCTTCACAAATATCACATCACATAATGTATATAGACAAATATAACCAATAATTTTGAGCAAATTAAAGAATGTCTAAAAGCATATTATTCCATTTGGGTGCAAAGAACTTACATTTCTAGACTAAATTAGACGTTTATCTGCAATGCCTTGGAAGAAAAACACAAACTCCAATTGAACTCCAAACTGTATGGTTTACGACAACAGAATGCCATTTCGTTAGAATTTCAATTATGACACATCAACCATTCTAATTTCCACCTAAACTCCAATTGAAACATACATTTTGATAACAATGCTCTTTTATTTTGGCACTTGACATTGTTATCATATTAATACGGTCAACACTACTTTTCTTCTTTTGGTCAAACTTTTTAAATATTTTTTTAAACAAAAAATCTTTTCTTTTATTATAGAATAGGATTTTTGTAAAAAAATTTGAGTTATGACATTAGCTAATATGACAACTTCATTAACAAAACAAATTACTCCCTCCATTTCACAATACTTGTCGTTTTTGAGAAATTTACACATACCAAGAAATCAAATAAATTTTGTTATTTTTTATGAAATTATGTGTATTTTTTCTATAATATCATTAACCATTTATTATTTCATTCTATTATTTCTCTCTCTACAATAAATAGATAAGGGTATCATTGACAAACTAATAATTAATGTTATATTGAAACTTGAAAGTGGTAAGTAATGTGAAACAAAATTATTCTTTAAAAATGACAAGTATGGTAAAATGGAGGGAGTACAATGGTAACCATTGTATTAACAAATGTCACATTAACTACTTTGACTATTTTAAAACACACAAACCGCAAGACATTGACCACTTATTTTATATAAATTTTGCACTTAAGTCTTTTATTTTTAAACTATGTAATAATTGGTTAATGATTTGAATTTTTGTGATTAATGAAGTAGTCAAAGTGATTAAAAAAAATTATATTAATAAAGCGGTTAATAACATACATTTTTTATCTTAGCAAAATTGTGAAATTTGTTAATGACAAAACTCAAATTTTAATTTTTAAAAATCTTCTCTATTAATTTATTTTACAATTTAAAAAATTAAAAATAGACAAAAAAAAGTATATACAGTGTTAATGTCCCGTATTATTGTCAAAGTAGTGTGTTTCGATAGCATAGCTATCTATGATCTTCGGATACTTCAAACATAGAGAGAAGTACTTGTATCAGATACATATCAAATACTGATATTTTAAGGATATTCACTGATACGTATGCACGAAGTATCATAATTATTTATTTTAATTTTTAAAAAACATTTTATCGGATACTTAAAGGATACTCAACAAATGCACAATGATACATATAAGATAATTCACAATACGTATCCTAGAAAAGGTGAAGGGTAAAAAAGTGAGACAGTGTTATAAAAATTTATTGGAGATGTATATGATTTAGTTTCATATATGCATAAATAGAATTATTTCTCGATGACCCACTTAACATTATACTTATTGTGGATGAAGTTAACGCAGAAGAGGAGATTCAATTAATCAACATTAGACAAAATTTATGTTGAGTTCTTTTTATGATGCTTATGTTGATATTATGACATATGAATGAAAATATAATATGTATTATTTTTTTTAAATTGTAACTTTTATAATAATATAACAATTGAAAGATAAACAATGCTTATTTTCATCATGCAAGTATTTTACATGCATACAAGTTTTAATATAAAAATTTTGTTAACGTATCTTAACCGTATTGTATCCTAAATTTTTAAAGTTTCACATATTCTTGTACATGTATCGTATTGTACATGTAGTTGTATCAGGTATCCGAGTTTCATTAATTAATATCATAACATATAGTCTCTCGTGTCATGAATACCTATATATAGTCCCTCTCTTTGTTGATCTTAATCACAAAACAAGAAGCCACAAACGCACTCACTTAGACGCATGCACTAGCTAGTGTATAGTGTACCCCTCCAATAATATATCTTTTTTCTTAGGTCCCCTCCAGTAATATATCTCTTTTATTTTTCTAATGAGCATTAAATATTCTTATATAACAACCTAAAAAGCTAGTGCAAAACACACAAAAAATGATGGCTAGTGAAGGTTGGCCAGAGCCAGTCATTCGAGTTCAAGCCTTAGCTGAAAGTGGCATAAGCTCAATCCCTCAACATTTCATCAAACCAAAATCCCAAAGACCCACAACAAACTCTTTCACTAGCCAAACTTTTCATCATGTTAATGATGAAAACAACAAGAATAACATCAATATTCCAGTCATTGATTTACAACACTTATACGGCGAGGACGAGAAGCTCCGCGAGGAGACGCTAAAGCACGTTTCGGAGGCGTGTAGAGAATGGGGATTCTTCCAAGTTTTGAACCATGGAGTTAGTCATGACTTGATGAAACGTGCTAGGGAAGTTTGGCGTGAGTTCTTTGAACTACCACTTGAGATGAAAGAGAAGTATGCTAACTCTCCTACCACTTATGAGGGATATGGAAGTCGTTTGGGAGTGAAAAAAGGTGCCATTTTGGATTGGAGTGACTACTTTTTTCTTCATTACATGCCTTGCTCACTTAGGGACCAAACCAAGTGGCCTTCCCTTCCAACTTCTTTAAGGTACTATATCACCTACCAAGCTTATCCTTTTTTAGCAAATTTAACATGTGATTGATTTTTATATGATATCAATGTAAAAAGTTTTATAAGTGGGTAAATTACAACGAACATACGTGTTAAAATCAAATATTTTCAACAATCTGATAGTTATAGTTGATTGACCGTTTATATTTTTTTACACGATATATATGTGTATGTGAAAAAGTCTTTAATAATGTCTTAGTTCAATTGGTAAAAATATTGACATAATATATGTAAGGGCTGGAGTTTGAGTCCTGGACACCCACTTATTCACGTTAATAAGTGAAATTTTAGCCACTAAACTACTTGACTGGAAAAAGAAAAAGAAAAGTGTCATTTATAATATTCATATATGATTTAAGGAAAATTCTATGGTTAAGTCGTGAAAATGACTTTTCTGATGAAGTTAACACTGTAACATCAAAAGTGTAGTGAGTAACACCTCACTGATTGTACAGTGACATCAAAAGTTCAGTCCTCATAGTATCATCAATTCATCAGATTAACAAGACTACACGTAATCTAATTTTATCCTACCTTGTTTTAAGTGTAACACCATACAAAGTGTAACACTTAAAACTATCACATAATATCATCAAATCTGTTTGCATGTTAAAGATGTCAACGATAAAATAATACATGTATGTTGCAAGCATTACTAGATGAATTATTATTGATCATTAATCAGTAATCAACAATTTAAAAATGAATCAAACATTAAAATTAAAATTAACTTTTTCAAAAAAGTCAGTTTCCCAACTGCACCATAGAAGCTCCCATGATTTAATCATGGACAAGATATGCCTTTCTCGCTTTCTTTTTTTTTATTTTTAAACGTAAATAACAATAAAATAAATAAAGTGTTTAAATAAACGAGTACTTGGATCTCTGTCTAGTCTCTGTATAAATTATAGTTTTTTTAATTATTCTTTTTTTTGTAGTAATTATAGTTTTTTTATTATGTCTTGTTTGGTAAATATGCAGACCTGAATTTGTTTAGAGTAATGATATTATTATTATTTTACTAATACAAAAAAAAATTGGTTAGTAGTCTAATGATTAGAATTCACTTTTTTTAAGGTGAATAAGTGGGATGTTCAGGGTTCGAACTCCAGTCCATGCATATAATAATGTATGTCCCTGCCAACTGAGTTAAGCCCGCGGACCAAACGACATTTTTTGTCATAAATCAAATATTGCATGTGTATATAAAGAAAATTGAGTGTGAGTGGAACAAATTGTCTATATTGTATATCAAAACAATGTAAGGTAGTTGGCTTTTCAGTGTAACTTTAGCCAATTATCACACTGTCACGTTGTACACCTGCATGTAAAACGTGATGTATATATTCATGTCTAAGTCAGACGTCAACATAAGTGCATGGCATAAAATACTATTAAATAAGCACGTGAAAGGGGAAAAAAAACAAAAAAAACTGGCTGCGTGGAAATAAAATATCAATAAAAATATGCTGATAAAAATTTATCAAGAAATATTATTTAATTTTTTTCTTAACTTGACACATGTGCCAATTTTGTTTTCTTTGTTGGAATTTTATGGAACGTACAACCTTATCACTATCAGCAAGACAGTGGTTAAAAACAGTTACATCGTAAATTGATTAAAAGGTAAATAATACATTCATTACCTTGACTAACCACCACAAATATAAACCCAAATCAAGGTAGGTTAAAATCAAAGTGGATTAAAATAACGTACTATCAAACAAATAAAGTGGATTAAAATACAAAGTGAATATTACACTTACATATAATATATCTACCCACACCAATTTTGACTCAAAAGTTAAACTATGGGATCGGATCTTATACTCACTAAATTCTTGAAAGGATTTAATTTATATAAACAGTGAGATGTTAATTATATTGTCAATCAATCATAATTATATGATCATTAAAAAATGATTAACTTTATCTATAATTATTTTAAAATCATATATATGATTGATATTTGATTTATTAATCGTGTAAAATATTTTACAATGTAATATATGAAAAGTAATATCTTCTTGAAAATATTGTCGCTAATCTAAACGGTTAAGAGTCAGATTAATCTAAGAACGATAGGCTTTCCGTTGTCATGTTAGTCTAAAGTTTGATATTATTGAACATATAACTGGCTACAAGACTCTTAGATTGTGAAAAGTTGATGTGATTTATGGTGTTAGTTGAAACAATAATGTTGGATGTCACGAGAGCCATTTTCCAGAAATTGTCCCGAGCGTGTATTTGTATTTTCTCTATCATGTTGACATTTCTCTCTCCTCCATATATTGTGCAAAATCAAGCATTTTAATTGGTCAATACTTTTTCTTGATGAATTCGAGACACTTTCTTCCCCTTTACAAGACTGTTAGATTGTGAAAAGCTGATGTGATTTATGTTGTTATTTGAAAAGAGTTATGAGGCTTTAAGATCTTGTTGAGGGTTTCACATGAGATAACCTCTGACTTGAAAGTGTGTTTATAAGTGGGAGTCAGACATTCTAAAAAGTTTTTGTCCTTAGACTTATGTTGTTAGTCGAAAAGAGTCCCAAAGCTTTGAGATTTAGTTTAGTGTTTCACATTATATTAGATAAGATTTGACTTGAAAGCATGTTTATAAATGGATCTGGATTCTCTCCGATGACGGGAGAGTTCATTTAAATCTGAGCCACTCATTTGCCACTAATGCCTGCAGAATCCTCCAATGAGAAGCGAATGAATAGTTTTGATTTATATTGCATTCCCTCATGTAAAAAAATTCAAGGGAGGGGATCATGTTTTATTGAGTTAGACTCGATACAATTTTCAAGATATTATCGATTTATTCAATATTTGTTGGACGACTTGTTATCAAACTATTTGAAAGACTTCATATGTCCATTTTTGGGTTCCATCAAAGTGTGTTAAGATTCTCATATTTAAAAACAATATCCAGTATCTAACTTAACCACTATATTCTAGAAGCAAAAATTGAGCACTTTTTCCTTTGTATACATGGATTATTTTTATTTTTTTAGCAACTATACATGGATTTCTTATTAATATACTAAAGTTCCTTTTGGTGATAATAGGAATGTGATCAACGAATATGGTGAAGAAGTTGTTAAGTTAGGAGGAAGAGTACTTGAGTTATTGTCAATTAATCTTGGCCTCAATGATGATTTCTTTCTAAATACATTTGGAGGTGAAAATGATCTTGGTGGTTGCTTAAGGGTGAATTTCTATCCAAAATGTCCTCAACCTGATCTCACTCTTGGTCTCTCCTCTCACTCTGACCCTGGTGGTTTGACCATTCTTCTTCCTGATGATTATGTATCTGGACTTCAAGTACGTAGAGGAGAAGATTGGATCACAGTTAAGCCTGTTCCAAATGCCTTCATCATCAATATTGGTGACCAAATTCAGGTCCTCTATTTATCTATTCTATGATATTAATTCCAAGTAATTTAAGTATTTTGGACAATTAACCATGTTATTTGAGTTGCTAAGTTGTTATCATGATAGCACTCCTAACTAACAATTTGAAATTTTAGTTTGTTAAATGAGCTTGAATCTTATCTCAAAAACTAGGTCAAATTATAAGAGTGTTCAACCACATATATACACAGATCCAACAAACCGAAACTTTAGCAGTGTGAGACTTCAATACTATTTTGGATGGACCACTAAAATAAATTGCATTTCGAGTGATTAAAAACTGTGATAGTAATGTGCAGTGAGATGAAGAAGAGGATAGGCCACATGATAATTTTATTTAAAAGTTAAGAATATTTTAATAATTTTTTAGTCCATCCAAACCCTAAATTATTTATTGAACATAATTTAAAAATTAAAAATCAGTGGTTGTTTACTTACTCATCAATGATTTATTTTTATCTTTGTAGGTGCTAAGCAATGCAATATACAAAAGCATAGAACACAGAGTAATTGTGAACTCCAACAAAGATAGAGTTTCATTGGCCTTCTTTTATAATCCCAGGAGTGATTTATTAATTCAACCTGCTAAGGAACTTGTCACCAAGGATAGGCCAGCACTCTACCCACCAATGACATTTGATGAATATAGACTTTACATTAGGACAAAAGGGCCTTGTGGAAAAGCTCAAGTAGAATCTTTGGTTTCCTAAAAGTGATTTCTATTAATTTTGTCACTAGTTTTCAATTCATGGATCTTTGTTTTTCAATTAATTAATTAAGTAAATGTATTCAATTTGGGATTTTATTTAATCATCTGATCCAATATTTTTATATCCAAGAATGAAACCCAACCCTACTTTTGACATTATGTTTTGCTTATTATCTCAGTGTTGAAATTCATCTTATCTAAATTTTGATATATTTTCTCTCTCATTTTTTAAGAGTGAAATCACATTTTCCTTCAAAAAAAAAGAAAGAGTGAAATCACATTTATCCTTTTATATAAAAATTACATAAAAGAGAATTCATTTGCCTCACTAAGGATAACGTTTTGTGTTTTTAGGAGAAGGATAAGGTTAATTTCTTGTATGAAAAAACTTCGTCAAAAGATTCTTGTAGTTTTTGATAAAAAAAAAATAAAAAAATTACGTATATTTTCCAATGCAAACAATCCAACTAACAATGGATTCACATACTTTATATTAATTTTTATTTTTATTTTTAAAATTCGGTATCTAATCCAAAAGTTGACTGATATTAAAGGACTTGTCGGATTAAATTATACATTCATCAAATCATACTTTAAAAATTTATATATTAATTTGAAATCGAACATTCGTGAGCGTTAATTAGTCACATGTTCAATGTGTGGAATTCAAAACCAAAAGTTTGAATGTATAATAAAATTTTGGGTTGTAGTTTAAAATTTGTATAGTAATAAAGTTTTAATGTCATTCGAACCAATTGTTGAACTCTTTTTTTATATGTAACTAGAAAGAATTTGTAAAGATCTAAAGACCGACCAAGCTCTTATACCTAAGAAAACAACTAATTTTGTACCAGTAAACATGGTTCCTTATACCTTGCATATATAGGTCTTGTACCATGCAATATCTTTCAAGAATGCTATATAGAGCAAATTTTTCATCGCGAAAACATCCCGAGCATGTTAATGTTTCAATTGCCTACTGTTCGACTCTCTAACATTGGCGGAAAACAAGGAAGATTGTTGTTAAAGGGCCAATTACAAAATGCCACCTCATATCGTGAATACATCGTGAGAAACATTTTTTGCTAAATCCAGCATTTCTCAATATATTTTTCTACCCTTAGATCAAAATCTTCAATAAAACTAATACTACTCTTTAAAGATAAATTGGATTAGATATTTCATGATGTTAATACGAAAGAGGTCTTAAGTAGGCTAACAAATTAGATAGGACTTTTAAAAATATTGAACGAAATTTAAAAATAAATCAATAACCTATAACAAATCAAACTGGAGCCATAAATTTTTTTTAAAACAAAAATAGATTATATTAACACTGCTATAGCAATCCTCTTAGCACAAGATGTACCGAAAGACTACTCAAAAAGATACAAGCAGTTTACAAGAATCAGAGCCATAAATTTTTTGAATTGACTAAATTTGCTCATGTTATGCTTAATTAGAAAAGACTTATTCTCACCCATATAACAAATACAAGGCAATGAGGTAAATTAATTTTCTTTTGTGTTAACCATTCGGCTCTCAGTGGAAGGATTCATGTTAATCCGAAGTTTGGTTATGAAGTAAGTATAATCTGACCAAGAATAATTTTAATCGGAATTCAAATTCAAATCTCTCAAACAAATCGTCATTTGATAGAGTTCATTAACCAACTAATACATATCAACACTTTGGTGAGATTTGTATACACATTTAAGTTGGTCCTACACTCCACAACTAGTGTAAAAATTACAAATCACCTTAGTCTCTTTGTTAATTTTTTTTTTTGGGAGAACCCAAAAATCTTGAATTTTTCAAAATATCAACTAAATATTATATGTTGTCTCAAAAAATGTTTTAAAGAATTCAAATTTCGAGATTCTAGGAACTTGGAAAAAATTGAAATTTACTTACCAGGAACTTCTTTTTATTCTAGATGTCAGAATTTTATCAAAAAATGAACAACAAAAATTGAATTGAAAATAAAAACAACAGAAATTATGTGGTGATCATTAGAGCCAATGTGACCTTAATCATACCCCCAACAGCTACTTTATTGAATATATCTCTTTTGTGAAAGAATTAAAACTCACTGACTCAATTACAATATTACTCACACTGTACAAGAAGATTCAACATATTGGACACTGATATGTTCAACAAACTATTTATATAGCTATTGTGACTAACCAACTTAACTGTCTCATATCTCTAAGGAAGAGAAAAATAGTTAAAACAGAAATTGGTTTAGTAACTATTTACAAACAATACTTATTAACAATCCTCCAACTTAACTTACAACTTACAAGTAGAATAGTTGACTAAACCAATACTTATTAACAATTCTCCACCTTGGTTTAGTAACTATTTTACAAACAAGTGAGTACATTTTAATCTCCTTTGAGCTGAAATAGATCCAATTTTGATCTCACTTTCATAAGATTTATATTTATCTGCTATCAATATGTTGTCAAGTTTGCCAATCTCTATGATCAATGGCATTGGCAAAGGTTTATAAATATGATGTATGTTCTAGAGGTCAATTTTACATTTGAGGCTTTCATTAGGTTTATATCATATTGTTCATATGAGCTATTTTCTTTGTTATAACATTATTTAATATTTATCCAATTAATTCAAATATACTACTTTAGCCGGATTCAATCCAATTCATAAACTAAGCAAATGTATGTATATTTTACAAACAATGAATTGATCAGAATGAAAAGAGATTTGACCTTTAAGCAAGTGGACGGGGTTATATCATTCACTTTTGCAACAGAGAAAATTTGATTAGGAGAGAAAAATTGTGCGCCATAGTTTCTCCAATGGAGATAAGTTAATGTTAAAATGGTGACTTTTGCAATAGAAAAAATTTGGTTGAAAGAATCCACCTTGTGTGTCCTACAAATTCTCCGACAAAAATTAATCACTACTACAACAACAATGGAAACTTCTTACTTTAACTTTTAATCCAAAAAATGTATGTATGTGTTAATTTGATCAAACATCATGCCAAAATCACTAACTACATATGTGATTTATTAGTAGACATGTCATAAATTATGAGTCAAGATCCTCTCCATTTTAAATCTCCTCATAACAGTAAATGACATTTTCCGATATTTAAATGGATTTCATTAATAATGAGCCAACAACAGCGATAGATACACTATGTCCACCTTCTATAAATATGTAGAGGGACCATACTATCATATGTTAGGCCGTTGCACAAAAATACCTTCTTTTTTTTTTTTGACAAAGCACAAAAATACCTAACAAACAGCTTTACATGATACAATAATAACTCTGAGATGATGAGCAAACACTTGTTGTATCTTAATTCTCTCCAAAATAATCAAGAGAATTTTACAGTTTCTCTTCTCTTGCTCTAATCATGATTTTTCTTAAAACAAACATATCCTTAAAGTCTATGAATATCCAAATATATTAATATATGATCTAAAATATATTTTTTGCAAGTAAATAATACTCTATCAAGTTATTTTTATAAGAAACAAATGAGTCAAGAAAAATTGATGTATTTGATTCATAAACTAGACCAAATACATCAATTTTTGTTGACATATTTATCTTTTATAAAAAAGAACAGGGTGGAGTAATATATACATGAAGATCAAGAAATCAATTATTGGACTATATAGAGATGACAAAAAAAATCTTCAAAAATCTTCCATGTATTAAACTTGTTTCAGATACTTCAGACATAAAACTAGACTACACATCATCGTTGTTTGTGGACAAATTATATGTCAAGTCACATTTAGGTTATTGCTACTTTGATAACAATGAAGTTTTAATAGAGACCCATCATAGCTTGTAATATCACAATCATAAGCTTGTATTATAAGGTCACTTCTAAAAAAGGCTGACTTTGATTCTAAAAGTTTAATCTAATGGTAAAGACATATCTTGAGTTTAGAAATAGTATTGTTGGTTTGTACTTCATGGTTGAATCAGATATTAAATGAAAAATAAAATGTAGAAATATTTTAAAAGTTTGGAAATGCTAACTCATGACCGAATCAGATATTAAATGAAAAATAAAATGTAGAAATATTTTAAAAGTTTGGAAATGCTAACTTGTGCTCTTATGACATAAGTTAATAAGTTAAATATAGGAATATTTCGCTGAAATTTGTGCTTTTGATTTAATTGTTTTTAACTTTTAATTAATTGATGCACAAAATTTAAGAGAAAGTTTCTATATTTAGGTTGCTTATCATGTGTCCATAGGAAACAAGTTAACATGTCACAATAAATAAATGTGAAAAGTGAAAATTGGTTGAACTATTTGCGATTCAACCAAACCTCAAACTAAATGATTTCCCATTTCAACCCATTTAAAAGGCCAATTTAATCATGTTTTCAAAACACTGCTATAGATATTGGTGAAAGCATTTATTCCCTCCGTTTCAAAATAAATGTCGTTTAAGGTTTGACACACATATTAAGAAATGGAATGAAATAATCATTAGATAACATTTTTATTAAACTTCCCTTTACTTTATAAAAAAAAGACAAACTTAAAGTTGCATTGGAAATTGTGTGAGAGAAAAGTTGGAGTATTTATTGAGAGTAAAGTTGGAAGAAAAAAATTAAAATTGTATTGAAAATGTAAAGTGACATTCATTTTATTGGCTTAAGTGACATTCATTTTATTGGCTTAAATGACACTCATTTTCAAACAGAGGAAGTATAGTGTGTTTTGCGATGACAACTTTTATAAAAACTGGCTCATTACTATATAAATTTTCATAATGATTAGGATATTTCTATCAAGTTAAAGACCCTATTGAACTACAGTTTCAATAACAATCTTTCTGATTAAACTTTTGAATATTTTGAATGTTATGAAATTAATGATTGTAGATCAGAGATTGTTCGAGCAAGAACATGAATCAAATTAAAGTACATAAGTTTTTCCAAGCATCACAAAGGAGTCTTTACTTAACTTCTTCAAAACAAAAAGGAACTCTCCAAGTATCAAAGATGTTCAAATTGCCACACAGAAATCATGGGGAAAGTTAACGTGGTCAGATTAATCATTAAAACAATGAAAGATAAAATGGAGCTTTAAAAGATTATTCAGTCTTCAAATTCTGAGAAAGACAAAGTCGCAGGCTGTAGGGAACAATGAATAAACTTATAGATATGCTATGAGCCTATGATCTTAAAGTATCTAAAAAATAAATGAAAGAATAATGAAAAACAAATCCAGATTTGCGAAATTCAACCCGGCTCAAACCCATATCAATCCACGAGTTAAGTGAACCGGGTCTTAATAGCTCTTGATCAAGGGAACCTGTTTTCTCCTGGCACATAAGACATAGCCTCGAGCCTTTCGATTCATCTCAATAAGCAGCCCTGCAAAGAAAGTGCACAAACGTTTGCTACACATTACAATGTCAATAGGAAGCCGATCCAATAGCTAGCAACTATGGAGACAACAAATAAATCAACTACAAAAATTATAAGAAAATCTATGAATATAGGTAACAAAATGTAAAATTAAAATCTACTCTTTCAATCGATAATCATAACCTTGAATTTTTCCCCACCCCTCAATAAGAGGAGACAAATTTGTAACATAAACTGAGGATCCATCTTGGTAGAACAAATTAACTTTAATAGTTTTACCCATTAGTCATATATAAACTATACCCATTAAATGAATTTCTACAAGAGATTTGGCAATATTACGGTATCCAGTCAGCATCAACAAAGTATTATTCACTTCACATGCTGTCTTAGGCTTAGGGCCTGCCCCTCTTGATGCTGCATGATGGGCACTTGTATTGCTTTATGCTCTCGGCTTTAGCAGGAGTAATCTTCACACATTTTCCATGGTACCACCTCTCACAAATATCACAGCCAATCCAAAATTCATCTGCGTTGTAGTTTCCGCCGCAGGTCCCACAAAGGGTTTCGCTATGCTCGTCTTCTTCCTCCTCATAACCTTGATCATCTACCAACTTTGGGTTGCTTTTAACTTGTCCATCACTTGATCTCTTCAAATAAATTAACAAACATGTATTAGACAGTAGCAACATGACAACATTTAGCACCCTACGAAACCTTTTAAAGTTTTAATTCATAGTCATACACTACAGAATTTGTACAAATATTGCAATAACATGAAACAAACACAATGATCAAAGTGCTTCTAAATGCAGGTCAAGTATACTCTGATTGCAATTTTCATGATCATATGCATAGGCAAAAAAGAAAAGTAGTGTGAGAGTTGAACAGTGTGATAGATTATGAACTTAGTTTAAAAAGCCACAGCTGGTTTAGATCACAGCTGCTTCAGAATGTTAACCAAGTAACCAAAAACTATACAACAAATAAACAAGCCAAACATTTTATTATGGGAAATAAACATCAATACAAGAGAAATAGTTAAAAAGCTTCAAAAACATTTAGAATACATAAGCATTATTAAGCTAGATCCGAGTGAGAGTGAGAGAGAGAGACTAAACAGTACACACAATGACAATTACACTAACCTTGGTGCTGCCCCGAGATTTGCTTCCGCTATCTACAGTGGGCTTGTCCTTTATTGGCTTCCTGTCAGTTACAACTTCAAACACAGTTGGAAGCTCATTGATCAAGCTAAATAAGCGTTTCCTGCCATGAACCAGTGGAACCATCAATAAAAATAAGGACCTAAAAGCCCGTTACAAAGCAGTTGAGAAAAAATGGTAAAAGTAATAAGCCCTTAAAACGGCAAGAACAGAGCAACAGTAACAACATTCTACCATACAAATAGTAAATCAAACTCAGTTGAATGTATTGCCCTAACACAGTGATAAGGAGGGGAAATTACTAATGGGGAGAGATTAAGTACATACATTATTCAACAGAATTGTCCAATTGCAAATTAAAGCTAAAGGTTACAACAGAGTCGATCGCCTTTCACACAACCTCAAGTTTATTATCAAGTTTCTTGAATTGTAAATATGGATGAGAAAGGGCACTTGTGCTGATGTTTCTGGGAAATAAAATTGTCTTGGCCCATCCAATCCAAGGAATACATATATAAACTTATCCAGAATCACAACAGATGACGATGATGCAATTCGGCAACTAACATAATTACAAGCCTCAATTTTCAACATTTCAAAGTGCTTAAGCATGTGAATTACGATAACACGCCAAAAACAACTAAAATAATTATAATCACATGCATACTCTGTATAACGAGCAAAAACAAACTTAAATTACTATAACCCAACCAAAACTAGATAGTACCTTTCATTGCGGTTAAGACGAGCTCCAAGATAAAAAGCCACAGAAAGCAACCATGAATCACTGTGCACAGCAACCAGGGAAAGCCAGTCCCTACGGTTCATGCCATCCCTAGCAAAATTGATTCCGAGAGCTGGCTCTGGAAGCTCAGGTGGAACTTCCTCAGCAGGAAGAGTCACTTCCCATGATTCACTTGGATGTCCATAGAGGCACAAGTTGTCCTTATCTTAAAAACAAAAAACACGATGGAGAAACTTTCAAGTCAATGAAACAACACTGATTCATAATTTTATTACAAAAACCATAAAAACTATGAACAAATCCAGCATGAAAATAATGCAACCAATTAAGTGTCTGTTAAGTCTGATCTCCAAATCAAAATCCAAAAACTGGAAATGTCTCAGAAGAAGGGTTTTAAGTATAGGTTGGTGACCACATTCTGGGATGCGACACAACAACTGTTTTTGAAGTTGGTGAAATCACATTGTGACATCAATTGAGACCAAATTTGATTGTGATTCTCAACAATGTCAAGGAACACAATGTGATCGCAATTTAAAACCTTGCTTAGAAGAATACAAACAACCCAATTCAAGCTTTAAACAATTTCACAAGACCAAAACACCATAAACAGTTAGAATTATTAGCTATGAAGCACTGACACATGGACACAAGTAGTAACTTAAGAAAATGACATAACTAAATGTAATCGCATGTGTCAGTGACGTGTCAGTGTCCTACACATGTAAGACACCGGACACACCTTCAATCAGAAGTGTCAGTGCTACAAAGGTTATTAGCAGACCGAATCACACTATTTTAAAACAGCTGGCAATGACTCAATTATTATCAGTTATATAGATAATTATTTTCTCATCAATTCAAAGGAGCAAGATCCAAACAAATTATAAACTAAAATTTTAATTTATTAACTAACAATAAACTGTCTTCAGTGTCTTGTAGTTAAAAAGTAACTGATATGTGTGAGTTCGTGCCTAAATAAATAAACAAACAAACAAAACAAAAATTAAAAAATAAAAAACACATGGGACATACTAACCTTTGACTTTTTTCCTCAAATTCTCCAAAAAAATAAAATTTAATTCTCTCAACTCAACAATTTACATATTTTTTTCATAAAACTAAAATTTTCAATTTCACACAGAAAGAATCAATAAAATTGAAAGAAAACAAAAAAGCTAAAAATATTATTTTTAAATAAAGTAAAAAACAATAATTCAGATCTTGAACTACCCATTTACCTGGATCACAGAGTGCATAAAATTCATCAACATCTGAAGAAAAAAACAAAACAAAAAAAAAATTAATGGGTTAGTTGAAAATTTGAAATAATATCCAAAAAAAAAAAAAACGGAATTTAACTGAATTGAGTTTTGAAGAATATACCTTGAGTTAAAGCACGAACGATACCATCTCTACGAGAACTGAAATCTTTGAAGATCTCTTCAACGGTGCGAGGACTTGACGCCATTTCCATATAACCCGAATTTGAGATCTACGCGAATTAGGGTTAGGGTTTGAAGAAGGGTTTGAAAGAAATTGAAGATATGAATTTGAAGTTTGAAGTTTGAAGTTTGAAGAGACTAAGCCATGTGAGTGAATGGATCGATCTTAATTGTGATTGATGATGATGTAAAAAGGAAACAACCTAAGAAGAGAGAGAAAACTATGGTTGGAAAAATATAGAAAATTAATATAAGTGTGTGTAGTTAGTTATATAGTGTGTTTCCTATGTAGGGTTTATATTAAGGGAAATTGGATTTGCTATTTAGTTACATCTTGAGAGCCGTCTGATTTTGATCGATTAAGATCGTTTTACTGTGTGAAATTTGTTGTGTGATCAGGATCGTTTGATCTTGAATTAATAATTGAGATGTGTTGTCAACTTTCTTCATATTCACGCATTAAGTGTATCATTGAATTGTCTGATATCAATCCCACGACCATGGATGAAACGAATGCATGAGTAAAGGAAATCTCATTTCGCATTGTGTGAAGTTGTATTTTGCAGATTGAAGAAAATATTGGTCCATGTTTAGGGTGTACTGAGGATTGATCTTAATGGCTGGAAAAGGGATTTTAATTGTTGAAATAATTTGATGGTTGGATTTGTTGCATGTTGATCTCAATGGTTAAGAGATTGATTTTGATCGTTGGATTGATTCAATGATCGATATATGATTGGAAATTTGGAATGGTGGCGATTTGATGATTGATATATGGTTGGAATGATCACATGTTGGTTAATCTTGGTCATTGGCTAACCTTTTATGGCAGGAAAAATTCATTTTACATGTTGAATTTTTTGAATTGTTGGATTGGTTGCGTATTGATCTGAATGGTTAAGAGAATAATTTTGATCATCGGACTGATTCAACAATCAGTATATATGACTGAAACATGCACGTGTTGATTGTAGTGAATAGAAGATTGGTTTGGATTGGTTTCATGAATGACGTATGGTTGAAACGGTCGCATATGAAACTTGTAAATATTTAATTATGATTGTTGGATTGATTCGATGATTGGTATATTGTGGGATTGGTCACGTGTTGATTGTAATGAGTAAAATTGTAATGAGTAAAAGATCGATTTCGAGTGTTGGTTTGATTTGATGATTGATCTATGGTAGAAATGATCATGTATAAATCCTAACGGTTAAGATATTAATTATGATCATTTGATAAGTTTAACGATTCATATATGCTTAGAATTGTTGCATGCATATTTTAGTGGTTAGAAGGTTTATTTTAATCGTTTGATTAATTCTTCGATCACAACGTAAAATCGTTGGACTGATTAAACGATTGATATATGATTAAAACAAATGTGTGTTATTCTTAATATGTAGAAGAAAATTAGTTTTTGATCGTTGGATTGATTCAACCACTGATGTGTGGTTGAAACAACAATGTACGAGTCTTAGTGGGTTAATAGAGTAATTTTTGCTGTTGGAATAATTGGACGATTGAGATAAAATTCTTTAAACATTTATTTGTTTTCTTGTTTGACAAATAAAAATCTCTTTGTTAAGAAAATTATAAAAGACTAAAAACCATTTAAAAAAAACTATAACAAACAAGTCCATAGTTGAAAGGATGATATGTATATTTTAGCCTTTTTTTTTTATAGAAATGTATATTTTAGCTTTAAGTGATTAGAAGATTAATTTCAATAGTTGAATTAACTCTCTGTGACCACGTAAAATCTATGTTTTAGACACCTCACTTATTCACCTTAAAAAATGTGAATTCTAGCCAATAAATTACTTAAAAAAAATCTATGTTTTGGAGATTTTGTACACTGTTAGGTCTTCTTTTCTTCAAATAAAGATTATACCAGTCAAATTTAATTTACATATCATACTTATTAAATTTTAGATTTAGTTCTTCTAATAACCTTTCAAAACAAATTACAACAATCATTCAAAGATTTTTCCTAAAAAAAAAAAAAAATCATTGAAAGATTCAGTTCTTTTAATAAATATTTTTTCAAATTTTGTCAATTTGGGATCTAAGTCTTAAACCCAATCAATATGTTTTATTTTATAACTAAAATGGTTTTTTTTACATCAAATCAATATGGTCAATACATTACCTTGATTAACTCCATTAAAATTTGAAAGAGGTTGCTCAAATAAGGAAATATAAAATTTGAAAGAGGTTGCTCAAATAAGGAAATATAAAATTTGAAAGAGGGTTGCTCAAAAAAAATGAAAGTAGGGAAGCACACACTTTGTGTGTTGCAATTTTCTGACATAGACTAGTCATAGTTAAATGATGGTGAAAATTTTGTACTTATAACGAGAGAAAAAAATATTGCATTAACTTCCTCTAATAATAGTTGAATAACACAAAGATCCTATATATTTTAATAAAAGGTCTTACCAACAAGTGCTCTAATGTTAAGAATTCAAAAATTAAAATAATTCATACTAAGATTTATGTAAAAAAAAATTACTTTTTAAAATTTCAATGAGTTGAATGCATCATTGCCAAAACAAAATTCATCTTTAAACTTTTTAACAAGTTTCATTAAGACACTCATTACCATTTTTCTTTAACAAATACCACTTCCATTCTCAATTTATATATTGCGTTGACACCTTTAACTTTCCTCAAATGTTAGTTTCTTGATATATAGTAAAAGTATCTTTTTTAAATCACAAAAAATAAGTGGTCCCTTTCAAAGTTCAACTCCTCCCTCTGAATAAGACACAGTCACACACTGTGTTCTTTCCTTTCTATTTCTTTGCTACAATTTGTGGGTTCTTCTATACTTAATCATTATTGGAAACCAATTTTCTGAATCTATTGAATCATCAGCACCATACTTTTTAAAACTCACGAGGTCAGGTATTCTATGGTGTACGAGGAATTATATGTCTTACAAACATTTACAATGTTGTTTCTATCGTTAAATCAATAAATCTTACTACTATTTTATTAAATGAAATATGATGATATTTAATGATCTAACGGCGGAATATAAGTTTTTATACATAATATAAGACTAATTTGTTTGTACATATTAAAGAAATTCCGACTTAAAACAATTATTCTTTCAAAGTTTCATCTTGTGGAAATTTATTAAGTTAAAGAAAGCAAAATTCAACATCTCTCTTTCTTGTTCAAGACCTTGCTCACTTCTAGTCAAAAAACAAGACTTTCTCTATTTCCAAGATCCTAAATGTTTTCGAGGTGTAAACTATTTTATGCAAATAGGTTTTAAACCAGTAATCTTTATAGTCGATAAAACATTATTAGAGCATCTGCTCTTTATTTTTTGATACTTAAATATGTCTCATGTGTACGAATCATTTATTTATAATTTTAAACAATAGCATCTCATAAACATCTAAACCCTCGAACTCAACACCTTTAAAAAATTATTAAATAAGTTTCACAAATAATTCTACATCATCATATATCAACATCCAAAGATTATTTTAATATTAAAAATCAGTAGACCCTACGAAGAGAGAGGATGTTTCATATGTATCACCTCTTCTCATTAAGCATCAATCATATTTTCTTCCCAATATGGTACCTATTAGATACCAACGCTTGTGAAGCCAAGTATTTCTCGTTGGAGATGATCTTACGATTCAAACATAATTAATATTTAACAATATGAAGTTTGCATAAGTCACTGGCTTGGACACATCCAATGAGTTTTTTTACAAGAACAAAAGAAACTAATGAGATTAAGGAATATGTACTATTTTACACCGACATTCAATCATACATTTTAAATTTGTCATATCATATTTGACAATTTTTTAAATAAACAACAATTATATAATTTTTTGGTTGTGTCCACAAGTTGTAATTGATTGTCAATATAAAACAATTTTACACTAAAAGTACATTAATCATGAAGGGAAAATCTTAAAGGTAGATAGACTTGGTTAAGGATAAGTGGATAACCCTCCATAAAGTTTGAAGAGACACGCCTCAACTAATCATATGTTTGATATCGCGGTGAGTATGCAAGAATCGAGGTGACTCGCCGTGATTTTATGTAGCTACCATAATACCTAACATACAATTAGAAATCTAACTAAACTATTCACAATTTGATGAAACTTGGTATTGGTAATGATATTAAAGAAAGTGTCCAAAAACACGCTCTTTAGATGCGGTTAGTAAGAGAATTTCAATTAAGTATATTCAAACAGAAAAATGCGGTTGGTAATTTCTTAAACAATACTCCCTCCGTCCCTTAATACTTGACACAGTTGACCTTATTACGCATGTCAATGCACAATCTTGAGCTTAAATATCTTGAATAATATATTAGAAAAAAATATGAAAATTTGATATTTTGAAAATACTCATCGAGACAAATCTAACGGCATCTTATATGATATTATTTATCTTTGTATATTACTAGAAAAATATGGTCAAAGTAAGTTAGGTCAAAATTACACATTTTCAAATGGGTCATCTATTGTGGAACGGAGGGAGTATCATAAGAACACTTGTTAGGATTATCCTATTTGTTAGACTAACTAGGATAATCAGTTGAGTTACTCAACCCCCTAGATAATGATATGTTTTTGGGATCCAAATTGCCCGTTGGAGATCAAAATTCTCAAATCACAATACTTAGAGGTGCCAAAGTGATATTGAACTAATAATTTAACAAGTATAATAAGATTAAATGTATGAATTGACAATGAATTTGACTCAATCACAATGTGTCATCATAATTTTGACAAAATGTAGAGCTTCAATAAAATCACAATACAGATATAATATTTCATCAATCTCGCCGTTCTTTAAAAGATATTGCAAGTATTTTACTAATAATCAGAAAAGTAGGTTTGGATAATAGTCACAGCTTGATGAGGAACCTGCACATCACGGTACAGAATTCCTCACTGGTCAAAAAGGAATATATCAAAAGTAGGGAAAGTTACATCTCAGAAAACCATGTATCAGAAGTTTGGTTTCAACCTATTACATTTGGCTCAATATCCATGCCATCAGAAAAGTCTCCACTTTGATTAAATAATGATTGATGCCTTTGCTGCCAACTCAAGGAAAGGAAATGGAAGCATAGTGCAAAAAGAAAGAGTATATTTAAAAAATCATATGAAGCACTTAACCCTCCTTTTTGTACTTTGTAGTATATTAAAATCTAAAATGAATTGTATAACTCTATCAAGCTTTGATTTTGATCTTCATTAATAATTAATTAACAATCTATGAAGCACTAACACAAACACCGAACTCGACATTGACACTAACATAGGTCTCTAGTGTTATTGAATTGTTGTATCAGTGCCGGATACCAAGCACACCTTCAATATGAAGTGTAGGTGCACTTCATAGTTAACAGTTCCTTTTCTGATTAATTTATCTAAGAAAATGATTGAAAAGAGTTTTAAGAGCTGTGAACTCTCATCTTTCAACTGTAACTTGTAAAGTGTACATCAATTGATGAAATGGTTGAAAAGTACAATGATAAAAATGAAAAGCAAGAAATATAGATATCCAAATATGCAAACACAGAGACATTGAGTTCCACCAAAACTTTTCACATAAACAAGTAGGCCAGTGATTAAGAGAATTATTCACTCAGAAAACCAGAAACTAAATAAAATATGAAACAACAAACAAATATCAAACTTCTAATAAATTGTTCCTAGTTAAAAACTAGTTCACAGAAGCCACGAATTTCCAATTGATTGAAAACCGCAAATAAAATTAAATTCCAAATCTAACACATCTTCATATATGGCGGGGAGAGGTACTACCACCGGTGTTTACGAAGATGTCAATAATCGCTTGATGCCGGTCTTCTGTTCTGATGTAAGTCTCGATGGAAACTTGACGTTGAACTTGACTCTCAAGTTTCCCTTTTTGGAAGGTTCCTTAGGAATTGGCATACCCTCTCCTTTAATAACTTCTTCATACGATGGACTAATGATGGTGTTGACAGGGACCGTAAGATTCCTCCCATCAAGGGTAATTATTTGTGCAGTGTAACCTGTTAGAGCTTCTACAAGAGAGATCTTCTGTGTAACAACAAGATCATTGCCATCCCTCTTGAAGACGGTATGAGGCTTCTCGTCGATAATAAAAACAAGGTCTGCAGGTATAAGTCCTCTTTGTTCATTTCCCTTCTCCGGAAAAGTTATCTTTGTTCCTTTCTTCCAACCTGGCTTGATCTCGATGGTTAGAATTTCCTCCACTGTAGTAGGCTTCCTTCAGAATAAGAAAACATATAGTAGATTAGTTTCATGGACATTCAATTCACAGCCATGATCTGTTGTTACTTTTGAACAATGTTGTCAAATTGCGGATATAGCAGTGTTATAGCATAACGGGATTTTAATAAACCGATATGGTTCAGCGATATTTGATATAGTACTAAGTGTTGCCAAATAGGTTATATTTCAACGCTATATCACAACACTGCTTTTGGACAAACTGCTATTTTCCACAATCTGTGATTGACAACACTGCTTTCGAATACACCTTATGCTATGTGAACTTCATGTTGACAAATAAAACAAAAGCTATGTACACAAAACATATTGTACAAGTGCTATGGGTAAATGACATTGGTTAAACATATAGGTGATGAAGTTGGTTACTGAAAAAGTAATTTTGTAGCTTCATTTATTCAATTATATTCAGGCACGTGGATTAGTGAATGACATGAAGCGAATAACCTTCTATTTCCTATAGCATCGGCTAGCCAATGATATGACAGAATAATTTTATGAAATGGATAGATGAATTCTCACTTGCTTACATGTAATATCTGTCTAAAAATGTCTAAAAAACTTCTGAATCTGGACTGTTACATATATACTAATGAAATATGCAGAGTTTAAACATGTCTGATTTAAGTTTCAAATTTTCACTTAACAATTTTAATTTAAGTTTAAAATTTTAGCTTAAACCATGTCTTATTGCACATTCTACATTATTTTAATAGTAACCTTAATAGTTACATCACATCACAACTAATTAGTTTGAACTTTTGAATGACCAATGCAAATTGTAAAATGCAATTCATAAACATGATGAAGAATGTCGGTCTACAGCTACTGCGATAAAGATTTATGTGCCAGCAAACAAAGAATTATTTTTAATGAAAAAGCATATAGAAAGGTAATGTCAACAGCCATTTAAGAACTACAAGTATCAAAATTGCTTATACATCAAAGATGTCAGATTCTCAAGTCTCAAACCATCGGAAAATCTGCCACTTCATTATGGCCTGTTTAGATTGGCTTATTTGAACTTATCTATTGGCATAAAGACTTTTGAGACTGTTCAAAGAGCTTACGGAAACGGCTTATGACAGGTCCATAAGTTGTTTTTAGCTTATTAGCATAAGATCTCCAAGATAGCTTATGAATAACAACTTGTAGAAAAACATTTTGACTTTATTTTATCTTTTCATATAGAAATAGCTTACACATAAGCACTTAATTTAATTAAGCTGTTTATCCGAACAGGGCCTTAGCGGAAATTTGATTATTTAGAGCATATAAAACAGAAAATGTAAACTATGAAAATGATCATCAACCAACAACACATAACAAAATGCAAATCGTCGAACTAGACTTTAAATTCAATAATTTAAATATATCCAATAAAACCAATGCAACTAGGTTAATATAGCTAAAAGATGGAAGCAGGTTAAACTAGATAACTCACCCACTGGAATCAGTAACATCTCTGGAAATCTTCATTTTCTTGGTGGTCCCTTTATACAAATCCTCCAAACTGCAAGGCAAAGTTCTCTCTATCGGTGCACTTTTCCTCATCACATTGGCAGATCCTTCACCGGCCGAATTCCTAAAAGAAGAGAAAATGTCATCCCTAAACATTCCCCTAGGAAAGCCAGATGCACCAGGATGACCGCCCATATCACCCATTCCACCGCCAAAGGGTCTTTGAAATCCGAAGAACTCGGAAAATATGTCATCCGCACTTCTCGGATTGAACCGGAACATTGTCGGCCCACCATCACCGCCGTCAGAAAATCCACCTGCACCTGGGGGAGGCATCTGCCCCTTCAACCCCTCCTCACCATATTGATCATACACAGCTCTCTTTTGTGGATCACTCAAAACCTATTCACAAATCGAAATCACTAGCAAAACCAACAATTCCAAATGATTCTAAATCACAAGAAAACACAAAATTCAACTCCCCAACATTTCAAAAACATCTCTCTCTTTGGTTGATCACTCAAAACCTAATCACAATCAAAACAAAAAAACGCAATTCCAAATGATCCTAAATCACATGAAAATAACAATCAAACACCCCCAACATTTCAAATTGTAACAAAAATATCCAACTGATCTAAAAACACAAAATTAAACACCTCATCATTCCAAATTGTAACCCCGAAATTTCCAAGTAATCCTAAATCACAAGAAAAACACAATTAAAACCAATCCAAATGGTAACCCCAAAAAACCCACAATTCCAAATTATCCAAAATCATAAAATTAAACACCCCTTAATTCCAAATTGTAACCCTGAAACTTCACAATTCCAAATGATCCAAAATCACAAAATCAAACACCCCATCAGCTAAAATTGTAAACCTAAAACCTCAAAACTCCGAATGATCCAAAATTACAAAACACAAAAATTGAACACCTCATCATTCCAAATTGTAACCCTAAAACTTCATAATTCCAAATTATCCAAAATAAAACACCCCATCGGCTAAAATCGTAACCCTAAAAACCCCAAAATGTCCAAATGATCCAAAATTAAAAACGAAAAAAAAAAAATCAAACTTTACCACCCCCAACATTCCAAATTTTACAACCCCAAAAATCAAACAAATGATCCAAAATCAATAAGAAAAACACAAAATTAAACACCCCACCAATTCAAATTGTAACCCCAAAATTTCCAAATGATCCAAAATCAACAATAAAAACACAAACTTTAACACACCCAACATGCAATTTACAACCCCAAAAAATCAAAACTTTACCAAAAAATCCACAACCCAATTAAAATTACACAAGCAAAATTATCAAAATTAAGCATCATAAAAAAAAAAAAACATACATCATAAGCTTCAGAGATTGTCTTGAATTTGGCTTCAGCATCTTTCTTGTTATTAGGGTTCTTATCAGGATGCCATTTCATAGCAAGTTTGCGATAAGCTTTCTTGAGATCATCATCTTTTGCATTTCGATCTATCTGAAGGACTTTATAGTAATCTACACCCATGAATCCGATTTGAAGAAGAAGAACAAGAAGAAGGAACAATGTGTATGTGTATGTGTGCGTGTGCGTGTGTAAAAGAAATATCCAAATGGGTGAAAAATGTGATATCTGGGTTCAACAAAAAAAAAAACACACGCAATGATGTCACTATAGTTGTTGTACTACGATTAGGATTAAGCCCAACTCTATCATGTTTAACTTTTTTTATTTTACCGAATATGTAATGTGCGCAGTTGCATAGATTAATCATTCATTTGAGTCGGGTAAAATTTTAATGAAAGTCAAAATTTTCTATCAAGAGATTTAAGCTTTGTTTGATAAATTAAATGATGGCTTATAATTGATGGCCAATGATCATTAACTGAGAAGTTAATTGAAGTTTTTGGTAAATTTAGTCGTTCAAACCTTTGTAATATTGCACAAGTTGAAGAACTAAAAGTAGTAATTTTTAATTGAAAAACAAAAATTATTTATTAAAAAGTTATATATTTAATGATTTAAAATTGAATTCGAGAACCTGACTGATTAAATTAAAAGAAGTCTCTTACCTTCTCATCTAAGTGTCGTCTTTATTAACTTCATTTAAAACATGTTATTCCATTCTCATCTAAGAGATTTTTAATGGAATATATTATCGTATCATATTTTATACCAAATATTTAATGAATGGATTTTTTGTGTTAATCATTAGATTCTAATGAAAGGATTCAAACTATCAAATTTTAAAATAAAATAATCAAAATTTCAATTAAGCCTAGTTCTATTTTTAATATTTAAGTGAAAATAAAAATTTTCAACTTTTTTTAATGCGAGGTGATTTTTTTTATATAAAAATAAAACAACAATGATACTTCATTTTAGGAGAATGAAAATAGGAGAGAGTTGAAAGAAAGAAAAGAAAAAAAAGGAGAGAGAACCCCTCAGAGAAGAAAAAAACAATAGGAGACAGAAAATAGAGATAATTCTAATTCCTTATTATCATCTCATTTTTTCGCAAAAAATAGAGAATCAAAATTTCAATTAAACCTAATGAAATAGTTCGATTTCAAATATTCAAATGAAAATAAAAATTGTTTACTTTTTTAATGGGAGGTAATTTTTTATATAAAAATAAAACAACAATGGTACATCATTTTAGGAGAAAAACAATAGGAGAGAATTGTAAAATAAAAAAATAATAGGAGAGAGAGTCCCGCAAAGAAGAAAAAACAATAGGAGAGAGAAAATAGAGATATTTCTAATTCCTATTTAACATCTCATTTTATCACAAAAAAAGAAAGAGAATCAAAGTTTCAATTAAGCCTGACGAAATAGTTTTATTTTTAATATTTCAATGAAAATAAAAATTGTCAATTTTATTTAATGGGAGGTAGTTTTTTCATATAATAATAAAACAACAATGGTACTTCATTTTAGGAGAATAACAATGAGAGAATTGTAAAAAAATAAAAAAATAGAAGAGAGAATCCCTCAATAAAGAAAAAACAATAGGAGAGAGAAAATAAAGATAATTCTAATTCCTAATTAACATCTTATTTTTTCTTTATTTCATTTTCTCTTCTTTTGGTTGGGGCGCGGGGGGAAGAGATTTGAAAGTGGTGGAAGAGGTTGTTTTCATGGGAGGAAGAGTTGGTAGGGGAGTGTTATGTGTTGCTTCACAATATTGTTTTGTAGGTTGACGAGTTGGATAGATGGCGATGACATTTGGAGCCTACCAAAGATTATGCAGTTAGCGGTGTATATCAATTGGGAACGAATGTGGAATGCCTATTCAAACAGATTTTTTGGAACTTATTTAGCACAAAGTGATTTCTTTGAAGGGTTCTCTTTTCGCTTGAAGTCTTCTTCGTAATCGGATTCGTAGCATTGTGTGAGTAGTTGTGGGATGGTGGAAACTGTTGAACATTTGTTTTTGGCTTGCAATTACTTCTGTAGTATTTGGTATATTATTCGGCATTAGATTGACATCGACTCGGTTGATCCTTCTCCGTTATTAGATGGGTGGATCTTCTAAAACTTTATGGTCATTCTTATATTAATTTTTTTCGTGCATTTAGATGATTTAAAAAGAAAGAGATAATAGAATTTTCAATTGTAAAAAAGAATCGTTGCAGCAAATGGTAGACAAAATTACGCTCTTCTCTTTTTGATGGTTGAAAGAAAAAAAATGCTACTCTTGTTTTTTTATTATCATATTTGGTGGCTTGTTTTAAAATGTGGACAAATGGCTAATTTTCATTGGGTGTGTTAAAAGAGAGTGCCAAAAGGTGTGACCCTACCATTTCTCATAATTTTTATTGTGATAAAGCATTTTGATCTATCGTTTTTTAAAGAATGAACCTGTGACTCTTGCATAGGGAAAAAAAACTTAGTTAGTTGGGAAGAACACGCCTCATGTGTCACCAGCGGCGAAGCTAGCAAAAAATTTGCGCATGGGCCAACTATAAACAAAAAATAAAATATTTTAAAACCAACATATTAAATTTAAGGATAAAATATTTTTTTAGTCCTATAAATTATAATTTTTTAGGTTTAGCCCTTAAACAAAATTTATTCAATTTCTGTCTCGATTTTTTAAAATTTTACAAAAAAATAAAGTGGTTTTAGTCTTGGATTTAATCTCTATAACAAAAATTAAGGACTAAAATTAAATAAAATCTTAGGAAATTAACTTTAAAAGTGCAAGTGTTGTAGAGACTAAAAACAAAATAATATGAAAATTAGCCAATACATAAAAATTAACTTAAAGTAGTAACAAATGATAAAAATTGACAATAGCTATTTAAAAAAGTTGGACAAAATGCGTTTCAAGAAGCCAATTTTATCCAAAATTGATTGTTTACAAAATAGAGTGATAATGTCTTCTCGAATGTAAGCAATTAGATTATTTACAAGAAACTCATAGTCCATTTAATATATTTATGATTATTGTCTTGATAATTTTAATTGTTAAAAAAGTTTTCTCTATAGTTGTTATTGTGACTGAAAATACCAAACCATTACAAATAAATTTATCAATTATGTAGTAATTTTTTACTTTCTTATTTATGCTAATTTTCAACAACTGAACTAATTTGGGATAACTGAATTTTTATTATTTGAGATAGCAAAATATAAATACATACTAACTAATTCAAAAATAATAAATTTTTTGAGGTAGCCAAGGTTACCCCTTGGATATGAAGGGCTACACCCCTGTGTATCACGCAAGTTCTTGGATATAGATTAGTCTCCTGTAATGTAGGTGTAAATTTTGTATGTTTGAGTATAGGCTAAACTTAACTTGCCCATGGCAAAAAAAGTGTGGCTTAAAATAGTAAGTAATAGGCCACACTTTAAAAGTGTGGCTTCAAAATTAAATGTTATAATATAGACAACACTTAAAAATTGTGGATGTTTCTGTCCACACCAAAATCCATTTATTGAAATGCGTGTGTAGGAAGATAATTTTGTAAAGAAATATAACCTTTTTATAAGAAATAATTCTTTATTTTTACTTTTTTTTCTTTGAATAAATATATACTCACTCTGTTTCACAATACATGTCATTTTTGAAGAATAATTTTGTTTCTCTTTACTTGCCGCTTTCAAGTTTCAATGCAAGACTAATTATTTGTTTATCAATAAACTCTTACATATTTATTGTAGCCAGAAATAATAGAATGAAATAATAAATGGGTAAAGGTATTATAGAAAAAACACAAATAATTTCATCAAAAATAACAAAATTTATTTGATTTCTTGGTATGTGTAATTTGTTCAAAAGCGACAAGTATTGTGAAACGGAGGGAGTAATAATTTTTTGTTTTTGGTGGCCGAGGTTTGAACCACGGACGTTACATATATTATGTTTTGTCCATATCAATTGAGTTAAGTTCATAGGACGGAGGGAGTAATATTTAGTTGAGGCTTAAATGTGTGTTTAATCCTTACACTTTCACCTAATTTTGGCTTTGGTCCCTGCACTTTTTTTTGTTTGGTATTGCTTCTTGCACTTTATAAAACTTTTGGTTTTAGTCCTTCTGTTAAATATCTGTTGAAAAAAAAACCAAAACTAGGACGGAGGGAGTAAAATTTAGTTAAGGCTTAAATGTGTGTTTAAACATTACACTTTCACCCAATTTTGGCTTTGGTCCCTGCACTATTTTTTGTTTGGTATTGGTTCCTGCACTTTATAAAACTTTTGGTTTTAGTCCTTCTGTTAAATATCTGTTAAAAAAAACCAAAACTAATGGTTTGTTGTGTGGACCAATCATGGCATGCCACGTGGCACACCAAAAGACAAAAATTTTAATTATTATTTTATTCATTATTTTTAACTTAAAAATATCATTAGTCCCTGCACTTTCAACATTTTTTTATATTAGTCCCTGCACTTTGTTATTGGTCCCTGAATTTTTTATTTTTTATTTTAAAAAAACATTCAATGAAATTATTATGTTTTATTATTGTTTTATTCATTATTTTTATTGAGAATAATCTTAAAAAAATTAAAATCAAAATAATGTTTTAAAAAAAAAAAACTCATTCCATTTTTTTAAAAAGATTTATTTTTTTTTATTTTTTTTTCATTTTCAATTCATGTTGCTGCTGCTAATTTCTCTACTGCCGTAGCTTTTCTTTATCGTTAACAGGTTTGGTCTCTTTCATTTTCAATTCATCGTTAACAGGTTTCTTCTCTTTTATTTATTTATCAATATGAATTCATCAAAAATAGGTTTATACTAAAATCTATTTCTCTAAAAAGATTTTTTTGATTTTTTTTACGATTTTTCTCAATAAAAATAATGAACAAAACAATAATAAAACATAATAATTTCATTGAATGTTTTTTTTTATAGATAAAATATAATTCACGGACCAATACCAAAGTGCAGGGACTAATATCAAAAAATGTTAAAAGTGCAGGGACTAATGATATTTTTAAGTTAAAAAATAATGAATAAAATAATAATTAAAAAGTTGATTTTTTTGTCTTTTAGTGTGCCACATGGCGTGCCATGATTGGTCCACGTGGCACAACGTTAGTTGGTTTTTTTTAACAGATACTTAACAAAAGGACTAAAACCAAAAGTTTTACAAAGTGCAGGGACCAATGCCAAACAAAAAAAAGCGCATGGGCCAATGCCAAAATTGAGTGAAAGTGCAGAGACTAAACACACATTTAAACCTTTAGTTAATAAGTTATGTTGTTTGAACAATCATTTGAATGATGATGACGAAGGGAGTAATATTTAGTTAATAAGTTGTGTTGTTTGAACAATAATTTAAATGATGATTTATAAACAACTATAAATTTACAAAAAAAATGAGACACTAACTTAAAAATTAAAACAATAAAAAGATAAAGTAAAAACATAAAGCGATAATATACGTTGTTGGATGGTGAGAATAATTGGAAAAACATTAGAGAAATAATAGTGTTTTTTGTTCTCTTTCATAGTTGGTTGCATATAAAGAAAGAAAACCCTTAAGATTCTATATATACAAAATGAAAAAGAGAAAACATCACTTTTTATTCGTTTGGTGTAACTACTCTTTTTTTTTGTTTCTCAGTCGAGCTTCCTAAATAGGACAAAACATATACTAATAATAGTATAAGAACTTACAAAATATAAACTGGCTAACCAGCTCGACGGATTTTAACTGGATTTGAGTTAAAAGTTAAAAGACAATTCATATACACTTCATACTAAACAATTATCTACGAGATGGTATATGAACTTTTAGTAACATAGGTCCAGGTTTAAGTGCACCCAACAGACAAACACCACATGAAGAGAGTCATTTTATTCTAATTTGAAACTAAATAGCACCAAACAAAACTCACATGCGGGAAATCTATCAAAATCTGAAGAATAGAATCATTGCATTAAGACTTTGTTTGAGAGTTTGGAGGGGAGGGGAATGAAAGACTTTGGGAAAAGAGAAATATTGAAGAAAATTGAAAAGTCTTTTACATTTTTTGAAAGAGTATTTTTTTAGAGAGTGGTAAATTAATGTTTATGATTAATCTATTTTTAATTTTAAGAATATTATATCAACATATATTAAATTCGAAGAATTCATATAAATAATCCCAAACCCTCCTCCAATGCAATTTTTTAATTCCCCCATATGAGGAGAGTTTTTTATTTTAAAGAAAAATAAGCCCCCCAAAGCCCATACTTCCAATCTCCTCTATTTCTTCCACTTATTCCTTCCTTTTTTTCCAAGTCTTTCCTTCCCTTTCCCTCAAAACTCACAAACAAAGCCTAAGACAATGACATTAAACGTCAGATGAATAGCACCTTGGTATTACAATTGAGCGGGTGGGGGCGGTCTTTGCACCCGTAATCAATCTTTGTTGGGTTTGAAAATTGAGCACACATCCCTGTCTCGGTAGAAGTTGGGTTCACAAATGACCAAGAAATTTGGGGGAATCCGCACCCACACATGATCATCGCAGGGTTTCTTTGTCAAATTCAGGACGGGTTCAGACGAATCCAAACATGTGTGGGTTAAGTTGTCACGCCTAATACCACCCTAACGACTTCACTCCTTATAACTTGTAAGATGCCTCCCATGCATGGTAAGCATACAAAACACCTAATACATTTTGGAACGTCGAGCTTCTATCTTGTACTCCAAAGACTGATATCTTAAGCTTTGAAGGTGTTGAAGGGGGTGTTTTCGAGGACTACATCTATACTTTAATATATTTGATATTTAAAAAAATTAATAAATATTTGATAATTAAAAAAATCAAAAGAAAAACATATGATACACGAATATATGATATCATGTTATTCCTTAATTATTAATATTTTCTTTTATAAATATCAAATATATTAAAAAATAGATTTCACTTAACCCTCAAAAGTCCTCCCCTTCAAAACCTTCTAAAAACCGACTCGCAGACACACCCCAGAAAAAACCCAACATGTCACCCGCCTAAATCAGGAAATCATCCTCAAGTTCTACGTAGCAATGGAGGCAAATAAAACTTGACAAATATGCAAAAACAAAATCTCAAACAAAGACCCCTTCCAATGACTAGAGCTATCAACTAAATTTTGAACAATTCAATGCATAACTTCACCACCAATTCAAACAAGGATCCGTTTAGGCTGGTCCTTATAAGTATTGGTCCATTCTGAACAAATGGTGAGAACCATTAGATAAGTAGGCTTAGTGGATCTTATGATATACTCTCTACACCAAAACATATTCTCTTATTTTGCTCTTTCTCATTTTTATTCTCTCTCACCTGTTTTCCAGCAACAATTGAAATTAACCTTCTGCTTATGCATGACTATGGAAATCTATATATTCAACAAAACAACATTAGAATTCCACAATTGAATATATTTAGAATATAATAAAGGGAGAAAAATTAACTTATACGGTAGAATATATGTATATCATCTCTAAAATAAAACTAACTAAAAAAGGGAATAGAATCACACTGAAAAGGGAAAATCAGTCGAAATATAAAATATAAAATTTTCAGATTTGTAAATTTAGAAGAAGGCAAAAGAGAGAGACACACATCACAAATACCTCGATGCATATCTAACTACTTAAAATTAAGTTAATTAAATTATTATTTCACCATTTTTTTCTTTCAACTTTACCATGTTATTCTTAATGATATGTTATTGATTTAATAAATATATATTGATAGCAAAATCAATCCATGGTTGAGGTTGGGGATCTTGATGCACCCAAACCTTCAAGAAATCATTATCAAACAATTTACAAAGACTTGTCTCTCTGCAGTAGACACAGACAAAAAAAATGGGGTCATTGAAAATTAAAAAGAAAACCCAAGGAGAGAGATACAACATGTTGTGCAAGAGAGAGAGAGAGACTAATGAGATGGGAGAGATAGAGCTCATGAATTAGATCTAATATGGTATGGGTAGATCATGGTAAGTTTTGGTAGGATAATCTAATCTAACGGTGTACAAAAGTGGTCTAACATGGACCAATATTTTAACAAGTCTATTTTACACAGAACAAATTGTAAAATCCAACGATTGTCCTTTCAAACTTCACCATTTCAAACAACCCAAAACATATTGTTGCATCAAAGGGCAAACATTAGGCACACCCTTCTAAATAAAAGAATGTGAGCTCTTGGTCACATCTACTACACTAGTAAGAGAGTTTACATGCATACTTTCCCCGCAACATTTTTGGCAACAAATGCTAGCATCTCAAGCCTGTAACGATAAACTCATTTTCATCAAACAATCATCATTCAGTTAGGATGTCCTGGATAGCTAGAACTCACATAACCTACGGAAGAGTTAAAGGTATCACATTTGACCATATACATGCTTTGGTCACCATTATCATCATACAAAAAAGTCTTCGGATATCTTAAAGGCAATCACTGAGAATAGTCATAATCATCACAGAATAAACTAGAATAGCCTTAATGATAGATCTAAACAAAGTGACTCCCAGCAAAAGACAATTGTTATCCTATAAAGTTTATCAAAAGCTGTAAGAGGTTAAGTTGTTTCACATAAACCACGGGGTTTTTTCATAGGTTATCATTGACAAAATTAGATAATAGCTTATAGAGTGTTGCTTCATAAGATTAGCCCAATACTCTGACAAGTATTGACTGACACCAATAGAAATGTCCAAATAAACTATTCATTATTCAATCCAAACTCAAGTTTAGCATCACATGATTCTCTTATATGAACTTTGTTTTTTGGAAAGAAAAAAAATATATTACATAAACAATTTAAAAATATAATTATTTTTTTGACAAATTTAAAAACAAAAATAAAAATAACTCAGTTCTGTGCCATTCCATTCATTATTTATATCGTTACAAAGTCTAAAATAAGGAAGTAAACTAAATAAACGGCCATATTATTACAAAAGGATGTGTAATAATCAAAGATACATGTCTAAATCCTAGATACATAATGTCAAAGCTAACTTAAGAAAGACATCCACTAGGGGATCAATATATCATGTATACTTTCCTAACAGTAACACTTTGCTCCAGCAGCAGACCAATGTTGTGACCAATTTAAGATAGCATGATTCTTCGTATACCATTCTAATATACATCATTCCACCTACATATATGTACAAGCCAGGTTGTCGCCTGATGAAATTGTACAAAACCTTTGAACTTGTCAAATTCATCAATTCTGGTTATTCTTTCCCTTGTTTTGACATAGCTAGAAGCAGCTTAGTCTTTCAGTAAGGTCTAGGCTATAATTTAACTTGAGTGTTAGTTTCAGTTTAGCTTGCTGTAGACGATTCTTTGGATTTTTCTGTCATTGTGTCCTTATCAGAGTTGCTTGTCTCACCTGTCTGTGTTTGACTAGTTTGTGGCTGACTTGGAACCTGAGAATCAGAAACAATGCCAAGAACAACCAGCACAGACCTGAAAAAAGAAAAAAAAAACTCAGAATCGATATTGGCAACACGGTGAAAAACATTGCTTTCCCCTGCCCAAACCAAAAAAAAATTTAAATGCAGAAGTAATGTATAAAACTTCCACCTCTAAAATGGAATAAATATAGAAGGGGAAATGAACAGTAAAATTAACAGCATTGTTGTGCTGAGTGGTTAACGAACCTGGGAAGTGAAGATTGTATATCTGGCTGGCTAGCATGAGCAATCAATGGTGCCTTCAATGCAGCAATTCTATTTAATGCAGCTTCCAGTTGCGGTGGAGGTAGCTGGACAGAAGCAGACACCACCAGAAACGCATTAGAACATAATTTTTAAATGATACGATAGCTTTCACAAAGACCACCGAGAAATCATGAAAGCAAGTTGAGAAAGAATAGAACAGATGGAAATATTCCCAAGAAATTTAAAAAAAACAGAACATAAGGATATTCATAAGTATAGATTTTCTTTGTCCTTCTAGGTTCCCTTCTGCCACAAGTTTTTGTACCAAATGAGCAGCAAGACGTTCTAAAAACTAATTGAAAGCATTAGTTGACATCGACTTGATAATTAAACAAGATCAGTTTACGTATTTAAAAAGTTAATAACCTGAATTACCTTTTTTTAATTTGTTTATACACTTCACAAATCCTTTTTATTATACTTAAGTCAGACATTGGAATCTCTCAATACCCGAAAATCAATTCTCTAACACCAGCCATATTCATCTCACAGCAATTCTCCCCACTCCAAAATAATATATAAATATTCATCTAACAGCAGCCATATTTACATATCCATCGAGTTGCATCCAAATTGGTACTACTGGTGTTAAACAGAATAATAATCACAATCAATGCCTAAATCAATTAACAGTATATTTATGCTTCTTTACAGTTGACAGTAAAAATTCTTTGTTTAAATTATTTTTAATTCTGACAGATATCATGTCAGCACGTAGAAAAATCTTACATGGTAATAATAACCGATATTTGCATCCTTCAATAAATAGTTCATTCCGTTATACAACATAAGTATATATGTGAAGGTGGAGTGTTGAACTAAGCCAATAAAACTTATTGAGAACATCATATTATGGAGACTAGAGCATAGAAACATGCAAACACCAAACAGTTAAAAATGATAAAAAGTGTCCAATAAATGTTAATACCTGAAGCAAAACACCAAATGATTGAGGTTTTGTCAATTGCAAACACTTCAAGAATCCCACCCACAACTTTGGGTATTTCCATACCTACAACAACTCATTTAGTCATGCATATGTACACCGAACAGCTGAGTGGATTATCAAATACAAAATTGATCAAATAATCACCTGCTTCTTTACAAGACGAGCAAGAATCCCCATGATAAAGTCCACCTGTAGAAATTTAACCAAGTCAAAGTTTTTTGCAAATATATCAAATTTAATATCAAGCAAAAAAAAAAATATAGCAAGGAATGATAGTAGATTTTTTGGAAAATAAGGAAATAATTCAATTGTCAAAGACAAGAAAAGTAGCTTTGAGGGATCTATATGGGCGTGCAAAACTGATCTATACACTAAGCAATAATTACTAATAACATTCCTAAATTCTGTCGCACAACAATAATCAAATAAGTTTTTATTCATTATTACATTTCCTTGTACTAGTGAGCTTCTTACCAGTGTTGGAAAAGCACCTATTGCTTGTAATACTGTGCGCATGAACAGTAAAGGGAGAGGAATTTGCTCAACCTGCAGGGAAGAGCATTTGTTGTATGAGATCAAACTATATTGAATATCCTTTCCAATAATTATATAAAGCAATTCCCACATAACATACCAATTGATTCAAAACTTTGGCAAGAACTTCTTGAGTAAAAGTTTGTCGCTGCTCAAAGCAAGCATTGCACGCATCAGTTACCTGCATGTAGACAGTAGACACTTCAGTTATGCAAAATGTATCTTGATTTCTTGAATAAGCACATGATGCACCAACCCAATCATCATAAGTGCACTACCTTTTTTAAGGGAATTCCATCTCTTTCAGTATCAATTCCATGAATAGCAATTAATACTTCAGCTGGTGTAAGCACTGGACCAGATTGTGATGATCCCTGTATAAGAAATTTGCAATTAATTTAATTTAATAACTAAAAATGTGTTCATGGTTCAGAACAATATTTTTTTTATTAGAACATTGTGGAGCATACTTCCCACAACCTTTATTGATCATGAAAGTTATCTCCTAAAACCTGCAGCTACAAGCGCTAAATTTCACGTGGGTGTAATGCTAATCCTAACAAAAGCAAGTTTTACTTAGTACACCGTGAAATACTGTTTTTGCATACTATACAGTACATTGGAATGAAAACTTCAGAATTAAAAATCCAAATAACAAGACAGAAGCTTTGTTTCATTCCTCTCTACTGCACTTTGTTCTTTTTAAAATATTCAAACCTTACTTCTAAAGCTAAGTTGTTAGGTGAAAACATATGAACAGTTTCATATCTAACAGCTATTTATCACAATTTTTCACTTAATTCTTGCCTTTGTATATCTTGAGAAGTTTTTACACTTTCCAAAACTACATAGCTTACAATCCTAGATTTGGAATCCAAAACCTGGTTCTAACCCTACTTAACCTTTAAGAAGTGAAAAAAGTCTCCATAGGTTCCCACATGAATTAGCAACTCTGATTTTTTTCTAAAAAGGAGTGAAGCATACCTGCAGTATGCGACCAAGTGCTCCTTGGAACTTCTCCGGAGGCAGGTTAACAATGTTTGGAAAAACCGCCATTACCTATTAAAAGGATTTTTAAAAACATATTCGCCAAATGAAAACCAAGATATTTCAAGGTAATTTGAAAGTAAACACAAAAAAAAAATGACTGACAAACAATTCTTACATGATTCGTTGATGATACTTCACATTACAATTCTTTTTTATTTGAATTCACATTATAATTATATACTAAAAGTCTAAAACAGTTAAACTTATATCCAAATGGAAAGAAAAAATAGGAAGTACCTCATCTTTCAGTAGGAATGGCAATATTGGAATAAGAATCTCTGCATCCTGTAAAGGACCAACCAGGTATTAGGCGGAATACTGAGTTTTCACTACAAAACTTGAACAGGAAATTTTAGCATACCTTAAGTTTTGAATCATGTAACCTTTTCACGGCAACTATTAAATCCTTAGAAGGGATTGTACCATCAGTAAGTGTATGCAACACCTGACATGTCAATGTAAAAATATCAATACTCAATATGTTACCAAGAGATTCTCACAAGAATTATATGGTAAAACAGAATTCAATATATTTCTGATAATTTTAACATTCGCGAAAAATTATAAGGTAAAACAGTAAACCTGCATTAGGAGATTCTCACTTCCATTTGGGGGATCCGATATAATGTCAAGGAGATCTGAAGATGAACCCAATGTACGCACTAGTATGGGAATCTGACGATGAATAGCCTGCACCATACAATTAACGAGATAAACCCTGTGACCAAAAACAAATACTTAACAATATTCACTAGAATAGCATATATCAAAATCTGAAACCTGCTTTGCTGCTTTTGATGTGCTTCTATAGATGACAAATATTTCGCGAAAGAGAGAGTGTTTCTGTCATCACAAAACATCAATATAAGGTACTTTTGACCAGACAATTAAAACAAGTTACAGAACATGCAAAATATAGAAGAATCTGTCACATATATGAAAATTATTTTATAATATCTTGATTGGATCTCCAACTCGGATCATTTCATAGGACTGATCTCCATATTTCTTTTATATCTTGATCTATTTCCTTATTTATGAAGAATTTTTAATTTAGTATAGAATTTAATACCGTATTAGAATTTAGGCTTTTGGCCACAACCCTAAAAGTTAGTTCAAGATATGAGGAAAGCCTACTAGATTGGTCTGCGTATGTCTACTAGTACAAAACCCCAAGAGTTAGGCTCTTAGATTGGTCTGCGTATGTCCATATATATATATATATATATATTATATCATGATTTGATTCCTTTTATAATCAAATTAAAAGTCTACTAGTACAAATATGATAAGTGCTATTTAAATAATACCCAAAATATATTTCACATCATATCAACATAATTTTATTTTTATTTACTTTTACTCCTTCAATAACTGAAGGACTAACCCCTATAATCTCAACCGGATATTACCAGGAAATAACACAATACCTTTGTGCACAAAGCAAAAAACAATGACATGCCCCTCTGAGCCTCAGAAACTGAAAGTGGTGAGGTGCCCTCAGATGTGCTTGATTGCCGATTATCTGAGACATCCTTAGTACTGCCACTCAAAGACAACAGATCATTTGTAACCTTTTCAACATCAGGTCCCTGAAAAGGAAAAGAGAAAAAGAAAATTAGTATATCTAGTTCAACAAAAATATGGCAAAAGCCTGCTGTCAATAGACTGTAATCAGAAAAGATAAAAATAAATTCACAAAAAATGTGAATACCTTTTGTGAATCAGCAATGGACCCTTCAGCATCAGTAGCTTCAGAAGCATCACTACTCATCACTGAGAATACCATTTCCTTTGCAAAATCTTCTATTTCCTTAGAAATTGATGATAAAGGATAAAGTTTGTTTGCTACCTGCAAGAAGAGCTGAAAGTATAAGACGTGTTTTTATCCAGTCATTTATATTCTTCAACAGTAAATTATGCTTAAGTACCAGGCGTATTGCTTTCATCCGCACTTCTTCCAGGTGATGCACTGCACTCTTTCAATGAAAAATTATAAAAGGATCAAGGAACAGTTAGTTAGACACAGAAATTTACTAATGCTAAGGGAAGCAAAGTTTGAAAACTCAGGTCCTAAAATTCAAGGAACACAGATGTTCAATATAAAAAGTATGAGAAAAACCTGTAAAGCAATTTTTAAACAAGTTTCTCGGATGGGAGGCCTTAGAAGAATCAAACTCCATACAGCACTTAGACCTTGAGTAACTCTATCCACATTCAATGTGTGTGATTCCTTTTCAACTTTATCCCCATTTCCAGGAGAGCACATGTTCTCTAAAATCTTTAAAACTGATTTTGGTAAATAAGGAGATTCGCCGAGTAGTTTACTTAATGATTTATCCGATGGTGGAAAAGAATCTCTAAGTGCTTCTGCCTGCATTAGAAGTGAAACAAATGCTCAACTTTTGCCTTGCAAATGGACAAACAAGAAACAAATAAAAATAAATAAATAAATACAGACCACTGTTAGGAGGAATGTTTCATATACAGAAGCTGCAGTTGTGGAAGAAAAGAAGTCAGGCTCCACTTCAGCTTCACCAAATAACCTGTAGAGGACACGCAATGTCAACTCATGTCCCTGACACACAAGGTACTCATTGTCAGCATCTGTGGGTTATTAACAAATGCAGATGGCATATAATAGTTGCTAACTTACAGTTTATTTAAACATTAGATAGTTCATTAACAACACAATGATCGGATTTATTAGTTAACATGTTCAAAACAATAGATGAACTGAGTGAAAGCATCATATATTGTAAGCTCTACAAACGACAGCGGCCATTATACTTATAGTACATGGCATACCAACCAAATACATTTAAACAGGTTTTTTTTAGATTTTAAGCATAAAGCGTGGCACACATTTCTTTCTTGACAAAACAAAATATGTATTACAAACGAACCCATAAGTATAACAAGACTCAATTATAATAAGGCCAGCCCCCCAAGTCGGGAGTTGAAAAAATAAATCCTATTTTTCTAAAGAGACCTACATTTTCAAAGGTCGGTTCTTGTCTTCTTAATTAATTTTGAGGTGTGTGTGTGTGCACTCCAATTTTAAGGAAAAACAAAATTAAGGGTGGTTTAGGATGGTATCTTAATTTAAATAAATTAAAATGATGAGACATGTTAATTTAGAGTAAAGAAATATAGAAAGATAATATACATTGCTTTCTTTCTTTCAATTAGTTCCGAGGTTAGGTGGAAAGAGTTCACTTCACTGTATTAGTCATGCCAAAGCTAATAGAACAAAATTTGGTATGAAGCAGTAATTAACACATAGGGCAAGCGCTTACCTCATGACCCGAGTAATCAATCAAAATATGCTTTTGCAACAATTTCCACGGGTCTAATTCCAAAGGAAACTGCATGACAAATGATAAAAGAAAAAGAAAAATAGTTACATTCCACTAGTTAAAAGCATTCATCTAGAAGGAAAAGGAAAAACCGAGTGTAAGCACGAAGACAAAATAAGCATGCATTCGACTAGCGATGGAAATTTATATCCTAATTGCATCAAATTCAGAACGGTAAAACAGGTAATAAGAAAAAAATAATGTTCGAAGTAATGGATCGTTGTAGACAAGATAGTTTAAGCATGAGGCAATATAAAAATCTTGATTAATGCAAGAAAAAGATATTCGGAGGGGAAATTCTGAAGCTCACAAGTTTTTGTAGCTCTGATACAATCATAACCCCTAAAAAAACTAAGCCTTAATGACACAAATCTCCACAATTTGACGAAATTTTACTTACCATCTCATCTTAGTGGGTACATGATTGTGCGTGAAAAAAAAAGAGTGGCGTTTGAAAAGTATTTTGGTATTACTATATGTCTGATAAAAATGTAAAGTAGGACAGGCTAAAAGACAGGTCATATCAGCAAACCTCAGGTAAACGTAGTTAATAGTTTCCTAATAGAGATTAATGTATCTAAAGTAGAAGGGACCATCAGAAGCTAAAGGTCAATATAAGTTTTATCAACACAGTTACAGAATACAACAAAGAATATACAAAGTGGGATTTCCAGGCTTTTAAAAGTCTTGAACATACAAGTTTCTATATCGAGCACTTAACCTCGTTTGTTATTGCACAGCTGAAATAAAAAAAACCTGACATTCTTGATAAGTTAGAATTTTCACCTCGACTCCTAAATAAGCAAGTATCGAATATCGAACTTTTGAGCCTCCTGCTACAGATATTTGCTTATATGCATCAATTATACGCATAAAGCATGATGTTTGCAAATGATCCCTTTGTTCATCTGCAAGATCAACAACTGGAGCAATCATCTTTGGCAATACTAGACGAGAAGGCAACACAACCGAAGTAGCTGTTGAGGACACCAAGCTATTGACATCTGGAGCAACTGCTTTTGAGCTCAGCTCTTCAGATTTATCTGCCGATATTGATGGAACTAAGTTCGAGGGTGACCTATTATCTAAACTTGTAGCTTGCTCTTGACTGGCATCTTCTATTTGCATATCAGTGGAAGCCAATGAGGGAGCAGCCAAATTTTCTGACAATGCATCGTTTCGATCGAAAGAATCCAGGCCAGGGATTCCACTCTCTAAGTTGCCTACATCATCTATGTCAGGAGGCAGAGATGTGCTGACATTCTCCACTCCAGGTATACAAGTATCAGAAGATGGAAAATCTGTAGGTGATGGTGCATTTTGAGATGAAAGAATCATGCCAGAATGGATAACACTACCATCTACTCCAGTTGAAGAAATTTCTTCCTCCCCTTGAGATTTCTACAATATTTGTGTACATCAAAATTTTAGTCAAAGGATAACTTTAAGAAATAAACAATAAAAACGTAGTGTGAAAACAAACAAAAAAATACCAAATACATAAATTATACCACTAAATCATTGGACACTGATTGATGAGCCTCAAGAAGTGAAGCAACAGGTGGGAAAGTACTAGAAAGTGACATAACACCAGCCACAAATGATTGTGGATATTTAGCCTTGTCTTGAGAACCAAATATACTAATGTCATGCAACTGTTCATCATCTCCTTCAGCATTAGGGCAATTTGGAGGTAGATAACGCATATTTGCCATCACCACCTCAGCTAATAAGTCAGCAGAAATATTTGAGATAAGAATTTCCAAAGATGCAACAGCCATTTCACCTTGAGCAACCAAAGCACCAAACATGGCAACAAGCTGCTGTACAGGCCCGTTATCTACATCTCCTTTTGAAGATGCTGGTACAGTCAAAGGAGTGTCATCCTGTGTGTTAGCAGTACATTCATCTAACTCCTTTTTAGGTATTTTTAAACCATCGGTTGTTGTTCTAACACGTTTTGCATCTTCAGCTAAATCACTGCCATTTTGTGATCCTGATCGTTTTCGTCCCAAATTAACGTACCCTGAGTCAAACGAACTTGCTGCAGCATCCTCTTCCTGTAAAATGTGGTCATCAATAACTGAAAAGCAACACCTGATATTTCAGTGTATAAATGTACTGATGTCATACTGTAGTTAAATAATTTGTGTTAAATTTCTCAGAAAGAAAGATAATAACTAGTACACTAAAATAAGTAATATAATAAAACTTAACAAATTATCCATGAAGATTCATTTGTATTATCACACACATGACCCAACTGTGTTTGTAAAATCTAAAACTAATACTTTTGATTCTAAAATATCTATTGGCAATTCATTTGTACGATCACAGTCATGACCCCATTTGTAACACCAGAATCAGCCTCAGTTATATGAAAATATAACTGCATTTTACTAAATTATCCATTATGGAAAATATTGTATTCGAGTAATTTTAAGAAAATTATTAATGCCGTCAATTATAATATATTACGGCCCCGTTAATGCACTTTCCAAGTTCCAATAACTGGAGATAAAAATAGACAATAAATAAAGTGTAAGAAAATGTGATCTTGATTTTTCTAAAGCAACAAATATAATGAAACAACCTCTCAA
>Ga0228710_1000578_pt1 | contig 47918 bp, 38 predicted proteins | sample MedpolnodulmetaG_FD_177995 | JGI IMG/M metagenome (GOLD analysis project Ga0228710, IMG submission 177995) | Root nodule microbial communities from Medicago polymorpha collected in Santa Monica, California, United States - pink nodules | ecosystem: Host-associated > Plants > Roots > Nodule... | reverse complement strand
AAATTAATAAACTCTCTAAAATAATAAATTTGTCAGGTCCCGACTTGGGCCAATGTAAAAAATTGAAAAACTCGATAAAATAATAAGATAATAATTTTTCGGGAGATCCCTTTATAATCTTCGGTCCCAAGAAAATCATAAATTAATAATTAATAGAAACTGAAAAAAATATATTACACTCTATTGAAATATGATTCAATAGTTGTCTGTTTTCCTTTAAAGTTCAAGTCTGTTTGAAGCTCATCTCTAACTTTTCTTATTGCATCCAATAGCTCAGGTGTTGTATTTTTGTATTGTATTTTTCCAATGCATATGAACACAGTAGTTACTAATTTACGTTGAGTCTCAAGGTTCGCTGCAACGTAATTCTAAGAGGTATAAACTAATATTTGCCTTTTTGTTTGGTATGTACTATATAATTACTTAAAAACTCTTTAAATTAATAATTATTAATTTATCGATAAATTAATAACTCTCTAAATTAATAAATTTCTCCGGTCCTGACATTATTAATTTATAGAGTTTCTACTATATGTGTAACATGCGCGGATAAAGAGCGACAACAAATAATATATCAAACTATGTATATTGTCTCCAATTGAATTAAAATAGGTACTCTATAACTAATTTCTAACCAATTAAAATAGTCTAATAACTAATGCTAGCTAAAAAATATAATAAGATTTTTTTTCAATTTATAAACCAGTTAGTCTAATAATTAATGCTAGCTAAAAACAATCAAAAAATTAATAAAAAAAATTCAATCTATAAACCAATAATTAGTTTAATAATTAATGTTAGCTAAAAACAATCAAATAATTAATAAGGATTCTTTAGTTGTTACAATATCCTATGGAATAAGTAATACCCAAGAGCACTTACATGGGATAACATTAATCTCTTTTAACTTAATCAAGGTCTTGGATTTGTGAATGTAACAACATTAAAACTTTTAGGATTTTTTTTTTTTGTCTATTCGACTCTATTAAGACTCAAACATTAGCCTTCCCAGTTGAATACGTTTGATTTGCAACAAAAAGTACTAACGAATAAGTATTCAGGATTTGATTTGGATTAAGCTTTTTATATGAGTGCTTTAAAATGTGGGGGTGGCGGCTGTAATTTTTGTCAAATATGTGTTGCAATGGGGACTAAAGGTGAGAAGCCAAATCGTTAACAAGAGAATATTTATAAAAAAAAGGGAATCACATTTACAAATGGTTTTTCGATAATTGTTAGCTTTTGTAATTGTATAGTACAACAAATCCTTTTTCCATTTTTTTTTTTTAATTTTGAGAGAATACTTTTTCCATTATTTAAAAATTTATAAAGGAATGACACTTTTTCAAAAGAAATTCATGTGATTACTATATGTCGAGTTCCATTCCATCATTTTCCTCTTTTTATGATTGAATTTTTTTTTGGGTAAGCAAAATAAATTATTGAGAGTATGATGCCGAGCTTGGTAACGCAAGCTTGTGACTAAAGTAGGAACAGGAAGATGTTGAAAGGTCTTTGACATGTGCCAAAAAAAAGTGTACAAGAGATTTTTTATTTTTTTTTATTACAATTGTACAAGGGATTAGTATCTCGAACTGATTGAACTTAAATCCTCCGTATGAATGTTTCATTAACTCTGTAATATAATTAGGAGACTTATGGACTACTTCCTCCGTCCCAAATTATAAGGAAAAAAAACTCATTTTCTTTGTCCCAAATTATAAGCAAAAAAGACCAACTTTTATCATATTTAATTATGTTTTTTCAAAAAATTATCTTCTTCAAAGGAAAATTAAATGCAAAGTGCATTCAATTTGGTCTCTTTTTCATTTTCCCTATAATCAACTACCAATGAAAATTGTTTTTACATCTTCCTATAAAACTTATTTCAAAGATAATACAAAAAACTATGTTACAAACTACTATGTTTTAATTTTCTTAATAAGTGTGATTTTTTTTTTCTTATAATATGGGACGGAGGGAGTATGGTTGGGAGCTTTAAATATTATAATAAATTTGAGGGTGGGGGATTTAAAAGAAGTAAAAAAAATGAACTTTTAAATTTGTTCCCTAAGCTTAATTCATTGCAACGTCCTTGATTGTGTATATTATTATTGAGATGAGATTGAGATGAAATGTTAAAATGTTTCTTCATGATCAAGTAAGGGATATACCACTGAATTAATTATGTGTAGGGTGTGTAGGTGTAATTCAGCATCATGGGAAAAAGTCACATAAATCATGTACAAAAGCCTTTTGATTCTTTTGAGAAAGGAGAAGTGAGTTAATTAGAGGCTAGATATGTGTAGGCCGGTTGTAACAAATATTTTAAATGTTTGCATGTATACTTTAATGGTTAAACAAACGGTTAATCAAGTTGATAAATGTTGCATCATGCAATTTTATAATCAAAATCATTGATAGACTTCTAGCTAGGTACAGGACCTAATCAGTTTATAGTTATACAAATGCATGGATCGTATTCTAATTTGTTCACCACCTATTGGTCCAGGAAAGAAATGTTGGTACTATATATAAAGCACATTCCTACTTGTCAATGTTTCAATGAGCAATTCACCTAACCTAACTTTTGGCCAGCATGCATATTAATGCACTGATGATGAAATCACTAATAAACATCGAACATATGTGTTGTCGAATTGAAGTTAATTCAGTGGTTTATCTCTTGATTTTTTTTTTCCTTCAACTGATTATTCTAAGGAATGAACTTTACTATCCTTCAGTCTTGATTGTTTTCAACAATTCTAAAAAGTGTTAAGTTTGATGATTGTTCCTACCTGAATACAAGGTGACTATCGGTGCAGTTTTGTACGGTGGTTGAGTGGAGATTGAACGCCTCGGTTGTTGACTAGAACGACAGAGGGTGTGCACCTGCAGACACTCCAACGCTCAAGCCAGTATGAGATCAGAATGGGGGTTTAGAAAAGATTCTAACCTTAAGGACTGTTGAGAGTCCCCTTTATATAGAGATGGATGTTTGCAGAACAATTGTAAGGCACACGTAAGGCTCGGTGGTTACGAATTCATGGAAATTGTAATCGCCGAAGAGAGATTTGTGGGAGCCATAATGGTGACCGTTATAGTTTAGTTTGAACAGGTCTCGATTGCTCAAGCACCCCCCTCTCAGGGAGGGGTGTGTTGCAAATAATTTATCAAATGCTGGATTTGGGTTTATTTTGTATTCGGCCTAAGTAAATAGGCCTAAAAATGTTTGCTCAGTCCAGAACAATGATTGATGTATAGAACTAATTAACTGGTAAAATAAATATATGTAAAAAAAATTGAAAGCAAATAACATATGAGTAAAATATGTTTGTATTGATTTATGTGTACGGTTGTATTGTGAATTCGAACTCTTTGTCAAAACCAACAAGAATAAAGATGTAGAGCAAATAACAATGGCAATCAAGAACCATATAATTCAAGCAAACAACAAGCAATGATGTGTAAAGTAAATTCACAATCAAATCAAAGAGTAAAGGAATAAACAAACCAAGATTTTATTGCTCGGTTCGAACTAAAAATGGGCTGCATCTGAAGAAGGGAGTAGCCCTTTGATCCACTATTCCCGACTTTTTACAAGAGATATAAAGAAGTTACAAGAAATTAGCTTTAAAAGCTCTCCAAGAACAAACCCTAACCTTTACCCCTTTTCCCAACTCTCAACCCAAAAGAAGATCTAAAGAAAAATCAAAAAAGAGAGATTAGATCTTTTCTTTAATGAGATTTTACTATCCAATGTATTTAGAATGTGTTTTTTAACCCAAGAATCTTAACCAAAAACACTCAACGTTTAACCCTTAAAAAAATTCATCTTTTGGTATCACAAGATTACACAACAAATGAAAGAAAAAATGTTTGAATATGGTTCAAAAAAGTAGACACCCGCCTCGCGGTCCTGAGCGCCTCACGCCCCAAGTCCATGCAAAGTTGTCCACGTCGCGGCCATATATGATTGCCTTGCGGACAAGGTAACAAGGAAAGGCTCGAAAATTTCCAATTCACACTCGCCTTGCGGCCTTTGCTGGGTGTCTTGCGGGTGGGGCAATAGCTGACTGATCATTCAAAGTTTCAAACTATTATTTTAATGAGATTTTAAGTCACACACAACAAATTGAATAATATGTTTGAAAAATATATATTTCATTTGTACTTCTATTAAGTTCTTCACCTTGCACACTAGCCGATAAGCATCACCATTGTAAACCTTGTTAATAATAAAGGGCCTTAGCAGTTAGCAGTTTGGTGACCATTTTTCAAATTTAAGATATTTTTAATTTTGATAAGTAAAATGGTTTTCCAAACTAAGTCCTCTTCTACGAATATTTTCAACTTGACTCATTTATTGTAGACTTTATCCATTTTTTATTTGGACATTTCGATTTCGGTTAAGATCATTAGTGGATATTCATCCCCGTAATAAAGTTCCATTATTCATCTAAACTTAGCATATTAATTTTGCTTGACTACCCTTAATGAGGTTACGTTGGCAAAACAACATAATGCCCATATGTCAACCGATATAGAGTAAATTAAATGCAATAGATTTTTAATTCTTTACAGCCCACAATACCTCATGTAGTGTTTCACGTCATTTTCTAGGTTTATCCTCAAGGTTTTCTTTATCAAATTTGTGATGTTTTCTGTTGATAGCTTCTACCTGTCCATTAGCATGGGCATAATATGGGAATGAATGGATCAACTTAATCCCAAATTGTTGTACAAAAGCCACCATTTTGTCCACAGTGAAATAGGGTTGCCATGAACATGGCGGGAGGGGAGGCCGGCTAGCGCTCCATTTTTTTAGGTGCACCAAAATTATTATTTTTACTTATTAGGTTAGTATGATATAAATATTTTTTTAACTCGCTTTGATTAATTTTATCGAAAATAAAATTTTAGAAAACTTTGATTATGAATGAATCTTCTGCAACAAAAAATGAAAGGCTTAAATAGGTCTTTCGTCCCTGCAAATATAGGTCATTTGAAAGTTATTAATCCTTCCAATCTACCACTGCAAAATTTAATCATTTAACTTTTAGTCCTACTTAGGTTTTTTTGCTTAGGTGGGTTGTCATTAGCGACATGGTGCCCATGTGGCAAGTGATGATTGAGCAAGGTGGTTGGCTTAAATCGGTCTTTCGTCTCTGCAAATATAGGTCATTTGAATTTTTGTCCCTGAAGTTACTAATCAGATGTAATTAGGACCATTTTTCAAATGATTAATATTTGTAATGGCAAAATGGAATGATTAGTAACTTCATGGACGAAAATTCAAATGGCCTATATTTGCAGACACGAAAAACCTATTTAAAAAGATATTCAAATAATTAAAATGGCATAACTTTATTGATTCGTCTCTAGCTTCAAAAATCTTAAGAGTGACCCTAAGTGAATATAGTGTCCTGAATAGCTGTTATGATTTCCCGAGTGACATGACAAAATAATAAATTTTTATTCAAGGTAAGTGTGAAACTAATTTTCTCGGTTCATATCTTCTAAATCCTTAGGAGGATATATGAAGCTAATTATATAACCTTTATTTTATTTTTTTTAATGGAACATATAGTATGCAATGTATGATTAGCATTTAGCATAGATGACAGAATGAGGATCTATTTCTCCTAGTAAATAATTAAGGTACGATGTTAGATTGTTGTGCCAAAATTGTAATTGTTGCCTATAATAGAAAAACTACTGTTAACAGTAACACTCAGCATCATGGTCCACCATGAAGAAGTGCCCCACGCTTGTAACAAAACAGCTAGGCTGGCTCAAACCCAGAGGCCAGAAGTGGTCCACTTGTGAGAAAAGAAGCATGCTTGGTTTGGTTAATTAGAGGGTCACAATCTCTAGTTACACTTTTGTAGTAAAATCTGTTGAGCAAGTCAGAAGAGAGAAAAATAGAGACAAGAGAAGGAAAAGGAATAGGCACCATCACAACCCTATGTAAAGCAAACATTGATTTTATTGCACCATCTAAAGCCAAAAAGATTTTTCCATTCTTCAGTTACATTATATTTTCTGTCACATGTGTACTCTATTTTTTGATGCAAAATACAAATGTCCTAAATATTGCTACAAGTCATTTTTCATTCCTAGTTGTGACGTGAAAAGTAATACCAATATGCTAAGTATCACAAGCAAATTTCAAAATGGGGTTGGGTGCTCACTCCTCAAGGCTGCATGTTGAGGAGTGAACTGACCATCTTAAAAAGCACTTTTACTTGGGTTATATGTCCAATGTCCACAACCTAGTGCATAGATAGTGTTTTGGTATTGCAAAGATAGTTTGTATTTTGATATAAATGAGATTTAAATTATGGAATAATATGATAGATGATCATTTAATATTTCAATTGCAACTTACCTTTAGAACCCTACAATTACATAGCATAAGAACACTATACATGTAAGTGATTTTTTTAATGTAAAGGAGAGATTCTGGTCCCTGTTAAGGATGTAGCAGATATTGAGAGGGGGAGAGAAATAAGTAGAAGTGTCATGTGAGTAGAGTGGTCCAAAGTTGCAGCTACTAAATGCACTCTAGTGTAAAGATGCCAAGACCACATATCAACTTCCAAATTCCATTAGCAGCTAGGAGATTAAGTATCTGTTCTGAAACCCCATAAAACAAATTTAAATAATTAAGAGTACAAGCTGTCTGAAGATTGTGTCATTCTACAATGCTGTGTCCAATAAAAATCTCCCTAATTAATTGTTAATAGTTAGATTAGATGAAAAGGACACAAACTTTTTCTTTTGGTGAAAGATATTAAAGAAGTGTCATTATGACATATACCAAATGCTGCATGTGAAAGCAAGTAAAAAATTAGATGGGTTGAAATATAGAGCTTGATGGGACAAAATTATTCATGACAATTAATATTAGACTTGCTCCAAGCTAAGAGTTTAAAACAAGGTAAAACAAATTCATTTGAAATGCTCAGCATATCAAAAATCAACCTGTGATAGGTGCGTCCTTCCTTTCCTGCCAATGAACAACCATCCAAGACTATCTCTCTTAACTTTCATCCTATTTTTATCCAACATGAAATAATATTATGTCTAATCCAAATTTTCTCTATTAAATTTTAAAACTATACAAGGTCTGTCAAAAATATTTACAGCTGATTCTTCGACACAAGAAGGAAAACATTGCATATTTGCATCTGATGCTCGTCAAAATATTTCAACAAAATTGAGCATAAATCATATGCATCCGAGAAAACAATCATGCATACTCTTATAAAATTTATTTCTAGAAGCAAAAACACAACCAACAAACCCACAGATATCTTGCTTGACAGTACAATTGTGAAAAAGAAAAGGATATACGCTTTGAACCAGCTTACAATTCAAGTCAATAAATTAATCAGTCCCACTTGCAGAATGTTTGTACTACATAAATAATTGTCTCAACACTTGCAACCTGAAAAGAGACCTAGCAACAAACAATTAATAATAGTCTCAACACTTACAACCTGAAAAGAGACCTAGCTACAAATAAAGATCTCAATCAGATACTATTAGAGCCGCATGGATCTAAGTCTTAAAACTTTTACAAAAAATACAACACAACTCACTGAAGACTAAAACCTAGAAAGAAGAATTATTCTTGTGTAAGATGCAACACACTATAAAGAATGAAAAACTTTTATTCTGATAATAATATAATCCACCAGGACAGGGACACTCCAATAATAGCTTGCCTAAATCTCACTAACATTTTGAACTTGTATGCGACTTGTGTGTCCAAGCAGCATTTCATGGATTTCTTCAGCTGTAGGTCGTTCATTTGGATTTTCTTCCACGCACCTATGAAACAAATCAACAAGGAACTTCAATGTATCTGTCTCAGCATCTGATTTTTCCAGCTCTTCACCAGATTGAATCATTGTGGGTTCATTCATTGAGCTCAATGCCTCCAGCTCATCAGTTAATTGTGGTCGTTTACCCATCTGTATCAATCATTGGTAGAAATATTAAGTAAAACAGGGGTTGCAATGAACGAGCATGCCCATAGAGTTCAAAAAACAACATCCATCTATAAGAAAATACAACCATACCTGCAGACTATCATGGACGTGTGAATCAGGTACTCCAAAATATGGAATTTGCAAAGTTAGCATCTCCAGAAGTAAACATCCAAATGACCAAATATCGGCTTCCTGTTGCAAAATAAAGTAAATTAAGATCAAAGATAAATACTGTGTCTGGTGACAGCAAAACAAATTATTTTCACGATACAACTATGCTTATTTGAGGACAAGAACAAGAGACAGGCCAAATTACTGCTTTTCTAGATATATAATAAAATCAATGCCAATAAGCAACATGAGCACTTATGCTTCTAACCAAACAAAAAAAAAGGGAACAGAAAATTTATATTGGTTAGGTATATATGACAAAATGACAATGAGCACAATAAAATTCCTTCAGCGTCGCAATAAAACAATCTTTGGCCTGTTTACAATTCAAACTGTTATTCTTTTCAACATCATAATTCAGGTAATTATATAAAATTCCTAATATTAAATCATATTTCAGACCAAAAACCAAAACAACACTTTATGCCATGTAAAATGATCAAATAAATGGCAGGTAAGTTGAAGGATCTTACCAATCCATAAGTGTTTTTCTTGTACATAGTTTGCATGACCTCTGGAGCCATCCACCGAGGTGTTCCCACACACAAAGAAGGAGGAGGTGTTCCTACATGAGCAATACAGCATGCATGTAGAGGTGATCTTAGTGGCACTGCACTATCAAAATCACAAAGCTTCACAGTGGGAGTTCCATCATCTCTCTTCCTATCACAATCGAACAGAATGTTTTCACTTTTTATGTCACGGTGAATAATGTGCTTTGAATGCAGCTCCAATAAAGCGCATGAGACATCTTTGGCAATATACAACGCCAACTCCACAGGAACATGCTTTTCACCAGCTTCTGACAACTTCTCTAGATAGATCTATAAGAAAATGAAGTGTTGGTTTAATAAAACAACCAAAAATACCTTAGCAATAACATAGAAATGATATAGAAAATCTTACTTTTAAGGAGCCCCCTTTCACATATTCCATAAAAATTGCAGATCTCAACACTCGATGCTTCGGATTACCATCAGCTGAGATAGTCCATATGCATGATATTTGGTGTCCATATATTTCCACTATACAGGGGTGTTTAAAAGCACCAAGAATTCTGATTTCTCCCAAAGAATTATATTCAAAGTTTTTTATTTTGTCTGCTGAATTATCCTGTACTTCCAAAGTACGCACCTACAACACCATAAAAGATATTGTATAAAATTGCATTAAATTGCATGATATCCAAAAAATCAGAAGATCCGGAATAACAATCAAAATAAAATAAAACATTAAGGGAACCATGTTACTATCATTCATGGATAATTAAATACCTTCACAGCAGCCTCAACTGATCCATATTTGCACCGAACTAATGTAGTTAAAGCTTTTTTCTCAAGTTCATCACAATTAGAGAGAGATGGAAAGGAATTATCAGGACTGGGAAGAATGCTAGTTGAAAGAGGAATTTGGGTTCGACGAAGAGGAATGTACCTGGAAATACCAAGTCATCAGACCCTGAATAATCCCATATAATAAGAAGAGTTTAAAATGCTTTCCGTGAAGCGAAAAAAATCTCATGCAATGATTGTTTCAGATAAAAATTAAAAGAAAACAGGAGATATAAACGAAAAATATCATTTACTCATTTAGTTGAAGAAAGAAAATAGAGAAAAGAGTGGGAAAACTGTCAGACATAGATAAAACATTATCTCCATTGCAAGAAAGAAAACTGGGTAGGGAGAAATTTTCTGATGAAATGAAAATATATTCATCCACACATTCATAGCATGGCCATGGACTCATTTTCTTTCCTCTCATTCCATCTAGCCAAACAAGAGGAGGGAAGCTTTCACACTTCTTTCTTTCAATTTTCTGTTCATCCAATGAAATATATAAATTCATCCATTCTTCAATTCCTTCTTCTTCTAAACACTTTTTTTCAAACCATTTTTTCTATCAAACCATTTTTCCTCCCCGTCCAAACAAAGCATTAGTGTTACTGACAAAATTTAACTTAACACCAAGAATTCTAGTGAACATCTTAGATGCACTAATATCTTTTTAACTTTAAATGAGGTTAGATTTCAAAATACTTTTGACTAATTGGAGCCAGATTTTCCGTTACTGGTTTAGCATAAGCAATATTCTTTACATGCTACAATATGATATGAGATCCAATATTCAAAAACAAACACGGGTTCTAAATTTCTAAACGAATTTTGATTACTTATAAATAATCGGAGCAAAACTAACAACAATCTATATTTGAACAAGAAATCGAGCATAATTAAAGTGAACTTCATCAACTACAAAATCAGTATCCAATAATTAAGCAATACTCTTTGTATGCTACAATATGATATCAGATCCAATATTCAAAACCGAATCCAAGTGCTAAACCACCAAATGATTGTTGATTAATAATAAGGGAAACAGAACTAATAACGAAATCTATATTTCAACACATCAACATATAAAATAAATATTATATAATATAACCAATTCAAATAATAGAAACGTTATAGAATGTAGCAAGCCAAGCTGCTTATTTATAATAAGAAAGGGACTAGCACATCCATTTTTACTAAGCGGCAGTAAATACCTGCAGAAATATTCGGTGTCTTTCTCTTCTCTAATATCATAAGGTCGGCAAGCATCAACAAGCATTCGAACCCATGTATCACTCCTCTTTATCAAAATGATATTCCAGGCATGTGGTGAAAAATCCAGGTAACCCCTAACTAGCTCGCAAGGTACAGGTGGCTCCATGTGATCACATAAATACTGTAAACAAAATAACTTGGATTAGATCCTTGCAATAAGAGGCAAAAAAGAAAAGATACAAAAAAGAAAAAGTTACACTAAAATATGTATATAAACAAAACTATATGATGAATATAACAACACTGCTCACCTTAAAAAGAAGAGCTCTGTGCCTACAGACCCCGTACTGAACAGAGCCAATTGGAACAATGATTGAATTTTGCCTTTTTTTTATAGAATCAAGAGATTTTTCAGAGATCATAGAAAGATTGATATCTTCTATGGCATTAACAACTGGTTCAGTTGCAGCATTTATACTTGTGCTGCTTCCGGTCGAACATGTACAGACAAAAGGCTTATTATAGTTTGAACCAGAAACAGATTTGCGTGCCCTTTCTATAATAGCACCTCTATCACTTCCACCAAAATGATCAGATACAAAGAGTGCAAGCAGTGATGCTGTCTGCAAGTTATCAACTTCATCCTGGCTCCCAGTTTTGTTTAAACCATTTAACTGCTTCAAATTAGAGACCAGTCCCTGAGCAGATAGCAGAATGGCATCCAATTCTTCATCCCTTTGTCTGAAACACAACAAAATAATTCAATCCAATCATATTATACAAAAATGAATCGTAAAAAAGATACCAATATATATTACCATGACTACTACTATTACTAATTTACTTGTACCCCCAAAAAGAATCACAAATATATACTAGTAGTAGTAGGAATAATATACCTGTCTAACAGGATGACTTCACGAGAAGCAAGACACTGATTTTGCTCATAATTCTCAAGAGGCATAAACGGACGATCACGCCCCGCATCATAAAAGCCATCTGATAGATGGTCCTCAGTGCCACAAAATGAAATTTTACTGTACTTGGAAGACAATAATGAGCCATCACCAATCGGTTTTCTAGACTTGCATGGTTTAGGATTATCAAGATCCCGATCTGAATGCCTCTTTGTTTTAAAACTACACTTCGAAAAATCTGAACAAGATGCTCCATCCTGTTCACTTTGCCCATTGTCTAAGGAGCATGAGGATGCATCTCGTTCATCTTTACTTTCTGCAGTGCAGCAATCTTCTTGAGAAAACTGCTTTTCAATGATTACCTCATCATTGTCGATATTATCAATTAAATTGTTGTGAGCTGCTTCTTCCGAGAATATTTTTTTATGATTGTCATCCAGGCTTCCATTGTCTGAGACAGTTTCTGTGCAGTTTTCAGAGACAAGAGTATCCAGATTTTCTGGTTCAGAAATTCTGTGGATCTTCTTGCTTAACAACTGGTCATGATCTACACCTTTCCACTTCCTGCTGTTATTCAACCGCTCTTGACGAGCTTTCTGCTCTTGACGAGTTTTATGCTGTTTACTGTGTCGCCGCTTCCACCGTTTACCTGACGACTTCCAGGCTGCAAAACATCTACTGTTAGATGAGGAGTTTGTTAATACGCTTGAAGAGATGGTATCAGGTCCTGCAAAAGAATGCATAGAAAAGTGAAACTCCAATTTAAACACGTGAATTTAATCATCCACAATTCAGAAGGGAAGAGCATACACAAAAAAGGAGGGGGGCAAATATGGAAAGGCGCCTCACCATGAGAAAGGGTTTCCTCACTGTCCAGCAAATTGCTTTCATAGACATCCATTTCAACAGAAGAACTGCTATAACTGTCTTTGCATCCATCGCCATCATTTCCTTCCATATTACAGCATATCCATGAAGGTATTTGAAAAATGCTGGGCAGCTTGTTGTGCTGAATGTAAAAACAAATATGTTAAAAACAACTTTACCATATGAAAATCATAGGAAATTTTCAAAAAAATCCTGATCAATAAATTACACAGTTAGAACCTAATAACACACAGAACAGAAGTTATGTAAAATAGATATATGTGCACTACTGCAAGCAACCATAATCATAATAGTTTGACCTACTCACACAGGCAAGCTACATCTACTAAATCAATACCTTGGATGCACAGAGGCACCTCCAATGCGGTCCCTCCATGAGAAACACTGTCAGATGTCACCAAATTAAATACATATTAAACGTACATTCAGGTAAAGGAAACAGAACATAGGTTGCACATCAAATTCTAGCAAACAAAATCAGCCATTTGGGAATGCACTCTTAAGGACTTTATGGACCCTTTAGGTATTTGATCAGACGAGTATCAAGCCTTTGTCTTTTCTGGTGAGCTTAGTGCACTCAAATCCCAAATTAGTGGCGGTCTGTTTGGTCTACTATTGATTTGTTTCCTATCCTGTTTGTATATATAGAAAAGGATGTGTTCTCGTCTCAGTAGCATGTTCAACTACTTAACCAGCAAAACACTTTTGTAGGATCAATTTACGGATCTCTCAACCATTGCTATCATGAACTCAGTCTATCATTTGCAATCAGCTACAACCCTGTGATCTATGTCTGTTTGGTCTACTATTGATTTGTTTCCTATCCTGTTTGTATATATAGAAAAGGATGTGTTCTCGTCTCAGTAGCATGTTCAACTACTTAACCAGCAAAACACTCTTGTTGGATCAATTTACGGATCTCTCAACCATTGCTATCGTGAACTCAGTCTATCATTTGCAATCAGCTACAACCCTGTGATCTATGTCTGTTTGGTCTACTATTGATTTGTTTCCTATCCTATTTGTATATATATAGAAAAGGATGTGTTCCCATCTCATTAGCATGTTCAACTACTTAACCAGCAAAGCACTCTTGTTGGATCAATTTACGGATCTCTCAACCATTGATATCGTGAGCTCAGTTTATATAGCAATCAGCTCAACCATATTGCCTTCTCTTTGCCTGTGTGGGTATGCATGATCAACTCAAGAGTCTGGCTTTTGTCATTTTTTTTTTTTGTAAGTTTGATTAGTTCACCCTTTTAATTTGATATTTTCCCCTACAACTCAGGTTTTACAGGCATCAGTTTCCTTCAATGTTGCTATATATAAACAGCTTACAAACTAAATTCATCTAGGATTCTGTGTGTTTATGGGATTCTCAATACCACAGTACTTCAAGAAATACATAGCACTTAGGGTCCGTTTCGTTTGAGAGTTTTGGAGGGGAGGGGAGATTTTTAATTTCAAGTGTTTTTAGAAGGGGAGGGGAGGGGAGAGGAGGGGAGCAAATTTTATTGCACCGCCAAAATTATCCTTAGATTAATTTAAAATCTCAATATTATCCTTACAACAATATTTATTATTATTAGGTTATAGGTTGTATTATCTTGTGACAACTTTTATTATTATTAGGTTATATTATCCTTGTAACAACTTTTATTCCATATTATTAACAACTTTTCCTTGTAACAACTTCTATTACTACTTGTAACAACCCTATTACTAATCCATTATTTCATCGTCTACATCATGTTGTTATCAATTACAACGTTATTGTTTTGTTACTTTATTATCCTTATTTAATTAAATTTAAGGGTAAAACAGTAAAATAATTTTAAAATCCCTCCCCTCCCCTTGCGAACCAAACACATTTTTAATTAAAATATCTCCCCTTCCCTCCCCTTCGTTAAAATCCCTCCCCTCCCCTTCTAATTCTCGAACCAAACAGACCCTTAATGGCTATGGTCCTTGGCACACCAAATCTAGATTGGTGTGCAGTTTCTCATTCTTTCTCTCTTAATATTATTCTTCTATAAATGGTTATTGAACTTAATCAAGTTATATTTTCCCGTTTTACATTTCAACAACGTTATAAATGTCTTTCTCTCTCTCTCTCTCTCTCTCTCTCTCTCACACACACACAACACAAGAAAGGCAGAAAATTTCATAAATATATACTATTTAATTAATTTAATTAATGGGGAGGAAGATTAATACAAAAGGAGAAAACCAAGAAAGAGGAAGCAGCAAAAAGATCCTTGGAAACCAGCAGCAAACGGACATTAGATCTAAGGGATAAAGTGTCACGTCATTACAAGAACAAGGTGGTGAGTGTTCATTTCAAGTGAAATTGCACTCTAGTCCTCTCTTTATTCATTTTTAAACAACCTGAACTGATGGGCATAAATATTATTGAATTTTTTTCGGAAAACTTTCAGTTTCTCTCTCCTCTCCCAAGTCCTACTCCTATAGTCCACTCTAATCCCCCTCCCTCTTCACAACGAATTTGTAAAAGGGTACAGGGTTTTAATATATATTCTTCATCCCATGGTAGAAGCGAGAATATTTAAGCAAAACCAGTATATGTATCTGAATATACAGGCATAAAAACCCACACACAAAGCAAAGTCAGAAGCAGCAAAAGCACCATCTAAGAACACAGATACTTAAAAAGCCTCATTTTGCAGAATTAGCACGATTTTACAGATCAAAGCAAGGTACCTGAAGACTTAAGTTTTGAAGTCTATGCATTGAGCTAAGTTCAAGTGATCCTAAAGAAGTCAGCCTATTATTTGACAGGTCCAAACTCTCCAACCTTGATAGTGAGGTCAAAGCCGGTGGTAACTCCACCAACTTATTATTCGCAACTTTCATCGATATCAATGCTTTCAAAGAACTAATCTCTGGGGGCAATGTCTTCATTTTATTGAATGAAAGATCAAGATATTCCAGATTCGTTAAGCAGCCAATTTCCGGAGGAAGATATCTACAGTCAAAAACAGAAGACAATCACAATGAAAAACACATTTTTACAACAAAATTTATAACATCAATAACAAACACTAACTGGTAACCTAAAACCCTTCAAACAAAGTGAGACAGGTTAAACATAACATCATAAGAGGCAAAAAAAAACACAATCTTTATATCAAGGTGACAAATGCAAAGCTCATTCTCCTTAAATAACACATTATTTGCAACAAAATTAAGACACTACACACAAGCTAATTCTCCTTGAACATTTTTTACAACAAATTTTATAACATCAATGACAAATATTAACTCATAAACTAAAACCCTCCAAAAAAAAGTGAAAGCAACAAGCACAGTTAAGTTGAAACAAGTTAAAGACATAACATCATAAGAGTTAAAAAAATAAAACCTTGCAAAAACAGAGAACAAGGTAAGACACTACACACAAACTATATCTCCATAAAAAACACATTTTTTGCAACAAAATTCACAACATCAATGCCAAATATTAACCTAAACCCCTTCAAAAAAGCGAAAGCAACAAACATAGTTAAGTTGAAACAAGTTAAAAACATAACATAAGAGGTAAAAACACAAACCTTATAAAAACATAGAACAATGTAAGACACTACACACAAACTACCCTCCAAAAAAGCAGTGAACAATCAAAATGTAAGACACTACACAAAAACTAATCCTCCATAAAAAACACATTTTTTCTAACAAATTTACAACATCAATAACAATTATTCACTTGTAACATAAAATCCTCCAAAAAAAAACACAAACCTTATATTGAAATGACAAATACAGAGCTTGGTCAAGAACGTGAGAGCAGCAATCTCAGTCAAAATAGGAAAAGCAGAAGGTCTAGAAGGACCCTTAGAAAGCTCAAGCTCTTTCAAACCCTTCAATTTATGCAACGGCAACCCACCAATTCCCGGCGACGATACCTTCATCTGCAACCTCTCTAACCTCGTCATGTTCCCAAACTCCGGCGCAAATAAGTTAATCTCATTTCCAAAGAATTTCAGCGTTTTCAAACGCATTAAACCACCCACCGACTTCGGTATCAAACTGTAAACGTTCTTGTACATGTACAAACTCTCCACTGCATCGTCTGAAGAATTCTCCGGTACCGGAAGTTCCAGATTTTTTCCCGATACGTCGAGGGTCACACCTTCTTCGATTCCGGTAGGGTTTGGGGAATCATCGATCGGGGTGGTGGGGTTTTCGGGAATAGCGGCGGTTTCCGGTGGGGTTTCGTCGGAGGGGAGAATTTCCATGGCTCCGGCGATGGGGTTCCGATGAAAGTTTGAAAATTTGATAAGGATTGAAGAAAGAAAATTGGGGAGAAAGGGGAAAAGAGAAACCCTAGAATTTAGAGGTTGGAGTAGTGAAGGGAGTTTAGAAAGACGAAAATAGCCCTGGATTTGGCCGTTATTTACTACACTAGGGTTAAGGTTTGCAAACAGAAACTTGCGTTCTTTACACGTGCTCTTAGTTTGAGTGAAGGTTTGGTCTTAACTAGGTTTTGCTTTTTAATAAACTTTTAATTTAATAAATTTTGATTTGGTCATAAAGTATCTCTCCAATTATGGAAGAAGAAGGATATATAAAAGATCATTTTTAATCCATAATCCATTAGATTGGTCATACACTATCATTCTCTTTCCTTTTAAAACAATCGTGGGACTAATTTGTAAAAAAGAAAAATAAGCATGTTTGCATAAACAAAATAGATGGAAAAAAAAAAGTACATAGTATTACAAGGATCGCCTCAAAAACAGTTTTTTTTTTTTAAAAATAAATAACAAATATTATGAGGCGATCTTCTAGAGCAAATATATTTATATAATTTTGCTTTTTTATTTGTTTTTATTTTTAAAAAATTTAGAGACATTATCAGTAGAACTTCAGTTATCTATAGTGTTCTAACAGTTTTATAAGATTTGCAAATCATGAACATTAATTGGATGTAATACCTGGCGAAGAGCATGATGATTTTGAATGTTGAATTATGCTCTAACATTGTATCACTACAAGAATTTACGGTACAAATTTTGGGATATTGATGACCATTTCTATATTGTTTTGTGTTAGTTGAATCATGTGAGTTGGATACAAATACCTCGTTAATAACATTATGAGTGCTAGGAACACTCTATCTCTCTCTCTAACACTTGTTTTTTTTTAGATGAAACTCATGTAGCCTCACCGTTGTACATGAGACTCATTTTCAAAGTGTAATGCTCACATTGATTTCACCTGATAAGAGAGTGGAAGTTAGAGAGTGTTAGAAAGAGGGTGTTCATAACATAACATTTTTAGAGCTTTGTGCAATAGAGAAACTCACATTCTAATCTATTATACCTCAATGTATGCGACTTCAATCAATTGAGCACACATGTCTTCCTGTTTTAAGATATATATACACTAACAATCATCTCATCAACAGTGGTTTTTAATGCAGTAAAGTCCACAAATCCCAAAAGAGTATGATTAACGACGCACTTTTGGTAAATACATTATTTATTCCACGTGTTGTTAATGTATTAACATAATTATGAGTAAGAACAATCCCAACATAACTAGTATGAGTCCTTTTTCCTTTATCCAAACCATTCTTACGAACCGTTATCTATTCAATTATCATACAGTTAGGCTTTTCTCGACAGAACATTTTCTCTTTATTCACTTTTACATTAAGCTTGCAAGATGATAGATTATGACTAATGCTATGAAAACGTGAACAAAGAAAAGGCAAACTCTCATATTCAACTTGTCTTTCAACCCAAACTTATTTCTAATTTTAGCAGACAAGTCAACATCTATTAAAACTATAGTAAAATGGCCAAAATATTTATCAAAGGAACCCTTACATTAATAGCATCCAGAACTTACCGAAGTTCCAAATCCGTTATCAATCGCAAAGAGAATTTTTGAATGTTGGTATTCTCGAGAAACTAAGGCAAATCTGCACGCGCCCTTGGTGCGTCGAATCTTATATCTTGAAAGTTTTTTTGTATAATGAAATATGTGTGAGAGTTATTCCTTAAAAATGGAGAACTAAAAAAATGATGTATTTAGTGTGTTCGCGGTGTCAACTTTATCACTTACTATCATCTTGTGTTTTGTTATAAATGTGATTACAAAAGTGCGACGACGAACAACGTGTGTCCTTAAAAAAGATATTATTTCTTCTACATCTGATGTTCGACTATTATCTAATAACTCTTTGAGTTTCCAAAAAATGTATTAACTGCTACCATACAGGAAGGAACTCTGATAAGACTTATAATACATAGAACAATGTGGGGCGAGATGAAGATTAATTCACTAAATGCAAAGCGTCCATTTAGATGAATCAAGTAAACATTAAAGCATAATATTCTTACGATAAATAAATGTCTTACCAGTAAGGATAGAATTAGTAACAATTGTAGGATAGTTGCTTAAAACCTTGTAAGATCGTTCATCACAAACCAATTTTGTTAAAGCGACTTGAGCATGTGGTGGGGGCAAAGCGTGGTGAGGAAGATCAATTACATTTGCAATTGAATTTATGGATTGACCACCAAGACTAGCCAATTCAGATTATGTGTTTTGTAACTTCTTTTGATAATCTTTGAGCTCCAAATGTTAATTAAGAAAAATTGCTTATTTCGTTGGTACTAAAAAATCAGGAGAAATTAAAAAGTAAACTCAAACGAAATCATTACAAAATATTGTTTATTTTATTGATACTACAAAATTTTATTGGTACTACAAAAATAAGAGAAACTAAAAAGTAAACACATACAAAAATCACATCTCGCTCCCTTATTCTCCATCCACCCTTCGCCTCCGCCACCATCAATCATCGTCGTTTACCACCACATTATCCCCTTCCTTCTCAACTATAAGATTTGATTAACAGACATCATAAAAGAGAAGTAGAGTAGAGAAAAACGTGTAGTATAATAGGACAACCACAAAGGAGAATAAGTGAGATGCCGATATGTCTATCTCATTAATTAATTTTTTAAATTATAAAGTAAATAATTAAGGATTTAATACAAACCTCGGCTTGGTAATATTATGCTTGGACACGATTATTTTCAACCTGACATTTCAGTTTTATAATTAATGTTTCTAATTCAGCTTTTCTATCCATAATTTTTTGTTCAAAGTTGAGCCAATTGTAAAACAACCACGAGTATATCTAACATTCTTTCTCTTATACCCACAATAGAGGGATATTGACAGTAATTGTCAAAAACAAAATAATAAAGTAAAAGAAGGAGAGAGAGTAATAATATGATAAAAGTATAGTACGAGAGAGTTGTTCTAAAAGTTGTTAAAAATTAGTTGTACAAATATATAATTTTTTGTACAAACATCCTTTTATATTTGGAAAATAATCATGAATTTTCAATATTTTATCATATCATTTGTCTCATCTATGTATATAAAATTTGTTTCTGCAGATATAATTATTTAAAATTTGCAGTGAAAGCGATGCAAACATGAAAATGTGTTTTGCATATAAAATAAAGGGTTAATTAAGTTTTTAGTCCCTATAAATATTCACAATTTTGTTTTTAATCCCTACAAAATAAAATCACATTTTTTAATCCCTGTGACATTTTCCTTAAGCATTTTAGGGACCAAAAATGTTGATGGAAATTTTTGACATGGACTAAAAATGCTGATGAAATTTTTTTATAGGGAGTAAAAATGCTGATGAAAATTTTTACAGGGACTAAAAAGTGTGATTTTATTTTGTATGGACTAAAAACAAAATTCTGAATATTTATAGGGACCATTTACTTAATTAACCCTAAAATAAAAATGTATTTAATGAAAACGCGTATTAATGTTGATATTTTGAAAAATAGTCGTAAGCTTTCAAAATTTTATCATATCAACTATCACATATCGGTACTTAAAATTTTTCTTCTGCGTATATAAGCATACAAAACCCTCAGCTAGCGTGGTTCAAATATTTAATGGTGTTTTAGATATAAATAAAAATTTATTTAATTAGACACTACAATAATGTTCATATTTTAAAAATAGTTACGAGTTTCCAACATATTATCATTTCGACTTTCTCATATACATATATAAAAATATGTTTATGCAGATTTTAGTACTTAAAATCACAATGGGTGCGGTGTAAAAATTGAACGGTGTTTTGCATATAAAATAAAAAGTTATTTAATCGAAATACTACGTTAATGTTTTTATTTTAAAATAGTCATGGGTTTCCAATATTTTTTTCATATTGACTTTCTCGTATATGTGTATAAAATTTGTTTATGTAGATATAAACATTTAAAATCTGCAATGGGAGCGATGCAAACATTGAACGGTATTTTGCATATATGATAAAAAAGTTATATTATTTAATATAAACTCAACATTAATTTTGATTTTAAAAATAGTAATGATTTTTCAAAATTTTATCATATCAACTTACTCATATATATACATACAAATTTTGTTTTCGCATATATAAATAAGGTAAATGCTTAAAATTACAAAAGAAACAGACAAGAATTGCAAGAGTGCACGGACACGTCACGTGTTATACTAAATAGTATTGAGTTTTAATTTTATTCTATAAATAAAATAACTTGTGTCTCCTTTTCTTTCTTCTTTTATTTTCTCTCTTCATTTTATTTATTCTCTTTAGCGTCGTGAATAAATCGAAGAAAGGAGGGAAGAGGAAAAAGGGATGCATTCACAATATTGTATATTTCTCTATTGCTACAATTGTGTTCACCCTTCTTTATGACCTGCCTTTCCGATCTAAAGACGTCGACGACGGTGCTCAGTTTTCTGTGATGATTCGATTCACTTGATCACTCCAGTTGCAATGATTTGATTCTTTCTGGGAGGTTCGATTCATGTAGAAGGCTTACGATATGATTGATATCTCGAGAAGTTATGTTTGTGTTTTTCTTTTATTTGCTGCAATTCATTTTTAAACTATTTTTTTTATGTTGTTGATGAAATTGATTCCGTAAAGATGCAATAATTTGTGTCTTTAGCATTGCTCGCACTAACATTTGTGAAAATTCTTGGAGAAGGAAGTTTAATAACTTATGACCAGGGAACACTCAACATCCTGTTTATGAATGATGCATGTATATATTAGATGTTTAGTGTATAAGTTGCGGTAGTTTACTTTCTTTTTTGCATTTTTTACGAATTATTTTCTAAAGTAAGATAATGTTTCAATTTTTATTTTAGGTGTATTCACTACACTGCCTTCATTTTAACAAACAGAATAGTCACTTTCACATCAAAAAGCTCTTGCAAGATGTGTCTTGTAACCGACGAACAGTTAGCATATGGAAGACAACAAACCATATTATTCCTCATTGGTACGCAAATGATTGTCCAATGTATTATTGACAATTTTGTTATTGTTGTAACTGTTCATGTTATTCAAGATTGCAAGGATATAACTAGTTGTTTCATTGTAGTTAACGTCTCTCATATAAGTAGAACCTTGAATGTATGTGCTCATGAACTAGTTTGTTTGGTAAACCTTGTTAGTTTCATATACCTTGTTGAGGGATGCCCTAAGTGCTTTTTTTTCATTTCTATCTCATAGTGTAATACTCGTTGTGTTTGTGTTCAGATTGAATGAAATTGATAAAAAAATTCAAAAATTGCAATAGAAGTATATCTTTTGTACAGTTGACATCAACATAAGAGCACACAACTCACAAGAGCTTAAGTAACAATAAAATCAACTCCAGTATAAAGTATAAAGATGCACAGCCAGAAGAGCACATAATAGTATCAAGATCCTTCCAAATAAAACTATTACAATGGTAACACAAAATAAAACTAAATGTTTAAAATAGCAGACAACTTCTCTCACCAAGTAGCTAATAACTTCAACTTTGAAGTCCTAGTTGATCATTGTCTTTATGAATATGGTTGATCGTTCATATGGTGTTGGCCCTGCAAATCAAAAAGATATGAATTGAAGTGGATTGGTTTAATATAAAAATATATAGAGCTAATAGAAATACACCACAAGTTTTCACATAATTTGTTGCATTAGTATATTCTTGATTTGGATTGACTAGAGCTAAATTATTTAAAGTACCACTATGTTGAACATGTATTTGCTTACACTTAAATATATACACATAGAATAAATTGTCATGTTAATAATCATAATAGTTAATCCTTTTTATTTAAACAATAAGCAAGAATGAAAGTAAGAAGTTTCATTTTCGTGGACACTTTCTTGTATGTCAGCCCCATCAACAAATTGAGATTTAGTATATTGTCTACTTTCAATTTCTTGACATCTAGATATACATGTGTCTTGCCATAATAATCCAAAATTAGATAGATATGATATAATACTCATGTATAGAACATATAAATAAATAATTAGAAATAACATCTTCTTGATTTTGATCTTTTGTACTCTTTTGGCTTCTTTTTTGAGTTTTCTTTCTAGTAAACTTCTTCTTTGCAATTTGATTAACCTTAGAAGCCTTTTTTTTTAAAGAAGGGCGTCCTTTACTTCGAGATGATGTAGGATCGAGAATTCTAGTCATATTGTTTCTAACCTATCTTCTTCCATAAACCCATGATAAGTTTCTTTACAAGTTATCACAATTTTCAAGTTCTTAATCCAATTCATCACTTTCAACAAATCATCTTCGGTGGTTATTCTCGTAGAAGCAAATTCGCAGAAAGCATCACAAGCTTTATTAACACGTTGAAGTTTAGGATTTCCAGCTAAATGATCAAAATCACACTTAATAAATGTATATCTATGGTTTACGTCTTTCCTCCACCGTGACAAAACGTAACAAGTTGGTATCGACTTTGTTTTATCAATGAGTTGAAGTACACAAAGGATGTGTCTCCATAAAATACCTTTAAACTCAAATAAGTAACAAATACATTGTAACTGAAATCCTTTCTCATTGAAAGACACTTTGAAAGCTATTTTTTTAACTTTGTCAAATACTCTTTTATTTTTTGTAACAAAAACTATTGAACTTAACCCATTCAATTTGTCAAATAAAGTTTATGAATAAAAATTTTAGTAAGATTAGAATGAACCTGAGTGTGATCATCAAGCATAATCTCAGAAACTTTTGTTAAAACATCTGCACCAACTAAAGGAAAAAAACATAGGTTCTAGCTTAAAAAAAGTATTTTGCAGACTGCTTTCTTTTTTACACCACATCATGGTACCAAGTATCATCTCGATCATTTTAATTCTTTCAAGATTACAATTGTGTTGAAATGAGAGAAGATTCACCACAACTCTATTACAAAAAAAAAAATTGATTTTTTTTCATGTAAAACATGGTAATAAGATAATTAAATTAAAGTAGGAAATAAGAAAATTTGATATTCAAACCCTAAACACACCCAATACCCCCAAATAATAAAACTCTAACTTAACTTAAAACTTTATTTCTACGATTTAAATTCACACCATAAATTGAAAATTTAAGGATGATACTTACATTAACGCTAGAGATAGAAAGTTTTTTTCAACCATAATCTGGACAATCAACATTAATCTTCAAATTGTTAATTAAAACGATTTTCCTTCCTTCTTCTTCCTCAAAATGAACAACCCCTTGTTCTGTGGACGAATCGTTTCCTAAAGACACGTTCTTGAGCCGTTAATCAACGTTCTCTATGATAGAAGAAAAACGATGCTTTTGAATTTAGCAGGTTTCAGATTGACGACAACTGTGTGATTTTGATTGACCTCAAGTTGAAGAAGGGTTAAACTCCCAAATAAATTTGCAACGAGTGTGGTGCAAATATTGTACGATTTTTTTGCATATACAGTAAAAGTTTATCTAATCGAAACACTACATTAATGTTTATATTTGTAAAATAATAATGAGTTTTCAATATCGTCGGTCTCATCTATGTATATAAAATTTGTTTATGCAGATATAATTGTTTAAAATTTGCAATGAAAACGATGCAAACATTGAAATGTTTTTTGAATTTAAATAAAAATGTATTTAATAGAAACGCGTATTAATGTTGATATTTTGAAAAATAGTCGCGAGTTTTCAAAATTTTATCATATCGAGTATCACATATCGGTACTTAAAAATTTTCTTCTACATATATAAGCATGTAAAACCCTCAACTAGTGTGGTTCAAATATTTAACGGTGTTTTAGATATAAATAAATTTATTTAATAGACACACTACAATAATGTTTGATATTTTAAAAATAGTTACGAGTTTTCAAAATATTATCATTTCAAATTTCTCATATATGTATATAAAAATATGTTTATCCAAATATTAGTATATAAAATCTACAACGGGTGTTTTGCATATAAAATAAAAATTTATTTAATCGAAAGACTACATTAATGTTTTTATTTTAGGGGGTGAAGTATATACACTTTAACACCCTTAATACTATTGATTATCATTTAATTCCTAATTAACACTTTATCTAAAATAAACTAGCATATAGATGGTATGGAAAATGAGGATTTCTTCAAAACATAACGACCCTGTGAATCGATTTCATATATGAAATTACAACATTGAAAGTTATATTAAGAATAATGATAACAAAAAGCAAGAATATCATAAAAAATATTTAAAGAAATAAAAATTTGTTTATGTATCCAAGTAATAACGAAATGGTACACAATTTTATCATCTCGAAAACGTGAGGAGCACTTCCGTGCCGTTAACCTAATAAACTTAAAATAAGTATGTTGCATCTCTTGGACATGTAGATATAATTGATTAAACTTAAAATAATATATTTACACTTCAATATATAGTTTCTAGTTGATATAATTAAACAAGAAAAGTATATTATTACATATACTGTCAAAAATTAAATCTAATTTATCACTGTTAAACTTAATTACTGTTGTACATTTATTTGCAAATAGATGTCATAACTCCAACAATTTATAATTGTCATATATCATTGTATCAATTTATACATAGACAAAATAAAATTGTACATATATACTATATAAGTGTTTAAGTTCTTTAACATAAGCGAGTTTACAAGATGCATAAAATGTGATAAATTAAGTGCGTCTTTTTTTTAATTAAATGTATTTTAATTGTTTTCTACTTTGATTCTCTTATGTATCTAAATTAAATCTTGATGGCCCTGAATTTGGTGACGAACTTTATGTATTTTCTTCTATACCTTCAACGTGAAATTATTTTTGAAAAACATTCTACAAATATTTCATAACTTTGAAGAATTCGTCCATTTTAATGCTTTAACTGTTTGAATTTTGTTAATATTTGAAGATTGTAGACTAATTAAATATTCACTATGATGTTGGTGCTTGTGTTGTTGTTTTGACTTGTATTGTTGTGATGTTAAAACTTTGTAATATTTGACATATCACATCAAATTGCTTGACCTAGTTTTAAAGCTTATGAATTTGTGTTGTTTTGATTTGTATATTGTGTGATCAATCTTTTATGTATGATCAAGTAACAATCCAAAAATTAGGATTCTTATATTGAATTAAAGTATTTATGTTAATTACAAGGTTTGTGCCTTATCAAAAAATATTTATGTATTTTGTTGGAGCTTGGATAAAATGTTTAGAGTTCAATGTTATAGATTTTTGTTGGTTACCTATGTAAGGGTATCATTTTAAGAAGTCTTTAACTTGCCTTAGTTGCGATCAATTTTATTTTCTTTGGTTACCTGTATATCTGGAGCATGTAGAGTTGTGATTTATATTATTAGATCATATTTTGTTGTCATCTAGTGTATTTGTGTGTGTGCGAGAGAGTGTTAGCCTAGATTTTTAAAGTGTTTGCTTTCGACAAGTAAAGCTACAGTCGAAGAGGAATTTCTTCATGTGCAAATTAGGAGCAGTTGTGTTCAACAAAGACCCGCATTTGTAAACCATTTAAATTCTTTTGAATTCGACCATAAATAATTCAAATTCTCCCTGAAGAGGCAAGATCAAAGGTTCAAGACATGTGAAAACAAAGTCAAGCTTATCGAAGTCATGTAGTTTAGGACTGTTGGTTTTGCAGTTATTTTCTTGTGTATATATAGTAGTTTTTCATTGGAAAAAGGGATCACAAATCATTCGCAAAACTCTCATACTCGAATTATCCAAGCGTAGAGAGAAAAGAGTAACAGAGAATGTATGTAACATGATTTGATCAACCATTTACTTGATTCAATGGAATTTCATTTCTTTTAAACATCTTATTTTCATCTTTAAAGTCAAGTTTGCTTTCAAATTACTAAAAACGTGTTTGATTCAGTCGAATCAAGCATTGCTCTTCATTTTCTTCATGTTTAAATTTATGAACAAGATCAACATTCAAAATCTTTTTGGAAGAATTTTTCAATATTTCAAAATCTTTTTAAGTGTGTTGATACAAAGTTCTTGCATAAAACAACTTATGGGAAAGTTTTTCAAGCATCTTGACAAGTTTTCTAAAAAGTTTTTTCGTCTGTGCATGCGTTTAAGAACCAACAAAGCCATTTTAGAAATGCTTCATCCTAATTCAACAAATAATTCTTCTACATCTAACACACAAACTAGAATGCAAACCACGCAAGAACAATAAACCCAGGCGTTAGTTTCAATGGCTAGTAGCACAAATGTGTCAACTGCTATGGAGTAACTGCTCCCATGCTAGTTTTGACGGCTATGTGGGTAACTGCCCCTGCATCCGTTTTGACAATGGCAATGTTGACACGTCCAAATTTAGTGGCATATGTGCCGCCACCAATAACCATCCCTATGACCCCCAGGGGTACTAACCCCTTGATAGGAAGTTATATGGATAATAAATTTATTTCTATGCCACAGTTTACATTACTAATGGTAACTAGATATTATCCATACATTATGCTAACAACAATGATGACATGCCTTCAAACCAATGCATCTACAATCTACATATACAAATAAATCAACAACTACATTTTCCCCCTTATAATACACATTTGACCTCATGTTCCGCGCTTAACATTCTTGGTCGAAATGGTCAAACCATTCTTAACTACAGATTCTCATCATGCAATGAGATAACAAATGGATGAAAGCAACCATGATATGGTTAATATGTTGACACAACAAATGGGCACAATGTTTAATCCATGATTTAAAACTCTAACCAAAGTTACCAAATGTTGGCCACCAAATGGGGAGAATTGCTGATTTTTTTGGTACTCCACAAGTACAAATCCCTCCAATACAAAATCTTAGGCCCCTTCTGATTGTAGAAAGTCCCAACGAGGGAAAACCTGCTAATCAAGGAAAACAACAACATGTGTCTCCACCAGTCGAACCTAGCCCGGGGGGATGGGTGTTAGAAATCCTAAAGTGGTTTTAGTTAATAGGCACGAAGATGCTGATACGATATTTAGAAATGACCAACAAAACAATATGGGAGGACATAATAATTTGGCCACTATGGTCAAAAACATTTTGGCCCAAAACGACCTTCATATAGGGCTGCATAGGCCTAATTTTGTTTCAGCCCCAGGTTCACAAAGTTTGCTGAAGACACTAGTGAATGTCGAACATATTGCTCATTATCTGACTGAGGTTGGAGACATAACCTATAATGAGAATTTGAGGATGAAATACTTCCCCAATTCTCTAACAAAAAAATGCCTTTACTTGGTTTACAACATTCTCACCACATTCCATTCACAATTGTAACCAGTTGAGAGAGTGTTCCGTGAACAATTTTACACGGGCCAATCCAAGATTAGTCATAAGGAATTGAGCAGTGTTCCAATTTTTAATATTAATTTATTATCATTATTAGTATTGGTTTGTTTGATACTATTAGTTAAATTATTTGCAATTATTGAATTACAGGTAACTATCATCCATCACTTTCAAATAATATACACATGTTCCTTATTTTGTTGGATAAAAAAAAGCAAAATTGCCACTTGTTACTGCTTCTATTTAATTTAACGAGTAACATACTATCATTATTGAAAAACATTCACACACACACACACACATAGAATAATATAACTCGAACAATAATTTTCTCCCCTCCAAAATATCGAGTTTTTGGATTACATTTATTGTGTCTGTCAAGTTCAAGCTATGCCTTTGTTATTGAAGAACAATCTCTTGTACCTTGGGGATTTGTGCACATAAGGTGGATAAATTCTCAAGGGCAATTTTTGTGACACCTCAAGTTTTATTTCACGGTTTATTGTTTTGCGAGTTATCTATCATTCATAATTTCTTTGTCGTTTATTTCGATTGCCTACATCAAATTACAACTATTTTAAGGATTAGTAAGTCTACGCGATCTCTGTTTTTTTTGTTTTATTATCATTAATACTTATTCCATGCTTATATTTATACACTGTTTATTATTTTTAAATAATTATGTCTAGTTTTTACAACATAAATTTGACGTGGATGATATACTATAATATTTACTGGAACTTATTAATCTAGTGGTAAAAAATAGTTGTACACTATATACTACTTATTTCTCTATGAAAGAAATTTTGAAAAGGGGATGATGCCTCAACCTAAGCCGTGAAGACTTTCGAGCTCAAAGATTACACTTACAAAATATTTACATTTACTTTCCTCTTTTTTTTTGTTGGTGGTCAAAGTTCGAACGGTAGACCTTGCATATTTTATACATTGTCCCTACCAATCAACTGAGCTAAGCTCACAGCTCACGATGACACATTTACTTTCCTCTAAAATCACATTAAGCATTAGACGTTACTTACTCTAAAATCACATTAAACAGTAGACACAACTTATATAATATAAGATAAGGTTAGTTAAGTAAATAGTCCCTATAAATATTCAGAATTTTGTTTTTAGTCCCTGCAAAATAAAATCATACTTGTCGCGTCATTTTTCGGAGGTCAAGGCTATTTGATCAGCGTTTGACTCACTAATTATTTCACGACCGAACATTTAATTTTTTTAAGAAAAAGGGGGAAAAAGTTCAAACTACCCCATATTGAAGAGATTTAGGGTTCGGGGGTTAGTTACATAAAGGGGAGATATTAGCACCCTTTATGTCTGTAGATCCTACGAGAACCTCTTGGTTTTATTTGATGTTTTGTGCTATAAACTTGCTTGTTTAAAAATGGAATTTAAAGTAATAAAAAGAGACCTATTTATCTACATTTTTTATTGATCTGGAAGGACTAGGTCATTTGCCTACGTACCCGTGAGGGATCAAAAGCTCGTAGGTCGGGGTAGAAATTGACGTTTGATTTGTTTTGTGTTTTTTATTAGTTTTGAAAAGGTTTTAAAACAAAAAGCCAAGTGGCAAGTAAGAATTGGTTTGTATTTTATATATTGAAAGAAAAATGACTCAAAGTATAATTAAAATTGATTTGAAATTTGATTAAGAAAGAAATAAAAAGAACGATCACTTGATTTTGGATCAAAGTTTATTATGGAAAACCAAAAATAACCTATATTACAGGGGGTAAAGACCTATTAACCCTTAATTAAAACATAAAAATAAAACTAACGTGACAAGAAAAGAAAAGCGCGAGGAATTTTCATAGTGATGTTGGATCACCACGAAAACCCTTTTGTAGCCTAATATTTTTTGCATTGTTTGAATATATAAAAACGGAAAAAATAAATAAAATAAAGACATATGCATGATTTCTTCTCATTTATAATTACATTGGACCTAAGTACATTCTAATTGCGAATAAATAAATGACAAAAATTAAAATGCTAACTAGAAACAAAATGAAATGCAAAAATGCTAAAAAGAAATAAATTGCAACAAAATAAAAGGAAGGGACAACCGAAGGGACAAAATTACCGAATGGACAAAATTCCGAAGGGACTTTTCCGAAGGGACTTTTTCCGAAGGGACAGAAAAAAGAGGGAGAAGAAAAGAATAGCTCGTCAACACAAGCTAAATGAGGGAGAAGAGAGAAAAGTTTTTTGACAACACAAGAGAACTTTTGGTGTCGAAATTGTGAGGGATGAGAGCTCTATTTATAGGTGAGGAGGTTGATGAAAATGGAAAAATGGTTTAATGGTTTTTGATGGATAATTAGGATGAATTTTGAAAAAGGAATGTTAAAGTTGACACTTGACTTGAAATTTTTTGGACCTTGGACATATTTTTTATGACTTATTAGACATTAACACAATTATTTTTGGACATTTTTAGACAATTAGTAAAAAGTAAAATAAAAGTGATTAAAGTAAAAGAAGAAAAAAGAATAATTAAAAATAAAAATTAAAACTAAAATTAAAATTAAAAATAAAAGAGAATTAATAAAAGACGGAATTTTAAAAGATAAAGGTAAATAAAAAAAATAAAGATAAAGAGAGAAGAGGGTCCGACTCAGAACCAAACATGATGTATTTTAAAATACCTTTCTGCCGAATTTTCCTTTGAAAAGTCAGAGAATATTCCGGATCAGAGGGTGTATGAATGTAAGATGTTAGGTCAAAAATTGGGGTATGACAATACTTATTAGTCCCTATAAAATTTTCCGTTAGCATTTTTAGTCCCGATAAAGTTTTTCCATCATCATTTTTAGTCCGTGTAAAAAATTTCCATCAACATTTTTGGTCTCTAAAATGCTTAAGAAAAATGTCACAGAGACTAAAAAACGTGATTTTATTTTATAGGGAGTAAAAACAAAATTTTGAATATTTATAGGAACCATTTACTCAATTAACCCTATAATATAATATACTTTTTGGACGAAATGGAATAACATAACATGATTTTAAAGAAAATTGCTTTTTTGACATTGAAAACTTCATAATAACACAAGTAAATTACTAAACAAACTCCAACGGTTGTTAACTATTGTTCTACAAACTGGCAGCAGTTAACTGCCGCAGGTGCCAACGGCAGTTAACGGCCGCTGATGCCAACAGTAGTTAATTGTCGTTACGTGTTTGGTTCCATTTCCAGCAGCTCACCTTCCATTTTTCATAACCAAATTCTTTCATACTTAAACAAATTTATCCAAAATTTTCATCCTTAACATGATAAACAATTTTTTTTTCATCCAATTGCAAATTCATGAATATAAAATGTACGAAATAATATTTAATAGGATAAAATTAAAACGCAAGAAATAATATAAAAGGTACGTACGAAAATGTCATAGAAATACAAAAATGTACGGAACATGTCGTAATAATACATCACCATCATCATAGCCAAAAAGTACATAAAAAAAAGCCTAATCAGAATCAACCATGCCGCCTACCATGCCTCTGCCCCCTTCGCCGCCTGGCAATTTGATACGTAAGGGTAAGGCGACCAGTACTGGCTATCCTAATCACCTCCTGGACAATCTCCTCTTTAGTCAGCTCGCCGCTCCTGGCCACAATATCACCAGCTATATGCACCACATCCCGGATGATCGTCAGTGTGTCAGGCATCTCTCTGACATGCTCCTCTCTATGATCTGCTCCACATTCACCGGCCTGGGAGGAGATCCTTCATCAGGTGGGAGAATACGAGGGTGAGAGACTTTGGCATACCAAGCCATGTAGCCAATCAGGGTAGAATCACGCCTGAGCGTCTAGCAACATAATGGTCAACAATTGCGTAGGCATCTGAGCGAAAGATGACAGATGTCTGGGAACGTCCTGTACATACTCAAACTGCCTCTTTATCCGCTCAGGTAAATGACGGTACACCCCCTCCTTCCCACATCAGCCATCCTGAGTAAGTGCATAGAAGCTGAAAAGGGCGCACTTCTCTATGATCACCATAAGTACAAAATCTCACATCAGCCAGCTCTAGGCGATCCAGCCGTAGGCGGTAATGCTGCACATCTACATGCCCCCTGCTAGTAAGCCATCTCCCATTACATAATTTAACATTTTTGCAAAATAATTACACAAAAAAAAAACAAGATTATCTCACTTAGGCATTTCATCAAACACCTTAAGTGCATTTCAAAATACTAGCACAATTAGTGTTAATTCAACATCAAATTCAACTACATTGTACCTACACTTACTCTAAACATAAATTCTAGTGTAAACAATCCATCAAAGCATCTAAATCATGCATAATTTGCAATTTTCTAACCTAACCTAAAACTACCTAAAACTAACATTTTGCTCATAATTATAAAAACTAACACCCCAAACAAACTACGTTGCATGTAAATATGAAGAAAAGAACTTACTCATGAATTAATTGATGAAATTTGGCTCAAATTCGTGCAATTGAAGTTTGGAGAAATTTGGAAGTTGAGTTTTTAGTGTTTATGGTTTTGGAAAATGGAAAAGTGGAAGTTCTGTTCATGTTAAAACGCAGAAATCAGCGGCAGTAAACTAACTGCTGCCGGTTTTCCCAACAGTAGTTAACTACCGTTGGGGGCTTTTAGGTCATTTACATGTTTTAATATGAAATTTTTTAAGTAAAAAAATTCAATTTTCGATTTTAAAAGGAAAACAATTGATGGGCCAAAATCGCTATGGCCCAATTTTGCAGTCCTTAAAATCCAAAGAGAAAACACAATCACAAAGCTGAAAGCTAAAGCTAGGTTGTGGAATTGAAAAACCCTAAAAAAAAGAGAAGAACAAGGTTTTAAGATCGGAGAAGAAAGCAGCGATCATGTTTCCAGGAATGTTCATGCGAAAACCAGACAAGGCTGTGGCACTGAAGCAGCTCAAATCTCATGTCGCCATGTTTGGAACATGGGTTCTTGTTATTCGTGTCACCCCTTACATTCTTCATTTTCTCAACCGCGAGAACGAGGAACTCAAGCTTGAGCTCTAGTTTATCGTATTCATGGTAATCTATCACCCAACTACGATTTAAAGTTTCTTGAATTATTTTGTTTGGTTTTGTATGGCTGAATATTCTATGCGGTTTAAAACTTGTCAATAAAATTTAAGCTGTTAACAAAATTTATACCGTTTAATTTGATTGTATCACTATCTATGAAGCACGGACGCATGTCATGACACTGACGACACTCGTAAAATTTTGAAGAAATGAATTAATTGATGTAATCATAATTGTCTGTGTCCGACACCAGACGCGCCTCCATCAGAAGTGCCGGTGCTACATAGATTACTATAGCTGTAGTGTATTGCGGGTCATTTGTGTCTGGGTTTTGATATTGGTATTTGTGTAGAAATTACTAGGTGGTTTTAGTTAATCTAGCAATGTATTTGTTTTGCTGAGCTGAGGGAAAATTATATTAACCATCGGAAATTCACATCGGCAGTGGATGTTTCTTGGTTGTAGCCATTTTTACATCAAAATTGGTCGAATTTGCTAGATTGATAAGCTTTGAAGAACTTGAGGAGACTTCCCTTTAAACCTAGCTATCTCATACTACTTGTTGTGGGATTTAGGCATCTCATAACATCCAAATGCCTATCAGGTTTTAGTATAGATTGTACTTGCTCCATGGAGCTTGCTGTCTTTTCTTTGTGATGTATTTCGTGTCCAAAGCATAATCTATGACAAATTTTGCACCTACCTTTGCCAGACTACCTTGTTGGAAAGGAAGAATCTGAATCCATTCCCATTCCTGTAGGCCTAGTCATTGATTGGCCGTCCTGTCTCAGTGCTGGTCAATCAACGACGTTGAACACTGGGCACTGTTGCCATCCTTAGAGAGGTAGAGTTTGGAAACTGAGGTAAGACTTTCCCTCAAAATAGAAAGTGTTACTCCCTAATTTCCCTCCGATACTGAATGGCACCCAGTGTTGTCGATGGTGGAAGGCCAAAAATCCACCATACAAACACACCATTATGGCCTATGGTGCTGCCATGGTGCATTCCTTCACAAATTTCCTACGGCGGTTGTCTAAAAATCCGCCGGCCATGGTGGCTCCATTTAACTACACTGATGACACCAAATATATTGAGAAGGTTGATAGTATCCCTATCTTATGCTTTTTGGGGTAACTTTATTTTCAGTGACAAATGTTAGTTAACTAGTTGTTAGGTAAATGTTAGTAAGGGGAGTTGAACTTGCAACCCTTATTTCACCAACTCTTATGTTCCTCCCCCGAAACTCCAAATCACTCCTTTCCGGGCTAACTATTGAAGATCTCTCTGGCTTGTTCTTTTAGCCACCTTTTGTCTCATGAGTTCACCCTGGTTAATGAGTTTTATTGTCTGCTGCTTCCACAACTTGTATTAGAGACCTTGGGTCAGTTCATTGCACTCGCTGTTCAAAGCAGTTTGTTGGATTACCCATTCCGATTGTCATTGGCATGGTCCACACACTCATATCTGAAGTTTCAAAAGTTTCCCCTTGACTGCCCGAGGGCCACACGATGCATTTCAGTTTTGTTTTTGCATCTCCGTTGGTCTCATTCTGCTCGTTAGTGCCCCCAATTCATGTTTTGCATCAATATGACTATTTGTTGCAAGAATTTCATGGCTCTAGTTTGGTTTTGTTTTTTTTGTCTCAGTTATGATTTGGCATTTGTTTTCATAGTTGCAGCCTGGCCTCAACTTTACCCCAAGTGCAGTCTAGAGCCCCAGTTTTTGTGCTATTTAGGTCAACTCCTTTGTTTTGCCCTACATGCAATCTGACCCAAACATTTGTGTCGATTACCATTTGGGTGTCTCAGATGTGGTTTAGCCTCAATATTTGTTCCAAATCTGACATGCTTTGCTGGTTTTCTATATGTTATTATGTTAATTGGTTTTTTATTCTTTGTGAAAGATTACACTCATAACAAGCTTAAAGCTTAGGAAGCTTTGACTTGAGGTGGGGTATTAGATGATACGAAAATATTTTGATGTTATCTTAGAGTATGTTGAGTATCTTAGGGTTCTAGTATATTAAAGTAAATGAGGGTTAGTTCTTTTTCTATCTTTTGTCATCAATTTATAAAACTACAATCATAGTTCAAGGTCTTTATCCCCTTCTCGTCTCTTTATTTAAATCCATAAAATTTCAACACTTGTAACTAATATTTAGTATATTTGTAGTTTCAATGTTGTAAATTGTAATACTGTGTTTTCTATTTTGTCCTCACTTTTCTGTATATTCCATCATTCCTGCCAATTGGACCTTGTTTACCTCCAACCTGTGGCTAACATAAAATATGTCATGTTTTTTTTAAATTTTTAACAGGTTTTGTAAACTTATGTCACTTATTCTTTGATAGTTTCTACATATTCTTACACTTTTTATTTTTTCTCTTATTGTTGCAGTGTTCTTGAGGATATGTGCATGGGTCATGGAGAGATTTCATCTAATAATGCTTTTATGTAACCCTGAAAGTTGCGAGGACATGATACATTGTTAGTTTCTTGATAGTACCGTTTATATGTTGTTACATTGACAAGCTTATGAGATTTTTTTTACTATGTTTGGTTCAGTTTGTTGTTGTACAATGATAAGCTGATAACCCAATTGCGAAACATAGATGTTTGTTTACTTCTTTATTTTTGTTTTTTTGTGACGACTGCAAAGACCTACAAAATGGAAGTTTTAAAAGGAATGGACATAGGTAAGAGGTGTTAATGGGATTGTAGAGTTATCTTGTTTATCAAACAAAGCAAACCAAAAAGACATTAGGTTGGAAATTTGGGACAATAATATTCCTATTTGGGAGTTAGAGGGGAAGCGAATGAAGGATTTTGAGAGAAAGCGAAGGGTAATAATCATCCATTTTGTATTAATTATTTTTCTCTTTATAGAACCAAAACTCCTTCAAATCTTGGTTGGGAGAGGTACCTCCCATTTGCATCGAATAAGATTACTTTAAGTGAAGGGAACTTATAAGAGATGATTACTACTTCCCAATATTGGAAACTTTAAAATCTTTGCTTTTTATTTTATAATAATGCTCTTATATCAACCATTCTCCTTATCTTGTAATATTCTTCTAAACATGGATTCTCACCCCTAAAGTTTCTTTTTCTCCCAAATACAACCTAAACCTTGCACAGGTGAAGATATTGCAGTGTTGTGTTGATTATTTTAATTACTGAATGAAGTATATAGATTAACTTTGGAAGCCGATACTTTGACACTGCACTAAAGCAAAGCCCAGAGAATCTTGTAAAACAAGTGTATTTGTGGTTTTTGTCGTATTTAACTTCAGCCATTTCAGTTCCTCATATGCCAATATATTTTCAGAACATTTCACCAATAAAAAAAGAATGTTGACTTAAATTGAGGCTATTTAGTTACAACAAATTACACACCAATAATTCACTAGTTCAACCCATTCATGGATTCACTTCTCAAAAAGATAATAAACCGTTATTTTACACACACAATCCTATCCTTTGCCTTGTAACCATTCTCTGAAGAGGTATTCCATGAATAATTGATATGCACAAGCGGGTGAAGTATAATATATCACACAGAGGATAGATAGATGTTGCAAAACTAAGACTCTTCTTCAACCGAGAGGGCGAGACAAGATCCTTTGGCTTGTACCATTATTCTGATGGAAGTGAAGTTAAGGAATCAGATACTCCTGGTAGTCTTTGGGAAGGATCTCTGGCCGGTGTTATAGGTACAGAGGAATCAAACTGGCCCACTCTCAGTTTTTGAAGTGCTGCAAATGACTCTCTTTTGGCTGACATGGCTTCAAAGTACCGAGTGCAAGATGCCAACGCTACAGGAATTGGTCGAAGCATCTCCTGGTAAAAAGAAAACGGATTTACGGTTCAAATGCAAGTAGAAAACACAAAGTTATTGTCCATTATTCTTCATAAAGATGTCCTCAATGTAGTGCCTCTATGCACTTTGTTGCCTTTAAAAACACTGAAATGTGGTAAAAATACAATGCATATGGTTCTAAACAAGCAACGAACACCAAGTTTAGTTTCTCATATAATCAAATTGAAAATAAAAAGGAAAATTAGAAGTTCACTGGATTATGTTTCAAATGTCAAAGTTTCCGTCGTAACTATTTTCAAAATTCATCCGCAGTAGGTATTTGCAGATTAACTGATGACTTAGAGCAATTTTAGCATGTCAAATGAACTTAAAAACAGATCCAATTATCCTCAGTTTTTCAAGTAATAAAGAAACAATGAATAAAAACTAAATCCACTGTCACTAAGTTATGTTATTGGTGCATACAAGCAACCACGGACAGTAAGGGTAGGCAACATACGATAATAGGTGAAAACTAGGTTCTAGTAATGCAAACAAGTTTGAGTTATAATGGAAACAGAAAGTCCTAATATCAATATCAAGAAACAATGTAATGATTGTAGAAGCATACCCCCCAAACTGAAGGAGGTTCCTTGAAATTCTGACTCCATTGGAAATCTGCCACTGATGCTGTCAAGGCACCATAATCACTAGCTGCCTTCATCAGTAGTTCAGAGAATTGTTTCTGCATAAATTAAAAAACATATGACACAAGCATTACAATCTATCTTACATTGACTGAAAATTACACTCAATAATATTATAATAGTTTATCATTTACACCAATTCAACTAAAGTTCAGTCTAAGGATATATTGTATTATTTGAAGCAACTTATGCTTACCCGAAGATTAAATTTGTGTCCATTAGGAAAAATAGGTTACGTAGCAGGGACAAAGAAGACTTCAACAGGTAAAATTTCTTAGATTTCAGAAATAAACTTAAATATAATCCTTATATTAAATTTTGTTGTAGAAAACATTTTGCACATGTAAACTTCAGTTCAACAGCTTAAGTTTTTTGAGAATGATCGAATGAAATCATGTAGATCAGTATGAGATACTGCATAGCGCATAAAAATATTTAAGCCTGTTTACAAACTACATAGGTATTATCTATAACAGATGCCCCAACTACACTTAGTTAAAAGTGGTTAACTATATTCCTGATTTCCAATGTATAATAAACATGGTGAAGCAAATAGATCAAGTCCTTCAATTTACAATTTTTAATGCAGAACATTATCTTTGATCTTCTTACTTCTAAGAGCTTCAATTGAAGTCATTTTTTCAAGTTTTATCTTGGACACCACATTTTATGGTTAACATACTTCATTCAAGCGAAGTAGTACAATTATCACACTATAGACTACATCTAGTAAAATCAATAACTAAATACGACATAGAAAATGTTTACCGATGTGTAATATCACCAACACAACCAAAATATTACATGTCCAAAGCGTTCATCAAATCAACAAATTTGTGCGCCTTTTCTAGTTTAAGTAGCTTATTTCAACAACAAACTGTGTTCACCAACCTGATATTCTGCTTCAACAGGAATGCAATCCAGGGAATATGGCTGCTGCAGACGAGCAATTATGCGATCCTGCCAAAATTTAGAAAAAAAATTATGTCTGAAAGCACATAGGAATATCTGAACTGCTCACCAAAATAGGAACTAATTAAACAAAGCAGAAAAGAAGAGGAGAAGAAAACATAAAATGAGACAATACTTTCTAGTCTAAGTAGCTTATTTCAATAACAAACTATGTTCAACAACCTAATAATCTTCTCTTATCATTGTATACGTAATAATAGCCGGAATTCATTGTTGTCAATCATTAATCGCGAAAAATAGGAATTTGTTCAAATTCCACTTTGCTACAGTGATATAGCTGCTATTTCACAATTTGACAATACAACAACAACCAAGCCTGATCCCATTAAGTGGGATCAACTTCATGGATCAAACAACGCTATAATTTTTTATCATACATCATATCCCTATCCAACTCATTAATCCCCAAATCATAATTAATAGGTGTTCTTATAGTTTTCTAGGTCTTCCTTTGCCTCTAATGATTTGACCACCCACCATTTGATCTACTCTACTAACTACATAATCTATAGGTCTACGCTTTACATGTCCAAACCATCTAAGCAGATTTTCCACCTTTTTTTCTTTCTAAGATAGGTGCTACCCCAACTCTCATTCTATCGTTTTCATTTCTAATCATATCAGGTCTAGCCTTACCACACATCTAATGCAACATTCTCATCTCTGTCAGGCTAGAAAATTAATCAACAACTAAAAAAATGAGAGCACTAATAGGAGGAAATTACCTTATTATGAATAACATCTTTAAGAATAGTAGTAATCCTATCCAAAGTCTCAATCTTCTTCTCCATTTCACTCACATGAGTCAAATGTGCAACATTTTTATCATCCTAAAAAATACACAATTCAGTTAAAAAAACCCATTTACACAAAAAACCAATCCAGATCCAATCCAACCCATACAAAAAATAAAATGCATACCTTTCTCCCTTGAAGTTCAACTTGTAAATCAGCGATTTTTCTTTGAACAGAAGTTAATTCTCTCAAAACCCTGATCAAGTCTTCACCTTTTTCACCAGTTGTTGTTGTGGATGGATTATGAAGTGATTCGTGGGTAGAAGATGAAGGTGAGGAGACGGAGAAGCCGAGATCGGCGGCGATTGAGAGAGCATCGGACATTCCACCAATGCGTTTGACGGCTTTTCTACCAACCCAACTTGATTCGTTTGTCATTGACATTTTTGAATTTTGTACACAAATTCTAACACCACTATAAGAACCAAGGAGAAGGAAGCGAACCTGTTTCAAATTCTCAATGTCTGTTTTTTTTTTGACGCAGTCCTAATTTGTTTTAGATAAATAAAAAAACATTTTTTTAATGCATATGCCTTGTAAAACATTTCGGGAAATTAGTCACTTTCTTTAGCTCGTGAAAGGGCAAAGAATAGTCACTTTAGTCAATGAATGTGGAGAAAGTGCAACCTGAATGTAAGTTTTTTTGGTCAATTTTAAGGACTAAAATGACTAACGAAATCTACATTCAGGGTCTAAATTGACTAACAGAGTCTGCATTTAAGGACTACATTGACTAACAGAGTCTACATTTAAGGACTATTTTACAATTTATCATCATTCAGAGACTAAAGTGACGACTTCTTTTCTATTCAGACAATAAAATGACTAATTTCCATTATATTTTTGGAGGTATGCATTGATAATTGGTCTCGTTCGTGCATGATTGGCCTTTTACAATTTTGAAGAGGTGAATTGACAATTCACACGTTAGGAGCTAGACTTGATTTGATATGACACAACCAAAAATCTTTTAGAGTTAAAAGGTAAAAAAGAAAGAGAAATGATATTTTAAGATCTATTTATTTGGTGATAACTTTTGTGACAATTTTTTTTCTTCTTATATTCACATTATTTTTTTTGTAAATTATGGTTGTCAAATAAGTTGTTATCAAATTGGTTGTTCAAATAACACTCCTCAAAAGAAAAGAGTTTTGCTAACAAGCAATGATATTTTGACATCTATTTAAGGACAACTTTAGTGACAACTTTGTTTTTCCTCTCTTCGGTAAAAACAATTGAGAGAGAAAAAAGAAGAGAGAGAATAAGAATATCATGTGAGTATGAGAGAGAAAGTTGTCAAAAAATTGTTACAAAATGGTTGTATAAATATCATTTCTCTTTGCTAACGAGTGTTTAAACGACATTCTTTAAAGATTCCTAATGAAGAAATTATTTTTTAGAAAAGTTAAAAACTCCAATTTTCAAACTATTTAAGGTTACACTATTCTAAGAGCATTCATTAACTTTTCTAAAACAAAAATATTTTCATTTTAACATTGAAATAAATGAATGATAACCAAGTTGTTTGGGCTCCAGTAGTAATGAGCTCCTTCCAAGAACGAATCCGGAGAATACCAAGTTCGATTCCCAAGAAAAACAACACTTGGCCAATACGCATGCCTCTACACACGAGCCGGATTAGTCGCCCACCATTGATCCGTTCTAAATACACCCTTATGAATTTGTTTCTGATTTGTCCATGTGATGGGATATACAAAGTTATGTAAGCCTGTTTCAAAAATAAAATAAAATAAAACATAAAGGTCCGTAAGGTTCACCAAACTTCCCCAGCCAAAATAAATGCATAATGTGAATGGCTTACTCAAAACAGGCAAAGTCACAAAACAAGAGAAAAGAGGCTAATAATAAAAACACCTCTGAGAAAAATAGTTATATTCATTTCCAAAACGTAACGTTGGAATTTAATGCTTCACTTCACCTCAACTAACTCTGCTAACACCATCCCTTGTTAAATTCACTCATATCTATCTATCTACTTCCCCACAGAGATAGACTTTAAGGTAACAAAAAACCTCATTTGTTCATCATAGCTGGGAATCACAACAATGGTGGATGTATACACTGTGAAAGTGGAAGAAGCAAGACCTGCAAATCATGAAAAACCATCAGCAGGTCCTGTGTATAGATGCATCTATGCTAAAGATGGTTTGTTGGAGTTACCTTCTCAATTTCAATCTCCATGGGATTTTTTCAGGTTTTCTTTCTCATCAAATACAAAATTAGCATGCAAAGTTTCATGATCTATATTGTGTGCAAAATATACTTCAAAAAAGCTCTAGCGAAATCAGTTTTCTAATGTTCCTTGTCCATAGTTCAAAATTTAAAAAATGTGGCCCATGCAGGTTTCGAACCTGCGACCTTCGCGTTATTAGCACGACGCTCTAACCAACTGAGCTAATGGGCCATTTGTTAATTAATCGATTTGGTTTTTAGTTATTGATCTGAAGCCTTTGATTTTGATGGTTCTTTGTGCAGGGACTCTGCAGCAAGGTGCCCTAGCAAACCAATGCTGGGTAGGCGTAAGAAAACTGATTCAAAGGTAACTTTCATTTTTTTTTTTTGTGCATAATTTGTTACTAATTTACTTAGATTAGAGTAGCTTTAGCTCAGCTATTGTTGTTTAGTAGTGTGTTAAATTTGCTTATTTTTGTGTACTATATTCCAAAATTTCATTTACTTAATGTTCTAGGTAAACAATGACACCAAAAAATAGTAAATTAAATTATTTTGTGATCAAATTGTCAATTAATTAATTGACTTGTATATTATGATAATACATATTTGTTTGTATCAAAATAGGTTTATAATTAGGGACACATAATATTACAATATATAATAGAAGAGTAATTGAAAATTGTGTTGATGATTTTTTTTATTCAATATTTCTTTTTGACACAAAAAAGCTCAAGGCATTTGATTTATAATAATAGAAGAAATACTATGAAGCCCGGATACGAGATACAATATGGATACGATACTGCACCAATACGGAAAAATTTCAAAAATCAAGATACGATACGGCTTGGATACGTTAATAAAAAAATATATATAATTAAATGTACAATATAATTATAACCATTTTTTTAATATGCAAATATATTAACAAACAAAAGAAAACAGTCATAGGCTCGTAGCACATCAACATAAATATAAATAATATTGATGATTAAGAGAGTGATGATTAGTCAATCACATACACAATATATCCCAAAAAGAGCATCATCAGTGATATACTATATCCAAAAGGAACATTGTTAGTGTTATACTATATCGATCCAAAAAAGAAGCACTATATCCACAAAAAAAGAACACATTAGTCCTCAAGAGTTAAGTTATTTTAGTTAACGGTAATTGGGAAATATCGGGGCAGGTATCGGTACAGGATAATTATTGGATACTCTCCTGATACGTATCAGGAAGTATCAGATAATTATATTTTAAAAAAATAAAATTCAATCTTCGGATACTCTCCTGATACGTATCGAGAAGTATCAGGCAGGTATCGGTGCAGGATACGCAGGGGATACGGTACGTCATCCATTTTGAAGTATCGGGGCTTCATAGAAATACAATCAAGAGTGTAAGGATAGATGCTCTACTACTCTACTCTAGCAAGTGAGTGAACACTAATGTTGGACAAATTTTACTGTTGTGTTACATTTGTTGGATATATATATATATATATATACATACATACATACATACATACTTTTTTTTGAAAGAACATTTGTTGGATATATTGAATAAGGCACATGCTGATTGCTGACACATTAATTATTCTAATTGATTAACACATTAATAATGGACCCACCACCACCACCAAAATCAGTTTTGTGTTGAATTAGATAAATTATGAGAGAATTCAATTGAATTTGCAGGCTGGTCCCTATGAATGGGTCACATATGAAGAGGCTTATGATGCTGCCGTCCGAATTGGTTCCGCCATGAGGAGCCGTGGTGTCAATCCTGTAACTGTTCTTCCTCTATTAACAGACTATACTATGTGTTATGAAATTTATGTAATTAATCTAACTAGTGTTTCTTGTATCACAAGGGTGACCGTTGTGGCATATATGGATCCAATTGTCCTGAATGGATAATTGCAATGGAGGTATAGCACTTTATCTTTGTAGGGAAAATTACAATTAAGCAACCACTTAGTATGTTAAACATAGTTAGAAGCCAATCAAGCAACCATTTAGTATGACTTATATGGATCTAATAGTACTTTGCTGAATTGGTTCAAATTTGGTGTTTGCAGGCTTGTAACAGCTATGCAGTAACATATGCCCCATTATATGACACCCTAGGTTTGTGTTTTTGTACCTTTCCCTCATCAGTCTCAATAAACTTACTTTTATTATTTATTGAATTTAAGAACTCAAAAGATTTTGATAAGTGTCTCATATTTTTATGCATAAACAGGTCCTAATGCTGTGGAGTTTATCATAAACCATGCTGAAGTTTCTATAGCATTTGTGCAGCAAAGCAAAATTCCTTCTGTAAGTTTCATTCTATTTCTTGGAGCACAATCTTTTACATTCTGGTTCTTCATTATTGTTTCCTTGGAGCACAATCTTATGTTAATTTTTTAATTTATCCATTGAATTTTTTGAAGATAATTAGCTTACCATTTTAGACATCTTTCAGCATCTTTTGTTTATTTGTTATTTTTCCTTTTTTGTTTCTACAGATTTTGTCATGTCTTGAGCGGTGTACAAATCTTAAAAGTAGGTCTAACCTTTCGATGTTCTTTTGTTACAAAGGTTCTTTTATTCCATCTTTTAATGGTAACTAACCAATTAACTTCTGTGATAAAATTGATTAGCTATTGTGAGTTTTGGGAATGTTTCAACCACACAAAAGAAAGAAGTTGAGGAACTTGGTGCATCCTGCTTCTCATGGGAAGAGTTTCTTCAGTTGGTAGGAACTCTGATTTTCAGTTGGATATTGATGTTAATACCTTATAATTAACAAGATGAACCACTGTGATCAAATAGGTGATTTTTCTATTTCGATATAATTTTATCTTGTTTCTGAATTTCTCCAGGGAAATCTGGATTTGGATCTACCATTGAAAAATAAGACTAACATCTGCACAATCATGTACACAAGTGGAACTACTGGTGAACCAAAAGGTGTCATTATTAAGAATGAAGCTTTCATGTCTGAAGTGTTGTCCATTGACCAAATGCTTTCTCTAACAGACAAAGGGGTAAGATATTTCATTTCCTCTATGATTCACCTGTTTCATCTAATAATACTTTTACAAGTCCTTCATTAATTATTTCATTTGTTTTTCTTTATTTATAAGTATGGGAATCATGCTAAGCGATGATAATCTTCACGCTTCAATTTCTATTGTAGAAGTTTCTCTAGACATCTAACATGTCATTCTCAGTATTGACTTACATGCTATGTACTATTTATAGGCAACCGAAGACGATGTGTACTTCTCTTTCCTTCCTCTTGCTCATGTATATGACCAGATAATGGTGACCTATTCCATCTACAAAGGCGCCTCAATTGGGTTTTGGCAAGGCGTAAGCTTTCGATTCAGATTCATTCTTAATAGTAATTCCAGGCTCAATCTCTAAAAGTATTTTCTTCATGGAATTTTTGTGTTGATTCTTCCAGGATATTAGATTCTTAATGGAAGATATTCAAGCACTGAAACCAACTATTTTTTGTGGCGTTCCTCGAGTTTACGATCGTGTTTACGCTGGTAAGGCTAGAATGCTTCTTGTGCTGATGCCTATTGCTATAATCTTGTTGTATATACCTTATTTAATAATGTCCTAAGCATTGAATTTATCCTAAATCTGATTGTGTGACTACATTGTCATATGAAAATTGACTATAAGCTTAACTTGCACTTGAAGGTATCAATAACAAAATTTCATCAGAAGGATCAATAAAAAAGGCGTTGTTTCAGTATGCATATAACTAGTATGTTTTGCCATTGAACTCTCTTCTGTGACACTTACCTTTATAATTTCTATCCTATTGTATAACTAATCTAGAATGCTTTGACAGCAAGTTGGGATATCTAAATAATGGTCTTCCACAAGACAAAGCAGCACCTTTCTTTGATAGGCTTCTGTTTGACAAGGTACTCCACTTTATAACTGATTTCGACTTTTAGTTCAGAAAATTTGTTCGAAACTTGAAATACTGATTTTACTGATAGATAAAACAAGCATTGGGTGGACGAGTTCGAATGTTGTTATCAGGGGCTGCTCCTTTGTCTAGGCACGTAGAAGAGTTTCTGAGGGTCACTTTTGGATCTCCTTTGGCACAAGGATATGGTATACTATAGTATTTGAATCTTTGGTTAAAAATAGAGGTGGATTGTTTTATATCAATGTGATGAGAACACTCAACACAGAATAACTGTTGTAGCATGATGATTTGATTTCACATTTTTATTCTCGAGGAGTGTATTCCATTGAAGTGGTTACATGATAATCCGTTATTATCATTTTGATGCTACAGGTCTCACTGAATGTTGTTCGGGGTGCTTCAGTGCAATATCTAATGTGTTTTCTATGATGGGAACGGTTGGAGTTCCCATGACAACCATTGAAGCAAGGCTTGAATCTGTGCCTGAGATGGGATATGATGCACTCTCCAGTCAACCACGTGGAGAAATTTGCCTGAGAGGGAACACCTTGTTTTCCGGTTACCACAAGCGTCAAGATCTTACTGAAGAGGTTATGGTTGATGGTTGGTTTCATACAGGTAAGTCCTCATGTTGTCCTAGTATATGTTTGAATTAACAGCGAGTTTGTCATGACCTTGTATCTTTCCGCTTTTTTGTTTTCTCTCTAATAAACGCTGCATTAGAATCGTAGATTGTTAAAGTTTGTAGTTTGCCTATAAATGCCGTGTGTTTTAGAAGGCTTTGAAAAACCATTACAGGTGACATTGGAGAATGGCTGCCAAATGGAGCCATGAAAATTATCGACAGAAAAAAGAACATCTTCAAATTGTCTCAAGGAGAATATGTGGCTGTTGAGAATATTGAAAACAAGTACTTGCAGTGCCCTCTTATAGCTTCGGTATGTTTCTGCTTTATTAATCACAATATTTTGTTTGATTTCAAGTTTTTTATGAGAAAAGTTTAATTCAGATTTAAGAATGATCAAATTCATGCAATTCCATTAATGTATGAAGTTTTATTTTGCGCGCAGATTTGGGTCTATGGAAATAGTTTTGAATCTTTCTTGGTGGCAGTTGTGATCCCTGAAAGACAGGCCCTTGAGGACTGGGCAGTGAAGCATGAATTGTCTGATGATTTTAAATCTTTATGTGGAAATCTAAAGGCAAGAAAATATATTTTGGATGAGCTCAATATCATTGGTCAGAAACATCAAGTATGTAAATACAATGTCCACCATGTGCTTAATTTCTGATATTATGCTAACTTTTTTTTTATCTTGGTGATTACATTTGACATGGTTGATTTTTCTCAGCTTAGAGGTTTTGAGCTGGTAAAAGCAGTTCATCTGGAACCAATTCCCTTTGATGTGGAGAGAGATCTAATAACTCCAACATTCAAATTGAAGAGACCACAGTTGCTAAAGCACTATAAGGTTTGTCTCTTATTCTTTGGTCAATATTGTATAGCTACTAACTTTCTATTTCATCATAGTTCATATTTATCTTCATTATTGGTTATTTTACCAAAATATGCATTTTTTTGCTACTAGCTAATTAAATAAATTGTTACTCATGTACACAAATTAATAAAATGTTTTTCCTCGCCAACAATTTCAGGATTGTATTGATCAACTATACAAGGAAGCAAAGGGAGCAATGGTGTGAGTCAGGTTGCATGCAGGACTGATTTCTGGCAGTTTTTCAAAATCCATTTTAAGTTTGTATCAAGTGAAGTGAAAAAAGTTATAAGCAAAACATGCAGTATATTATAGGAACTGCATAAAATGCTCATTCAGTCATTCCTAAAAGATTACAAAATAAGATTATATGAAAAAATTGAAAAGCTATATATTTTGTGGACCTTGCAACTACTGTTTTTTTACTACTTTTGTTCTTGTGAAGTTATTTTTGACCCTGATTGTTTGTTCTGTCATCTGATCCATAATTTTAGCCATGAGAATATGACAGATTCTGGTACAGTGGTACTGCAGAACCACAACTTAATTGTATTTTCACGGCTCTCTTGAGCCTATGCTTGTTAATAATGCTTTGATTCTATTAGGAATCCAAGGAAGAGAAATGGAAACTAATTATCTTAAGTCAGAAGTTCGGTAGAAATTAAAATTTTAAGTTGATCTAGATTGTAGTGCATTTACTAGAAACACAATGTTGAATAATGCGCAACAGCAGAAAATACA
>Ga0228710_1000576_pt1 | contig 47941 bp, 23 predicted proteins | sample MedpolnodulmetaG_FD_177995 | JGI IMG/M metagenome (GOLD analysis project Ga0228710, IMG submission 177995) | Root nodule microbial communities from Medicago polymorpha collected in Santa Monica, California, United States - pink nodules | ecosystem: Host-associated > Plants > Roots > Nodule... | reverse complement strand
GGATATATTGTGTATGTAATTGACTAATCATCACTCTCTTAATCGTCAATATTATTTATATTTATGTTGATGTGCTACGAGCCTATGACTGGTTTCTTTTGTTTGTTAATATATTTGCATATTAAAAGAATGGTTATAATTATATTGTACATTTAATTATATAAATTTTTTTTATTAACGTATCCCAGCCGTATCGTATCTTGATTTTTGAAATTTTTCCGTATCGGTGTATCAGTGCAGTATCGTATCCGTATCGTATCTCGTATCCGGGCACAGTTGGCGCTTATGAATAAGCTATTTCTATAACACCAGATAAAATAAAGTCAAATTATTTTCGTGATATATAAGTTGTTTTAATAAGCTATCCCGGAGAACTAATGAAAATAATCTAAAACCTGTTTATGAACATGTCATAAATTGTTCTCATAAGTTCTTACAAACAGTGCCACAAGTGTTTATGCCAATGCCCAATAGATAAGCCTCAAATAATTCAATCCAAACAGGCCTCAAGTATAAGCAATTTCGATAACAAAAGATAAATAAAGTCAAATTGTTTTCATATAAACTAGTCTAGAGAACTTATGGAAGTAAGTTGACAACAACTTATGAACATATCATAAGTTGTTTCCTTAAGTTCCTCCAAGCAGTCGCACAAATACTTATGACAGTAATAAGATCAAATAAGTCAATCCAAACAAACTTTGAGTTGAAAACCTCCTAGTCCTAGAAGTTCAAAGCTAGTCTAAAGTGGGATTTAGTTGGACATAAAAAATTGACTAAATGAAGACACATAATAAGACCTAAAATTGGATGAAATCATCATGGCAGGGCAAAAGAACATGGGCACAAGACATGATTAATAATGAAAAGAACAAAATACCATTTTTCGCAGCATTCACAATCCGTTGTGCTTCTTGTTCAGCAGCCAACAACTGCTGAATTCCTCCTTGACCCCTGTTGGATGTGGACGCCATTCTGTGAAAAAAACACTTAATCAGTTAACTGAAAGAACAAAAAGTAACTATAAAGAGCATGTAACTGTATAATCAGTCAAGTATATATATATTATAGCGTAAAAATACAGTTCTTCATAAAATTCAATATGATAGACTTCTTTTCATATCCATGTATTCTATTTCACTGAAAATAACAAACAGATACAACAGATAAATATTCCGAAAAGAACGACTTGAAACAACAAATACATGAAAGCTTTACAAAATAAAAAATATATATTTTTACAACTTGTATATCAAGTCCAAATCTGAAATCAATAACAATACCAAATTGAATGTACCAAGGGTATAATCCTGTCCAGTTCAACTATAACATAAACAAGTAATTTATGCAGAATTTCGCACCGATGCAAACATCACATTAATCAAAATGACAATAAAGCTGATCCAAATAAAACTTTAACATAAAATTCGGAAACAAGATTATGCAATTCAAATATGTGGTTAACGCAGCTCAGTTTATGGTTAATGAATATAACAAGGCACCGCAGCCACAAGTAATTAACCATCGGATACACGCAATTAACAGCGAATTTGAACTTCGTTATTTGATCATGGTTAATTGTGTTGAGTTGCAAAGCCTTATTTTATTCATTAATCATCTGATCTGAATTATTCATCTAATCAAAGTGAAATTACTGGAAAACCATCGGAATCACACACAAATCTGAAAGAAGAACATTATGAATCGACAACGGTTATTACTTTCAAAGATCGACGATCGAGAGAGTCAGTTAATTATGGATCTGAATATGAAAGTAAGAAAGGGAGTTGAAAAAGAGAGAAGCGTACCTATCGTATCGGGAATGAATGATTTGATTAAGATTCAGAGGAAATAGGAGAGAAAGAAAGATCTCTGATGTGTTGTTTGTTAAGCTAACCACACGACCAAGGATATGGGACAATGATTTCTTTTTTCTTAGTAAAAACAGTTTTTGTAAGGGTAAAAACAATTATTATAAATAAATTTTAAGATGAGAGGATGGGTTTAGTCTAAGATAGGAATACACTAAGATTCAATGAAAGATTACAAATACACTAAAGACGTGCACTGACGTGTCTGTATTTATGTTATTTTTATTGTGTTAACGTTTAAAAATTATTAACGGGTGTGTTTTTTTTTTAGTTTTTGATTTGGATTAAAACTAAAAATATAAATGTTAGTTGCTTTCAAGTCATAACAAACGAAACTAATCATGATTATTTATTTAAATGACACCAACAATATAACAAAAAAATATAATCTAAATTCTTTTTTTTTTTTTTGAAGACATGAAAATGAGATATATTAACAAAGGCAGTGGTTCACCTAAGTACAAGATGTACTGCAAGTGCCACCCCTAACAGCAGTCAATCATACAATGAAGAAGCAAGAGCAAAGGTCAATCGATACTCAAACATAACAAAGGGTCCGACCACCATCTATGTGTGTCATACACGAAAGTGGACTTATTAGCTTTAAGCCACCATAACGAGTCAAATTTTACTTTTTGTACTAGTTGATCAATGTTGGCTTGGATGTTATTATATAGTATATTGTTACGTTCATTCCAAACCAACCAAACGCAAAGTAACCAAATAAGTTGAAGGAAGGATTGACGAACCTTAGAGTGACCTGAAGAGTGAGTGAATTGAGTGAAATGGTCGTCGATAGTAAGAAGGTCAACACCTGACATGCCGATCCAAGACCTGATATGTTGCCACAAAGTACCGAAAGTTGGGCAATGAATAAATAAGTGTGGCGCAGATTCTTCCAAGCCGCACCCTGTAACACACATGACTGCCTTAGCATCGACCACGCCTCGCCTTAGGAGATTATTCTTAGTCGATAACCTGTCTCTCAATAGCCGTCAAGCAAAGATGGAGACCATTAGCGGCACCTGCTTATGCCAGATAAGATCCCCTGTAGTAACATCTGGAGGTTCAGCCTCAGCCTGAGTTGTTAGTTGTTGATAGGCACTGCTCATAGTGTAACCAGCATCGGAGTCAGAGTCTCATAGCCACCTGTCAGAAAGATCAAACTGTAAAACAACACCATTAAGTAATTGCCTACACTCCTCTAACATCTCCTCCTCCCACACCCTCAAGCCTCTCCGCCAACCCCACGCATCTCCAACAACCTCCCCACTAGGAACAACCATATCAGCCACCGTGCTCAGTTTATTCGACGCTAAGTCAAACAAACGACGGAACTTAGTGCAGAAAGGTACATCACCAAGCCACCTGTCATACCAAAAGTAAGTACTAGTGTCATCTCCTACCTTTTTCGACACCCTCTCTGCAAACCAACCCCCCTCTGCGTCGCCTACCCCATCCATAATCTTCGCTACTTCCCGCCACCAAGATGAAACACTCCGGCCCCCAACCTCCAACCTGCCAGCTTTCTCACCATACTGCACTACTAAAACTCTATACCAGAATCCACCCCTATTCACCAACATCCGCCAGCACCATTTACCTAACAAGGCACTATTAAATTCCTGCAACTTCCTCACCCCCAACCCCCCGTACTCCTTACGTAAACAAACAGAGCTCCAAGCGATCCAGGAGATTTTCATGTTATCCTCACTACCTCCCCAATTTTTTTTATTAAAAGTAGATTCAATGATAGAGATTATACCTGACGGAGCTTTGAAGAAGGAAAGAGCATAGACAGGTAACGCGGTCAGGACAGATTTAAGAAGGACCAACCGGCCCCCATAGGAGAGAAAACGGCTTTGCCACCCCGATAGTCTAGATTTAATGGTCTTCAACACAGGTTCCCAGAAAGCTAACCTCCAAGGATCACCACCAATCGATAAGCCCAGGTACACAAACGGAATCTTACCCACCTTACAATTTAAAATAGATCATTTTTTAATGCCACCAACAACGATCTTTGTTATAGAAAAAATTGTTTAAAGGTATAATTGGGATAATGAAAAAGTAAGGATAAATATACTCATCTAGTTTGTTACACTTTTTAAATGATAAAGAAAAAATAAAACATACATGTATATATTCATATCGTGTTTGTTACATTTTTTTAATTATTTAAATTTATTCTTATCTATTTGTTACATATGTTATTTGTATTTAAAGTTGAGTGTATTTTTGGAAAGAGAAACAGTTGAGCTGAATCGTGTTGTTTTCTTATATATATATATATAATATAGATTCTTTATAGTGTGGTAAAATTGATAGATAATGGATCTCTTAAACACGTGAACATGCGTTCAATCTCTGGGCGATACGTATAGAAGAATATTTATTGAGATATATCAGTCCCTTAAATAGATCTTCATATCTAAGGAGATAGTCTCTCACTTTCGACGAGGGGATAGTTAAATGGACGAATTAAAGAAAAAATGGGTTTGATTATAATTAGGTGTGTCTCTGGTTACTTTGATTCATCAATAATTGCAGCTTTTTACACACCATTTTATTTTGCAATTTGGTTTTGAGTCTCACGTTGGACTTGCTGGGTTGTGTTGATGTGTAATTTTCTGCAAGACATTTGGATTTATCACTGGATTTTTGTCTAGTTAGCTATTATATACCACCTTTTATTAATTTTGTTGAATTGCTCTCTTAGGACTATGTGTGGTTGCTGGGTCAGATTGATGTCCCCCAACTTTTGTACTTCCGTTTTTTAATTCAATTTATATTTTCGTTGCTTAAAAAAAAAGAGTGTTTTAGTGGTGCAAGGGAACGAGTTGTAGACTTAGAAAAATAAATGAAGCAAAGAAAGTCTTGCTCGATACTACAACCAAAAACTGAAGGAGATATGGTGTCTTAACGGATGGGACAAATTTATTTATTTTTTTACTAGCGTTTAGACAGGTTGTTCGTGTCTATCCGTATGTTTTTTTACAAGACGTGTTTATCTGAATGTTTTTTTATTGCGTTAATGTATGTAAATTATGAACAGTAGTATTTATGAATTTTTTATTAAAATTATAGGTATAGATTATAGATATTGTAACAAACTATACTTATCTTTTTCAATGATACCTACCAACAATAGGATAAATATAATATATTTTGAAAAAATACAACAAATATTCTATAAATTCTTATCTTTTTTAATGACACCTACAAAATAACATTTTAATTTTGATGGTCAAATTTGCTTAAGGGTAAAATTGAAAGGAGAAAAGGTCAGCCTAAAACGGTTTAATTTATTTCCGCTCTTTTTATTGTGCTAACTTTATCAATGATATTTTACAAAAAATTGCGTGTAAATTACAAACGATATTTTATATAATTTTTTTTATATAAATTAAAATTAAAGTTATAAGTATAAATACTTGTGAGTTTCAAATGTAACAAACTCAACAAATCATATTTATTTTTTTCAATGAGAACAATAATATAACAAAATTTCTTATATTTTTTAATAACAACAACAATATAACATTATTATAGAAAAGGACAAAACTTAGGTACAATTCCTTAGGTGCTTTTCGTATGGTTTTTAACTAAAAATACAACTTTTTTGGAGATAATAAACTTTGAGAGAATTATGGATTTAAGGAAATCATGTTGAATTTAGTTAAGAACCATACGAAAAGCACCTAAGGAATTGTAAGTAAGTTTTGTCCTAAATTTAATATGTTAATTCTCTCATAACAAACATTTGTTTTTTTTAAGATCGTAAAAAACATTTGTTCGTTACTATCTTTTTTCCAACTAATTCTTTATTTTTTTTCTCTCACAAATCTATTCTTTTACTTTACACTTGAAATTTTTAACAATTATTCAACTTATTTATATAACTTTAACTCTTCATAGAACCACTATTATAAGTAACAAAATTTTGTTTAAATTCTCTAAAAAAAAAATTGTTTAAATCTAAAGATAACAAGAAACAAATTTTGTTTTAAAATAAACAAACAAACTTTGTTTAAAAAACCAAACTTTAGTTTTTCAAATATATAACATTAATTAGTTTTATTGAAAAAGATAAGAGTGCAAACAAAAAAAAAAGATAGGAGTAAATGACAAATGGTATAATTGACAGATCGTACATTTGAAATACCAAAACGACAGTTAAATAGGAACGAAGAATTCACCATTAAACGACACTTAAAAATGAACGGAGGGCGTAGTATAAATACCAATATCCCAAAATCCCCTATTATTATGGACCATTTAACATTGATGTGGTAGGTCCAAAAAAAATTATGACATCAATCATGATTACTTACGCACATTTTCTTCTTGATTCTGAATTCAAACCTAATTTAACAGATAAATATTTCATCAAGAGTATTATAAATCAAGTAAATGGTCAACCTTGTTTCAAATCAAGAGTGAATAACACACTTAGGAACACTATTTTTTTGAATGGCAAAATTTGACCTATCAATTTAACTTTAAACATCCACATAAACAATTTTTAATTAAGTTTGATGAAAATATGATAATGGTGCAAATATTTTATGACTTAAAGGACCAATTTGTAACAAAAAACTTAAATGACTAACTTGTTATAAACATCTAAATAAAAAGATCAGCCCTTCGTAGTAATGTAGTGTCGAAGATCGTTATCAGCATAAGACGTGTGGCAAACATGCATGCAAGTAGCGGATACCATATTTTTCAATACATAAGGGGTTTAGGGGCACTGTAATAAGGGCTCCTTAATGCATTTTAGAAATCACATCTAACACATAAAACGATCGTTGAATATATTTACATGGTTAAGTATACCAATTTTCTTTTCTTGGTTTACTTTCAAGTTACATTTAAAATTTCTTGCACGTTTACTTTTCTGTAGATTTACTTTTTAAATCATTTTTTTAGATAGACGGAATAGAAAATAATCATTGAAACTCACACACGTGCAAGTGGAGGGACCGAGATTCCAAATTCAAACCCCGATCACAGTGTCTAGCCTATCATTTACTTGTTATGCATTTTACTTTCTACATTTTACATTTCTTTGCAAGTTACTATTTTTTTTAAAACCTTGAACTTCAAGTTGGTTGTGGTGCAAAAACTTTTTTCATAAAAAAAGTACACTTTCTGCCCTTAAGAGACCCCTATTTAGGTATTCAAAGAATTTTATTTTTTTTTAATAAGGTATTCAAAGACTTTTTTTTTTAAATGGCAGTTAATTTCAATGATATATGCGAGAAACATGACAGCACATAAAATAACTTGTTCACGACTGAACACGGCATTATCTTACTTTTTAGAGTAAATAGATAGACAATTATCCTTCGAAATTGTAAGTTTTGTCAATTACTTTTTTGAAATTAACAAAACTTTAATTACCCTTTTGAAATTGCACAACGATAATCAATTTACCCCCTTCGTCAAATTCTTATGTTAGTCAACATGACATTTTGCAAATACTCCCCTGAAGTTTTGCACTTACGTGCAAAATGCCCCCTGAACTTGAAAATTTAATTTTTTTTCCTATCCTTAAAAGTGAATGCATTATCACTGAATATATTATAGAAAGTAGAACAATCACAAATTCCTAAGGTTATTCTAGTATTAAATTGTAGGGTACAATTGTGCTTTGGTACATTGGAATGAAAGGTGGTAGAAGAATGGGAATCCATCGTGGCAGAATTGGCTTGAATGACTCGTAAAGGTTTTTCTGGTTAGGAAATATACTGGAAATCTACTTTTGTTCGGTAAATTATTTTTATGTGTTGGCTTTGTCAGCTTTGTCTTGCCACTTGAAAGTACAAAATGATCTCTTCAACATCTCGTTTTAGAGAACATATATGGTTGTATACCGTCAAAACTTAGCTAATATGCTCCACAATTAAGTGATAATGCAGTCGCTTTTAAGTATAAGAAAAAAAAATATAAATTTTCAAGTTTCAGGAGGCATTTTGCACATAAGTGCAAAACTTTAAGGGGGTATTTGTAAAACGCCATGTTGACTAACAGAAGAATTTGACAGATGAGGTAAATTGATCAACGTTATGAAATTTCAGGGGTAATTGAAGTTTTGTTAATTTCATGGGGTAATTGACGAAACTTACAATTTCGGGAGAGTAATTGAGTATTTACTCTCCTTTTTAACTTATCAAGACATCTTATTAAACATTATATATGTGTTTCTGGTTTTGCCGATAAATACTTGAAGAAAGGTAAATAAAAAATAAAAAATACTTGAAGGAAGGTAGTATGTTTTTAGATAAAGAAACGACATATTCACTGTTTAGAAGGCAATCCTCAAAACTCATCATGTGTTGGTACATGATATCTCATATGAGATATGATTCCAACCTTGGATTGTCAAGCACTCTCGTATAGCATGGTACAATACATCTCTCCACCTCTTTTCTGGCTTAAGATGGTTTTATGACAGAAGTATTATTACTTATTTAAATCGTCCCTTGCCTCTTAAAATTGTTGCCTCGGTCCAGAAGTTAAAACTCAAAACCAATCATTTTAAAATTGTCTAAAGGCTAGTTCATATAGAACAAAAAATTATAAAAGTTGGTTTTGACATATGGAATGATGATAGATTATGTAACCAAAATTGTATTGCAAAACTAATAATCATCATACAAATAGATTAATCAATCAACAAACAAAACCTTTAATAAGAAAGATACCACAAAATTGACAAAAAAAAACACTTGGTCGATTGTGGAACTGCACTAAATTTGTACAAGAAATGAAAGTGAACAACATTACTTTAACAAAACAATATAGCTTCTAGTTAATTATATTGATCTTCACCCTCTTTTTCTTCCGCAATAGTTGCTAACATTGGAACACTTGAAACTTTTTTAAGTGGAACCACTGGTTTGGGTGCAAACTCAACAAACGATGCAGAGAACTTGATTTCCTTTGCCATGGATTTGAGCTAATTAACTAGAGAAACCAACTCAAATAATTTATAAGAGTGTTGATTAATTCTCTAATTGCAAATAGATGAATGAATTTAAGAAAAGTGTGTGTGGTTTGTTGAATGATGTGCGTGCGGGTTGTCCTTTTATAAGTACCAAATGATAGCACCACACGAGGAAAATATTTGTCAATTTTGGAGTGTACTAGATTGTGGTTGGATTTCGAGGAAATTTCCACTACTAGTGGTAAGTGTCCAAGGGAGTGGAACCAAAAATATATATGAATAAAATAAATTTAAATAAAGTATTAAATTCACGTGAGTAAGTTAAAACCACATATAAATAAATAAATAATTAAAATATTTTTGTGTTGTGTCCTTTGTGCCACGGGTGCTTTTTGGGGACATGGCCACTCAAGAAAACATGAATATCATTAAGACATAGTCGCACCGACACCAGAAGGAATATGCTAATCAAAATTTTTTGCAACTATATAAAATTAATTAAAGTGGTTGTCACGTAGCATAACTCTTAATTACTAATGCAAACGTGTTTTAAGTGGTAGGTGGAACGTGGGTGGAGGAAATGAGAAGGAAACCCACTATGGAAGTGATGCAAGAGGGCAAGTAGAGTAACATACTATTACTAACCAAGGGCTGCTCAAAATAATAATCATAAAGATGTGAGCATTATTATAGTTAAGCAGGAAGTATACTGTACCTGACCAAAAAGAGTCTTTGTCAATTGTTAAATTGACATCAAATATATTTTTAGTCCCAAACAAAATGATATCAAATATATCAATTAACTTTCCTTAAAAAAAAAAATATCAATCAACATGATACATATTGAGTCGTAAATCAGTTAAATTGGTGGTCCAATTCAAATATTAAAAATGGATCTCTTATAAAAAAATACAATTTAAAAAAAAAGAGGTTCTTTATTTAAATTGTAAATAATATCAATAACTTGAAAAAAATAATCATCCTTGTAACCAACATGAAAAAAGTTAATTGTTTTTTGACAAACATGAAAGAAAAGTTATATTTTAATTTATAACATCATAATAACATAAACCTTGAAAAAAAATCATAATAACATAAAAAAAAGGTGTCGTTTGAACAATCATTTGTGCGACAACTTTTGGGACAACCATAAATTTATAAAGAAAAATAGGTATTAATACAGAAATCAGAGAGCGTACAAACATAATGTGAGTATTAAAGATAATATTGTCACAAAAGTTGTCATAAATAGTGGTATAAACATCATTTCTGACATCAAAATAACTTCAAGTTGTACAACGTCAAAATAAAATAGTGGTTGGGTGGAATACATGCCACGTGTGTTCTGAAATTTTCGCTGGATGCTTTTTATCGTTAAATAGCATTTTTCAATCTAAAAATTTATAACTTGAAATTTCTAATTCTTCTTGATCAATCAATGGAAGTTGAACTAGATAGACAATATTAAAGTTAAACCGATATATAAAATTAAGAGGTGATTACTGATTAGCAATTAAAATTAGCAAATTAAATTAAAAAAAATGATCTTGACCAAAAATAGAAGCCCATAAAAACAACAAGTAAACAACACTTACACTACTAACAACAAAAATCATATCATATGAATGGGAATTTTGGATTGTAATTTTCTTGAAATTTTGATTTTAAGTTACAAATTTCAAAAACTCCAAATCGGAATACAAGAAATCACAAAGCAATACATAGTTTCAAATTTTAATGGAATTGTGATTTTTAGTTTTTACATTTGTGAAATTTCAAGTCATTTTGACCTTTGTGCAAATTGTTTTTTAAACATGTATTAAAATAACTTTTTAAATCAATTAAGATTTCGTGATTTGAATTACGCTAAAGGGTGATTAGAATCATATGTTGAAGGGTGATTTAAATCCAGTGATTCAAATCAACTAGGTGGAAGTGTTGATCCAAATTATGTTCGTGATTCAAATCATCCCGTTGTAATTGGTTTTTAAATGTAATTAAAGAGTTGTGATTCGAATCATCATACAAGGTGATTCCAAATAACTTGGTTAAAAATGAGATTCAACACATTCACGCAGATTTGCAGGTTTTAACATATCATTATTGATTTTTTTTCATTCATCTTCCTATATAAAGTTCACTCATTCATTGAGGTTTAAAAATCGTTTTTCTCTCTAAACTTCATTCATCACAAAGTTCCATTTAAAACTCTTTTTCATGTGAGTGAAGTTTATGAGAGACTTAGAATAAGTTTTTTTATGTACAGTGAGTGTTCGTGGTTTGTGTAAATTGAAGGGGTTCAATTGCACGTAGTGTGAAAGAAAATAATTCATTTCTCATCACCTAGATTGGGATTTATAGGTTTTAGGTCGTGCTGTTCTTCAACTGTGATAGGGGGATCAGTTGCAAATCCATTCAAATTGAAGAACAAGACCAAATTTTAAGGGTTTCAAAATTTGAGGGTTTTCTTCATTACAACAACTATTGAAGGCAATGGCATTGCTTCATAAAGAGTTAGGATCATAGCTTGAAGAAATCATCTCGTTGTAATAATATATTCAAACACATATAGTGAGGGGGCCGAATTAGGCCACAACCAAGGACGACATGACTGAACGATTTATCTTCTCTAACCCTAATCTCGTTAATTTATGCACTTTGTGAATTTATGTAATTTTATCAAATCAATCTTGGGTAGAACAATTTTGGCCGGACTTTATTTACCTCTCACTAAACTTCTAATTATCAGAGGAGTCATCCCCCTGAAAACATTCAAGACCAAAGCAAATTAACTCTATCAAAGTTAATTCTAATTTCTAACCAATGCCTTATCGGCAACCGCTAAAACTTTTATTTATGAACTTCTTAACCATTGCCACTTAGATACTGATTAACAAGACCCAAATTAGCCATGTTTGTAAAGAACTAATCATGACTGAAGAAACTCAACTTATATCATTTCTTAAAGAAACTGCCGCTTAAAGCAGCAGTGCATAGGTTATTACCTATACATTCTTTTTGTTTAGAAACTTATACATCCTAAAAAAAAAATAATAATAATAATAATAATAACAATAATAATAATAATAATAATAATATTTACAAAGTCAATTCAATGTATGATGTTTAGTATCATAGTGGAATTGACAAAATTACATTGAGTCACCCTAAATCCAAACATTTACATTGTTGTTCCAAAGTGCTTGAAATTGCTTTCACAATTGGACGGACCCTCTTCATATGATAGAACCTTCAAAACGGGCGTCACTTAATCATCAACAAAATCTCTAGCAACATCTGTTACTTCATGAGATTAATTATTTATGCTTAATTTGAATATCATCATATTCCTCAGCAGCTTCTTTGATTGTCTCCAAAGTAGGAGAATTAGAACGCCTTGTTGGGAAAATTATGGGTGCAGGAGCAACCTCCATCCAACAACTTAGATTCCTCATTCCTTTTGCCATTGATGATGATGATGAGAGTATTAACTGTTTCCTTGCTGAATACCAAAACTTTGTAATGGAAAAAAACAACTTAGTTAATTTCTCTCCTCCTCCTTTGTCTAGAAAGAAGAGAGTTCTTTCAAAGAGTTTTTGCTATAGAAAGAATGTTGAACCAAGAATTATGATGGTTTTGGAAATTTGTGATAGATGTGTGCTACTTAGGCCTTTATTATATTTATATGTGTAAATTTTTTGGAGATGCTAAGAATAAGGAGATGAAATCACGAATTAGAAGGAGAAAATATCTGAGGACTAAGATTATATGGATGCAAATGTTACACGTGTGAATAAGATCAAAAATGATTCTTGACATATTCTTGAGAAGCTTCCATGAAAATTTAGAGTTTCCTAACTTGTGGGGCGAATAATTAAACACATTCTTGAATGTGCAATGCTAAATTCACGGTCTGCCATTCAAAAGGACTTACATTACCTAAAAGAAAGGTCATTACAGCAACTCATTTTTCATTGTAGAAAACAAATCCTACCTTGACCAAAAAAAAAAATCCTACTTTTTCTCTTCACCAATAAATATCTGCATTGTTTATTTGGGATACTTAGCTTTTTTTTTTTTGAAGGAGGATACTTGACTTATTTAATTTTACAATTCAAAAGAGTTTTTTTTATACATAATTACAATATTAGTCCCTTTATTTTCACCATTTTGTATAAGAGTATTGTTATTCTTTACTAAAGAAACGCGCAAGAATATGTCTTGTGTTGTTTTAATAGGTCTCAGATTCAATTTTTTCCGGTGACAATTTGAGTGAGCTATTTAACTTCTTAAAAAAATTATTTTAAAAAACTAACAAGTCCTTCATTTACGGAAAATGGAAATCATAGTTGTGCGATTGCGAAAATCAACGGACTGCATCACTTTGTGTGTTTCGGCTTTTGAGTGTTCGTAACAACCAACATTACTCATTGTAGAATTGGTCCATCGGTTTTAAATTTGACAATTTTGGTTCCTTCATCAAATATTTGGTCTAAAATATGATGATATGATATATTTTTAATTAAGTTTTTAAGGGATTTATGTTACATTTTCATTGATGTTGATTTTTTTCACATCATACAACATGTCTTTTAAAATATTTCATATCACCAATTTTTAGTAAAAAATATGGATGGACTAAAACCGACATATTTTATAATAGGGACCAAATATGCAAATGTGAAAAGAGGGGGACTAAAATTGCAATCAAGCCTTTTTTAATGAAAATTTAAAAATAAATGATAATATTTTTTTAGGGGAAAATAAATAATAATAATAATAGTATAGTTTATTTTATTTTATTTTTTTAGGAAGGAAATAATAGTATAATTGGTATGGCCTAACTTTCTTTTCCAATATTAAGAACTATTTTAAGTACTTTAAGCTCAAATAATTAACAAAAGCAAGCCGACTTAGCTCAGTGGTAGAGCGCGTGGCTTTTAACCACGTGGTCGTGGGTTCGATCCCCACAGTCGGCGTTCCGAAGTTAAATATTTTTGTTAGTTTTATAAGTTAGTTTTTTTGTTAATTTTAACATTTCCCAAGGTCAAGACTTAAATTATTTTCATGAAATTAAAACATAAAGCTGATTAGTGATTAGCATACATTTTACTATCTCGCATATTTTTTTTTTAAAGAATCTCATATATATATTTTTTTTGATAGATAGACGAAATGACAAAGTCATTATAAACTCACACACACAAATTGAGGTACTGGGGTTCGAACCCCGGTCATGGCCTAACAATTTCGAACCCCGTATATGTTTTGTTCATTAATAAAATGATTATGTTATTCATTTTTTAAGAGATTTACTTAGAAGTATGTGACCCGATATGTATATATAAGGAGAACAGTGAGCAAAAAAACAAGTTGGGAAATCAAACACAACGCAATATGCATGTTGTTCAAGTAGGAACACGAACACAAGAATCAGGATAAGAATAACGAAGATTAAAGATGTACTTCAAATTGAAGGAGAATTTGAGTCATGTATGAAAAAAATTGTTTATATTAGTAGATAGTTTACTATTATCCATGGATGAGGTTTTTATCTATGTGCTTACCATTTTGTTGGTGAGAAAATATTCCCTTCTCTTGTAGACGTTCCACTCCAGAGGGTTTGCTATGGTGAGTGAGCTGCTACGGGCATAAAAGATTGTTAGTTTTAGTTGTTCTAGGTCTCGTGACGAGGCTCATGTTTTCACTGCTAGTTTAATTTATCTCAGAGGAGCAGTTTGGTGTTGTCAATTATAATCTAGTTTGATGAAGTGTTTAGTTCTTGAAAATTGACCGTGTAAAAGAAGTTCCTTCGTTGTATTTCAGATTAATAGAAGATGTTTTATTGCAACCCATTTTCTTTGGTTGTTTGTTAGGTGGCATGCAGTGAGATCCAAAGGTACCATTTTCTTGTGCTTTAGGAAATTACACTCACCTTTAAAATCATTTTAAATTAAAACAATGTTCCCTACAGTTTTGAAGCACACACTATCCTTTCATAGGTTCTCCTAAAATTCTCAATCACGTCTCAAATACACATTACTCCAAATATTGTTACTACAAGCTTTATTACCAAGCATGCTTTTCCAGCCGTTATCGCATTCTTATCTAGTTTGGCATATGATCAAAACTCAATTTGTCACCTAAAATATCTCTTCAAATTCACATGCAAGCGAAATCAACCAATAGCCATTTTGGAATTAATAACAGCAACTTGTATAAACTAATGGAATTTGAACAACTAACTGCATAAACCAATTAATTTTGGAACAAATAACCCAATGAAATTTGGGCAAAATATATTGACTAGTGAACATATATGTATTTTTTTAAAACAGTAAACATATATGTATTACAAATCATAAGTTAGTCCTCACTGGGTAATCATAAAGCCATAGCTAATAACAAACCAGTATATGTATATCTAAAATCTTTATAAACAAAACTGTAGCTATATATCAATGACAATAACTATGTATAGCAGTAATTATTTCCAGATCAGTGAGAACAGTGACTGCAATGAACAAACAGCACACGAGCAACAATAACGATGGACACCTACGAGTGACAACACAAACAAGGAGAATGATGGTGCAAAAACTGACAAAGCGACAGCAAAATCAACAAGCAATGACAAGTGACAAGAGACAAAGACAACAAGTTACAACAGCATGGATACCCACAAGTGATCAGGAAGAGAATGTATAGCATAACAATGATCCGAAAGATAATGTATAGCAAGAATGGAAAGGATTGTGTTTGGGATGTGTTATAAAAAAGGTAAACAAAAAATGTTTCAAAGGATCAAAATAGAATGTTTGTTCTTCAAGCAATTAATGGGAGGGGAGGTTTCTGATGCTTGGAAAAACAGAGGGGAGGAAAAAAAATCAAAGACTGCATCTTGACAAAAACATCCTGCCAAAAATAAACCAGAACATGGCAGATTCAATCCCGAGCCCTGCTCACTGAGGTAGGTGGGTACATCCAATCTAAACCAACACATAATCAACCCTAGCCAAGATTATATCATGCAATATTGATGAAACATCAGGTTACTCATCTAACCTCACATCTACAAATATTGATGAAACGTCAGATAGCAATATTACTTCATGCAATGTCACAATCCTTGACAAAAAAATCAAAGAGCAGTTTCAAGTTATTACTTCAAAAACGATAAGTAGAAGTTTCAAGTTCTTCTTCATTGCAGGTCTGAAACAAGTACATCCTAAGCACAAGTTTGTATTTGCAAAGCCAGTGATTGTATCACAAGGTGGAAGAAGACCTTAAACTTCTAGGGCAGTAAACAATTTTCAATTTCATAAATGCAAGTTTCAATTTCATGAACTAAGAAGCACAGACACATCTAATTGAAGGTGTGACAGATGCCAATATCCAACTTATTGTCAGTGACCCTAACTTCTAGAGCATTAAACAATTTTCAATTTCCTGAATGCACACTAACATTGAAAGAAAATACACTTCCAATTGAAAGTTCTGATTGACAGTGCGAACGGTGTCAGTATTCAACACCTTCCTACGCCACTGATAAATGTGACTATTATGCCGTTATTCAAATTATTGTCAGTGTCCCTAGCTTTTCTAAACTCACGTTGCAGCAAGCTCAGATTCATATCTAATTTACCAAATAAAAAATCACAAACTTAATCGAAAACTACAAAAAAATTAGGAAATCACAAAACTATCTCCTGGTAATAAAAACAATCATTCATATTCATATGACAAAAGCAGAAAATTATCAATTCCATTCTATGAATTCCAAACTAACTTCATTCAACAAAATTGCCATAAAAACAGATACAAAACAAACCAAAACCAAAGTTCATGAAACAAAACATTAAAATCATTATTCTAGAGGAATCTCAACATCACCATCATTAATCTCTTGTTGCAAATCCTTCGGATCTTTCCCATCAACAGTACACCCAACAGAAACACAAGTTCCCAAAATCTCCTTCACAGTACCCGCAAGCTCCTTCGCCATAGATCTCGGCTTCATAATCTTCGCAATCTCAATAACATCATCAAGTGAGATATTCCCATTATGCTTAATATTCTTTGTCTTCTTCCTATCTCTCTCTGGTTCCTTCAACGCCTTGATAACCAGTGCCGCAGCGGAGGGAACAACCGCAACCTTCGCTTGACGATTCTGGACGGTGAGCTTGACTGTGACACGGAGACCCTTCCAGTCTTTTGCGGTTTCTTTGGCGATGTCTTCTCCGATCTTCTTTGGTGAGAGACCGAGGGGACCGATCTTGGGAGCGAGGGAACTGGCGGCGCCGACTTCGCCTCCGGTGACGCGGACGTAAACTTCGACGATCTGTGATGGGTCGAGCTTTGGAGGCATTGTGAGGTGATGGAAGAGGGAATGGTTTTTGGTTGTGGAAATGAAATTAGGGTTTTGCGGTGGTGGAAGAAATGGAACGAAGATGAAGGAGGAATATAAACTAGGGTTTTGGTAGAGCTTCGGTTTGTGGGCTTGGGTCATCTAAATGGGCTTTTACATTGAAGCCCAACTTTATAATTACTCGACTATAATGTTCAGAATATGGTGTGGCAAAAAAATGAAAATATAGTCTAGAAGTCCGAGCTCAACTAACAAATGCCGAAATTGCATGGTCGGACGTCATGACCTGGGTTCGAACCCCGGACTTCACAGTTGTGTGTGGGTTTAATTTCAATGGATTGCCACTTTATAATGAACCAAATGATTTGACTCGCATGGTTGATGAGATTTACTTTAAAACGAATCATTCAAGAGAACTTGAATTTTATTTTTTGATGAAACAATTGTTGACTATACTTTACACAATACGTAAATCGTTGGTAATACTAATACTCTAATAAAAAAAAACCTAGACAATTTATTTTTCATCGACAACATAAATAACCCTATAATTCAAAAGAAAAATATAAAATAAAAAAAAAAAAGATGTTCACACTTACCTGTTGGGTTGTAGAACAAATATATCAACGAATACGATTTTTTAACGTTGATTTGTTGAAGATCAATAATTGAATGAAGTGAGTTTTTTGGCCCAAAGTTCAAGTTTCACAACTTCCAAACCATTATAACAAATTAACAAACATATGTTGAATTTGAAAAATTTATCCATACCCTCGAAACCACCCTCTAATATAATTTTTCTAGTTCCTTAAATGAGTGAGACTTTGTTTTTTGAAGAAAATAAAACCCTCAAATGATTCCTTATTTATCAGGGTCTCTTATTGGCAAAAAAATTGGGGATTGAAGAGTTTGTTTGTTACGTTGACTCTTTACTTTGCGTTAACCTCATCAAAGACCCAACTCCCCAGGTTTCATGTTTATGCCTTTTTGATTCAAGACGTGAAGGGCTTGATGGAACAAAGTAATATTATTTGGTTGACCATGTCTCCTTTTCAGATGGTCTCTTATATCCCCTGCAGATGGATGCAACTAAGACTTGTTTTTCTAGAGTAATTTGTAATTATTATTTTTTTCTTATGTTATTTTTTCTCTTTGTTTCTTTAGCATTGTAACAAAAAAAAATCTCCCCTCTAAACCCCGGACCAAACCTTAGAGGTAAAAATGGAAAATCAAGGGCTTACACGAGTAATGAAAGGGGCAAAATAGCAATTTTCAGTCCAAAAAGCCGCATGATATAATGAATAAAGTCATGATCATAGTAAATGAATGGTTAACCCAACGAAACACGTAAGTTAAAGAAGCACAAGTGATATTTATTATGAACGAAAAAAGAGGTTAGATCAACGAAATTCACCAAGAAGCATAGTTGAAACTTAATATATGTGACTTTCGGGAGAAAGAACCCCCAACAACAACGTTATTAGCAAAACAAACAGAAGAATCAAATTGAAAGGGAATGTTTGGAATGAAAAGAAAATCAACTTTAGCGGGTTTGGCTTTTCTAATGTTCATGGGTATTGCTGTTTATTTCAGACTTTGGGCTATTGACTATAACATTTCAATCGATGATTCTGAGCTCGTAAGGTACGTTCCTCTTCTCTTCATTTTTTTCTGTGCTGTAATATTATATCTACCCATCATTTGATTTCAAACACAAATTGATTGTGATCTTTTATGCTGAAATCATAATGCTGTAGAATTCTACTGATTAGAGAAAGTTTTGTTTTGGGATTGATGGGATGCTTCAGTTTGTATTTCAATTATCAATTATAATGACTGGCTTAGTCTATGATTGTAACACTGACATTTCAGATTGAAGGATTGTCTGGTGTCCACCACTGCCTTTGTTTGATAATGGCACACACGATGCCGACAAATCTAGTTACATTCAAATTGAAGTTGTCAATAGTGCACTATAGTGCTGCTATTCCGTTAGTGGTCGCAAATAGCGGTTGAAAAGCAGCGCAATTGCGGTGGTGCTGTACCGGTTTAACTGTTTAAGTGACCTAATATTGTAAGCCACATGCTTGAACGTTCGATTGTGGCCGCTCTCTTTCATCATGCCCTCGTTCATCTTGATTACATTTTAGTAGATCTTGATAACATTTCGAACTTGATTTTGTTAGGATGTCATTTTGATTACATTTAGAACTTATTTTGATGGGAAATGACAATTTTTTTTTAGAGGGGAATGACAAAGTTGATTATATTTATTAAGTATGACTGTCCCTTTAATATTATGTATTTTTCTGTTTATGAGTATTTATGTATCTTGTCTGAATTTATGTTTACTTTGTACATTGTTTTTTAGTCTTCACAATAGCAGCCATCCCGCTATCCACTATAGCATCTTGGGTGGTCGGCGCTACGCTCCACTATAACAACATAGCATGGAATAACTTCTATTTTCTAAAATTATTCACTGGATACATGTTAGTGTCCTGTTTGGTGTCCGTGTCTGTGATTCATAGAGTATAGTGTTAGCTTTTTCCATCGTTTACCATAAATTATAATATAATGATGCTTGGTCCACTCAACTATCTGTAGGAGACATTTTGATATTGCTTATAGGGAGACAATGGATGAATCTGCTGAGTGGAGGCTAAAGTATGATAAGGAGCTCGATAGGGTGAATAGGTGCTTAAAGGAACTTCAAGTGGTATGTATTCTCTTACGATTTTCACTTTCTACTTTCCAAAGTGAATGACCAGAAAGGTTCAGGTTCAAGTATTATACCATTGTGGTTCGTAGTACTTCACACCTAGCTGCCTTATTCACAAATTCACAATCTATGTGAATGTGGATTCATATATTTGTACCAAGATATAATTGGTACATGATGAAATCATGAAACTGTCTTATAGAAATCAAAATTTACATTTTCAAAGAATAAAAGAACAAATTGTCCCCTGTCTTTCCTGTAAAATCTTGTGTGGCAGTTTCAGAACTCCTCTCAGATAGCCAAGGATGCTCCTGGTATTAACCATAAATTTGCAATACTACAAAAGGTATGTCTTCTTAATTTTGATAAATTATCAATCAAACTTCATTCTGCTTCCCTATCATAGTGTTTCTATTCGCTAGCCATCTTAGGGAAACAAGGATAAAATTGTTAAAGGATAATCACGCTATGAACTGCTAATTTTGTCAAAGACACAATGCTGATCCAACTTATAATCAATCCCAAATTTTAAAAATTAAATTTATTGCCGAACCTGCTGATTTTACTTTATCTGTAATTCTGATTTTGGTGGAAATTATTTTTGGCTTTCTTTTGGCATGGATAATTTGTTTTCGTAACATTATGTGTGTTCTAATGACCTTCAACTTTCCATTCCAGGAGAATGCAATCTTACTGGAAAGGGTGGAAACGTTAAAACGACAGCTTGAAGAGGAAAAGCTGAAGTGCAATTCACAATAAATGAACTAATCATGAAAGCATTGACGCGGAGGGAATTATTTGTCACTTTGTCCTCAACTGTTCCATGTCTAAGCTCAGATATTTGTGGTATATCAGTTTTTAACCATGGAAATTTTTCGATTGGATGGTTCATGATCTCAAATTTTCACCTTAGAGGCACTGGTATCCAGGGAAATACATAAGTCAGACTTATCATCCCCTCTCCCCCATTATATTTTAAGGTACATTTTAGTGTAGACAAATATGCTGTTTCTTTTTCTCAAGCGATACCTATTAGGTTTTTTTGAAGAGGGTGATACCTATTAGGTTACATTGTTTACCTTCTTTAAAGAAGAACAAGTGTCCTCTGTTTGCCTTGATTGTATTGTAGGCTTGTATCCTATTAATGCAGTATATCTCTGATTCTATGGTAATTGATATCCAAGTTTTTTCTGTCACTGTTATGATGCCATATAATAAAACATGGAGCATGCAGCATGTTTAATAATTCTATATTTTATGTGGTCGATCAAAGGAAAGGACTTGTGTTCTTTCAAACTTGTGAACCATGCGAAGCTCCACATTATGAGGCTAGGTTGGCAAATGTCAATCCATCTTCTACACTAAATAAGTTTTAAGGTAGTGTTGCAGGAATTTTCTATATGTTTCAACCTCTCAACAAATGGCTTCTTCAGCACACCACTTACTCACTTTTTGTTCTCTTTAATTCAAATTTCCAAATTCAAAGAGACTCTGTTCTTTCGATACTCACTTCTCTTAACTTTTGCTCTCTCTCTGATTTCATTCTCCTTTCTGTAATGCATCTTCTCTAGCTCTCATATCTTCCACTCTTCCCTGAACCTTCCTCTCTCTACCGCTCATGTCCATCCTCTACCACGGCTCCTAACGAGCTCATATGCTTCCTGGTATGCACATGATTATCCATGACTAATATGAAGACAAACTTAAGAAGACAACCCTCTCTCCGCTGCTCATGCCCATCTTCTGTTAGGACTCCTAACCATCTCATCTGCTTCCTCGTGCGTGCGTGATTGTTTGCAACTGTTATGACGAACTCAAGAAGATAACCTCTCTCCGCCACTCATGTCAATCTTCTGCTAGGGCTCCTAAGCAACTCATCTGCTTCCTCACGTGTGCATAATTGTCTGCGACTGGTATGAAGGACTCAAGATGACAACCCTCGCCTGATTTGAACCATGAAGTGCCTTGAAGCGCGAGCTCCTTCTCTGCATTCTCATTTTGAACAGTGGTTCCTTTCCTGCCAAATAGAATAAGAGCTCCATGCACTCAATGGCTGATGTGCTCAGAGATTGCATTGGTCTTTGTGCACTGTGGTGCTCATGGAGGCACCGGCGAGAGGCTTCCTTCTCTCCTATTTGCATTTCTCTTGTATTCAACCCCTTATTTTTTTTTACTGGGCATGCTAATCAGTGTGGCCGTCCAAGCACACGGAGGAGATAAACCAGAGCTTTAGTAGATATATGTGGGAGCTTCTGCTTTTGTATGCTGTCTCTTTCCTGGTTTGTGTTTTTTTTTTTGTTGGCTGTACTGTTTCTCTTTTTCCTTTTGATTTGGTTCTCTGGGTTGCTTATTTTAACATGGACTTGAGAACAACAACAACCAAGTCTTATCCCACTAAGTGGGGTCGGCTTAATATGGACTTAAGAATGAAATGGAAAATTTCACTACTTTGATGTGGACATGGATGGTCAAGAAAGAAAAACTTTATGGCCATCAAGGTGGTCACCATACATCTTGGCTTCTCATTCAGGTATTACTTTGTTGTAGATATGTATCAGTTTTTTGTCAAGTATCACAGTGGAAGTAATTTTTGTATAACAGCTGGCGATTCATATATATCAGTGTTTTTTATTGGTTTATTTTATTAAAGCATGCTTGATATCATTTATTTGTGAAGCTTGTGTATTATTCTTCTTAGTATATATCTTATATGGATTAATGTAATCAAGCTACATTGTAATCAATCTACATATATAGTGTAGCTTGATATCATGCATTTAACATAGGCCCCTAGTGCGCAATGAAGCTTCAAGGTTCTACAGGCTATAAATCTTTACAGCTCTATCTTTACTGGTCTTATTCCATCTTCAATTTGAATTCTTAATAGGATCTGCATTATCATGTTGTTCTATTGCGTCCTAAATGGTGGATTACAAATTTTTCTTTTAATAAAATCCCTCTAATTAACACTCTGATTGTTTGGCACGGATTGATAGTACTAAACCGATACAGCAACACGAATGAATGAAAAAGATCACATGTTTCACCTCTAAGAAAGTACAAAAGTAAATTGTAGTTTCATGATAGCTAACGCTATTGCCGGTATTGACTATGATTTTTCGAGCATCATTAAACAAAAACAAAATTCTAGCAATATTTGTGGCTGGCTTAAGAGAAGTAGTATGATGAATCCAGTTAAGGTACTATAACATAACCAGCGAATCCCAAGTTGTTGCACAACAGTCCCACATCGAGAAGTCTAGAGAACAAGTGGGTGGATGTTAGATATAAAACCAGATGTGAATGCCTCTTCCAACTCATATCTTTCTCGGCCTTTTGGTTAAGATCAAGTGTAGTATTTGTTCTTATCAGTTTAATATCTGATATGTGACTCAATGGGTTATATGATATTAAATTACGATATTAAATTACTTTTTTAAGGGGGAGAGGCCACAATAATAGCTTGTTACTAGGTCTTTCGTGCGTCGATTCTACGTTGCACTATTGCATTGGTTGGCGTACCCACCAATCCAAGTTTCAAGTTTTTGTTTGGTTTAAAATCTTTGTATTGGAGGCACTAATGTTCCAGTGCTGATTGAAAATAATATCCATTGCACATAGAAATTAGAATTTTGCTCTTTACAACCAAAAATGCTCATTCCCAAATGAAATGACTATAATGCCCTTGCGTGAGTTAACTCATGCTAATGTAAATCTTTGCATGAGTTAAGTCACGCAGATTTAACACTGACGTGGGTTAACTCACGCAAGGGTATTTTGAAAATGAGCAAAATGCGTTGGGTAAAGAGCAGAATTCTAGAAATTACTTAAACTCAACTAAAATAGACCCATTGTTTGTTCCAAAAACAATAGGCCCATTGTTTTTTTTAGGAGTTTTTATGTTTTAGATAAATATTTTTAGAAAAATATGATTTTAAAAAACTAAATCTGATGTAAAGGTGTTTTGAATGGTTTTTTTAATCAAAAATTATTTTCTTTTTGTTGTCATCCTAACACAACTATATAGATTAATCTCTTGAACCTTGTAGGATAAAAGTGGATGGAAAACTATAATTTGGTCTCCAATTTAATTGTATTTGGTTTTATTTGATTTTATTTATACCGTTTCGAACTCTCTTTTTTCTCCTTGTTTGAATCAGTTTTATGAAGGCTACTGTAAAATTCTTCGTATCTGGTTTTATTTGATTGTTTTAACTCAATTTTTTTAAATCTCTTTTTTCTCCTTGTTTGAATCAGTTTTATGAAGACTACTTTAAAACTTTTCGTATCTGGTTTTATTTGATTGTTTTAACTCAATTTTTTAAATATTGTTTTAAATTTTATTATTAATTAATATAATGATGAAAGGTTAAATGTTGTTATGTATTATGGTCCCAATTATCACACGATGGATTCAGTCAATAAGTGTCACATTTTTACCCTCAATATTTATTTTTTTTGAACGGTTCTATAGTCATGCTAACAAGTACTCTCAGACATTATTTAAGAAATACATTAAAAATAAAATTTGTCATGAAAATTCAAATCAAACACTTGTCATAGTCATAATCGCACATTATATATACAACAAATACTTCTTTTAATTATTTAGACAATGCCTTATAGATTCTAGCTAACATTTTCCTTATTCTTATTCTTTACACCACATATGCATACACCTTATGTGCCTTTTGAGCACACAGAATCTGCAGGGTTAGCTCCCAATTCATGTAAAAATCTTGTTAGTGTCTTCACAATTTCTTCATTGCTCTTTGGCTGGCTTGAGGAACCAACTGCTTTTGCATTAGAAGCATTATCTCTTGGACTCTATTTACAGTGTGAGATATCAGAATGAAGATATACGTATAATATACTAATTAATTGAAAAATAAGATTTATTGTTTGACAGAAAAAAAACATTAAGATAAATACTTAAAATACAAAATTTGAAGAGTAATTTTAGACTTATTTTAGTCTGTGACAAAAATCTAAAATGCAGTTAGACCTAATTTGATCGTTCAGAAAAATAATAAAAGCAACTTTAAGAAAGTTAAATTAAGACAACTTAGCTCTTATCTTAAAAAATTATGACCATGACTAAGTTGTTCCTTGTCCCGAATTATTTTTCTTAAAAATCAAAAGTTTTTTTTTTGAGATGATTAAATTGGATCTCACATTTTTTTTTATACAGATTAAAATGAGTCTTCACTTTTAATTTCATTTTCTTTTGTCTATGATTTTTTTGTATAGTAAGAGTGGAATATGATCATACACTATAGATTGCCATTAGATTGAATATGATAAAAAAAAGTTACCTTTTGCCAATTGGGAATTGAGGTGAAATTGTCCGTCATTCCTATTAGTTCATCAAACTGAAACAGTGGAATCACAAGAGTGATTAATTTTATTTGTACACTAATATTCAAGTTATATAGTAGTAGGGAACGAAATTTTAATTTTTTTTAGCCTACAATGATTAAAATTTAATTGTTGATCGACATCTCACTTGAACATCAAACAATAGGTTGGTACCTGTTTCACAATGATTTCATACTTCCTAGCACACTCATATAATCTTATATCATCATCTTCATCTTGTGATATCATCTCTGTAACTTGGTGCTTTTGGTGAGCCATAGTGTTTGAGATGAGAGGAGGTTATTATATACAAAATTGCAAAAGAGTTTGGTATTATATATACACATATATATTACTCTCCTCCTCCACTCAATTATAAGCAAAAATACTTACTTCACACGTAGTAAGATGTTAATTAAATGTATTTTATTTTCTTGATTTCATGTAAATAAGAAATCACTTTTACTAGCATATCACTAATTATAATGAACATCTTCTCACAACATTAATAATTAATGTACGGATGTTTTTGAAATAATAAGTTTAAATGTGTAAAATAATTAACTTAATTTTGCTTGTACTTGAGCTCAACAACTTTAGTCATTTTTTTATATTTATAATTGAATCCGAAGCGCATTCACATTTGTGTGGCAATTTGTGTCAAATACGAGAATGTTCGTTAGGCGTTAAAACATATTTACTTGTTATGAAATTTTATTAATTGAAAGTTATTTTTTAAAAAATTGGAAATGAATTATAAAAAATAATTGAAGGAGGTTTGATACTATTTAAATGGAGGTTTGAGGTTCAATCTTCTATTTTAATCTTGAGATACAAAATATTAGAAATGGACACGTTTATACACTTACTTTAAAAATTGAATATACAAGCGAAACTCATATTGCAAACTTTGCTAAAAATTTGCAAAATAAAATGTTATAAATGATATTTGAAATGATTGAAGACTCTATTCACGTGAGTTTAACTTAGTTAATATGAACATTGTATAATATATGTAAAGGTCAGAATTCAAATTTCAAACACATTACTTATTCATTTTAAGAGTGATTTCTAACACTTATGCTATTTGAAAGAAAAGAAAAAAAAAGACTCAAATTATGGAAAGTTGGAACTTGGAGCATGCCTGTTACCTTAATAAATGATGATACATATATCAACGAAAATTGTGAATCTATATCTTTGTTGTGACCGACCTTCCTTTTTTCATGCAGTGCTCTCGTGAATTTCACATGAACTTTTTTTGCATGCCGTCACTCGTATGCACAATAGAAATGGAAACCGATATATTAAAATTAAAATAATTAATTAATTAAAAGATACAAGTTTCTTCCCCTAAAAAAAAAAGTTCCTTATTAAACTTGTTTCAATATTATCATGAATTTCACGTCAATTAAAAAATATTATAATGAAGTTAACCAAGTGCTAGTTTAGTTTAAGTGGTTCTGAATTTCAGTTATAAAAAAAAAATCAATCTTTGACCGAAATAATTATTCAACAAACTATATTTACCTTCGAGTCACAATTCGCATTAACTCTTGATCATTAAAATGTCCCTATAAGTTGGCGCGATTTTGGGTTTTAGTTCATGTATCATTTTTTTTTAGTTCATGTATCATTTTTGTTATGAAACAACTCTTGTATCTTCTTAATTTTTTGGAATTGGTCCCTAACGTCAGGTTCCGTTAAAAAAAAAAAGTTGCGTTGGTTAACGGAGGCACATGTGTCACTTGTTCAGTAGACAAAATACGTTTATGCAACATAAGAGATGATAAGTGACTAGATTTGAGGGATCAAAACCAAAAATGCAAAATTGCTGAAGATGAAATTGAAAAATGTAAACATCAAAATTTAAAATTTAAAAACTAAATCTTGTTCATCCCTCTATTTTTTCTTCTTCTCTCCAACCCCAATTTCTTCCTATACAATTTCAGCCTCACCAAAACAAACCATATCTTCTTCCTTCAAATTGATATGTTACCATTTATTTATCATCATTTTACATATCTCTCTTTCTCCCAAATTGTAGATAGGATAGAACATGATTATTGGTAACTGCAAATTAATCCATCCACCAACTTTGCAACAACACCAATATCAACTTCTTTAAAGGTCTGCATGTCAACCACCATACCCACAGTGGGCTTGGCATAGATTCATATTTAAATGATGAAGATTCATTACAAGTCTTCATATTTGAGATTTTTGTTTACACTTTTCTCTTGTTTCATTTATTTTTCAATTCCTTCTCCCCTACCCTTACTTTCACCAATTCTCTCGTTAATATGACACAAATGCTTCAACTCAAATTTAAAAAAAATTGATTCAATTGCTGTTATTAATAATTATTGTTGTTACGGTTGTGGTACAAACGAAATACCAAAGATCAAACAATCGAGTTGTAATCAATAAAAAAATGGCTTAAATTTTTTTTAATAGAGAACAAACAATAGAAACACACAAAAAAATAGGGAAGGGGTTTCTAACTTCAATAGATCAGAGAAAAAAGAGGATATGGCTCTGTATCTATGTTTTGAATAGAAGACCCGTTCAGAGAAAATGGAAAACGGAGCCATGGGTGATGAGTCGATGACTGATCTGTGTAGATCGTGATGACTGCTACTGTGTGTTGTTGGAAAAATTTGTGTTGCAGCAAAGATATGTAATATGATGATAATTAAATGGTAACATATGAATTTGAAGGAAGAAGACATGATTTGTTTTGGTGAGGCTGAAATTGCAGATGATGAAATTAGGGTTGGAGATGAAGAAGAAAAAATAAAGGGATGAAGAAGGTCTAATTTTTAAATTTTAAATTTTGATGTTTACATTTTTTCAATTTCATCCCTCTGTAATTTTACGTTTTTGGTTTTGGTCCCTCAAATCTAGTCTTATCATCTCGCATGTCACATAAGCGTGTTTTGCCTACTCAACAAGTGACACGTGTGTCTTCGTTTGCCATCACATCTTTTTTTTAACGGAACCTGGCGTTAGGGACCAATTCTAAAAAGTTAAGAAGATACAAGGGCTGATTCACAACAAAAAAAGATACAGAGACTAAAACCCAAAACGTGTCAACTTACAGGGACCTTTTACATATTTAAGCCTTAAAAATACCATCGCTTTAGATGACAACGATGGTAAAAAAAAATAGTTTAAGAGGGCAAACTTGTACTGAAAAATGTTTGATCAAAAGTGATAGTTACTTTTGGAATCACATTATATATTTCAATACATCTAAGAATGATTATCCTATTAGGCGATTAAGGTTTAAGCGAGGTAATCTCTTAGTGATGGAAGGTTATATGAAGAAAAAGTACATGGTTTTTGAGATATCAAGCTATGTCAAAGCTTAATTGGATTGGACAAAGTACATTATGCTTAAAACCCACACTCATTATTTATAGCACCACTACCTGCAAAGGGAAATGAGAGAGGAAGCACATATGTGGGGTAGGTACGCACCAAAGACCTTATCAGTGGATCATGTCATAAAGGAGAAAAGTAAGAGCCGAACGTGGGGTACCACAATCCCATTAATAAGGGAAACTAACGCACTATCCGCAAAATTAGCCGAGTAGATGTTCGGCATTGTAGACCACGTCGTTTGACTAATAGGGATAATTTTTACCTATAAATACTCATTTTGTAAATTGTAACAAACATATCAAATCAAACACAAAACTATTTTTCATGTTTATATCTCTTTATGAATTTGTCTTTATACATTTTTCTTTAATACATTTCATAGTCTAGTAGCTCAAAAACCAAAACAACCCTACTTAACACTCTACTAGAGCAGTTAATGAACTCATATATGAGGGACAACGTTTTTCCTTCAACGTTAATCACTTGAAGAAAAGGAAATCAAAGTTGAAGACATCAGGCAAACCCTTTGCTAAGTTCTTGCTCCATCAAGAATATTATATATGTATATTTATCACATTTGAAGATTGTATTTCTCACTTACTTTGTTATAGAAAATATTTGAAGCTTGAAACACTATCTCCATAGAAAATTTATATGAGTTCAACTTTTATTTCTCAAACAATCACAATAAATCTGATTTTAAAAATAATTTTGATTATTAAACTAAAATTACAAAAAAAATAATTGTGAGCACAGTAATTTTCTTATATTGACGTCGCTTGCTGATTAAATCTCTGTAGCTTGTGATATACTCCCTCCGTTCCTTTTTAAATGTCTTTCTAAGGTGAATTTTTTGTTCCTATTTAACTGTCTTTTTGGTATTTTAAGGGTACAATTCATCAATTATACCTTTTGTCAATTACTTTTATTTTTTACAATAAAACTAATTAATGCTATCTATTTGAAAAATTAAAGTTTGTTTTTTTTTAAAACAAAGTTTTTCTTTTTTTTTACTTTTAAACAAAGTTTGTTTCTTGTTATCTTCAAATTTAAAAAATTTTTTGTTCCAAACAATGGTTCCAAGAAGAGTTAAAATTCTATAAATAAGATGAGTTGCAATTGTTAAAAATTTCAAGTGTGACTCTAGCATTGGTTGAAATCATAGTTGAAGCCTTAACTTTAATTAAAGGAGTTGGAAGAAAGTTATTTTTTTCTTAACTTTTGATTAATGTGAAGTTGGAATAATTTTTATATTGACTTAAAATAATTAAAAAGACGTGCACAATATTTAGAAAATTGACAATTGCTTGTTATGAGAGAGAGCGCGCAAAAGAAAAAGAATTTGTTGGAGAAAAAGATAATAACTGACAATTGTTTGTTACGCGAGAAATATAACACATTAAATTTATTGGAAAGATAAAGTGTATACAAAAAAATAGGAACTTATTGGTGGATTAAAATTATGGTATAATAGGAAGAAAATGTGCAAAAATACGCATCGCTATTTTTGTGTTAATTTTTTAAAAAGACACTTAAAAAGGAACGGAGGGAGTACTTATTAAAGGTTTTTTTCTTCAAAATTTACCATTTTAACTATTTAAATATTTTACCTCAAAAAAAAACTATTTAAATATTTCATTATTATATCATTTATATGTATTTTGGAAAAACATTAAATATAAAGAAGAGTACAAGGGGCTCTTAAATCCTAGTTAGTTGTAATTTGAATAAATATTATAATTTATTGAAGAAAAAACTCCTCATTGTCTTTGTTTTTATCTATAGTCTATTCGAGATATTAATACCAAATTACCAATAGATCCGGTGTCTCCCCATCGTCCTTGTTTTTGGGTGTATTTGATCAGTTAAACAGTAAATAATAGACAGAACATTATTATACAAGGCAAAATAATACATGATAATATTTTTTTTTGATATCGAATGAATTTCAATCTTTATATAATTTTTTATAGACAAAACACTATTTTAGTATTTTAAACAACTTGTACGTGAAACAAAAAATTATAATGTGGTCTAGTGAATGACAAAAATTTCAGTTTTTATTCTATCTCTTACCTCCAATTTGTCTTGTCTCTAAAACAGTTTTATAAATCAAACAACGTATAAATAAAATTGTCTTATCTTATCTTTGTTCAAGTAGTGAAGTTATATTTCGTACATATATATAGTGGGTTCTACAAAAAAAAATTCTAAGGTTGTACGATTTTTTTATCTTTCTTGGCATGTATAAAATGTTACAATATTTATTCCCTTTGTTAAAAAAAAATTACAATTATGAAAAACAATAATTCATAATTACTGAGTTTTTTGTTTAAAAATTTAGTGGTGGAGTTTCTTATGACATTCTAACTATGTTAGAAAAGGTAGGTAAATCTTTTTACCCATAAGTATATGCTTATTCGGAAAAAAATAGCAATTTTATATTTTTTGGTTGAAAAATTAAAATAAATTGAGGCGTAGTCGAAATACTAAGAAACTTTGTTGATCCTCTCTATGTGTTTATATAGAAATGTTTGTAAAAAACCAACTTAAAATTCGATTTATATGTCGAGATTTCGGTTGTTTTGTTTTTGGAGTTTTCGACGCTTTAAAAATTCAGAATTAATCTGTCTCTTGTCTGAAAATTCAAATTTTACATGGAGAGTCATATTTCAACGTTATAGACATAGTTGCAAAAAATTCTACCTCAAGATCATTTTTCTGGACTTTATGTCTACAAGAAAAAAAATTAATGTCATAAAATAAGAAGAATCTCAAATTGTGCAAGGTTAAAATCTCTGTTTATTTTTTACAATGTTATTTTTCAAACTTCGCATATATTATACGATCAATTTGAATAATTAATTCATTAATTTTTTACATCGATAATCAATGGTGGTGGAGCATAGTTGGGGTTGGTAGTGGCCATGGACCCGGCAAACATTTTAAGTTTATTTTACTAGTATAACCAATACAAGGACAGAAATACCATTTTAAAAAAGAGAATGTATTTTGCCACGCTATCCGCTTTTCGTTTGCTCTTCGGAATCTTTATTTTACCTCTGTTCGAATTATATAATCCAAAGTCTTTTTACTCTATTTCAGATTATATAATCCGGATATTGTAAAAACTCAAAATAACCTATTGGATGATACAAAAGTCTTTGTTGACATCGTATTATCCCCACAAATACCGCAAAACAATTTTAGGGATAATACGAATGGTAACCAGTGAAACCATATGGAGAGAACGTAAATTGGAATGAAAAATGGTGAAGAATGAGTGGTTTTTTTTATAGACTCAAAGCAAACATTGATTGTAACAACGGTAAAATGATATTTGAACATGTGGCCAACCTGTCAAATTAACTAAAAAATGCATGTATCCGTCCAACCTTGCTAGCCAAGCTACCGTCCATAGTTTGGATGTTTTTGGATTTTACAATCCGAAATCATGCACAATTTTTTTGGATTTTTGAACACGTTTAGATCAACCTACTTTTAAACGTGATATATCAAACTACTCGAAAAAATAACTCCGAACAAATGTTGGGATAAACTACTCCGAACGTAAAACTATAAAAAACAACCTCAACAACATTTTGTCTCCTCGCAAGGTTGTCCAAAGATATGTTCTTCGACATACATCTCTTCAATGAAAAATCCTTATGGATATAATCTATTTTCGGCACACCATCGAACATAAACAATCCTAATGAATTTTCAACACATGGTTTAGAACAAATTATCCGTTGAGCTTGACACATCCACTTTGTGCTCTCATCATACAAATCATCACTTCAAACTACATAATGACGATTTGGAAGCAACTCTATTCTAGATAGATCCAAGATTCAACAATCCTACAATAGAAATGACCTACACCTCAGGGCAAAAACCAATGGGAGCTTTTCCACCGTTGATATTAGTTGGAAAAACAACTTTCAATGAAGATAAACTAGGTTCGACTTGGTCCTCTTTTCAAGCTCTTTCGGGCAACTAGGAGAAAATCTCAGTTCTTTTCCTCGACAAGTCTATTCGACATGAAGGGTATCACTTCTACAATGATACAACCCTACAAATCTATGTGTTCTCACCTTGCAGTGAGAACAACACCTAATGATTTGGCAAAACTACGCCACCCCTTGAGAAGAAAAATATTATCTTTCCGCCACACTTTCAATAAAAGTATTCGCTCTTCTCCTCAGAGCACAATACAAATCCGCCTCAGAATATTTTCGAACACAAAGTATAGCAACAATCTTCTCTAGACCGTTTCTAACACAATCAGATCCACATCCCCTTTTTTGCTTGTCATCATTTGAAATCAACACTTCAACACCTCGAACTGATGACTTTGGGGCATATGTCTGGACCAGTCAAAAGCCTACCCTGTCATAAATTAGGGACCACTTCTACATAATCACAAGTGAGTAGAATCTCCTTCTCACCTCGGATCCCCTCTAACTCAATGAAGCCACATAATGACTTAACATCCATCATTGAGAACATTTATGGGTGCCATTCATAAGAACTTCCCATCATTTCTACATAACAGTCTCCTCGACCCTATATATGGAGCTCTTGACAGACTCACTTGATATGTATTTTTCTATGCTCCACTCTCACCAGTGGCGGAGCCAGAAAAAAGTCTTGGGTGGTCCGCTAAAATAAACAATAAAGTATAATATAAATTTTTTTGGTTAATCTTTTATAGTTTTATTTTAGTTGTCTTCAACAAGAAATGTAATATAGTTAATTCATATAGTCCTAACAATTCAAAAACATACTTTATCCTTAATATAAGTAATTGACATATATGTATGAAATGTCGATTTTTAAACTTTATAAATACCAAATTATTTGGCCACTTTGCTTTTACTTTCTTATAAAATTCATCCTGTTCAAATAAGTGGAAAACAAAAAGGAAAGGGGAAAACATCAAGAGCTAGTTAAAACATTTATCTTCTATTGTATCCTTAATTATATTCTCATTTTGTTTTGTTGCCAAAGGTTAAAAAATTAGTTTGCACTTTGCAATTAAGGCAAGCGGCAATAGATTAATCAAATTAGAAATGCTAATGAAGGATGTTCGAAGCAACAGTGATGACGACGAAAAAGAAAATCAACAAAGACATGGACATACAACAACAAACCACCTATCAATTCAAAAAAATCAACAAAAGACAAGAAATTGACTTTCAAATTTGAAGTGAAAAAACTGGGACAAAGATGAGATAGAGACTACAAAGAGGGCTTTCACCTCGGCCATGACAACACTGATTGGGTAGATTGAAAGCAGAATGGGCAACGACAGTAAAAGAGCTGAAGAGAGAAGTTGAAGTTGAAAATTGCATGCGTTAGAAGAACCTGAGGGAAGGAAGGGTCGCGCTTGAGTAGTGGAGAGGGTGGACCATTTTGTAATTTTTCTTTAATAACAAGTGGTGTTTTAGTAATTTCCTTATAAAAAAATATTTTGCTTTTGGGTAGGGTGGGTCGCGGCCCACCTTGGCCCATACAAAGCTCCACCACTGACTCTCACTCTTGCTCATTTACTGACTTAAGCGTCGAAGCGCCTACAAGTGCAATCTCCCTTCTCCTTCTTGTATTCAGGGAAGCATCACATCTTTCATCCTCGGAGCACCTACTTCCGTCAATCAACTACCATTGTGAATATCATTATTTGTTTGTTCGGAACAATATCAAATAACAACTCTATAATATCAATGAAATATTAATTCTGTTTGTTTTCTCTTATAATCTTAACTATTTATCACTCTATTGTTTTCTAATTCTTATAACTCTCCCATACTATTTATAAATGGAATAATGAAGAGTGATTTGAAAAGTAGAGTATGTCGTAAGTTTTATAAGATGAAGAAGCAACTGTATTTTTTTTGTTTTGTTAGGGAAACTATATTTGTCGATTTCTGCTTCATTTGCCAAAACACTAGTAACTCATATTGTGTGGGATATAGTAGTAGTATGTACTTAATTGTTTACTCTATTAATGTTAATAAAACCATTTTTTAATCATGCATTTCGAAATCGACGTTTCCTTGACCAAATCGTAACAGGCAAAGACACCCCATGATGTCTCATTTATTTAAGTGTCTTCTTGTTTAATTTTCTTGATAGAAACCATGCCATATTTGGTGGAAACTGGGTCCTGAAAACAAAGTTATCGAAATTGAAAGCAATCGTGCTTCGGAAACGGTTTGTGTCACCTCTCCTCTTCATTCTTTGCTGTCTTTGACTACTCATTATAATTGTTTTTCTCCCGATTAATCTTGGAGTGCAAACTTTTTTTTGGTAAATAATGTTATTTATGTGAAATATCAACAGATTTTTCTAATGACAACTAATATCCATTGGAGAATGATACCATGTTTAAGTGATCCGAGTTCAATTTCACTCAATCATATACGTATATTTTTTTTTAGAATTTATGTTGACCTTCCAAAATCCTCCTCAAATACATTTTTTAGTTCATCTATGTTAAGAGGTTTTGTAATGTGAAGAAAAATAAACTCATTTTATTCAACTTTTTTTTTGACAATATTCTTCCTATTTAAGTTGAGTTACTATCTTTCCTTTCATTTCCCTTTCTTTTTATCTAAGAGCATCCACATCGGTAGTTCCTTGGGACTCCTCAAAAGAACCCTACATTACACATCACTTATTTATAATATTTTAATAAAAGTACCTATTAAGGACTCAATGACTTCAATGGGAGTACACTAATAAGTACTCCAATGAAAAATACTTAAATAGGTTCCACTAACTTTACATTATTAAATAGAAATAATTTATTTATTAAATTATAATATTTACCTCGTAATATTTAATTATAATCCTTAAAAAAAATTAAATTATAAAATATTTATTTATTCATATGAACTTAAATTTCTGCCACATTTGCTAATGGTTTGAAAATGGAAAAATTAATATTACAAATTTTACATTCCTTCGTTAAATAATAATAATAATAATTTGCATGAATTACATTTTATTTAAAATGATGAAAAATAGATAAAATAATATTTAAAACAACTATTACATTTTATTAAAATATTACTTCTTTTGTAAGTGAGATTAAATAGTACATATTTTATTACTTCTTTTAAGTGCGGGACCCATTAGTTGCTTAGGAGAGAGAGTCCTTATATCTCTTCTTTAACGGGGACTCATTTTTTCTTCCTCCAATGGTGTGTGTGTGTGTGGATAAAACGATTCTTAACCAGACGTTACTTATCTCTAGTCGAACTCTGAATAATTGGAACCCAATTTTCCTATGAAAAGAAGAAGATGGTTTCCCAAAAAAAAGAAGATGGTAGAGTAGTCAAATGAATTGCAATTAATATACACAATTGTAGATTTTTTTTTTTTTTTAATGAAACATAGATATAGATTCTGTGTTTATAATAAGTATCTATAGATGTATGATTAAGCCAAACAAAGAGATATCGTTGATAATACGATTTCAAGTCACATGATCCAATTCAAGATCCGATCAATTATGGGGATCCTCATGTTTCGGATTCTGTCTGAGTAGCATGGAGTTATCTATGAATACTTGTGAAAAAAAAGTTGTCCACGGATACTACAAATGCTTGAACATGGAAGCTTCAAACATGCATGGTTCGGCGAATTTCTTTTACAAAAACATTTTGTCACTTATTTAAAAAAATAGTTTCTACATTTTGTCACCATTAATACTTCTCTCTGGCTCTCTCATTTTATAATTCATGATCAATATATTTCTCTCTCACTATCCGTGCATTAAGATATATAATTGCAAGTTTACATAAACTATTGAAAGCTGAAACAACCGATGAAGGTGAAACAGTGGCAAGACAACAAGAAAACAGTCTCGGTCGCCAACACGCCGTAACACATGCGTAAGCCCACCGTTGATGACGTCACCCACACGTGAAACTATTATTGTATTTTTTCTCTCTTTTTCTTTACCTTTACTTTACCATTCCATGCATGGCCCCACGTTCTCACGTGTGCCAAGTTTATTTACTACCAACTCTATCACTTTCATTCACATTTTGTGTCTTTTCAAGATAATCTTAAAAACAAAACATTAGAGTTAAATTTAAGGTGAAAAATTGATGTCCCATTCTAGAATAAATATGATCATAAGGTTAGAAAAACATATATTATTTTATAGCCTAAAATTTTCACATTGAATAGTTAGATGAAATATTTAACTAAATGTAAGCATAAACATTGTGAAAAAAGTTAACAAATATTGACATGGTATTTTAAAATGAGAATTAATTTAAAACATAAAGATAGTACAAATAAGACATTTATAATAAATTTGAGATAGTATATTAGTGATTTTGTCTAATGTGAATAAATAAATTAATTTTATACTACATTCAAGTTTGTTTTTTTACTGTTGGATCAAATAAGTCAAATTACATTTCATTTTATTCAATAGTAAAACCTACTCTCCTCCGATATATAATATCTCATTTAAAATTTGAATTAAATACATTATTTTTGTGGACTCAACTTTTATCGTATATATAAGACTGAAAAGAATGTTGATATAATGGTGAAGATAAATTTGTGCATGAAGCAAGACTTGTCTCATTTATACATTATAGACTTGGTCGAAAATTAGTATCTCAAACAATATTGTTTTTATTGATTGTTTTTATAGTCAAATAGGAATGTGTCCTTGCTTTCCGGCTCTTCCTTTCTTGTTACTATAAAGTTGTTTGTTTAATGTAAGTACTAATATTTTATGGATGTCACGCTCCAAATCTAACATTATTTGACTTTGTGTTTGACAACTCTTGTTTTGCAATCCCGATAACCCCTAAAATAAATGCCATCACATTAATTAACATAACTATATTAAATTAAACTCTCCCACACTTTGCGCCATCAGCATGAGACTTATGTTTGGTTGAATTTTCCGGTTTTGATTTTTAGGTAAGGAAAATTCCATGCTTTGGAACCCTTTAAGAACCATGTTTCATGACTTCTTCCTTTGTTGTTGTTTCATGCCAATGTCTTCCATGTGGCACATTATTACTAGCTGGCTTGGATTGAAGTCATGGCTCGTGATGTGTGTAAATATATGTTGCCGTGTGAAACATCTGATGCTTGACTATGTATGATGTCAACTTCCCCCTATGTTTCTTCCTTGTGACTAGACTTTTTATTGTTGTGTTAGGGTTGTTCTCAATCAAGTATCCTCTGCGCACGACAACAAAGATTAACCTCTCAAGTCTGATAGGTTTACAAAAGGCTATAAAACTCTTCTTCAAAAGATCTAGCGATTATGTATTTTTAAAATTGTATTCGAATTAAAGACGTATGATTAAGTTGAAAGAGACTCAATTGGTTTCTGATTAAACTTTCAAACAAACTTTGTCTTTTTTTCTTTCTTTTTTTAATTGGTTTTAATTGTTTCTTTTTCTCCTTTATCACGCAATAAAATATCAAATGGGAAGATTAGGGGTGCATCCTTCCAAAAATTAAAACATGATGTGTCTCTTGAACGGAAACTTGTTCACATTTTTTTAATTTCTAGCTTGTTGCTATTCTCACACTATATATAAGAAATATACAATCATGCACCAATTTCTTACCAACCAAAATAGAACTTCCATTATTTTGTTGACATGGTCTAATTAATTTTATAGGTGATCATGTTGCATACATTTTTGGCCTTAGAATTGCATATGATTCAAAATTGATTAAATATAATTGTTAGTAAATTATATGCATAAGGTAGCAACAAGAAAATCAATGAGACAGATTACAATCTCTACAAAGGTGAATGCTTCAATTAAGTATTCAAGTTGAATACTTGTGTTTTATTTTTTCACTACATAAAAGAGCAATCATATTTATCCTCTTCCACAAAGAAAAAAATAAACTCAATTAAAAAGAGAAATCAAGTAAGCAAAGTTAAAAATAAAGGATTTCACTACATTTCAAAATCCAAACATTCAAAAATTAGATCACTCTGCCTCCTTCTATTGCTCAATGGAGGATTTCATTAACCAGCTGTACAAAATTGAAAGAATGGTTTATTTGCTTGAATCCATTAGAATTGTCAACCTCCTTGCTGTTCTTGTGAAGTTACTGCAACAACATTAAAGAGATAACAAGCAAACTTGTCAAGCATTGACTTATTTGAGGTTATCTACTAGCATAAACACTTATGAGACTGTTTGAAAGATCTTACGAAAACAACCCAAAAAGGGTCTAAAGATATGATGAAATGTATTGTGATTCTTACCTGAATGGTTCCTCTCCAATGTGTTTGACTGCTCCAGATATATCGCGGTAGAGCACGCGACTTACCTTCTCATATTTTTCTATGCCAAACATGTCAGCCAGCTTTCTGTACAGTTCATCATAAGATCCAAGTAAAGAAAGGTCAATTGTCCGACCGACATCTTCTGATTCGAGAAAAACTTTACAGTGATCCGTACTCTCCAAACTTGCTTCTGCTTCTTCGCGGTTATCCTTATACCATTGGATACTCTCGCAAGAGGAGCGTTTTTGTAAGCCTTGTTGATGACGAGGAGTTCCCGAACCATCAGAAAAATTATCCATTTTATTGGCATTTCCATATGATGAACGGTCATTAGAGATCTGTTGCTCGGTGAGAATTTTTTGGCCAAAAAGAACAAGCTGAGGTTTCTTCTCATCGTCGAATTTCTTCGAAGACTGAGTAGAACTTGCCATGGATAGTAAGCAAGAGACATTCTCACTCATGCTAGATTTTTGCATCATTAGGTTATTAGAGACACTAGGTAGTTTAGCAGCATGATCAAAAGGCACGAAACCAGCCGGAAATAGACCTGCCTGAACTTTACTGAGGTGGAGATCCGATATCGGAAGACCATAGTGAGCATGCCTGGCTCCCTGCATGCCAGCAGGAGTACTTTCGGGTAGACAACGGAATAGGTTGCTCTGACCTAGAAGGTTACTAGGAAACGATGGCACTGAAATTTGGCCGTCGAGGGGGAAATCGTGGTGTGGAGACAATCTCAATTTCTTCCTTGGTTGTGAGAAAGGTGAAAGGTTTATGGATGGAATGTTTGCTACTAATTCAACCAACCACGGACTCACCCTTCTCACATTTTGCAGTAAATCTGGTTCATCCCATTTAACCTACAAATATCATAATACTGATTATTACGAGTAGACACAATGCAAATATTCCTATGATCCTATCAAATGAAATCATACAAAACTCAAATGGTAACAGAAAAACAGAAGCACATTCTTAAATGGATTAACAAACAACATCATAGAGTTCATTAATTAGTAATCAAGTGGTAACTCAACGTGTATGCATAATGCATAGTACGAAGGATAACATAAATTAAAGATTAGCAAGAGTGAAGATTACCATATTTAAGTATTATGCAATTTTCTGTTCTGTTAATTGACATCAAATTTAATAAAATATGGTGTTACCTGAAGAAGCCTCCAAGGTGAATTAGGCCAGAGAAGGGGATCAACAAACTGAACTCCAGATACAATTCCCATAAACCAACTTATTCGAGACGAATCCTCGGTTTCAAAGGCCATCTTGAATCTTATTCCAGAACACCATCGAATCTGCATTGCCGCCTCTACTAAAGGCGCCTTCACACAAAACTCTGGTGTACTTGCACGAGGGTAGTAAATAACCTCAAACGGTTGCTTATTAGCCGCTAAAGTTACCGCTTGAAGGACCGCTTCTGGCCTAACTTTTTCCCTCCCAGTCATATTCGCGCCTGAGTTTAAACCATTGTTACTGTTGTTGTTAATGTTTCTCCCCATTTGATTCTCATTCTGTGTAAACCAAGGAAGAGGAAAATTTTCTCCAACAGGATTCCACCCTAATGGTAATGGATCCTCATGTCCACCACCAATACCCTTCTTCGCTCGTCGAATCCCAACACAAAGATCACCATTTTCGGCCCTCAAAAACACAATTGAATCCCCGGCAAGAAGCTTCTTGTGATTAACAAAAGTACTCCAACCAGTAGTCAAAAGATGCCGCCTCGGCGTCCCTCTATAAATATGCCTAAACTTCCACGTCTCGCCGTGAACATCTTTAGCCAAAATGTTCTGAAGAGGAGGGTCGGCCGCGTAATCCAAACGAGGGAAAATCGTCTCGGCACAATACCTAGGAACAGAAAAACCTCCACCATTGTTAGCATCAGATTGAGTCAATGTCTTTGCAAATGAAACAGGCTTATCTTGATTTTCATTTCCTCCAACAGTGTCATAATCTGCAGCATCATTTCCATTTCCATTTCCATTTCCACTCAGAGGAACAAGCTTTAACTTTGCATAAACCTCATCTGTTTCAGGATCAGCCATGTACTTGATTGATAAAACTTTGCATGGAATCAAAGGTGGAACCTTTGGACAATTCATGAAGTTAACAGGTCCACATGCATGTTCAGCATGACCTTGAGGAAAGTAATAAACTTTACTGTTCACTGTTGGCATCTGAACCATTCCACCTGCACAAGCATGCCATAGCTGAGGATCTAAACACTTTTCAACTTCTTCTGATGAGTTGTTAGTATTATTATTATCTCTTGAATCCATAAATATATTCATCTTCAAAAAACTTTCACTGCAAAATTTCTGCAACTGTATTAGTTTACCAAATTAAGTAATAGAATTGATGACACAAAAAAAAAAAAAATACACATTAAATTTTTATCTTCCACCATGAATTAAAAGACTAATAAAGTTGCAATTTATGAACTTTTTCCTACCTGAAAAGTCATATATGATCACAGTAACCGCTGGAACAAGAAGAAAATTGCTTGCCACGTGTCAACAAAATTCAGAAACAAAAATCCCAGTTGCTCACTGCTTCTCTTGAGTCTTCAATTTTGCTGACAGACTAATAATTCAGATTTCATAAAGTGTATTTTTTTTTTCCTTCAATTTTCATGTCAATTAGCTACTTTGTCTCCAAAACATTGACACAATGAAAATATCTCAAAGGGTTGCTGCCATGCTTATCAAAATTTGAAATTTCATAAAAATTGTTCATACCCACCAAATTATTTTTTCTGTTCTGTTTTTTAACAGAGGATTTTAAACAAGTTCAAAAACATGAAATTCTTTTACATAAATAAAAATGAAAAAACAGTTCAAGATCCAAGCAAAAAAATGAAGAGAAGAAAAAGCAAGAAGTGACAACAAAATAATCTGTATTATATATGTAACAAGATCTTCTTCAAAGTTTAGAATATAAGAAAGAAAAAAAAAGGTAGAATTTAGAAAAGAGAATCTTGAGGTGGATTCAATTCAAAGGAAAGAGATGATGGCCGACATGGATGCAGTGCAGAGATAAGAAAAGAGAGAGAGAGAGAGAGACAGTTTATGGATGATGCAATGCAATGGCAAGAGTCCAAAAGCATACACGCACAATGACACCACACAACACACGAAAACTAACAGAAACAAATAATAAAAACCAATGACTTTTGTTTACTTTTAACAACAAAAATATCAAAGTGTTGTGTGTAGTTGTAGTAGTGGTGGACTTTAGTAACATCCATTATTATTGTTTATTTATTGTGTGTGGGACTATTTGGTTTCTTCTCTGTTTTTAACTATGGTTGCCCAAGGTATTCTCTATGGTTAAAAAGATCTGGTTTAGAGGTTGGTCTCTTTTCATATATGTTTTTCCATTGGGTGTTAACTCGTAATTTCGGATGAATTTAAGTTTTAGGTGTTAAAATCGTGTTAATTTAGAGGTAAAATCGATTTTTTGTTGAAATTGAAATGTTTGACGAGTTTAAGAGTTATCATGTGATAAACTCACGTAAAATTGTTCAAGTTTACAAGTTAACATTTAAAAAACACACTTTTTTTAGTTTTGGACTTTTCTTTTTTGGTCTGTTTTCTGTTAAAATTCAATTCCTTTTTCTCAAACTCAGTAGCTTAGTCCTCGTGAGCTTAACTCAGTTGGTATGGACAATGCATAAAAATATGCAAGGTTCGGGGTTCGAACCCCGGCCACCACAAAAAAAAAAAACTCAGTAGCTCAAAGTATTTGTCTTACCTTTACAATTAACACTTTCTTGCATTGTCTTGCCTTTCTTTCTTCCGAAACCTTCTTAAACGAACATCACAACACACAATATTTATGATTTAACGAGTTTATTATGGTGGTTGGGTATACCTTACCTTTATACTTAAGTCATATTTTGCAAAACTGACTTGTTTACAATATTTATATTAACTTATTCCCTAAAAAAAAATTATATTAGTTTACGTATGTCATGTATATAATAAATTTTATATATTTTTAGTTTTAAATAAACTCATACGAGTCGAGTTTATCTAGGTAAAACGAATTAAACTAACTTTCAAAATATAAAACCTTAACTTGTTAAGATTGATTATTGTGGTTGTATCTGACTCAAAATTGGTTTTCTATGTTACGTATACATGATATTCGATTCACGAAGAAAAAATTCACCGGTTAGATAATTCAACAATTATCTACACAAATAATATACTTGTGTAGAAAAAACCCAGTGATATAAATGTACATGTGCATGGGTCATGCTCTCATGCATTGTTTATTATCTATCATATTTTATTTATTTGAATGTTATAGTTTTTTTTTTGAGTTATAGAGTAAAAATATTTAAAAGCTTGTTACATGATAAAATATTATTAAAATGTAAATTCTTTACATACATAAATATAAAGATTGTTCATTTTTTTTTATCAAAGGATTGTTCAAATTTTAAAAATGCATTTCTAGATTAAAAATATAATTTCTTACTTTCAATTGAACGTGACTTTAGTTCAATTCTTCATAAAATGTGAGACTCTACGATCTAAAGGTGCCAATACGGTGAAACAAATGATTAACAAAATAAAATAAAGTGGAAGAGAGGAGAATTTTTTTTTGTTAATAAGGATATATTTAAGCAAGGAAAACGAATTTCTATCGGAAGGGCTAGGTAAATTTTTGCACCTAGTCAAAAGTGAATGGATGGATGTGAAGGGAGAGTTAGTAACATGTATCTCATCAACAAAGATAAAAAAATACATTATTTTCCACCATTAAAGTTTATTATCACAATACAGGAGAGTTTGTAACACGTTTCTCATCGACAAAAAAAATTTATGAGTTATATTCATAAAGTCGTCTATTTGGGAGGTAATTCAACTCATATAAAATAAAATGGATTAATAGTGTTTTACTCCATTTAATATAGGTCATTTCAAGGTTTGCCTCCTGTAATATTTTTTTTTGAATTCGGTCCTTAAAAAGTAAAGACTCTTCAGATTTCTACTTTTGAAAGTCACACATGCTAAACAAATCTATTTTTGAAAACTATAATTTCCATATCCATGTCTTCCCCATTTAAATTCATCAATAGATTTTTACTAAAATTCAAGTAGAGTATTTTGTATCTTGCTTTTTGTTTCATTTAACTTATTATTAAGTATATACTATCAATCAATCGGGCATGGATTCTCTACAGTGAGAAATCCACTGCAGACTGTCCAGTAGTAATCCACACCGTTCACTTTTCTTTTTAACAATTGAAATTGCATTTAATAAACATGACATGAGTGGAGGAGATTCCACTGGATGGAAATCTCCTCCCCAATCAATCATAGAGAAAGATATTTATTGATATTAAAACTCAAATAAAATAATTATCCCCAAAATTCCTAGATTCATTTGTGCACATATCATTGATATGATTTGTTGACAATGTAATTGTTTTTTTTTTACATTGATAGGTGTATAAAATGTAAGTTGTTCCAATATTAATGGTAGACCAAATAATCTAATTATTACTTGAGTAAAAAATATGCCACCATTATGGAACAACATTCTTGTTATAAAGTTTATTCAATATTAATTTCATAGTATGATGACTCTATCCACGTTGATAGTTCTAAAGAAAAGAATCAAGATCAACCGTCACATGGAACAACTGAGGCAAATTCTAGTGTTGGTCGTAATACTCCAACTTAGGTGCAAGAAGATTAAAAATTAGCATCACTTTTTTTGGAAAGATGCCTCGAAAACAGAAGGAAATTCGAATGCAAATGGTTCATAAACCTTATTTTTTATATTTGTTTGAGTCGTGGATTTTTTATGGTAATTTTCTTGCTTCCTTTTTGCGAGAGTTGAATCTAAAGTCTTATATCTTTAATCTGAGAAGACAATGCATTACTAAATTTTATAGTTTTTGTGATGAAAATATTAATCCAACTTTCCTTAACATATCAAACCAACATTCTTATTCCTAAAAACGAAAATTGTAGATTCTTTGAGTCCCTATAGGCCAATTGTCATTTCCGATTTCTAGTTTAATACTTAAATTATGGCAGACTGAAATCATGTATGTTATTACTTCTGTGTTACAAAGAGGTTTTATCAAGGGGAGGAGCATCAAAGACTTCATTTGCCTGACTTTTGAGGCTATTAATTTATTGAACAAAAAAGCTTTTGGAGGCAATCTTGCTCTAAAAATTGACATTGTAAGGCCATTTGATACTCTCAACTTGGAGTTTCTCTTGAAAGTATTGAGAACCTTTGATTTCAACTCTACTTTTTGTAAATGGATTCACACCATATTTCTTTCTAAAAAACGATCCATACCCTTCAATGGTAAGCAATAAGGATTTTTTTTCTTGCAATAGAGGGGTTAAGAAGAGGGGGACCCACTATCTTATATTCTTTTTGTCTTGTACAAGAATTTATTAGTAGAAGCATAACCAATTTTGCTAGAGATAGCAAGCTTAACCTCATCAATGACTCTAGCGGACTCTAGCGGTATATGTGTTCTATCGCATGTCTTATATGCATATGTATTATGATATTCTTCAAAGGTTCATCATCCAATATCCATATTCTCTCAACTTTATTTACAAAATATATGCTACTCTTGTTTTTTTCTTTCCAACATGTGACCCCCAAAAAATCAACCAATTTTGCAGCACTATAAGCCATCCTAAAATATCTCAAATTTCTTCCATGTGAGGTTTTAGAGGATTGCTAAGATCACTCTTTTTTTAACACACACTCTCTTATTGGCTGAAACTTATGCGGGTCTCATACTTTAGAAATGGATCTCATATAAAGTGGTGAGACCCGCGTTGGTTTTACCCAATAAAAGAGTGAGTGTTGAAGAGAGTATTTAAAATAGAGTGTTCATAACATTTATCTATCGGAATCCTTCCCTTCACATACATAGGGGTTCCAATTTTCAAAAGCAAACCTAAAACTACACACCTATAACCTATTGTTGACAAAGTCAAAGAAAATTTGTCTTACTGGAAATCATCTTTCATATCTGTCGCTGGAAGATTGCAATTATTTAGAAGTGTGGTCGAAAGCATGCTTATTCATTGTGTTACTATCTACTCATGGCCAACTAAATTATCGAAGGTTTAGAAAGGTGGATGAGAAGCTTCATCAGGAGTATTGGTGATATCAACCAGAGAAAGTTAGTAACCATTGCTTGGTACAAAGTGTGCTCTCATATAAAGGAAATTGGATTAGGTATAAGATCATTGTCACATATTAATGAAGCAACTAACTTGAAATTATGATGGTAGTTTCTCATTCTCATCTACAATGGCCTTCATTTATTAGAAGTAGAGTTCTGAAGGGAAACAAATCAATTACATAACATATCTTTTAATCCATTTGGAGCAACATAAAGCACAAATACTCATAAGGTATGGATAACATTTCTTGGAAGCTAGAGAATGGTGTGAACATAAATTTTTGGATCGATCATTGGTGTGGAAAGCCCTTAATTCATTCTTTGAAACATTCCCCAAAATCCCCATCGTGTGTTGCATGCTAAAGTTCATTTCTTCATTCTTATTGTGAAGTGGAAAATTCCTTCATGCACCCTTCCTTACAACGTATGCTTGACAAGGTGTTAATCCCTATGTTGGATAAAGATGACAAAAGAAATTATGTGGAATCATTGTCTTGATAGTGGCTTATCTTTCAAAGATGCTTACATTTTTCATGGTGTTTTAGGCCAAAATAGCATTTGGTCAAAACTTATCTGGCATATTGTTATCCCATTGCCAAAACTTTCATTCTTTGGAGAAGCTTCTGTGACAAGCTACCTACTGATGAAACTTTACCAGAAGAGGATGCCACTTCCCATCTATGTGCAATCTTTATGGCTCCAATATAGAATCCTCTCTTCACCTTTTCTTGATTGTAATTATTAAGAGTCCCACATCGGTTAGGAGATGACCCGACAACATGTTTATAAGTGGGAGCAATCCTCATCTCACGAGACGGTTTTGTGGGGTTGTGCTAGGCCCAACCACGATTTCTAAGATGGTATCAGAGTCTTCTCCAAGATTCGTTGGGCCACATGCTATCAGGTTTCCGTTATCGAGCCACCCGTCATTTATGTCAACGCTTCAGATGTCCAGTCCTGAACGTGAGGGTGTGTGTTAAGAGTCTCACATCAGTTAGAAGATGGCTTGACAATGTGTTTATAAGTGGGGGCAATCCTCACCTCACAAGCCGGTTTTGTAAGGATGAGTTAGGTCCCAAATTTCAACATGGTATCAGAGCTTGTCGAATTGAAGGTCCACCTACCAATTCACGCACTAAACCCAAACAGTGTTGGGCGTGAGGGGGATGTATTGAAAAAAACCAAGTCCCACATCGGATAGATAAGACTCTTGGTAAGAGTTTATGTAAAGGAGGCAATCCTCACCTTACAAACCGGTTTTGTAAGGATCAATTAGACCCCAAATTTCAACAGTAACTGTGCTAAATTTGTATAAGCATCATCAAGAAAATCATTTGCCAACCTCTAATTTAAAGTTGGATCAAGTGCAACTCAGATGGTACTCAGATGGTGCTTGTTTATATAAGCATGGCCCCTCAGCTTGTGGTCGTAGCTTTAGAAACTTCAATGACTTTTTTGGGGGCTTTTTCTTATAATCTAAGAATTTCATCCACCTTTCATGTTGAGCTCATTGGAGCCATGATCTCTTGGGAGATTGCTCAACAGAAAGGTTGGTCACAACATTGGTTGGAGACTGACTTGACTAAATGTTGGTTTCATTGGCCTTCAAGTCACCTAAAATTGTCCCTTATTAGCCGTTAAAGAGAAGATGTGAAAATTGTATGTTGAGCTTTAGAAACTTCAATGACTTTTTTGGGGGCTTTTTCTTATAATCTAAGAATTTCATCCACCTTTCATGTTGAGCTCATTGGAGCCATGATCTCTTGGGAGATTGCTCAACAGAAAGGTTGGTCA
>Ga0228710_1000574_pt1 | contig 47986 bp, 28 predicted proteins | sample MedpolnodulmetaG_FD_177995 | JGI IMG/M metagenome (GOLD analysis project Ga0228710, IMG submission 177995) | Root nodule microbial communities from Medicago polymorpha collected in Santa Monica, California, United States - pink nodules | ecosystem: Host-associated > Plants > Roots > Nodule... | reverse complement strand
CCGATAGTTAATAACGTTATGTATTATTTGTTCAAATAAATTAATATTTATTATGTTTTTTATTTATTATTATTTTATTTTAATTATATATATGTTGTTGCCAAAAAAAAACTAAAAAAAAAATAAAAAAGTCAGTCCCGCCAATTGGAATGGCGGGAACGAAATTTTTTTAAAAAAAAACGTCCAATCACGTCAGCCTGTGACCGACTGACACGTGTCAGGCAGGGGCTCATTCCCGCCATTTGAAACGGCGGGAATGAGGAAAACGACAAAAAAAAAACCCCCAAAAATGAAAGTGGGTCATTTTGGGAATTTTTTTTCAAAGGGGGTCAAACTTGAAATTTTTTTGGCAATAGGGTCAGGAAAAAAAAAATCCCTAATAGACAAGATTTGTGCTACATTGTCGTATGGAGAGTTTAGACTTCTCAGTTTATCTGCTCTTTATTTATTGCTCATTTATGATAAAGACATACACAAAGGGAGATTAATGTGATCAATTTTAATAAATGAATTCTATTGATGTATTACACTAATCTTTAACTTACGTTTTTCTATCTCATAAATGAACAATAATTAAATGGACAAAACTTAGGTACAATTCCTTAGGTGCTTTTCGTATGATTCTTAACTAAAAATACAACTTTTTTGTAGATAACAAACTTTGAGAGAATTATGGATTTAAGAAAATCATGGTGAATTTAATTAAGAACCATACAAAAAGCACCTAAGGAATTGTATCTAAGTTTCTTCCCAAGTAAATAACGGGTAAATGGAGTGAATTTAACTCAATATGTTCACTTCCTTCCTTTGGAGGCATTGGCCATTATGACATAGCTTGAGTGAAAAAACATGTAGAAAATTATGACCCGGTTAGTAAACTTGATTATGGAGGAGTTGTTATGAGTTTCAAGAAATGAATTTTCTGAGTTAAATTTATAATGAGTTATCTAAAACATTATTTTTAACACGTTTTTTTTTATTGGGATTTTAAGATAGGTTTTTTTAAAATTTTAATTCTTTTAGCGGAATAAATCCGATGAACAATCTTGATTAAATCAATAATCACAAATCAAAACATGTATTTAAACACCTTAAAGGATTTCATTTGTTTACCTCTTGAAGCGCAATACCGTTGATAATTGAAACTAAGATAGTTGATCACAAGCGCTACTCAACCAACAACAGTAGCTACGAAAGAGTTCATTCAATCAGAATGCTAACTGCTACCAATGGAGACTTAGAGAGAAAGAGGTTGAGGCTTTGATTTTAGAAAACTAAGATTTCTAAAAGAGTGAATTAGATTAAGTCTTATGAAGAGCTTCAACACAAGGTTCTATTTACAGAAACACTTTTGCGGTCAACAAGCTATGCGCTTAAGTATATTGTACTTTACAGTGCATCGTGTTTCACATAAGTGAACCGTACTTTACATTGCATCATGTTTCACTTACACGCACATACCTTAAAGTGGACCTTGTTTCTCTATGTGAATTAAACAATACGTCCTACTTAATTATTTAATTACTAATAAGTGCTTGTTTGGTTTAACTTAGCACTTCTAGATATTGCAATGTAGGATTTATCAAAACCTAGGGATTTGATGAGTTGATAGGCCATTGTTTATATTTTTGTGAAATAGTTAAACAAGTTCAACTTTATTTGTATGTTTTAGTATAAACTCTTTTTTTGAGAGGATGTTTAAGTATCGTCTTATGGGGACTATTTGTCTTTGTACCACTAATATTGAGAGCAATCTAGTTTATTGTTATCTCTTCTTCATGCTCGATTCATAGGTTATGTATGGATGGAGCCATCACTTTGCATTTGTTGCAATGAAAATTGTTGAGGATGCAAGTGCATCTGAAACACAGTGCACTGTAAATTTCCTTACTAATTAATGTTCATTCAACAATTTAGATTTGTTAGAGGACTAATGAACTTCATGTTTTTACAACGTCAAATTGGAGGGAGAAAGATTGAAGTGAATATAACCGAAAAATCTTTACGGTAGATTTGACACTCGGAACCAATATGTGGGAAATCTAACATAATAGTTTTTTATCACTCTTGTTTATTTGCAAGCAGAAACATTGATATATACTTCTAATGCATTGCAAACATGTAGTGGAGAATTACTACTCCAAACTTTGCTTGTAAATAATGATGCTTATTTTCTAAATAATTATACCTGTAATTTGGTACTTAAAATTGTAGGACCATATCAATCTCATCTCCCTCGTTATCATATAAATTTGGTACCTAAAATGATATATGAAATTGGAAAATGTTATCATGTCCGCCCTTCCATCCTGACATATTATCAAATGCATCCTTATATTATTTACCTAGTTTCAATTGCATATATCAGAAATTGTTTGTCTTGCCTTTAATATCTTTCGAATCAAGAATAAGAAAAAAATATATAAATTTTCAAGTTCATGGAACCGTAAAGAAAATCCACATTTTTATTCAAAAAAATAAATTGAATTCTTTTTCTTACAATCTATGATGTGGCATGACACGTCAGACACATGACAGTGCCACATAGACAGTTAAATGTCACGTCATATTGACTAACAGTTGACTAACTAAGGAATTTGATGGAGGGAGTAAATTGATTAACGTTATACAATTTCAAGGGGATAATTGAAGTTTTGTTAATGTCAAGGTTCATTGCTTTAAAAGGAAATCTTGATCGTTATGAAAACTAAAAAACATCCAAGCGATAATAAGCACCATGATCTATTTGTGACCACGAAATACTCGGATGCATTTTGAGGCATCCGAGTAACATTGACAGTAGATGCACCTATAAAAATAGTCATAACATTAATTAATGTTGCTGCAAATATATTTTTGTACATTTTGAAGCTTCTTCAACGAGGTCCTTCTAATTTTGTTGTTTTTCATTTCCTTAAAATTTGAAGTTACACTGTGTTTAACGCTATACAAAAGAATGAAATGTTTTCAAACAAATCAAATACATCATATATACATGTTAATTTTTTGTTTTTTGTTTTTAGAATTAAAGTATATAAGTTATGATTATTTTATACCCTTATTTATGTTACATATTTTTATATAATATGTAATAAATAAACGCTTTATGAAAATATTAACTACTTTTCTCTCTATAAATGGTAAAAATAGGAAGGAATAACAATTATCAACAAAGTTAATAGAACAAAAGATCAAATAAAAAATGTTTATGTGAGTAAACACAAATCAAACTTTAAGAAAAAAATTATGTAAGTAAAAAACAAAAAGTTTATTTTTACTAAATTATGATATATGTTGGTTATTATTAGTTTTCACTTTTTTTTTTAGCAGTTTTCATTTATTGTAGGCAATTTACTATCATTCAACATATTATAATTTATTTCTTTTCCTAAACATTTTTACAAGAAAATAAAAATAATAGGTTAATTATAGGCTCTATCAAATTTTATTGTGAGTAATCAATTTAGTTATCATTTAATATTTTATTTTTTAAATGAATTATTATCTAACAAAATAAGTATGATTGAAATGTAATACAAGAAAAAAAAAGAGAAAAATACAAAATAATAGAAGAATATAAATCATAGACAAAACAAATAAGAAATGTTGAATATGGCATTGTGTAAGTTTAAAGTGGTATTTGCCTAATAATAAAAAGTTTAAAGTGATAACTAATGCAATCTATATAATACATAAATTTATTTTTTTGTCCCTAAATATCGTAAAGCTTAGAACTTATAATTACTTAATATTTGTGACATATATAATATCCATTCTCGCGTGACATGTATGACTCAAAAAATCATATTTAATACATGAATAATAAGATAAAATGTAATATTTTACATGATATTGGTATCATATGCATGTAGGTGGTGGTTTCCTTTGCGATTGAAATTTATGAATACGAAAAATCATATCTAGTTCATGACAATGAGGGAGAATCAAAATATAGCATCACCGCACAGATATAGAAATGCATTCATTTTCTTTTGTTAACATTGAACAAATTTCACTCTAATTTTTTAAATGAACTAACACAATTTAACAGAAATAATTAGTTGTGCTAATTTTTCGGCACACTAACTAAGCAAAGAATTTAGTATATATCCATAGTCAACTCATTTAAGTTGGTCTGATGATGTTGACTTGATAGCTTTTATTTGTATAAGATGTTTTATGGATCAAGTTATGTTTTTTTGTTGCATACAATTTCTTTCAAAAATTGGAAACACGTGCATGCACAATGGAATTAATAAGTGGTGTTTCCAATGCCATTGTAATACGATATAAAAGTTTATCTATTTTCTCTTTACTTTGCTATCGTTTCTAATTTTGTTATCGTTCCGGAAATTCTAGTTTGTCTTACCAGAACAATGTCGTTCTATACATCGACGGCGAACCCAAGGTAGTGGCATTTCATTAATTTGTCTACTGACACATGTGCATTTTCAATTGTTTAATTAACCTACACATAAACATTTTTTTGTCTAATTATGATTAATTTGCCTAATTGTGAATAATTAATAAAAACTACTTGAAATATAATCGTTCATTGTGTAAGTTCATATGAATAAGCTATTTTTATTATATAAGATAAAATCAAGTAAAATGATTTTATATGAGCTATAACACATGTTATAAACAATCTAAAACAACTTATGGAAATATAGTTAAAGCCTCAGTGACACTTGTCATTGACATTATTTATCGAAGACAAAGCCTAGTTTTATGTTGCGGGCTTTGTTGGTTTCTTGAAGATAGTTTTGTTTTTGAATTAACATAAAACTTATTTATTTTCACAAGTTATTATTCATAAACTAAAAAATAAGAATCAAAACTATATGGGGTGGTGCTTGATCTATACGGTGAATCCCTACTTTGAAGACAACTGTTTGTTGTTGACTAAAAGAAGTCCACTTGACACTCTCACATGGACATTTTTGCTAATATGGTGCTACATGAGTTTTTTTTTTAAATGGTTAAATATATTTTAAATTTCTACAAATTCACAATATTTAAGGTTTACCTCCCGATATACTCTTCTAACTACAACATTTGCAGGTCTTATTTCTACATGTACAAACCATATAAGCCTATTTTTTACAATCTTTTCAACTATATGTGCTACATTAACTCTCTCTCTCTCTCTCTCTCACACACACACACACATGGTGTCATTCCTAATTGTATCCCTTTTAGTCTCACCACTCGTCCAACGCAACATTCTCATTTTCGCTGCACTTACTTTATTATCGTGTTGTTTCTCACTCTCTCTTTCCCCCTCCAATTCTTCTGTCTCCTTCCCTTTGTAATTGAATAATTTTTTTTTGTAGGGATTAATTTAAAAGTGGTCAGTTTTGCAGGACTAAAATATGTGTTTTTTTTTATGGAGACCAAAAATAATCTTTTGCATGGACGATATTTTTTGGAGAAACTGCATTAAAAAATCATATATTTTTTCAAGACAAAAAATTTATTTAAATATAAATATATAAAACAATTATTTCTTATACAACTCCATGTTAGGAAAAAGACCATGTGGCGGTACCACATGATAAAAAAAAATCCATATTATAGGAATCAAGATCCTCTATTTTGGATCTCTTCCATTTTTTTCATTTGAAGAGATATAGACACAATAAAATTTAAAAATGATTAATGATGGTGAGACCCATTTGTTTCTAGAACCCACAATTTAGATTTTGTGTGTATATCTTTTTTAATGACAATCTCCCTTTATTTTTACATATGGAGATGATCCTTTTTTTTAAGCAAAAGGGGCGCAAATGAATTGCAACACCCTAAATAGAATAAATAAAATAAGGTAGTACATAAAATTGGGGGGACATAAAACCTGATCCGGTGGCAAAAAACAACCCAAATGGTAAAGATGAAATAATAAAAAGCTCATATCTAAGTCTATACAAAACAACCACACACCGCAAACACAATCTAGCAGACCCAATTACGAATCCGAAATCAAATTGCAAAAAAAGACGATGAGTGAGCTGAAGAAATTAACGATACTTCTTTATCTTTTGAGTTGCAACGACCACGAATTTTGATAATGGTTAGTGAACCCGATTGCCAACACGAAAACGGATCCACCCACCACCCATTGAGTCAACCCAACATCAACAAGTCTCCACAACCATTTCTGGTCAAACAATCTGAGTCTAATTATGAGCAACATAAAAGTTGTGTTAAGACAACCCTCGACCTAGAAGCAGAGCTTACGAATCTCTAACATCAAAACAACAAAACCAACAGACAACCAAAGTAGAAGGACGCATGGGGGTCGACGTACATCGACTAGCTAGTAGCGGAATCGTAACCCCAGTCATGAGCCAACCAATTAAATTCGAAACATGGATTCTAGTTAAAACTCATGCTGGAGCCACCTTTCAGAACCCATAACCAACGAACCGAGCACCATATAACCTACTAGTAACCATCGCTGGAGGAGGCGACTCCAACATCTCTCTCAATCTAACAAACATAGACGTGAACACATGGAACACGTTTTAAAACGAATCCACCGAATCTTTGATAGATCCGGTTTTGAGATACCCAATCAAACAAACCTGCAAGAGGTAGGCGGCAACAACTTTTCAAACCGAGCAACATAACTCGACAAACCAACATCCAAATCTAACATAGAGGATGACTAGCCGTGGAGTTTTAAGAAGCACGAAGCATACTGCGACTGTTGCTTTCATCGACGGTTGTTTTAATAGCCCCAAAAGGGGGAAGGAGGTGGTGATGCGACAAAGATTCTGTTGTTCGCGCCATCTTCGCGAACAGATACTTCGCATCAGTTGCGTTTGGATGTGGAAGGAGAAAGGAAAAACTGAGTTGTTGTCACGAGCATCCTAACTCATATGATAATATCATAAAGATTTATGTAGTTAACAAGCTATTGATTCTACAATGTAGGGACAATACGTAGATGATGATGGAGATATTTTGATAGACTACAAAGTTCAACTTTTTTCATAGGAACCAATAATAAAATTTTGAAATTTTAGAGATACTAGAAACTTATTTAATCATTTTATTTTTTAAAAAAACTTATTTAATCATTTACGGTTTTCTTCTTCGTTGTTTTTTTTATTTTACTTTTTTGGTTACATTCTTCATTATTTTATTATATATAAGTTACTTGTTCATTTTCAAAGATATTAAATAATGTAGTTAGTTTTGTATTAAAAGAGGAATTATGCGTGATTTTACAAAATTATTCATCATCAATGACACGAGAAAGAGAATAAAAACATAAACACTAATTTTTCTTTTTAAGAAAAAAAAATACATTAATGATTTATTTTTTGGAGAGGAATTTAAATTAAAAAAATAAAGAAAGAAGGGAAAATGAAGTGAAAGAAAGTATGAGATGACGAGAGGAGCAACAGTTTGAGTGATTCTCTTCTCTTCTCTTCTCTTTCCCCGTTTATCAGAACGCACCAATTACTCGCGTTTTGATTTCCGATGAACAGCACCGCTTATTCTGCCGGAGTCTCGCCGCCGAATGAGGCGGATATCGATTGGGAGATGCGTCCCGGCGGTATGTTCGTACAGAGACGCGAATCAGTTGACGATGATCATACCGATGGACCCATGATCAACATCAGTGTTGCGTATGGTTCTTCTCACCATGAAGTTTATCTTCCAGCTCAATCCTCTTTCTGTGAGACTCCCTTCTCTCTATGCTGATTTTGTGCTTGAAACGTTGCGTTTTTGTTTATTACTAGTATTTGTATTTAATTGTTTTATTGCTTATTATTTGCATTTGATTTGTTTGATTCTTGTTAAATTTGTTTTTGAATTTTGTGAAATGAAGAATAATTGATGGAAATAAATTAGTACTTTGTGAACTGTAAAAATTTACTTAGTGTCTGTTTGGTAAGACATAAAATTGAGCTCATGGCTTATAGCTTATAGTTTATGAAGCTCGTATGATTATAAAAGACCCGTTTGGTAACTTTCATTTTTAGACGAACTTATAGCTTATTTCCATGAGTTTATAGCTTTTTTAATAAGCTAATTCAATCAGCTAATAGCTTAAAGCTTACAGATTATCACCTTTTATCTTCATTTTAATCCTGAATCTTAATTGAAAAAATAAATATTAATTAAATGCACATTTTTTAATGTAATTTCATATTTATAAGTTACTTCAACCGCTAATTTTACCAAACACTATAAATTCAATTAGCTAGCTTAGTCACTATCAGCTATAAGCTAGCTTATAAGTCATCCGCTATAAGTTGGCTTATCAGCTATCCGTTATTTTATTTTACCAAACAGAGCCTTAGTTACTTGGATTAGGGTACTTATGAGGGGATTGGATATTGCTTTAGGTTTAATTACAAATATTGTTGTCACCGTTGTATTAAAAGGATGTAAGCTCCCTCTTTTGGGGTTAAATGGTTAATATGACTGACATTAAGGATGAGTTTGGATTAACTTATTTGAGCTTATCTACTAACATAAGTACATGTAAGATCGATTGTTAGAGAGAGCTTCTGGAAACAACTTATGACACGTCCATGTGCTGCTGTTTTTCAGTTTATTTTCATAAGCTTATGTACGAAAATAGCTTATAGTTTATATGAAAACAGTTTCACTTTGTTTTATCTTTTGTTATGAAAAGATTTTATACATAAGCACTTATGTGATAATTGTTTATGCTATAAATGCTTAATTTAACTGTTTATCTAATAGGACATATATATATATATATATATATATCTATTTATGGAATTTATTTGACTACTATTATTTACTCTATTTGTTGAAATTGGGGTTGATTTAGTTTTGGTGAAAACATGGTGTAAGTGGTTCATCTTATGTGAGTTTATGTTGGTTGAGAGATTCAATGGATAAGAGGTTTTATATCTCAGCGATTGAGTTAGTTTTTTAAAGCGTGGTGTTATTATTTGATGATTGAGTTTGCATTTTTACACAATAATAGTGTATTGTGTTGAAAATGGTGGACTTTTGCTGTACTCTGATACGGCTGAATCTTAAATGGTTAGCTATATCAATCTCTTTTCTTTTAGGTTTAAACTGTTTTTGATAGGTGAACGTGGAACTTGTAATGACAATATTAGGGGTTGAAGTTTTAATCTTTTTACCTGACCGAGCTATGACCTTTAATTTTATGTAAGCCAATACATATTAGTGACGGTGTGTAATGTGATGCCATTCATCAATCTTTCTTTCTTGCCGAACAAATATGTAGTGTTGAAGAAGATATAGTAAAATGACATCTTTGCAGAAATTTGAATTTTGAACTGAGCTCATTCTTGATGTTAAAGTTTACAAGTAGCATATACTTTTAGAAAATATTTTGTTTCCATTGGTATGTGTTTCGTCTTAATTTAGTCTATAACAACAGGGGATGTTAAGAAACTGCTTGCACACAAAACTGGTTTAAAGCCTGAACAGCAAATACTCTTCTTTAAAGGAAAAGAAAAGGAGAATGAAGAGAATTTGCACATGGAAGGTGTGATGGACATGTCAAAGCTTTTGCTTTTGGAGGATGCTGCTAGCAAAGAGAGTAATCTTGAGGAAGTTAGAAAACAAAATGAAATGTTAAAAGCTTTTCAAGCTGTTGCTGAAGTCGGATCAGAGGTGGACAAGCTTTGTGACAGGGTGAGCCCATGTTTCCCATATTATTATTATTATTAATATTATTATTCATTATAGAAACATAATAACTGGAACTAGATAATGAAGATATTACTGATTTTAATTTTGCAGGTGTCGGCCTTGGATGTGGCTGTCAATGGAGGGACCAAGGTTTCTGACAAAGAATTTGTTGTGACTACAGAGTTGCTTATGAGGAAATTGCTGGAGCTGGATGGTATTAAGGCTGAAGGTGAAGCTAAGTTGCAGAGAAAAGCTGAGGTAATGTTTATGGTGTTGAGAGTTACTGACTTGAAAGTTTAACTGTTGGTCCATTACTTTTCTGTCTCTTGCTGTCTTTCACTATTTTAAATCATCACTTGGGTTATTTGCTATGATTTTTGTGAAGTGGTATGCACCATGATATGCTGCTCTTTAACATTCCTCTTTAGAGCAGTTTTCCTTGATGCACTATGGCTCAATATTGTTGTTCAAGCATGTGGATCAAAGCTTTACTTTCTTAATCTGATAGTATCCATGTATTTGATATTTTTGCTTAATACTGCAATGGCAATTTATATGCTGGGTTAGAGAACGATAAGTGGGTGATAGTATCAAAAGAGTATATTCATGTTAGGTTAGAAAATAATGTGATTCCTATGTTTGTAAATGTTGTAAGTAAGTCCTGACTTTCACAATATAGATTAGATGATTGACAATTAATCTTGACTTCCTATTGCATGAATCTCTTTGAAGAGTACTTGCATAGTTTTTAAAATGAATCTTTCGGAACTTCGGATACATTTTCTACCTCTCAAGTAAAATTTGTTAGTTAGAAGTTTTATGATTTGAAACTATCACTAGAAAACTCTGTTGGTTTGATATATACTTTTTTCTTGTTGAGGTCATGGAAATTTCTTTTTAAAATTGCAATGGTTCTTGATGATTAAGTAATATTTGGTGATGTTAACGGGTAATTTTGGTGTTGATATTTTGTTCAACCTTCTCTACCTTTTTCTTCAAGCTTATTTGTTAATAATTGTTATCACTATAGTGTACTGCAATTGTTTATTTCCTTAAGGAAATTTGAATTGTTCTGTGCAAAACCCATTTGCGAATTGTTGCCATGATGTTATATTGTTGCTTTGTACGCGTGTAATGATGTTCTCTGGTTTTACACTTCCCACCATTTTTTTTTCTTCTTCCTGTAAACTAGATCCCAGTACATTATAAATATCACCTTGAGTTGTGTCTGATTAGCAGCTATGAAATTTATGTGTTATTCTTCTTCACAAGACCAATGAAATCTACTTGTGTTGGGAGTTGGAAATTGACGTGTTTATATCAGGATCAATCAAAAACTTTCAGTCAGCAATTTTTTCCCCATTTTCCGTAACTTAGTGTAAAATGATAAATTCTTGTACTGCTTGAGGTGGACTTCACATTTTGGCAACCATCAACTATAATTGCATCATTCATATTATCTTTAAAGGCCTGAACAGAGGTTTTTTTTACCTTCAAACAGGTGCGTCGTGTACAGAACGCTGTTGATACTTTAGATTCCCTGAAGGCAAAAAACTCCCGCCTACCCTTATAGCAACATTGGTAAGGCAGTCTCAGCAACAACCCAACTGGAGACCTTTGACTTTGGAATGGTAAGCTTGAATGCTCCAACCTTATCGTCATCATCACCACCACCATCTACTACACGTTACTCAAGATTGGGAGCAGTTTGATTAGCTCAGAAATTGTGTTACATTATTTTGTAAAGCACGTACAATACCATATTTTTGAACCTTGATTCTTCATTTGAGGACCAATTTTGTTGTAGTTTGCTTAAGGAAACATCTTTAAACACTTGGGCTGCCTTTGAAGAATACAAAAAGGGAAATGAAGGAGCATATTATAGATACTCTTGCCCAGAAATGGGTGCATGTAATTATGAATTCATCCATTGTGAGTATTGATCTTGCCTGACGGCATCTTAAGATTTAAAAATTTCATCATACTGTTTTTAACTAACCATAGTGTAGCATCAAGCAAGCAAACAACAACAACAACAACCAAGCCTTATCCCACTAAGTGGGGTCGGCTACATAGATCAAATGACGCCATAGTATTCTATCATAAACCAAATTTGGATCCAACTCATTGACCTCTAAATCCTTTCTAAGGGTTTCTCTAATAGTTTTCCTAGGTCTTTCTCTACCTCTTTTAACTTGACTCTCCTCCATTTGATCTACTCTTCTTACCACGGCATCTACGGGTCTTCTCTCTACATGCCCAAACCATCTAAGCCTATTTTCTACCAACTTTTCTACTATAGGTGCTACCCCCACTCTCTCTCTAATGATGTCATTCCTAATCCTATCATGTCTAGTCTTACCACTCATCCAGCGCAACATCCTCATCTCTGTTACACTTACTTGATTCTTGTGTTGACTCTTAACCGTCTAACACTCCGTACCATACAACAACGCAGGTCTGACTCCGTCAAAGGTCGTAGCTTTCTCTTGGAAACTCGCATATCCCAACAAAGATTAACGTGGCAAGGAGAAATGTCTTACCGTGCTTCATTGAATTGTGTTTTTTGTGGTGGTGGTGAGGAAAGTTCCTCTCACATCTTCTTGCATTGTGATGTGGTTAATATTAGTTTCTTAATACCACATAGTTTATTTGTGCATTTTGAATGTTGGAATGCAGATGTTTAGAACAAAAAGCTTAGCAAGGTTTTTGGTTAATTTGACACGTGTTTATATGGGTGATATGGAAGATTAGATATGATATAATTTTCAAGGATTGCATTAAGGGAATTGATGACATAGTGGATGATATAAAGGTCTTGTCGTGACAGTGGAGTTTAAATCGTTTGAAAACTATGTCTTGTCTCTACTATGAGTGGTTTTGGAACCCAATGGATTATCTTTTGCAATAGCTTAGTGCTTGATTTTTGTTGTGTTTTGTTGTTTGGGCTGTCACATATTTGCTGTGTCTATTTTATAGTTCAATTCTTCTGCTTATTCGTTTTTCTTGTGTGATGTAACTTTCAATAACATATTGTTTTAAAAAAAAAACTATATTCTGCTTTATATACACTTAAATTTGGGTCTAGATATCAAATATAAGATTTCATTTGAGTTTCTTGTTTTTTCCTTTTTCTTTTCCTTTTGTTACAAGTAAAAAATATAAGATTTCCTTTAAGTTCTTAAATCTTTGCAAGAATCCAAGATATTCAATACAGTGAGAATAGTCTTTATAATTATATAAATGATCCAACCTATAGTTAAGAATTAAAATATCTGATATAATTAAGAAATGATTAATCTCATAGTAGAAGTATCATTATGTTTGTTTTGTCTCTAGAATGATAATGGATACAAAGTGAAAAACTGTTGACCTACAAGTCCAAATAGACTGCTCTAACCAATGGAAGACTTTTCAAAGAGAAGGAAATAGTAAAACGTTATGTGTTTTATATCTTAAAAAAATCAAAGGATTCTTATATACTACCAATGAGTGGAAGGACATTTGTAGTCCCACGAGCTGGACAGGTGAACCCACATTCTCATTCAACATTTTCCATATAAAACAAACCATTTGGCGTGATACTTTTTCTTTCAATTATTTAATTTAACTCTCAATGATTCTTGACCCACTATGATACTAACACCTTCCGACATGGATTAATTTAAGCTTACCATAATACCATTAAACATTCACCATACATGTAAGTTTTTTGTAAAGGATTTCAATTGATTGACTGGTTTTATTGTTGATCATTCACCATACATGTAAGTTTTTGCAAATAGTCTATAATGGATAATACTTTAAAATTACTCAAAAAATTTCTCGTCAGTGAGACATTATGTTTGGTTCGACAAAAATTGAGTTTTGAGGCACTTATTTTTTATTTTATAGGGGAGGTACTTGTATTTTTGTGGTTACATGACTAATCAAAACAAAAACAAAACAAAAAGCACAAAAACTACTCTAGAAAAGGAAGGGTTGACCGCGTCAATATTAGGGAGGCTCCAAAGATCTTCTAGTGGAGAGTCATGGAGGAGGAGGTCCATGTTCGATGAAGCTCTAAGTTTAGCCATAAAATCTGCACATTGGTTTCTCTCGTGAAGAATGTGGCAAATTATGACGTTACATTGCTCAATTAAATCCTTGATGTCTTGAATCAAAAGAGCATAAACATTAAACATCATGTTGGGACCTTTAATAAGATTGATACAATGTAAAGAATCCAAGTAACAAACTAACTCTGAGATGTCCATCTCTTTGGCCAACATCAGGCCCTCGTAAATATCAAATAACTCATCATGAAGAATGTCAGAAGAATATTGGATGTAGTCAGAGAAACGTGATAAGAAAACCCTACATTATTTCTTAAGACACCACCACAACCAACTCTAATAGGAGAGCTGCGACAACTGTCTTCAAAGATACCGGAGAGCCGAAAACTTGTATTTATTTCATCTTACTTTTATCCAATTCATTCATATCAATTAGGCTATCATCTCTGAAACGAGAAAAAAAATCAATTAGGCTATCATCTCAATTAGACATATAATTATGAATAGTCGTTGAAGTTTCAAGTGCTAGTCAACCGTGAAGCACCTATTGCGGTCCATTATGAAACTTGTCTAACTTATATTCCAAAAATTAAATAATTTTCTTATATCATAACTTACTTTTCACATTTAAAACTGATGTCAGTCCATTCTAGAGTCAATAGCTTTGAACGGAAGTATATTTGTCCTTACTAGTCTTTGGGAAGTTAACAACCACCCCAAACATTATTTTATTTATATTTTTGCAGAATTTCTATTTGACCTCCTCTCCCGACATGAAAATATGGATTTTTTTGAGTGGATAGAAATATAAATTAAAACTTCATTTTTTTTGACAAAAGATTAAAGCTTCATTATACAATTATATAATAATATACCAAAATCATAATCGAAAGGTGAATCCAAATTGGATCTGTTTAAAAAGAATCATTGGTGAATAATGAGGTTGGCTAATACAACCGGTCAAGAGGTATCAGAGTAAAACTCTTCTAGTACGATGTATGTGGTTCGGGGACGAACCAAACGGAAGCAGGCGCGCATGTAACGCCTCTGTTTGGTGGGCATGTAATGCTCGAGACTGATGGAGGCAGAGAGTGGTTCGGCTCCTGAGAACTTCTAGGCAAAACCGAATCAGATTGAAATGAGAGGGATCCTTAAGCCATGCAAGTATGAAACTGCATGATTGAAGAAAGACTTGTAAGAATTGTTTGGTACTACCTATATCAACAAGATGCATCTTCTTCTCGGTAGACCAAACCATAAAAACTTCACAGTTAAACGTATTTGACTTGAAACAATTTTGAGATGAGTGACTTTCTGAAAAGTTTCCCGAAAAACGTAGGAGAGAAAACAAAACAACTAATTTTGATCAAATATCACTTTAAATGATAGTATGAATATTTTTGTATGCGCACATACAAGTAACAAAATTGAACAAAAAAAGAAATACAAGTAACAAAATTAATCACTAGACGTTTTAGTTCCAATTCTACAAGAAATTTTCTGAAGCTTTCATGTCAAAAAAAAAATGACAAATTTATAACTTCATAGCTACATCAATATTTTCTTTACAACAATTTTCAAGTACAAAATGTCAAAAATCAAGGTGACTAGAAGAACTAAAAAAACACAACCAAATTGATCTCAAAACTTGAGAACTTTTCTTCCATGGGAAAAATCTAAATTCTCCTCACACCTTCCATAGTCCATACACAAAATACCTATACTTGTGAGTTGTGACTCATAAATTTATAGTCACACCTCTTGCACCATTAACATAAGGTGATACTCCAGTGTTACCAGTATTCAACGAACCATGCCTAGTTGGATCATATTTTTCTCCATCACCCCAAAGAGCATAAGCTTCCTCACCGTGAGCCGCATCGTCCCCAATTTCGAGCTGCTCGTCGGGCATCCTCAAGGGTATGAATAGTTGTATAACAAGGAGAATGATTGTGGTGGAGACTATGTTCCATCCAATAACAAACATTGCTGCCACTAATTGTTTTAGGAATTGCATACCACCACTTCCACCATAGAATGCACCCCTTGAATTTGTCACTGGTAATAGTAATCTACATAAGGCTGGCTCTGCAAAGAGTCCTGTTAGTAGGCCACCCAATAGGCCAGCCACAGCATGTGTGTGAAATACTCCAAGAGTGTCATCAACCTTTAATACAAAAACAAAAAAAAAATCACAAAAAATTAAGTACAAACCTATATAGATTGGTCGATCGAAATCGAACAATTAAGATTTAATTTCTTTTTCAAATCCTTTAAACTTGTTATTTCTGATGACTGCACACCTTAATGAATGGTATTAAGCTAACTAAATTAAACACTATACCAAAATGATTAGACACAATGGAATAATATTAGAGATTCAATGCTATTTTTGATGTGTAGTTTGAAATTTTGTGTGATGGTGATATTTGAGACTCATTAGGCAAATCTAGATATTATGCTTAGATGAAAAATGTCATCGTGCCACTATCACACAATGGTAGGCAGATGAGTTCAAGAAATGTTAGAAAGGAATGAATATAAAATTAAACATTTTTTTTATCTTATAAAATTAACAAAATTTGATTTTGGTTTTTAGTTTACTACTTTTTATTAATTACTTTTCTAAAATATAAAAATGTGTGTTTTTAATATAAAAAAGAGGCTGATTTGATCTAAAAACAAATTATTTTTAAATTATACCCTGAAACAAATAAAAAAAATTACAGGGATGCTTCATTTTTTTGTCAACAATAAGAAGAAGCTTACTTCCCTAAAAAAAAAGCTTACTTCTATACATAAAAAAATCACCTAACTATTTTTTTGACAATTTCAACAAAAAAAAATCAAAATCTATTTCAAACAGAATATCCAAGCAAGAAAAGTAGAGTGTAGAGTATTATTTACATTTTTTTGAAGGAAGTGTCATTTTCATTATAATGTGTTTATTAATACTTCTATCATTTTCATATATTTTCTTTTAAATATTATATTAATTATAAGAAGGAGGATACAGGCATCTTCAATATCATATCATATAAATATAGTACCTTGTTTAAAAAAGAATGAAAGTGGACCATAAGAAAAAGAAAGTTGTTGGAATTTGGAATCAATATTGGAAACCTGGGGCATTGGTCAATTTTTCCACCATTGAACAAGGATTTACAAACATGTGACCTAGCAAAGAGGAACCTTCACCTAAACTTCTTCCTTTAGCATTGGAATATACTACCTTACACAACTATTCATGTACTATATTATTATAAAATCAAATATTTCACGTCGATAATAGAAGTTGAACATATTTTCTTGCGAGATATGAGTTAACTTCATAACTAATCTCAATCATCGACAATCTAGATTTTTATCATACACGAGAGTTGAACATATTTTTTTGCGATGTATGAGTCAACTTCTTAACCAATTTCAGTTATCAATAAACTAGATTTTTATCATACATGAGAGTTAGATATGTGTAAATGTAAACCAAAATATAATTAAGCCATGCTATATTTAGTGAGTGGACTAAAATTCAGAAAAATTCTTTGTGAAGAGAAACTCTAACCTTTTGTAGAAGACTTGACTTTTTATGCAAGATCATCATTGAGACCCAAGGAATGCTCCCAGATAGAATTCCCATCACAATAGCCGCCCACGATTGCACAAGCCCTACATGATGCAGACATACCATTCACATTAATTGTCAACAAAAACTGCAACTATGGTTACTAATTAAATCATTATGATACTAGCTACTGTACTTTTTGTTAGTATCAAAATATCAGTGAGTGGCCAATTTCAGTAATAAATGTTCACATCTACTTTCTCCAATTTCAGTGAATGTTTTTAATGATTTTAAGAAAACAAAAAACATCAATTCTATTAATATTTTTTTTAAGAAGCTAAATTAATCCACTCAAATTGGCACCAGAGAGAATTGAACCTGAAACTTTGAGGTGGAGCACACTCGCACGTCTCAAGCCAATACCACCAAGCCAACCTAAATGAGTTTCTATTCTATTAATATAAAATTCATATTTCAATTGGGGCACACATAATGTTATGACTTAAACTCAAAAGAGGCAAATTTAAAAGATTAGTTTATTAAGGGGAGAGTCCACAACTTAAGTATCACACTGAGTTTTCTTATTTACTCGGCGTGTATTTGTATTCACAATGAGTTTGACAAAATCACAATGAGCGACCATGATTTTGCAAAAACCACACTTTAACACTTCAATAAAATCATGGTGCTATCGTGATTTTGATAAATTGACTAGTTCATTCGTCACAAGACCCTCAAGACTGAAATACAATTTAGTTTTTTCATGTCATCATGTGACATTCACAACACATAACTTAATCATGCTACTCATGTTTTGGCATCAAATTCAAACTCTATAAGTAGTATATTATACAACATTTTCATAATAACACTTATTCACAATGTCAAAAACAGAACAAGCATTTCACCTACAATAAGAAAGTAATGCATATATTACCTGCTCCTGGTGTGATGCATACAAGTCCAGTCATCATACCCTGAACAGCTCCAATAACAGAAGGCTTCCCAAAGAACACAACATCAAGAGAGGTCCACACAAGAAGACTAGTTGCTGCACAAATGTTTGTGTTCAACACAGCAATTGAAGATGCAACATTTGCTGCATATGGTGCTCCACCATTGAACCCTGACCAACCCATCCATAACAATCCAGCACCTGCAAGCATCAGCAACACATTGTTTGGTGGAAACCTTTCCCTATCACTCTTTATCCTTGGTCCAACCTGCACATAATTTGTTGCCACATTAATTAAAAAACCAAATTTCTATACCAAAAGTGAAAAAGTACCGAGAAAATATACGGAGTTGGATCCTCTACAGCAAAATCTCAACCGTTAGATTAATCTAACCGCTAAGAGATCAACACTCTAAACCGTTGATTAATCAAACGGTTGAGATTTGATTGAAAGAGCTGGAGTTTGGTGAATCATAAATTATGAATCATAAATTATCAACTGAACTTATGTTCAACTTTAAATTGCAGTTTCCAGTTGCAATCACAATCACATTATTGAAGTTTTAAATGATTCTGCAATTCATAACTTCAATAATTACAATGTAATTGCAATTATAGGTACAGAAATTTTAAAATCTTGAATGAGTATTTAATGCCAAAACCAACCACCAATGGCAATTAATTTATAGATTACATAACTATCATAGAAATAAAGTAAAATATAGATAACATTTCAATTTAACCCCATGAAAAAAGGGAAAGTACCCCCTTGCTTTTAAGCAAAATTAGATGAAGGGTAGTGAAAAAGTTGAAACTTTTGTGCTCCATGAAGGAAGGGAAGGTACATTTAAGGGCCGTTTGAATTCACTTATTTGAGTTTATCTATTGACATAAACTCTTGTGAGACTGTTTGAGAAAACTTGTGAAAACAACTTATGACATGTTAATAAATTGTTTTCAGCTTATTTTCACAAGCTCTCTAAGATAGGTTATAAAAACAATTGATAGCTTATATGAAAACACTTTACTTTTTATTCTCTTTTGTTATAAAAATAGCTTATACATAAGCACTTTTCATGATAAGCGCTTATGTAATAACTTATAAGCTGCAAAAAAAGTCTTTTAAGCAAAATTAGATGAAGGATTGTGAAGAAAATACAAACTTTATGCATCCCATATGAATGTATGATGAAAGGGAGGGTACCCTTTAAGTTTTCAAGCAAAATTAGATAAAGGGTTGTGAAAAAAATACAAAATTTAAGTACCCCATAAGATGAAAGAAAGTTTAATTACCCAATAAGCAGCAGTGAAACCAGCAATTCCAGAAGAAAGATGAATAACATAGCCACCAGAATAATCAATCACACCCCAATGGTAAAGAAATCCACCCCCCCAAAGACTAAAAGCACCAACAGTATAAGAAAAAATAAGCCAAAGAGGAACAAAAGCCATCCAAGCTTTAATATTCATTCTTCCAAGAACAGAACCAGCCAACAAAATCATAGTAATAGCAGCAAAAGTAAACTGAAAATAAACAAGTGAAGCCATAGGAAAAAAAGGTTCTTCCATAGGTGTTTCAATATCAACACCATTCTTGTAATAGTGAGTACTTGCAGGTACTTTCGCTCTAGCAACAAGAAATTTTTGTCCTAAAGCCGGTGCACCTTTACCCCAGAAAGGTAAAAGTTCATCACCAAAAGCCATTCTATAAGCAACAAGAACCCAACAGATTAAAACTGCTGCAAAAGCATATAGTGCCATAAAAGCTGAATTCACTGCCCATTTCTTTTTCACTATGCTTGCATAGAGAATTACTAGTCCTGGCATGCTTTGAAGACCAACAAGTGTTGCTGCTGTCATTTGCCATGCGTTGTCTCCTTTGTTTAGCCATGCTGGTGATGTTGGAAGATGTTCTTGGTATGCTGGTGATGCTGCTGCCATGGTTCTTCTTCCAACTGGTTAAAGTCTTGTTCTTCAAGTTTTGATGAAATTTGAACAAGATTTTCACTATGTACAAATTTACTATTTGTTTGAGATGAATCAGTTTTTGATTTTTTGGTTACTATATAATGAAATGAATTAATATGGAGTTGAAAAGTTGGATACCTTGGTTTGAATATTTGGAAGCTACGTGTAAACTGTCATTGGGTTCTCATAGCAAGTTGTACTAATATCTAACAACCAATCTAGAAACGGAAGTTTTTTTTTTATCTTAAACTTTTGACTTTTCGTTGAGAATGATGGGTTTGGTTTAAGAATACAAGTGGAATTAGGATTGTCATCAACTTATTAAAGATTGCAAGATTAATTTTGTACAACAGTATCAATTAGGCAGGGCAATTGTGGTAAATTTTCTTTCGAGTTTGTTCGAAACAAGATCCATAACGGAGATACCTATTTTTAGATATTTAAATAAGTCTCACATATACACATTACTCATTTATAATACTTAAGAAATACTCAATTTTTCTAATCCAGCGTCTCACACAATAAGACCTACTAATTAACTATCAATAACTTTATATCATTATATTTAATCTTTTTAATATTAAAGGTGTGTGAGTCACGCTTAAGATTGGAGTCTTAAGGGAGACCCCCCGGGTCTTATAAGACCCCCGGAAAAGTTTATCTCCAACAAGGGTACCTAATAGATACTACGTTGGTCCACCGGTGCATGGTGAAACTTGATAGCGTGTGGTCCAATGGATATTGTAAGAGACTCTGATACCATCTGAAACATTTTGATTGAGGTTAAACAACTCTATAACATCGGCTTGTGAGATGATGATGTCTCCTATTACAAACACATGTTTATGTTATTTTTATTTTATCTTTTTTAAGAATTTTAGTAACTATTAAACTCACACACGTAAGTGGACGAACTTAAATTTGAAATATAAATATTTTATTCAATCCAGCAATTTCGTATTTTTACCTGCAGAATTAAGATTTATGGACTGTGTGACAAACATTTATTACTCGGAAAAAAGAAGATGAAAACGAAATAATGTCATTTTAAAATTGGAACACGCTGTCTGCTGTCTGTCCTGTACAGATGGCAATCCGTGATTACGGATAGTTACTGGTTAGTGTGATCAATGCAGTTCAGTTCAAAGGTTGTCAACTTTGTCGTACGGTAGCTTAACTTGCCAACCAACTAGTCAATGGATGAGAATTCAGCAGGGTAAAGTAATGGACTTGGAGCATTTTAATTTATTGCAATTCAACCAAATTATGTGCACTATAAAACTTGAATTGAAAACATATGCTTTCATATGTTGCCGAAAATACTTCAGCAAGTACCACTAATTAGTATATGTGCACCTCCGTTTTTAAATATAGAACACCCTTTTGTGAAAAACACAAAAATTAATAAAGTTGATTATTGTATTAATTTTGATGATAATTGTTGTTATTTTATAAATTTACCTTTTAGGATAGAGGGTTTGTTAATGTTTTCAAAATTTTTTTTTTTACGTATCGAAGGAAAATATATAACATAAATAGGAGTATATTGGTGAAGAAATAATTAATGTTCTTTAAAATTTGAAAAGAGTCTTATAAAAAAGGATAAAGAGAAAACTAAAAAATATCTTATAATTAGGGACATATGTAGTATATTATTATAAGTAGTTTTACCATTTTCATATAAATTTCCCTAAAAAAAATACATTTTCATATAAATTAAAAAATATTGTTAACTTTTTATTGGAAAAAGAAATTATGAATAATTTTGTAAAAATGATCTCATTAATGACATGGAAGAGGGATAAAAAAAAATTAAATAAGATAGAGTCATAAGTAAATACTCTCTCCAATCTTATTTATAAAAAACAATTGATTATTTAGATGATTCATTTTATAGCTATAACGCTTTACGCCTCTCTCTTTCTCTCTCTTCTCTCCGTCTCAAACCCCAACTGTCGGCCCTTTCTTCATCTTGTCTACCGAAGAGGGGTGATTTATGGTCAATTTTGATCCAAAATCACCCATCTGAGTTGTTTTTCTTCTATCCTGATTAAATAAGTTGTTTCCACATATTTTCAGTTTTCTTTCGTTTGTTTTTGTGATTTTGTCGTCTCTGCACCACTCTGTTTGTTTTGATTTCTCGTCTTAGTGCAGTGTTTCTTTGATTCAGGTTGAAAGATTAGCTTTGAGCAAGTACAGATCCGATCAATGACTTTGGCGTCATCAACGTTGCAGATTCGGAGACATGAGTATTCCAGAGACTTGAATATAGTCGCATTTGTAGGCATAGGTACTTTGTCGTTTTATGCTATTAACATGAATGACGTGAGTTTGTTCGCAGATTCATCCTTTTCGTTTTTAGCGACTTTGGAAATGTACTGTATCGATGTACTCTATCAATTTGAATGAATGAATGAATATCGCTTATTTTTGTCAATTTTTTTTTAGATGATTCATTGAATAATTGATGTATCTTGTTTATTCAATGAATCTAAGCAGTCAATTGCTTCTTATAAATTAGATCAGAGAAAGTAATAAATAGTATGATATGAAAAAGAAGATTAATGAAGCATTGATATTCTAAAGAGATATATAATAAAACACAATATTTTTTTCTCCAAAGTGCAATATAATAAAACGTAGTGGGAGTTATGACACTAATAATTTAGAATTTGATGAAAAAATAAATAAAGTTTGACAAATAATTATTTTAATAATGTCCGTTAAAATTGAACTCAGATTGTTTAAATGATTCATTAATCGCTTAAGCTTGTAGAGTGTGCTCACTCTTAGGTAGGACCCACTAGTTATTAGAAAAATAATTAAAGAAAAGTTTTTTTTGGAGGAAAAATAAATAAGACTATTACTTTTTTCACCCTATGACATTCCCTTGCATCCTGTAAAATTTTCAAAAATGGGTCTAAACAATTGAATTTTGGATTTTGAGGGACGGAGTCCTACAAGAAGTCCCTTGTTGAACAAAAAAAAATATGAAAAATGGGTCTTGATTCTTGATTTTTTTCCTGATTTTATGGCCAAGTTTCAGAGCAATTCGATCGAATAGCCAGAATATCGTTTTTTGTGACTAAGAACAACTAACAATGACCTAAAATAGAATTATGAGAGTTAGAAAGATTAATATGATCCTTAAAATGACTATCCATGTTACAAACATGTTCAAAATTTGTGTTGATACAGTTCGAATTATATAATCCGAACTGTTTTTCCCTTGAATAAGGGTGTTTGGATTCTATAATCGGAAAAAATCAATGAACGCGCCCTATTTTTTGGGGGTTTTTGGATTATAAATTTCAAATTGGTTACAACTCATTTTTTCACCCCATAATAAAGGAAAAACTCAGTTCGGATTCTAAAATTCGAAAATCTCAAAAGCATTTTCGGAAGAAAAAAATAGGGCACGCGAAAAATGAGTAGTGTGGGAAAAGTAATAGTCAATAAATAAAGGTTACTTAATGGGTTTGACCAATGATCAATAAAGGTATTAAATTCGAGGAATTTATTTTTCCATCCTCCTCACTTCTCACGTATCCTTCGAATTTTTGAAAATATTCCTCTTTAGATTGTATAATACAAACTCCATTATGGTGTATTTTGGATTATAAAATAAGATTTGTGTTTAACTACTTATTTCAAAATAGTGGGATGCATTATTAAAATGGATTAAATGAACATTACCAAAATGACATAAATTTAAATAGATATTATACAAATTATGAAGAATTAAATATATTTTATTATTTGATTAATAATTCATAATACATTTACATTAACATTAACATAACACTTATAGCAACAAAAAATTAGACACCTAATACTAAATCTGCAGCACGAGAAGATGGAGAAGGAATGAGTGAAAGACTTGTCATCCCCCTCACACATCCTCAGAAGGGAGAAGAAGGGAATACAAGATGACAGAATGGGAGAAGGAGACTCTGATGAGCAGCTCCGAATTTAGCCGGAGGGTCTAAATTTGCAAAGTGGGACAACACCCATTGAAAATTCATATTATCCTCAACGACGAGGTGAGAACCATGTTCTATAAATTTGGTCAGCATAGTTTAAAGGGATCAATCAAATTAGGTGTTTCCTTGGTCAAGCCTTTCTAAGATATTCGGGAAAGTTTGACTCGGCCCAGGACCTACGAAAAAATCATGGCTTACATGGATAAATCCGATGAAGATATAAGTTTGGCTAATCCATAATATCATGTGTGTTTTATAATGTTATTTTACATTGTTAAATTATGTTGTTGAAATTGCTATGTTTAATGTATGTTGTTGTACAATTTTATTTTATTTTATTTTTTAATTTTCATATTATATTAACACAATTTGATACTATTTTGAATTATATTATCAGAAATATTCTTGGAATAATTTTGGATTATGCAATCAAATAAGTTCAGAATGTGGATTGTGGCGTTACAAGCAAGCTTTGGACGATTTATTGTGTGTTTAATCATATTTGGTTGATTTGACAATTTTAAATGTTTTATTTGTGATGAAGATGAAGAAGAGGAGGAGGGAAGAAGATGAAGAATGTTAAAAAAAGTTAGGTGTTAGTGGTGCACTATTAGGTCTTGTAGACATGCATTATCTAATGGACGTCATTTCGGGAAAACAATCAAACTGTTAATATTAAACAAATTAACGAGGTCTTTGGTGGACCGCTTACAATATGTATCCACGATAGACCTTAGGTTAACGTTTTTTACGAAGAGGATTTATTTGGTTGACGAAGGATAACTTGAGGGACCAAATCATAACGTTAACTAGTTAGGGACTAATATGAAAAAATTAAATAAGCTCAGGGACCATATATCCAACTTAGGCTAATTTTTATTTGAGAATGAGTTATGATATCATGGTCACTCTTGACCATTCTTACTATCCCCAAAATTGTTATACAGTTTATGTCGGGATAGTACGATGATCATCAAAGACATTCACATAAATTATGATATGAATTCTGGGTTTTGGTAGACTTTGGATTTTATAGTTCGAAAACCTGTAAAAAGTGTTCAAATCATATAATTTAAACAAGGATATTTTGAAAATTTTGGAGGACGCATGGGAAGTGCAGAGGGTGGAAAAAGAATTTCCATTAAAATCCGTAGTTATATGTGTATTACCAACAACAAGAGAATTACGTGACATAAAGAATGAAGAAATAGTGTGCAACGTAGGTGTTTTGATGGTGGAAGTCAGTTTAGCAAACATGCTATACTTTTGCTGAAACCAAGATGTTGTTTTCAGGCCGATCCTAGTATTACTGTATCCTTTTAATTATTCAAATGTCTTTTTTATTGTACTATTTGTTGCAAAAGACTCATTCATAATCAATGTTTTATAAAAATATATTTTCAATAGATTTAATCAAAACGAGTTAAGAAGGAAATATATGTGTATGTGCGTGCGCGCGCGCACACACACGCTAATTACTAAGTAAAAAATAATAAATTTGATGTCTCTAAAGTGGTGTCCTAGCCAACCGCCTCTCTCGTCCTAACCTCCCACCCACACACACACTAAAAATAAAAATTATATATGCGACAAAGAAGACCAAATAATATTGTGTACCATTTAATCAATGTTTTACTTGATGGAGATTTTGTAGGAATATTTGTTCTATCTTTTATACTCTTATCCAAATTAGAAGTGCATGAGATATTATTTTCATATTTAGTTGTTCAATGAACCTTCTTTTAGAATATGAAAACCACAAGTAATTTTATGTATATCTAGAATCATTGTCTTTAATAAAATAACATTCTCTACTTTCTTGATGTAGTGTTAAGATTTTCAAATGGTTGGATGATATTATTGTTTCTCTAGGTACAAAATGTATGTTTGACTTTGTTCAATAATTTTGTATTTAATAATATTGATAAAAATAAAATACCACGACATGTATAATTAGCAAAATCCATTTGTCTACTCAATTGATGTGCCAATTCAAGTTGTTCATCATTTTTTGAGGTATGTCATGATGTTTGTTCACATCAAATGACATCAATACTATTTTATTACACAAGTTAGTTATGTTCATATCAACTATTTTAATAAATTGTTATATAAGTTTAATTTCTTGATGTACCAAATCTTAATTAAATAATAAGTTTGTAACATCAAATGTATTTCATTTCAAACCTATATTCAGTATTTTTTAGAAGTTCTTCAGAAGTTGTGATAATATTTATATCATCATAAAAATCAATTATAACAAATTCACTTTCAAATATTTTCTTAAAATGGACAAATGATGTCGTTCTCATATTCCTCACTAGAAAATATTCACCAACAATATTATACGCAACATATATCTATATTGTTTGAGTGAATAAAAAGAGTTATTCATTTTTAATTAAGTCATCTCCTTCGATAGTTTGAATAGTATTTAAATACGCACACTAACGTTAAAAAGAGAACTATTAAATTAAATGAAGGGTGAAAAAGTTTATTAAATAATAACTACACCTAAAAAGTTGTGACATTTTCTTATAAATAAGACAAAGTATTTTTTTGAAATTTTTCTTATAATAAAGATCGGAGGGAGTATAAATCTTCTATATACTACACAAAAAATCTCATTACAAAGTTAATTAAAATAAAATTTCAATCATATTTCGCATCAAAAGAATATGGGAGCCCCGCATTATTTTTTGGGAATAGAACTCATTCCCACATCATCAGGTATTCTCTTATCTCAGCATAAACACATTCGTGATATCCTCCAATGCTTTGACATGGAGGGCGCAAAGCCATCACCCACACCTCTCTCAACAACTGCTGCTCTTCAACTCCATGATGGAACACCATCCACTGATGCTATTGAATATCGTAAGATAATTGGAGCTCTTCAATACCTAAATCTTACGAGACTAGATATCTCTTTCGCCATCAACAAGCTTGCTCAATTTATGCATAAACCCACAACGCAACATCTTCAACATCTTAAAAGGATTCTTCGCTATCTCAAATCCACCATTAATCATGGTATCCTTTTGCAACCCTCATCCTCGTGCAACTTAGTAGCCTATTCTGATGCAGATTGAGGAGGAAATGTTGACCGCACCTCTACATCCGCATATATCATGTTTTTAGGTCTGAATCCAATCTCATGGATGTCTAAGAAGCAACGAACGGTCGCAAGGTCATCTACTGAAGCAGAATATTGAGCAGTTGCCACTGCTGCATCTGAAATCATGTGGCTTGTAAACCTACTTAGTGAGCTTAATGTTCCCATGGCCACTACTCCAAGATTACTTTGTGACAATGTTGGAGCCACTTACCTTTGTGCCAATCCGGTTCTCCACTCTCGCATGAAACACATCTCTATGGACTACCACTTTGTAAGAGAGCAGGTACAAGCAAACAAATTGCAAGTCTCTCATGTCTCTACCAAAGATCAACTTGCAGACATCCTCACCAAACCTCTCGCTGCAGGCAAGTTCAATGAAATCACATCCAAGATAAAAGTTACAAATGGTAACTTTATCTTAAGGGGACATATTAAAGGATAGACATTCATTATAATATTTTGGCATAAAAAGTATGATATCTAGTCAACACCTATTCATCAGAATATGATTATATTCATTAGTATGTATTACTGTCATTTACTAGGATATAATGATAATTCATAGAACAGAGTCTCGGTCAACTATAGAAGTAATTATCTTTCCATTTACTATAAGGTATTCTTATGTATATATGTAAGCTACTATACATCAATGAAAAACACTCAAAATCAAATACTCTCTTATCTTATAATTCTTAAACTTGAAACAAACATCCCCTAAGAGTAATGACTACCTAGTCATGCTTGCTTTGCAGCAACCGTAATGTGACCTTTAATTTGAAAAATAAAAACGTGTATGACTCACTCAAAGAATAAATCAATTATTGATATAATAATTATATTATTAATATTTTAAAATAAATAATTATCCACTTAAAAATTTCTACAGTTTGTGTGTTTACATGTATTTTATAATTCTAATTATCTTTTAGAGCAAAAGCTCATTTATATCTAATTAGCTTCACATCTTCAAAAGCGCGGACTACTAGTCCAAAAAAATTCCTTTTACAAAACAAGTTTAATTTTACTTCGATTTACTCCTTGATGAGATAAAACCGCAAGTGCACGGCTCTATCGAAGTAGTAAAAAGAGAGTATCGTTCCAATATGGAGTTGTTCAATTCAATTAACTATATTTGATGATTAGAAGAAAGTTCAGCTGTAAAGGTTGGATTTTTAACGATAGAAAATAATGATAAAAAGCGCCTTGGGATTATTGGTTCATCTTGGTGACAAACCCTTCTCAAACCAAACCCTAAACCTAAACTTTATATTGGACTTACTTTCTAAAGAAAAGTTTCTCTTAAGCGTATCAAAGTTTCTCTTGAAATCATTGAGTGTGTTCCTCTAGCAACCACGCCTATTCTCATGGTTGATTGCTATTAGAATCCTTGAAGAACGAAACTTTATTTGTCTCAAGGTTTGCTAGACTATTCTCATGTTTCGCGATCCTTGTCTAATTTCACTTGTTCCAATATCAACCCTCCGCTGTCGCTTAATGAGTTTGGTATTTGTTAATTCATTATATAAACGGTGAAATTAGATTAGAAAGTAGATTTATATAAAATTAGGGTTTGAGGCTTGGTTTGATTAGGATTAGGTCATTAGACTCATCGAACAATCCCAAGACAAGAGAAGTCTACTCACTCATGTTCATCGTAGGCATAGAAGAGAAGAATAAAAACATAAATAAAATAACAAGAAAGTAAAAGAAGAACTTTTATTAAGAAAGACAATTGTCAGTATTGAATTCCAAGAACAAAAGATGATTTGTTGTGATAGCTAGCTACTCTATTTATAGTTTACAATGACTTAAGCCCTAAGAAATACATCACTAGAATGTCCCACAAGAAACCACAGGCTTTTAGGTCAGAAATAAACTAATAGGTAGCTTGTCCTTGAAGCAGAAGCAACAAAAGAGCATCCTGAAGGTTGGCACGGCTGTGTGGCCAGTGGCACGGGCCGTGCCAAGTCTATGACTTGGGGGAGACATATTTTTGTCCTCAATTTTCGTATTTTAAGCATGAATTAGCTCCAAATCCTCTTTCTTTTGCTCCAAGACTCAATCTTTAGAATATTTGTTCCTGAAATTAAAAAACTTGCAATTGAAGTAAAAGAGTTCTAAAAAAGAAAGAAAATTAAATAAAACAAACTCAAATATAAATAAAACGGACTCAAATATTATATTAAAAACACTAATTATTGACTCATCACGCCTATTTGCCAATATTTTCTTTTGTGTATAATTTAATAGACTTTAGTTTATGATCCTCATTATTCCTATCACATATAATGTTGTATTATATGCAAAAATGTCGTTAAAGTTGACATCATTTCAGTTCCATCTCATGTTATTCATGACATAATTTATGGAGATTTCTTTGTTTTAATAAATTTTAAGTACCTTGTTAATTCTTTAGAACTGGAAAAACAATAATGCGAAATACTCTTTTCGATTTGTTTTAGAAAACATTTGATAAGTATCGTTTGTGAATTGAAATTGATATTGAACATCTTGTAGCATATGATAGTAAAAAATGGACATGAGGATCCATTTTTTAGATGTGTAAAGGTAATTATGAGCATGTTCTGGAAGTTGTTTCTAGTTTGTTTCCTTTTTATTTGTATGATGGAATGTTTAGGAAATTTCTTTCTAGTTTGTATCCTTGTAAGATCTCTCTTTGTTCTGATAAATCAAAGTAAGAATCTTGAGGACTGCTATTTATAGCGACAATTAATATCAAGAAATGCTCACGAAATGAAGTTAACCTATCAAATTCTATTATGGGCAGCAAACGCGGAGGGGGAAGTAGCAAATCATCACATGTCAAGCAAATCACCACAGCCATCTCATGTCGGGAAAATGTCGTGAAAGCGCTTGTCGTTGAATCTAGCATTTTTCAAGAATCTTGCATACCTCTATAAAGGCTAAGAGGGAGGCAGAATGCAGATGAGTGGAGTTTTAGGGCAAATTAAGAAAGGTATTTTTTCCGTAAATGTCATTTATTTGTTTTTGAGCCGATTACCTACGAGAGCAAATCTTTGTAAGAGAGGGGTTTTTGAGGGAAAGGGAGCCCCCACAAGAAATTGTACCACCATTTTCTATATCTTGATTAGCGTTTATAAGAAATGATAGGGAGAATATGAGGTTACAATTTAGGAATTTTGAAGCCATGCATGCAAAATCACTATATTTTGGTGTTGGTCTTTCCTTTTTCTCAATATGTAATTGGATATATAATTGCTGTACCCCTTATACTTCATTATTATATAATTATATTTTGCTATATACCAGAAAGAAAAAAAATGGAACACATGTAGGATCCAACTGCTTGAACTTAACTCAGTTCTAATTCCGTTTCAACACTACTATTCAATCTTAAAACACTTAGCTCTTTTACCTTAACACTAAACTAACTAATAAATATCTTCATTGAATAAACAAGCTACACAAAAGTAGTTTCCCCCTCGAAAAAAGAAGGAAAAAAAAACTCTCAATTAGGTTTTCTAATGCAATAATTTTAGCCAAATTTTTTAATATATAAATGAGTGTAGTTTTTAATCACTGAATTTTACTCTTGTATATATCGCAATATAAAGTGTAAAACTAACACTACATGTGTTGAGATCATGATTCTTATAGCATCTACCTAACAGTTGCAGTATTATATAAACAAATTGATATTCACTGTCCATATATAGCTAGAAAAAGACAAGAAGGAAAATATAATTTTGTCTGGTTCATGATACGAGTGTAATAATTTTGTTACAATATGCATAATTTTCTGACATATACCTCAAGATCTCACTTAGAATATGTCTCATTCATATGGTTAGATCCAAAGAAATATTGACTCCTTTCTCTTGCTCCTTAGAACCATCTTGTTCTTCTTTCATCCTTTTGCAAACATAAGATGATTGAGAATACAATGAGAGTGATAAATTGCTGTCAATTTCATTTTCCTCTATACATTTATGATCACCATTGCTCCTTGAATTTAATTTAAGTGATAGATCCAACTCAAGATCCATATCTGAAGCTTTTCTTTTCATTGTCTTCAATTCTTCCACTTGATTTGCAGGCAAGTTATCGTTCGAAATGAGATCTTGTGCTCTTGCTTGAACTTGTAGATCATCTCTTAAAGATTCATGGCCACAAAATGAGAGGAAATTATCATTTGGTTCATGGACTTTAGTTGTTGATAGATCTCTAAAATTGGATGAATCCATTTGGAAAATACTATGACCTTGCATATTAATGTTGTTATTATTGGTTCTCTCAATCATTTTGCCATAGAAGTCAGCTCTAGATTCACTAATTGAACTCATTTGAACCATATTTTCATACATAGCAAGAGAAGCATCCCCATATGATCCACATCTGTAAAAAGAAAAAAAAAACCTTCAATTCTAAGACAATAATAGTCATTTTACAATTATCCTTGAGGATTTGAACTTTAAACCTTGAGGTTACATTTTTAAATGTGAATTATTTAAGACAATTTGGAACGAAGTTGGTTAGCAACTCGTAATTTGTTCTTCTGTAACTCGATTTTTTAATTTATTTTTTGCATCAAGTTTTGTAACTCGATTTTAGTACCCTTTGTACTTGTTTTAATAATTTTATTCTTATTGAAAAACAAAAAGGGTTTATATGATCCCTATGAAAAAAAAGGGTTTATTCAAGTAGTATATGTATACCTATATGATGATGTTTGATTTGGAGTATAGCCTTGAAGCATGGGAAGTTGGGTGAGATTATAAACATTTTTGTCTCCATTGTCTACAAGAAGCCTATGATCAGCCAACACTGCATAAATATACGATCATAATTAATTAATAACTTGTAAGAACGAACCCTAATTATGTAATCACTTATCATGATGGTTGAATTCATACAAAAAAGAAAAACCTTATTGTACCTTGATTTGTGTCAACTACTTTCTTGCTTCTATACATCTGGAAAGGAAATATATGTGAAAGAAAATAAATTAGTTAAACAATTATAAATATTGAAAGCTAGCTAGCTATAGGTTGCAACCATATTTATCTATGACTTTTTACCTGTAAATGACTCTTCACATGAGCAATACTTAAACCTTTTATATTCATCAATTGAAGAACCAATTTTGGAGTTGCTCCTACACACAAGAAAATTATTAATACACAAAATTAAAATAAAATTAAAATCAAATTAATCATATTGTTGAATTGATTAACCTACCTAGGACTAACTTGATATTGAGATCCCCTAGAAAAAATTGAAATCTAGAAAAGTTCAAAGAAGTATATCTATGTGTGTGGATCATCATGGTCTAGCACAAGTGGTTGGTTTACAAAGTATACCGTTTGTAAATTCTAGGTTAATTTTCAATTCTTAGCTACAAATTATAAACAAAATGATAATATTGTGTGTGTGGAACTTACTCTCTTGTCCACCAAGTCTTTGTACAGCATGAAGAAAACGAAAATGAAGATCAGGAGTCCAGCGTAGCCTAGGAAACTTGGATCTAACATAAGGCCTCACTGATGATTTCTTCTCACAATTCTCTTCTATAGTACTATTGCTTGAGCTTATTCCTCCATTGTTGTTGATTTTCTTATTACTTTCCTCATCTTCATTTCCTTCACTAATTTCACAATCATCTTCATTAATTGAAACACTTGCCTTGGAACATTCTGATCCATATGCTTCTTCCTCCCTCATATTCATCTAGCTATAGCTTCCACAACTTTCAAGCTTCTACACTTTCCTTTGATCTATCTATATGTCAATTATTGGTGGAATCAAATCACCAATTCATGAAATGAAATAGTTTGAGATTGATATATTTTTTTTGCAAGTCTCCTTAAATATATCTATATACTCCTATTGTTCACCCTCCTTCGAGTAATTTATCATATCCACAAAGAATTCAGAAATCTCTCTCTCCCTCTCTCTATGTATCTCTCTCTCAACACTCTATTTCTCCTTCTCTTTGTGGCCCTTTGAGATGAGAATAAATAATTTATTTTTCATATCGTAAGCATGTTGGTGTGTATATTTTTAATATGCATGGACATCAAGGAATGGGAAAAATATACTTGATTATCATGTGAGGACAATTTTTTTATCGTATCAACTTGGATAAAAATTTGAGACATATATAATATAATATAAACTATAGCTACTCACTATATAATATTTGTTTTCCTTCAAAAAATTATAATATTTGTTTATTGTATTAATTGATATAGTAGGGGACCGTACATAACATACAATAGGTAAGAATAAAAAATGTTGAGAAAAATTAGAAACATTAGATTGATTCTTCCCATGATAAGAATACAAAGTTGCCAATACTAGAAAATTCAAAATTAAATTAAAAACAATAATAATGTATACGTCTCACTCCACAAATTCTGAGCTGCATGCGAAGTCAAACAAAGAGTCTGTCTTGTATCCAAATGATACAGAGTATACGTACCTTTCGATAGTAAATCCCTAAATTAGTCTTTTTTTTAAGCTAAAAACTAATTGTAGAGTACATTATACCAAGTGAATTACAGATCAATTGTAAATTAAAAAAGACTGATAAACATCAAAACTCAAAGTCACCCAAGTATTTTTCGAGAGAGATAGAAGTGATGTATGTGATAGATATGATATATTGTTGATATGATAGAAAAGGAGAGATAAAGAGAAAAATAAGGTATTATGATTATATCATATTTAGATTTGTTTAAATATAAGAGTTATTAGTTATTACAAATTGCTACAAAATATTATGACCTACGATACATAGGTACTACCATGTATTTATGTATAGTGCACAAATCATTAAGGCAAAGCTTTATTTTTATAAGAAAATAGGTGACTTGGTCTCTAGGGCTCACTAGGGTCGGGACAGACATGAAAGGTTCAAAGAGCGTTTACAGATGTATTTACATATTACCCACCAAAGAAACCATCACATTTGCAGTAGGAGTTTTTTGAAGAAGCTAAACTAACCCCCTTAAATTGGCACCAGAGAGAATCAAACCTGAGACCTTGAGGAGGAGCAAAATGTGTTTAACATTACCCTTTGAGTTTTGATGATAACAAGGTATTAAAAGTCGTCAATTGGATTCGCTAATATTTGTTCAAGTGTGCAGGATCAAAGACAAAAAATTAGTGTCTATTTTTAAAGCATAGGTTCTGTAAGAACAAACGAGAGCAATGGAATCAACAAGTAGAAAGCTTGAAGCATCTGAAGACACAGTGCTCCTGAAGAGCTGACGTCATCAGAAGCAACATCACCAGAAGCTGTTTTCATCAGGAGCTGAAGATCATCAGAAGCTAAGAGAATTAAAGCTTCAAAGACTGTTCAAATGATTTAATCTCGTCTATCATTGCAGAAGACTGGAAGAAAGAAGCAACGACTAATTCAAATAGATTTGAAGGCATTGGATGCATTTTCGTTGGAGAGAGTTGACAAAGGACAATTGTATGAAGTTTACAACCACTATCTACACTACTCTGAGTTGTGTCTGCAATAAGACAAGAACAACAGCTGTCTGCACCATTGTCCCTTCAGACTTGGAATGAATTTGAAATTGATCCTTTATAGGACAATAACCATATCATGCAAAAGATCATTGGTGAACTGATCAAGCTTCAAACGACTCTTTTTGATGTAGTGGCAATTCACAACGTCTCTTTCACACCTCTATATAAAGGAGTAAAGACTTAGAGTTTTCTATAAGACTCAACAACAATTTTAAAGTGCCAAAACTCTGCTAAAATTGTTCTGCATCAAAAGTTCACCTAGAATTTCTCAACAACTTTCATATCTTAGAAGTCCTAGAGTCTTAAAGAGTCTGTATCTGATTTGTATTGTGAACACCACTGATTGTATATCAAGTGTTCAACTTCAAACATATTTCTTTGTAATTCTGTTTGAATAGAAGTCTCTTGTTTGTATGCTTGAGCAATAGAAGTCTCTTGCAGTTGTGCTTGAGCATTGGAAGTCTCTTGACTGTGTTCAGGAGCATAGGAAATCTCTTGGAATTGTGCTTGAGTGATTTGAAGTCTCGTGCTAGTTGTAGCATTGAGCAGTTGTAATCAGATATTACATTCTTATTGAACTCTCCTTGGAAGTGCAAGGGGGACAGGACTACTTCCGGTTTGTGGAAGGAACCTGTATAATTGCTTTGTGTCTTTCTTCTCTCTCTCTCTCTCTCTCTCTCTCTCTCTCTCTCTCTCTCTCTGTTTTATCCGCTACAATTAGATTTTGATTATCACTTCAGAAGCTGAACTCTATCTGCTTCTGATCAGTGACTTCAGTAGGAGAAAAAAAGAAAAAGCAAACACAATTCAACCCCCCCTTCTTATGTTTTTCTAACCTTCACACTCCCAGGTTCCAAGCCAATACCACTAGGCCAACGCAAGTGGGTTATTTGCAGTAGGAGTTGAACCCACGACCTTGTAGGCGTGTTAACTCCTTTCCAACTAAGTCAATCTTCATTGACCAAAACCTTTTTTTTAACATCAAATTAAAAGAAATCAATTTATTAAATAAGAGGTAAACAAAATACAATAGTACTAGACACACAATCATAAATGAAATACAAGTAGTACTTTACCCATTCAACCTAATCGAACCACCTCCAACCAAAACCTCCCCCTAATTCCTAGGTTTATCCAAGAATACAATCTAATGGATGTATATGATCCACTCCTAAAATAAACAAGGTATTTTTGTTGTAATGGGATTGAGTTACCCTTGTACTACTAGTAATGAATTTGATATAAAAAACAATACAAACAAGCAATACTACCCTAGAACCAGCAAATAACAAGGAACAAAACAAAAAGAACAAAAAACATCCAAAAGCAAATGCGAAAAGAGAACAATTTTGAATAGCCGACCAGTGATCGAACCACGCCAGAACCTACTAAAGGTAGAAAAACTAGTGATACCCAACTGATAAGGGGGCGACATCAAATAGACAACCACTTAGAACCAAACAAAAAAAGAACTCTGTCACTACCAACCACATAGACCGCTATCGGCCCCAACAGAGGACAAGTTCCATTAACCACTCATGACGAGGATAAGGAATACCATAACACCTACCAAACAACCACTTCAAGTAAGAGAGTATGATCCTCTCTACGGCCAATTTCTCCATGTCCACATCTTTCTCATAAAAGATTAGGTCATTACGAGACTTCTAAATGGACCACACGACAAAATATCATACCAATATTAACCCTGACCTAATTCTAGGCCTATCCCCTAGAGATCCAAAAACAACGAAGAGACTAAACAGATGTAAGGGTAGAACTAACTCTCATCCTAGCCACCTACCGACCCTATACCAAACCCGAGAATATTAATCATAATTTAATATTAATTTTATATCATAACCTTTAAAATAATAGAACCATCATTTTGATTATTCAATTCCAAAAATTATAAATTTTACAAAATTTTATTCTGTGTATCACTTTAGGGGCATCGGTTGGGACCCGATGTGAAAAGTTGGTTTCAACCGATGTTAAATGTCATTTCTATAGTAGTGAACCAAGTTCAAACCTAGACTAAAATAATTTTTGACACGCAGTTAATTTTCGGTCAAATTTCAAATTATCAAAACTAATTTCTCGTGAAAATCGTAGGGTTAAGACCTAACTTTTGGTTATGTAATACTGTTGCAAATATATAAATTACCAGCTATATATAGCTGAAAAGCAGTAAAGAAATGTATGAATTAATAGACAGCAGTGAGTAGCTAGCAGAGGATGTCATGTGTGTGAGACTGTGAAATGTGATGCTGTGCTGTCTCTGATGCAGACCCAAAAACCTCTCCAAAGTATAATGTAATGTGAAATATATGCTCTTTCGTCGCGAATCACGGGGTTTGTTCCTCCTTATCTATATTTACAAATTAAAACACTGTTTTGTTTCAATATTTTAATATCATTTTTCATATATATTATTATATCCACTTTTGTTTTCTTTTGATTTTTAATTAGATCTAGGCAGATATATATTTATTGTTTATTACTTGGCATACATAATATTATTATAGACTTCTAGTATCATATATATCATCGGAGTTCAATTGCAACTTATGCTGAAAGAGACAAAAAACTCAAATTCACTTTCAATACAATACATATCAACATTAATTAGTGTATTTCTTATTCTTTTGAAGTCTATAGACTATATATGTAACTTTATATTGCCATTTTTCTGAATATATTATACTATTCGTTCATCTTTTCAGTGTCTAGATGATATGAATATATGCAAGTAATGAAACTTTACATTCATATAATTTTGCTCATTAATTTGTGTTGTAGTACCAAACCCGAAAAATAAAGTTGTGATGTAGTAGATAATCTTTCTTTTTGAAAAAAAAATAACATATATAATAGATGATCTTAATAAATATAGGGGAAAAAAGTATAATTTTTCCCGAAATAATGGATGAAAACAAAATATTTCCTTTTAGAGTCTTACACTTTTTTTTTTTTGAGGGAAGAGTCTTACACATTTATATCCATCAGGCCTAATTTTTGTATATACTTTCCTCTCTCTATGTGTGTATATATTCTTCAATTCCTTTTTGGTTCAAAAAGAGTGCATTTTGGTAGATGGCAAAACAATACGTACCTTTTTCATTCCTCACTCGTGCGTGACCGTGTGGAGCATCTTCTTTGCATGCATGGATCGTGCATGACCCATCTCAACAAAGGCATGGAAAAGGAAATCGCTTTTCATTTTCTATCAATCACGAGGTTCTTGATAATAGTAGGTTCTGTAACTCCAGCATATATGTCAACTTTATCATCGTGCATGGTGGCATTGGAGTCTCACCATTAATTCTCATCCCTAACTACCCAAAACCGGAGGATTTTTTAAAAATCAAATAAGAATTTTAATAAAGAAACGGAGCAAAGTACAAGGGGTATTAGACCCATCAAAGAGATAAAATACAAATAGTACAAAACCCGTCCAAGAAACCAAGAACAATAAAGAACACCTTCCCAAACCACCCTAAGACTCCACATGTTACCTCAAGATACAATCGAGAGCGTTTGAGAACCACTTGGGTTGATTTAATGGTGTTGATTTGAGACTTTTGGGTATGCTCTTCTCAAGGTCTTGTGTTCGATTCTCCCTGGTGTTAATTTTGATGGGTTAAGTCCATATAGAACCTTGCTCTAGCTTCAATGAGGCCCACACAAGTGGACATTGGGATTGGACCTCTCAGATTAGTCAGTCATTGGACCAATACCGAGTGATAATTGCTCTTTTCCCTTTCAAAAGTGTTCATTCTTTGAAAAATGACCAGCATGAGTTAACTCACATAGGCACTTTTAAAATCGGTGAATAAGTAAAAATAAAAGGGAGAAAAGCAATTTCCTACCGAGGTTTCCAATTAAAAAAAATACCATTTGTAAAATAAACATGTAGCCCATATATTCCCACCTATAAACCCCTAGGATTTCGATTTTCATGCCTGGTGGAGTAACCCGCCTCTTTTCATCGGTTATTCTACTGAGAAAAGCGACTTCCAACTATAGAATTTGCCAAGTTTGTTAATATTCATCTTGACATATAGTTGGATGTCATTGAATTGAAATCAACTACTTTAAATCTATAATGTTGCAATGTGGTTTAAGATGTAAAAGCCTAATTTGATTTTCATGCCTGGTGGAGTAATATGTCTCTTTGTATTGGTTATTCTACCGGGTAAAACGACTTCTAACTATAGAATTTTCCGAGTTTGTTAATATTCATCTTGACATATAGTTGGAAGTCATAATAAGTTTAAGCACGGCAACCACGAGTTTTCTTCTCCAAACGCGAGTTTTGATATTTTTTGTGATGTTTGTTAGAAATAAAACGTTAATCTCCATATCGTACGACAGGTGCCCAAACACGAGTTAGATCGAAGCTACAATTCCAAGCTTCTGTGGCAATCAAACACGAGAGTACTACAATTATGTAATTCCTTTTATTCCTTGTTTACTCTTCAAAGCTATCATCAATCACTTATACAAGAACTAATTCATCAACCCATCACTCGGATCCACCATTCTCACCCACTGCATGGTGCCTTTTCTCTGTGAAATTCACAACCACACAGGTTTGTGTCCCCTCCGTAGAACTGTCAATGGTAAAAATGAGATCAAATATTGACAATAAATGTTTATGGAGAGTGAGTGGTTCCATTGAGCGAGAGGAGAAGGAGATGTGACTCGATTAGATTTTTTACTTTTAATTCTTGGATTGTGTTTTTTTTACTATTGGTTTGGAGCGTTTTTGTTTGACAGATCACAAAATATTGGGTTAAAAGCAATTTACACTATATGTTAAGACCCTTTTGATAATTTACACTATAAAAGCAATTTTGGCTCCAACCATCCAAACAACATCAATCGGTGAAATTCACTTTTGTGTTGGTTCCAATCATCCAACCAACATCAATCGGTGAAAATCATTTTGTGTAAATATATCTGAACATAAATCAATTTAGATTAATTAATTTTCTTTTTTCAAAATCAATTATGTCAAACTCAATTATATTAAATTCAATTCTTTCCACCGGAGAACCTAACACATACGCTTCAATACACTAGGGAAAAGACGGGCACTATCGTGCCCGTCTGTCCGCTCTTTCTAATGCGTTAACGCGTGTGATTATTATATTATGTTTGTTTGTATAATTTTGATTAAAATTTTAAAATTTAATGAAAATTATTGATATATTGATTTATAAACAAAATATTGTCAAGGCATATAACAATTATTTATGAACTCAACATATTTTAGTTTGTCTACATATAAAATAAAGATAAAATAATGATTTTTTATTGTTTATTCTAATAGTAATTAGTAACATCATAACATAAATGTATAACTGACATGTTGTGTAAAAGAAACATTGTTATGATTGCGATAAAAGAATATCTTTAAAAACTAAATTTTTCGTAAAGTCTTCATCTTCTCCTTCTATTTCCCCTTCTTTAATGAGAACTTTTTTTTTTAAGAATTAATGAGAACTTTTGTTGAATTTTGAGAAACTCCTCTTGATAAAGCTACATATAATTGACCATGGCTGAAAACATGCCGTGGAAGATAGATTCCGACATTGGGAATGGTCTACCCTTTAACATTATTTTTTGCTCACATTTGTTACTATTTTTTTTATAGGATTTAAAGTCCAATCTTTAACATTATGTTTTGCTCACGTTTGTTACTAATATTTTTTTCAGAGGATTTAAATTCCAATCTTTAACATTATTTTTTGCTCACATTTATTACTAATCTTTTTTTTAGAGGATTTAAAGTTCAATTTTTAGCAATATTTTTTTGCTCACGTTTGTTACTAATTTTTTTTTTAGAGGATTTAATTAAAGTCCAATATTTAACATTATTTTTTGCTCATGTTTGTTACTAATCTTTTTTTAGAGGATTTAAAGTTCAATCTTTACCATTATTTTTTGCTCACGTTTATTACAATTGATCAAAGGCTAAAGAATAATAACTTATATTAGTAAAATAATAAAATAATATGGAAATACTGTTTTTTGTGAAAGGGATATGAAAATACTTGGTAATCTTTGTCGGTTGTATTGAGGAGAACAACATGGATGTACAACATAAAAGCGGCTGATAAAAAAGTAACATGAGTTTTTGTTTTGTGCTAAATTTTTGTGAGTTTGATTTTTGGTTAACGGAGGTAAAAGAAAGTTAACGGGGACGATTAGTGACATGGATTACTAATTCACGTGTTATTTTATAATTGACTATTTGTATTTAAAATTAAGAATATTTTTGGAAAGAAAAGTCCAACCCAAAAGTGTGTTGAAAGAGATGGTTTTCTTTGTATATAGTATAGATGTATTTAGAATTTTGCAATTTTTACCGCTATTTTGTTTCTATGATTTGTTATACTTCACTGGTATTACAAGGGAAAAAAATTATGTTCACTTTTTTATAGGTGTTTTTCACGCTCTTCTTCATTTGAAATTCATTTTTTTTAGCTACAACTAACTTTTGAGAAAATTATAAATTTGAAAAATCTTGGTAGTTATGAATATTTGAAAGTAAATAATTGCACAAAAACACTTGAGAAAAATACACATAAGTTTTGTCTGTTAACCAGAAATGTGTCGTATCATATTTTCAAATGTATCACATTGCTTCATAAGTAAATGATTTTTTTTTTCCCAAATTTTTTATATTCAATACAAGCCCAAGTATTTCCATGTGTTACAACATTGTACCCTTTGTATAATTGGAGAAAGTAACTTTTTTATTTCAGTAGGGATAATGAAATACAATGTGTGATACGATACAAGATAATGTATGGTGATCTACCTAAAGATTGAACAACAAGATTTACTTACTCTTGGTGAAACTAACCTCATAGTTCGGTAAATTTTTCAGGTGTTATCTGCAACTAGATAGAATGACTCCAAACTCACTATGGTAAGCTTTAAACCACTATGATTTTTTAAAAGATACACTCTAAAGTTCAACAAAATCATAATGTCTTTGTCAAAAAAATAAATTCACCATGTTTTTGTAATTTTGTTAAATTTACCATAATTCCAAGTATAGTTAACTCTTGAAGAAGGCTAACAAGTGCTCTTGAGATATTGTTTAAAGTATAAAAAATACTCTATTCATCCCATAATAACTGAGTCATTTGCAAAAAAAAAAAAAATCCCAAAATAACTGAGTCATTTCACTTTTCAATACAACATTAATTATTTTTTTTCCTTTATAACTCTAATTAATACTACTTTCATCACTACCAATTCAATATATTCCACTTTGCATTTATTTTTTTGAACAAACACTTTGCATTTATGATAGTGAAAAATGCATCAATACTTAACAAAAGCAATTAAAACCATTTTTCTCTCTCATTCATTTATACATTTTTCTTAATATGTGTGAAATGAGCAAATGATTCAATTAATTCGGGACAGAGGAAGTAGTAAGTTTATATTAAAAAAGTTGTGTAATAATTACATTGACAAAAGTAACAACTTACATTTCCAAAACAAATTTTCTTCAACAGAATCCTTAAACAATAGCGTTAGAGCATTCGTTAATAAGACCCTAAACTTTTACCAATATCATGCTAGCACATCATCAATTCAAACATGACATTTTTTTTTTTTAATGAAAAAATATATTATATATAAATAGGGGATTAGATCCCAAGTCACCAAAAGGAAAATAAAAATACACCAGAACACCCAGCGAAAAACCAACAACAATCAATTTTCCAACACCACCAACAGAGATCAAATAAGCAGCCGACGATAAAATGTTGCTTCAAACGATCAAATTCGTCTTTCACTCAACATCTGATAAGTAGGAGGAGACATCAAAAAGCCTAAAAGAATCTGTGTCAAAATAACTAACTCCCGATCTCGAATCAAAAGCGATTGGCCCACCAAACTCCCGAAACAAATCAAAAAGGCACCCTTCAACTCACGACCCACCAGAGCAGACACCTAAACTTGTCCAAACTCGGCCCACCAAAATCCCGATGCCAAATTGAAAGACGGAGGAAAGGTGGAACAACAGCGTAAATCAAACCAACTTGAACAAAACACAAACCAAACCACCAAATCAACCACCACAAGCACCGCCTCGAAAAGTCGGTTTTATACTGATTTTTTTATGATATTTTGATTATTAATGGTATGAATTGATTTTTATATTCTCATAAAAAAAACTTAAAACACATCCAAATAAAATTATACATCAATTTGCTCATGAATCGTGATGAGAAGATTCACTCCCAAATCGCACACATGGGTCCCTGATTTGGTCAACGTTGAACATTACTTTTGTGTCCATTTTATTTCAATAACAATTTTTAATTCTAAATATCTAATCCGACAATCTACATAAGAGTGTGTGAAGCATGATGAGCCAATAAATTTGGATCAAACATATTTTCTTATGTTAAAATATACGAGTATCAATATTTCAAACGAGAATGTCTATTGTTTTATACCAAGTTTTCACGGAACTATTAATTAATACTATTATTGTATGTTTTTTTTAACATGTCAAAATAAAATTATATTAACATGAATATGAAGTTCTCAACATAAGATGCATGAGAATAGAGTTTAAAACAATGTATCCGAACAATTCAAAACGAAAATACAAAAGGCATAACAAACAAACTAAGTGACTACTCCCAAACTTAAAAGGGAACTAAGCCATAAAAAATGAAAATCAAAGATGAAAGTAAGAATGTTCGCCTACAACAACACAAAATGAGAGCAGTTTTACTTTGTCCGCATGAGAGTGCATAGATTCTTCTGCTCAAAGATGCGAGAATTTATTTCCTTCCAAATCACCCAAAGAGATTACATAATTAAATGGATCATAGACAACATAAAGAGTTACACACATACGCGCGCGCGCACACACGCCCTCAGAATAAAGTAATTTTTGAATGTCTCTCTACTTTATTAATGTATCATCTCCAAGAAAGAATTTAGATTTAAGCGCTATTTTGCCTTTGAAGACTATTCTATTTTTCAACAAATTTCCATGCTATCCATTGTATTTGCTTTAGTCCTTTCAAACATAAAATCAAGTCAAGTACAGACCTCATTATCCAACATGCAAATGACATATCACATACCAATGTACATACATAAAACCCATATAGAGTCTTTGGCTAGGGTCATCTAGGATCCTTAATCTTTTCCTTTTTACTTTGTGTATACTTATAATTCATTTCAAACATCACTCCCTTCAGTTTCTTCCTCTTTACCGTTTTCTAAACCTGAAATTGAACGGAAAAGAGAACATCATTCTAATGTTGTCCTTGCTTGACCACCGACTAGAACCCTCCTCTTGTTTCAGTTTCTTGCATGATGAAGGAGTACCAAAAATGGTCAGAAAGTAGTAGGAATAAACCATTGCTCGCTTGAATGTTTCATGCAAAGGTCATCAAACAAGATGATTACCACTCACTGCAGCCAACTTTAAGAGGAATATTTCATACGTCGGAGCCACCAGAATTTAGGCTTTTGAAACACTTTCTAATTCAAGTATGTCAGTACAACTTACTTAACTTACTTAACATACCCTAAAATTGCATCCAAGGTTATAAAAATTCAACCATCCCATACTGTGAATGAAAATACATATTAAAATTGAATTTAAGGATGGATGATAAAGAGTTCGTAATGCAGTTTTCTTTCGGGTCACCGAGACATCTCATCCCTTATAAAAATCATGGACAAAGTATATCCATCTTGCAGCTTGTGTGAATGTATAAGGAATTTAGGCTATTGCTGTATTTTACTGCCTTTGCTACAATTCTAAGATTCAAGTTCTCTCTGATGAGCCTTAGTAGCTTCAACTGTTAGTTCAAGATCTATCAGCATGGATAAAGTTAGTTAGCCACCTATGTACATCTGGCACTGGAAATTACTGGAGTGTAAGTTGTCTCATTATTGATTATAGGTTAAGCTGAATTACATAAGGCATTGTAACCAATAACTTTCAAGGACTCTAGAACTATATTGTATTAAGCACACTGAAATTGAAAGACCAGCATTACACGAATTTTGTAGCTGCAAGTTCTATGCAAATTCAATACATTTATGCACAAGTTTCTTTCATTTTCTCTGTTCCAAGCTAGTCTTGGTTCCAATTCTCTTGTTCAAAACTTCACAAGTATAACAATAATGTGATGCATCGATTAAAACAATGTCACAAATAAATACACACTAAAATAGCAATAGAACACCAAAGACAAACAACAAACATACAGAAATGCACTTTCAGTTGGTTCTGCTCCATACACCTCGAGCAAAAGCAGTAAAAACTATATAGTCAACATAAATAAATATCAGGAAAACTTGTTTCCAGTTCCCACATTCACCCAGCCCAAATAAAGTATCATGGTTAGCAAATCCTAGGGACAATGGTCTTACAGTGAATCTAAAAGGATGGCAAATTAATCAACTACAATGTTTTCACCACAACGGCCAAATTAGAAAATATATATGATGAGAATACCTCTAAATCAAAAGATTTTCAAATTGTTGAAGAATATAGCTATAATTTTTTTTACTATTATCTCTTAAGGCTTTTGAATAACTTCATCAACTTATTCCATAGAGTCTGTCAAATATACTTCGGCGCCAAAAGCATTACGGGTCATCCAGGCATCTGGAGAGACGCAAAATTTAGTCTCATATTTCATCTCTCGGTGACAATTCAAATTGAATTCCATTAAGGGTAAAAAAAAAAGCATAGATATCATCCTAACATCATGAATACAAATTCACATTCTTATCACATTTAAGTCATCCTCAAGGTTCTTTAGGGTCATTCAGGCATGCCAACACTTGCAAAATTCATGGAATAAATAATATTTGTTGATTCCTTTCGAGTCACAAGGCATCCAAATAATCACAAAAGTTAGGCTCATATTCCACCTAAGAGTGGCAATTCACATTCACAGTACACAATTGCATTCGAGATCATAAAAGCATAATGGTAAATTCATGGAGAAGTAATATTCATAACTCTTTTTGGAAAATTGAGGCATCCCAAGTCCACACAGTGGCAATTCACAGTCTAAAAGTGAATTCAATGTCATAAAAGTGCAATGAATACGAACCTTTATATTATGAATATAAAATTCATATCAATATCGCATGTGAGACATCATCAAACATTAAATTATGATAGAAGAGTTCATAATGTTCCTTTTAGGGTCAAATGAGGCATCCCAACGCTTCAAAATCCAAGAATAAATAATATCAGTGATTCATATTCCTTTCGGGTCATCGAAGCATCCCATATTCCATCTCATTGTGGAAATTTACAATTTAGAATTGCATTTAGGGTCATAAAAGCACAACATATCCATCCCTTATATTATAAATAAAAATTCATATCAATATCACATTTAAGGCATCATCCAACTTTTACATTATGAGTGAATTGTTCATAATGTGTCCTTAGGGTCTTCGAGGCATCCAACATTTGCAACATTTATGAAACAAAAAATATTTATTGGTTCTTTTCGGGTCATCGAGGAATTATGAATGAATCAAAGTTCATATCATCACCCTAACTTTTACAGTATAAGTGTTCATAATGCTTCCTTTAGGGTCATTGAGTACTTCCAAACACTCACCACATTAATGTGACAAATAATATTCATTCATTCCATTCAGCTTGTATTTCATTTTCCAGCTTCAATTCATAGTCTAGAATTGTGTTTGGGATCATAAAATTATACAATGAATAAAGTAAGCATAAAGTAGTTCTCTTTAAAATCATCGAGGCATCCCAACACTGGTAAAATTTAAGGATAACAAATAATACTCATGCGTTCCTATCATCGGACTTAGGGATATGTGATATGTCATCCCTTTATTAGATTACAAAAAGAGATTTCAACTCAAAGGGGCAATTCAAATTTAAAAATTTCATTCAGGTCATAAAATATATCATCCAACTTTTGATATTCCTTTTTGAGATATTAAGTTATGAAACACGAACACAGACACAAACACCGGACACGGTCAAACACACATCGACACCGATAAAAATTTGAGAAAAAACATAATCCAAGGTAACCATAAGTTTCGGTGTTGTGTCGGTTTCAGACATGACAACACCTAGACACACCTCCAGCATCTAACGGAGCATCTAACTATCCCAATAATTAATTTCTACAGATACATTCCTTTAGGGTCGTTTCACATATTGTTAAAAAAGATTTCATCTTGCAGAGTTTCACAGAATATATACCCTGTTATCTTTTGATTTACAAAACTGTAGCTACTTTTTTTTTATGAAAAGTTTTGTAGCTACTTTTGTTAAAGTATAAGTGTGAAGGTTGTTGAATAATCAAGAATGAGAAAATTCCTAGCCTAACAACAACAACAAAATTCCAAACACAAACTAATTAATATAACTAGAAGGGTTTATAAAAATTATGTTACCTTGGCTAACAAATTATTTGTCTTTCAAAACATCGATGCTAAAAGGATCTTCGGAAAGAAAGAGAGTTTGCTAAATGATCAAGAAGCTAATCTTGCCTTGTGTTTAAAGTTTAAACCGTTTCTTTCACGGTTAGAGACACACACCAAACCGCCAACGCTAATTTTATTGTTTAGAAGACACCGAATGAAACAAGGGAATTAGGAAGCGTGTCTGCTATTTATAGGCTTTCCTCCGGGTTTTGTACTTTAATGGAATGTTGGGCCTTGACCCATTAGTGTTGTAACCCTAATTCTAACTCATGATTACTTCTTGTGGCCATTCTTTTTCCACCCTATGAGTTTCTTTCGTGCTCTATACGGATTCTAATATCCAAAATATTTCAACATATTTTTAAAGGTTTTTATGGAGTGTTTATGTCGTTCGGATTCTATAATTTGAACTGTGCGCGAGAAATTTATAGGGTGAAGAAAGAAGCCGTCATTTCTTGTTGCATTTGTTTACTAGACAATAAATTGAAGCTAAATGTAACTCTTTATGAGAAAGAGAATTTCTTTTCCAACTCTTCTTCCTTCTCACGCACTCTCCGGTATTTTTAAAATGCCATTGTTTAGATTATATAATCCGAACACCAACAAAACATGGTTCTTATTATATAATTTGAATCTTAAATATATATATATATATATATATAT
>Ga0228710_1000572_pt1 | contig 48033 bp, 27 predicted proteins | sample MedpolnodulmetaG_FD_177995 | JGI IMG/M metagenome (GOLD analysis project Ga0228710, IMG submission 177995) | Root nodule microbial communities from Medicago polymorpha collected in Santa Monica, California, United States - pink nodules | ecosystem: Host-associated > Plants > Roots > Nodule... | reverse complement strand
TTAATTTTTCTAGCTTTGATAAAAAAAAAAAAAAAAAATTCTACTCTCCTTACTATATAATGTATAGATCTTCTCTCTAAAAAAACTTTCAACTTTTGATCTCTCTTTTTAACCCAACCGTGTCATTTGAAATTTTTAAATCTTTTTTATGTATCCACCTAAAAATTGAACTCAAATTTTCCTCAATAATTCATCATTTGATGGAGTTAGCTAAATTCCTAGCTTTTTTTTTTTGAAGAAAGCTAAATTCCTAGCCTAATCGCTTGGTTTTTCACTTGCACGTATTCCACACCATGAACGGGGCAAAAAATAATTATTTACATCGTGAAATCGCACGCTAAAGCACCGACCAATGTTTGATCATGGTGGTCTTACAATGAACCAAAATAACTGTGCACCCAATATAAAATAAAAGAAAAATGCTAATGGTTGATATCAAATTCACATGCATAATAAGTGGTAAAGAAAAATGCTAAATAAAATGTCCATAAATCGTTGCGTTTTTTTTTTTTTATCGTTGCGTATTTTATGACTTGAAATTATCTAGCATATGATTAATGCCATTTAGAAATCTCAAATTCATCTAAAGTGAGTACTGTGGTTGCCAAGAGAGATCAAAACCTATGGTTAATATATTTTACCACTTTTTTTTAGCAAATATTTTACCACTTATTATGTATGTGAATTTGATATCAACCATTGATTTATTTATCATTAGTTTTTTTGTTACAATTATTTATTGGGTGTTGCTAACCAATGGCCTAAAGGCAATGGTTAAACAATCTATAAGTAAAAAATTTGTTTTGAAAATGTAAGCCGTTATAATTGATCAAGTAATAATTACACTACTTTTTATTAAAAACTTACTTATTTTGGTTGCTTAACCAATGTCCTTAGGGCACTGATTAGCATTCTCCTTATTTATTTTGGTTAAGTAACTTAGTGACTGGAACTCACACATTCTAAATGTAAAGAAGTTGGATGTATAGGGTTCAAACTCCAACCCTTGCATATAATATGCTTCGTCTAAGCTCACGGGAACGTTACAATTATTTATTTATTATTAGTTATTATCATTAGTTGATATTGCTCGCAATATAGAAGAATCACTTATCACTTATCACTTATTTATAAAAGCTTGCAGCACTTAAACCTAAATTTTCCCTCTAATTGTATCTCATTAATTCTAATCCTATAACCCTAAAATTTCCCTCCTGATGCAGGTTAGATTTGAAATTCAAAATTCCCTTGCTGGTTGTTAAAACCCTTCTAATTGAATTTCAAACTTATTTCAAGTCTGACTCATCACATTAACAATGGATCCCTTCGTTTCCCAATAATACGATTTTTTTTTTCTTTCCAAAGGTCAAATTAATTGAAGCATACAAAGTGGAGAGTATACATTCATCTTTATTTTCTCAGCTATCAAATTATTTTCTTTTTATTTCTTCAATATTACAATTTACCTATATTTCAAAATACCCTTATTAATTGTAGTTAGTAAAATAGTTAAGTTAAATGAAATTTAATAAATAAGGGTATAATAATGGAAAAAGATAATAAATATTGCATTGATATTTTAAAGTGACAATTATTTTGAGAAAAATAAAAATTGCTAAAGTGACAATTATTTAGAGACGGAGGGAGTATCAGATAACATTTGCGTTACAATATAATTTTGAAAACTAAATTGATTATGGTTATAAAAAAATATCAAAATTTGTGTTTGGTTTCACGATGGGAAGAAAAAAGTGATTACCGGCACATAAAATTGATTTTAACCAATGTCCATTGCAATTAATTGTCTATATAATTGATTTTGTATTTATAATTGGTTTTAACTTCAAGTTAGGATTTGTAAAAGAAAATAAAAAATATATCAAGTTAAGATTTGTATGCATTGGCTCTAAAAGTGGTTTTAACAATCACTTTTACATAAACATATTCAAATATATAAACCCATTTCAGATTCAACTCACTATAAAGTAAACTCATCTTACAAATCAATTCATAAAATCAAAATCATATAATATAATTTAAATTGCTGACATCAAAAGCAATTTATTTTCCTTTTTTTTGGTTCTATCTAGTTCAAAGTATGTGCTTAGCTGAGGTGGTTCTGAGGAGTGTGAAAAAAAAGGAAAGTAGTTGATGCCATCACTATATAAATACCCTTTAGCAGTTAGTCTTAGTCACAGTCTAAGCAAGTGCATGCACTCCAAACACATTGGTTCCTTAAACCATTTTATGTTTTCCTATGTTCTCAACTCCATACACTATGAGTCTTGAAAATTGCAACTGTCTAAGCACAAGAAACCACAGCATTTTGTCAAGTTATGAGAGACTTGGCTATGACCCTATTGTATGTGTCAATGAATTCATGAGCAGAATGAAGATAGCTAGCTTGAAAACTTTGTGGAGGAAGATCAAGAGAGAGAAAAAGAGGAGAATTTTTAGATCATCTTCACCCGTGTTTATATATGATCCGAACTCTTACTTACAGAATTTCGATGATGGTTATTCCACTGATCCTGATAATGTTTCAAGATCATTCTCAGCTCGATTCGCAGCACCGTCCAAGATTTTTGAGAAGAATATTGAAGTGATGGTTGATGAAGAAATATTTGAGATAAATGATGAAAGTTAGCTAGCAACATGAGCATGATGTCATTTTGTGTTCTTTAATTTGGGGACAATTTCAAATATTTTTCCTTTTTTTTTCAATGTGGATTATGATGTAGTTGTGCAAAGGTTTAGTCATCTTGTTAATTATTCTATTATGACTATTAGATTTTATAAAAGTGATATTCTATCTATATGATCTTTGCATTTCTTCTTTTACTTTTCCTCTTTTTCATCTTTTTCATATGTGCACTTTCCATTGGTAAAATGGGGACCCTTTGACTCATTTGCTAAAACTTTTGAGTCAGGATTATGTTAATCCAAATGTATAAAATTCACATTTACCAATAACATCAAATAAAAGCAGTCCAACTTAAGCAAAGCAACACTTGTTCCTAGTTGTTCAAGTTTGTTGAAAATTAGGACATTGATATGCATTGTCGATGTCTGAAATCCAAAAGCACATTAAACTTCCAATAGTTGTTGATATCATGTCTTTCTTAGTTGTAGCTTATCAGACAACCTTAGAATAAAGTGTTTTAGCTCTTCTTTATAAGGATTTGATTTTATTAAGATTGAACACCTTTATCTTTATTACTAGAATGCTTTTTAGGTCTTGTTTGGACATATTAATTAAGTGTTTATAACATAAGCGCTTATCATATAAGTGTGTATGTATAAGTTATTTCTATGACAAAAGATGAAATAAATTTAAAATTCTTCTTTCATCCCAAAAAGCAAGCAAAAATAAGTCAACATAAATTGATGTATCTGGTACAAATTTTGAATCAAATACATTAATTTTGCAAATTAGTTGACAACATCTCATCAACATATTATTATTAGGTACTTACACAAGTCCTTTCAAACAAACTCCTGAATCTTTATGTTAATAGATAAACTCAAATAAGTCAATGTAAACAGAATTTTAATATTGTAAACTATTGTACAAAATTCTTCTATTGTCGATCAACTAACAAACTCATTAAAGAACATGTTAGGTGGTCCAATTATACCTCTACATCTTTTGGTCTTTTTGGACCATTATATGTGAAAGGAAGGAAAAGAAAAAACAGAAGTAACTGCAAAAGACCATGTGCTATGTGAATGGAAATGATGTTCTAGTGGCTATAGTGCTATCCAGCCCTCATCCACTTCACATTTATTTCATCTTCTTTCTTTTTCCACCTATATGAGTCTGCAATTTAATGTGAGAAAGTGATGCATAGAGAAAGATGGCAAAATTTGAAATAGTAAAAAGTGATAGGACCTATATTTTTTTGCATCCTAATTCGTTAACCTTACAGTGACTGGTTTAAGATCAGTGCTTCAGTGGGGCACATCTACTTTAATGCTTGTACTTGTGCTATAAAACCTTCAGCTGTCTCTTTTGGTAGTATAGAATAGGTATCTTTGCACCGACTAATCTCTCGAGCCTAATAAGACCACATAGTAATATTTTTATATTCTTTAAACGAAGTCATCTCTTTTAGTATAAATTGGATATCTCTTTATACAGTTGTAAAGATTAATCTCTCGAATCGGGTAAGATCAAATTGACACTAAAACTTCCATTAGAGAGTTTTTAACGTTGTTGTATTTTAAGTGCTCAAATTTGTACTTGAGGTCACTAATTAAGCTTGATGAGACTTTTTATCATGTGCTCTTGGTGGATTAAGAAACCCAAGTTCTCTATAGTAAAATTATCTCGTAGTTACATTTGGTAATCAATCTTGACCACCGATTTAAAATCAGACGATTCAAATTACACGGTAAGTAAATTAATGTTAAATATTATCAATCATTGATTTGAGTTCAGATCGTCGAGATCTGCAACTTTACAGCAAGAAATCCAAATTTTTGGATTAAGCTGTTTCTAACTATAACTATAAATATCTGCAGTTCAAATGTCAGTTAGGTAAATAAGGGGTTTCCAAATTAGAGACAAACATAACTTGTGTCCACCTCCAACATTAATTCAGTACTATGCAATTAGGAATCAAGCCAGGCTTTCAGAGTGACCAAAACTGAGTTGCCTGTCCTATATATCTACTATGCCTCTAAGTGGTACAGTGACCCTCATAAATTATTAACTTAAAATGTTGCAAAAAAATGATATAAACAACCGAATATATAGTTACTCAAATAAATGCTGCTCAAAATAATGAAACAGAAAAGTTATAGCATTGGCTCATATAGATAGGAACATATCTACCAGAAATTACCACATTATTAATGATGGTATGGAAGGCTGAGACAAGGGAAATCTACTCTATGGCCCCCCCATCCTCTGCAAATGCAATTACACACCATGGCGACAATGTCAATTGTCATGCCTTATTGCTACATATGTACAATTTTGGACTAGTGGTACCATGCTATGGTAATAATAGTCCCTCCCTATTACAATTTTGAGGAATATATATAATTGTTTAAAAAATATATTGATATATAGGAAGATTGTATGAATGTCTAATTTAACTCTTGATTCAAATAAAATTAACCATAGACATGGTCCTCAAAGATACAAAAGTAAATAAGAATTTACAACAAAAATTAGCAGCAAGATACTTGCCAAAAAGGAAAATAAAGACTTTGCAAATACTCAAACAACTAAAGTGACATTCAAAAGTACTTGAATGAGATGGTTCGGGTCTTTTCCAGTTTAACTAGAGGTCACGGGTTTGAATCTAATCCTATGGATGGAGTAGATTTAAAACTCTTGCAGAAGAGCTTTGTTATCCATTATGGTTCTACATAGCCCGATAGATTAGTTTCTATAGTTGCATGCGGAGGATACCCGATTTACGTCAAACAACTAAAGTTACATTACGGAAATGCAGCATACAACAACAACTAAATAAATACTACAATCAATAAAAACACCTCTAATTGCTTGGTATACAACCAAACCTCTCTCCAAAAGTTTCACTGCATCATTCCAACTGCGTCCATCTTCACCAGCTTCAGCCATTTCTCCTCTACTTTCTTCCAAAACTCGAGCCTTTTCGCGGAATATGCGAGCAACGACAATCGTGACATCGGTTACCAAGACAATGTAAAGAGGCCTTGAAGCAAAAATACTCTTTGAGGATATTAAGTAATAGAAAACAACCAGCAATGCTATTATCAGTGAACTTAGTGCACGTGTGTTTTCAGAAGCTAAAATGCAGAAATTCAACTCTCTTGATGAGAAAAACGTATGCCGGCGCCAGTTATGAGGTTTCTTTGCTTGGTTTGTGTGGATTGATCCTGTTTGTTTAGGTCTTGATGATGATTCTGTTTTTTCGGCCTTGGACTCTTGTATTAGAGGCTCATCTTCACTTTTGGTCTCAAAATTTGAGTACTTAAAACCTCCTTGATGTTTAAGCTTTGAAGCGGTAGAGGCATCATGTTTATTGTCTTCAGCATTATCTGAAAACACAACAAAGAACAATTAATGCAAATAAGCAACATGTCCTTAGAAACATCATAATAGAATAAGTAATGTTTTTATTTTTCACCCCAAACTAAAAACAAATGCGAAAGTTGCAATTTTCTTACACCATTTATCAAATAAAGCTAGATCATGTTGAGAATCCCTTACAAGTGGGGGCAACCCCACCCATGAGCTAGCTTTTAGATTGAGTTGAATGATAATTCAAAATTGAACATAATATAAAAATCTATCCAAGTCGTGACAAATTTCTTCTTTGGTAAAAATAAGGCATCGCGACCCTGGAAACATTTCAACTTTGTTGCATTTTCAGAACGCAAACTCGAGACATCTAATTAAACTAGACAACACTTGTGCCATTTCATCCTAATTCTACGAACTTCACGCTCTAGATGTTTTCTACCAAGGTCCACTAGTGCGATCTAGATCGCGGCATTAAAATGTTTGATGTGCAATCATTTGATTGCAATTTCGGCTGCATATCATGCCCATTTTAAATATAATTCTCCACAACTCTTAACATTATTAAGGATTGAGAATTAAAACTTTGTTCGACCTGCACTTATGAAACATGAGCAAAATACATAAAAACACTCATATGTATCAGTGTCACGCGTGTTAGCCACCATGCATCTTTTGATCTAAAGTGTCGGTATTACATTGATCCTCACCCATAAATTACCTTTTTCGGTGTTGTTAAGTTAGTATAATAAACTCAAAATTTTAATATATCATATCAACCAACAATTTTAATGTTAGAAAAAGCAAAGTACAAACCAACGTTGTCTTGGACAAAATTAGTTGCAAAAGCAGTTGAAGCAAGGGAATGTGGTCGTGTATGGTGAGGAAGATGATCATTTTCTTTGTCATAATGGGAATCAAATGCAGAAACAGACATAGATTGTGTGTGACGAGGATGTATTGGAGATGAATTAGCAGAACGAGGTGTAGGAGGAAGTGCATTGATACGACCAGTTATTAATGCCATTCGATCAGAACCTCTTTCTGTAATCCTTCTTCTTCTCTCTTCTGTATAGTTGTTGTTGCTAGCCATTTTCTTTTTTTGCACCTTTCTTTCTTGATTTTTCTTTCTAAAATGAAATTGTGTTTCTTTGTTTGTTTGTTTTCGAGAATGTTTTAGAATTAGACCCGCAAACATCGCCATTTGACATGTTCCTGTCTCAATTTAATTGATTAATGACCACATCTTATTGTTGTATATGTCATGGTTGGATTTTAAGAATTGAATGATGAAGTTTTTTTTGTCAAAGTTTTGTATTGATTCATTATTTGAAATTTTGAAGGCAATGGTCCTCCTATCAACAAATAATATGAAAGCTGGGCAATATTCACATATAAGTTTTTTTAAGAAGATAAAATGGAATTATATTGAACAACCATCCTTATTTACCCAATTGTGGCACAAAAAGAGTTACACTCTGTTTGGTAGAGGAGAAATGTAGAAGAGAGAGAGACTAAAGAGAGAAAGAGGAAAGAATTGTGGCATTTCTCTAGTTTGGCAAAGGTGAGAAAGAGAGAAGAGACAAAATTGGTGTGGGCCCACGCATTTTTTGTTCTCCCCTAACTAGCGAAGAAACAGAAGAGAAGTTACTCCTTTGTTGCTTTTGCCTTTTATGCCCTTCAATTTAAGAGAACAACACACCTTTTTTTTTGTCTTTTATGCAATTTTTTCAAGTGATTCTTTGTTCCTTTTTCACAATAGGCTTATTTAAATAATAATTAAATAATCAACTTACCTCGTTAAAGTTATGAATAAAATATAAGATAACTAATTAAGCTAATCAATTGATAAATTTAATTAAATATAAAATAGAGTAGTTTAATGAAAAGATTTTTATTTCAAGGGGTATTTTTGTACTTTTAAAAATAATCAACACTTCTCTCTTCTCAATTTCTCATCTCTTTCTTTTATACCAAATAATACATAAAATCATCTTTATTTCACACATCTTTCTCTCTTCTCAAAGTCTCTCTCACCTACTTCTCTATCGTCACTTTCTCTCCACAACCAAACACACCCTTAGAGAAAAGCAATGTTACATGAAACAATTGTGGTACACCAAAGAGAAAGAAAAGAGAATCTTTACAAGAAATTAAAAAGATTTAACCGTCACCTGTGGTAATCAAAAACAAGATTGTTGTATTTTGCTTTCAACGCTTTTATGTTGTAATACTAAAAGCACAATTTTAACTTGGTAAAAAAAATACAATTTTAAAAATAAAAAATATGTATAAGTTTGCGTAAAATACACTTTTACAATAATATATAAATGAAAGACTCTATAAGTCTTAACTTAATGGGCAAAAAAATACTGAAATTGTTAAGCTGGACGTCATAATCAGGGTTCGAACCCTAACTTTTTCACTTGTACGTGTGTGCGAGTTACTAATGACAGTTGTCATTTCGTCTATCTACGAAATATTAATTTATTTACATTTCTATTAGACATGGTGGAACCTATTGACTTGAGAATAATGCAAGTATTGGTGTACAATAAGAAGAAGAAAAAAAGTAAGATTATATTAAAAATTAAAAATTGAAATTATCATTAATTTGAAACAAAATTTTCATACAAATGAATCACACAATGCACTAAAGAAATACTACTATATTATGATTAATTAATCAATTTACTAAATAATTTTACTAATTTTACTTTGATAAAATAAATATATATTTTTTGGAAAATGCTAAGAACACGTGTTAAGATCATCCACAAAATGGTAAGTGATATCGGGATTATTGCACCGTTGGTTATGTGGAATATTTGGTGTAAAAAAACAAGTTAGTTTTTTATAATATCCAACCAAACATGCATTCGACAGTCGCGACTATTTTTTCCCACCATCATCTTGCTCACCAGGCTTTTGGTACTAACTTCTTGGATACTCGTACTCATTCAGGTGTATCTTGTTAAGGATTGGTCTATTTTGATTCATCATATCCTTTGAGAAAAAAAATTCTTGTGTTGATTATTCTCGCTAAGATAGGAGCTAATAGTTGAGATCATCTTATCACTAATAAGTAATAGCTTATTTTTGTTTTAACTTCTTTTTTCCCTTTTCATGTAAGTTGTAACCAAAAAAGGTCAACAATCACTAGTAATGGAATGAAAAAAAAAATACTATGTAATAAGAGACAATGGTTTGATTTACCCTCATCAACGTACATGATCTCCGTTAAAGACCAACGTTATAGGTTTTTTTTGTTTTCAAAGTAGTTTTTATGCTTTTTATGAAAATAAGGAATGTGAGGTTTGCAGTTTAAAAATATATTATTATTTTTTAAAACAACGAATCTAACTTCTTTTTTTCATTCTTGTGTAAAGTGTAAACCCTTTCGTAATATTTGGTAAGAAAAATGATATCAACGTACATTTTAACACACGCTTTTTAATATACTCTTTTTTATTATTTAAAATTTATATGGTACCCATTAAATTTAGAATTAAATATTCTTTTAGTCCCTACAAATCATGAGTTTTTAAGTTTAGTCCCTATAAAATAAATTTAGTCCTCCAAAATATTGTTGTTTGTAAAAATGATCACTATTTTGAAAAAAAATATTACAAAAAATGGATATTTTTAGTCCTCCAAAATAATTCCTATAAAGAGGGACTAAAAGTGAATAAATTTGTGTATGGACTAAACTTGAAAGCTTGTAATTTTATAGGGACTAGAAAATATTTAACCCTTAAATTTATATGGGACTCACAGGATTTGGTGGGACCTATGTGAAATTTAACCAATCAAAAAGCGTATTGAAAAGTGTGTTAAAATGTGTGTTGTTAGCATTTCATTGTTGGACAATATTCAATTTTTTTGGGGCCAAATACATGACCAGCATCCGCTAACGCTAAGCTTTGATTATTTATTTATTTTTTAGAGAATATATTTATTTTTCGTCTAAAAGCTGTAAGAATAATTTAATTTTAGTCAATGTGATTTTTAGAAAAAATAGAGAAAGGAAATATGATTATCTTATAGATAAGATAGAAGATTTAAATAGTGGTTTTTCTTTTAAGAAATTAAAAAAGTGGTTTTAATTATAGTATTATCATTTAAATATTCCCTTAAAAAACTATTATTATTTTTGGAATATTAAATAAATTAAATAGATGTTAAAGTGGTCCAAATTATTAATTTGTAAGTAAACACAAATCGATCTCCTATTCATCTTAAGAGGTGATTTTTTAGTCAGTGGGTTATCTAACAAAAAAAGTAAACACAAATCAGTTTTTAGTTCACAATAAAAAATTTGCTACTCTTATACAAAAAAAATTGAAAATTTAATCTGTTACTCACGGTTTTTAAAATTCAATGCAATGTTAATTATTGTTTTCGCAATAATATTTTTAACTATTTATTCTAGAGAGAAAGACAGATGAAATAAGATAATAAATACTCTAAATAATTTATAGAAAATAAATAAATAATTTGTTCAAGTAACAAAAGTTATTTCTCAATACATCCTAACGTTATCTTTTACCAAGACACAAAATTCGTTTCAATATTGTTTTTTTTCTACAGCGTTACTACTAGTAATAAATTCACAACCGGTCAATGTTGACCATAAGTTTTTTTCTTCAATAAACGTTTCCCATGAGTTTTTTTTCATAACATTATATTGGCTTTAGTATACTACCATTCTTTATTTTATTGATAAAAAAAAAATATTACCATTTATTTTTATCCTTTATTTGCTATGTATTGAACTCGTCGTGATCTTCTTCTTTTAATTGAAAAAAGGGGACACAAAATCTCTCATTTATCCTTCAGAATCGTTTCACTTGGTAAAATATCAAGGACTTAATAAAAATAATACCTTAAAAATAATACCTTAGATTAATTGAGTCAAACTCTACCTTTTCTTTTTTGATAAAGAATCAAATTCTACCCTTTGAATGAGATTTTTTTGCAAGAAGCATGATTTTCAACCAAGTTCATCTTTTTCCCTAATCCTATCCTGTATGCATTTAAGGAACCACACACACCTTGATTTTTACCAAACCTTTTTTTCATTATGCCTATAAACCCACACTCTTCTATCCTCGCATGAAATAACTTCCATTCATTCATCAAATTAATCCCCCGTTAGCCTAAAAATATCCAGCATGCCAAAGAACTTTCAAAAATCCCTTCAAAATTACCTCTCCAAAATCAAAACCAATCGCCCAACACAACTTCGTTTATCCTCTAAGAAATGGATTGGTCTCAAAGGTTGCAAACATCCTAGAACTCCTTCTTTCTCTTTCGACAACAAGAAAAACAACGACAACAAGGACGATGAAGCCACGCTAGAAGACGTTGACCGTTTTCTCTTCGAGAATTTCAAGTCTTTATACCTCGAAGATGACAAAGAAACCGGTTGTAACAACACCACTAAAAGTGTTGTCTCATCGGACGAAGAAGATGATGATGAAGAAGAAGAGGAAACTCGTGAAGAAAAATATTCAAAACAAGGTCCCACCTTGTTTGATTCATCCAATGAGACACCACTAGATCTTTGTGGATCTAACAGATTCTTTTTGACACGTGGCTTCTCGGGCTCCACGACGACAACAACAAATACATTTGAAGAAACAGGATCATGCTCAAACTCGTCAACACCAAAAACCTTCAATGTTAATTCATTTTCAAAGGAGGATGAAATGAATATTCCTCATAATTGTGTTGTTGTGTTGGCGAGTTCGCCAAGTCCTCATGATGATTTTCGAAGATCCATGCAAGAAACGGTGGAAGCGAGGTTGAGGAACAATGAAAGTGTTGATTGGGATTTCATGGAAGAGCTTTTGTTTTGTTATATGAACTTAAATGAGAAGAAATCATATAAGTTTATACTAAGTGCTTTTTGTGACTTGATCTCTATCATGAGGAAGAGTTCGGAGACTAAACCGGGGAAGCCGCGGAGCGTTCGGACTGTTAGGATTGGGACTGAGGTAAGGCGGAAGAAGATTAAAGAATTAACTTTAGAGTTTGAAGGTTCAAGATAATGAATAAAATTTGATAGATTGTCTTGTGTTATTATATCTTTTGTATGTCTTTTGGATTTTTTTTTTCACCCTAGTCTTGTGGCTTGCTAATAACATGTACTATGATTATGATATATTTTTTTATGATGTATGATCTATTTTCAATGTTGGAGAAATAAATAAATGTCAACGAATTTCAGTGGTCGTTAATAGGCAGATCATATATATGTTTCATAAGAATTTCAGTTCAAATAAGTCTGTGGACTTTTCTCGGTCACAGTAAAAAAAAAAAAAATGGTGTTAACCATGCGTATCGCGTTTTCCCAGTCATAGTGAGACTTTGAGACATAACTTATACGATATACATTGATGAAAATTTGTAATTAGGTATTGATTTAGGACCAAAATATCGATTTAGACCAAGTTTAAGGTATGTGTTGCGTTGATATTAAATTTTCACTTATGAAAAGTAAATAAATAAACAAATTAAATAAAATGATCATAGTTTAAAACCAAAATATCGATTTAGACCAAGTTTGAGGTATGTGTTGTGTTGATATTATACGATATCTATATACTCTATTAAAATTGATGCAATATGAATTTTCCATTTTGCCCATAGGAGGGGTGAAGATCCTCTCCATTTTCTAAACAAATGGAGATTGTCGATTACTATAGTTTTGAAGTAAATATATGATATTAATGTTTTCAATTCTTGAAATATGTGCATTTATATCATATATTTACTTCAAAACTATAGTAATTGACAATCTCCATTTATTTAGGAAATGGAGAGGATCTTCACCCCCATAGGAGGGGCATTTAGGTAATTTCTTAATTGATAGAATTGGTTGGTGCCACCTCACTTTTTATGTCATATTTTCCATTTTGCCTCTCACCAATTTTTTATAATTATTTTCTAATTTTTAATAACTTTTAACTATTTTCCAATTTTTATGTTTTAACTATTTTTCAATTTTTTTCTCCCAAATTCAGTTGCTTCTACATTGCCGTTATGGGAGATTAAGATACCGTTGGACCCGACTTTTTTCAACTTCTCTACATTTTTAAGGAGAAGTTAGGTCAAACACAATATCAATTATTTTAATTTCAATATTGTTTAATCATCACAACCTCACAAATATTTTTATTCACGCTGTCATTTAATGATACCAAATATTTGTATTTCCTTTCTTCAACCTCGCGAATATATACACACACACATTAACGTTTAGAGTAGTATTCTATGTCCGTCTATCTATTTTTTTGTTACGTTGATGCATATAATTTTTTTTAGTGTTGCTTGGTTGAGTGCTACCTCACCGATTATTTTTAACTATTGTCCAATTTTTATATTTTTAAAAACTTTTAACTATTTCCAAATTTTTTTATTTTCAACTATTTCCAATTTTTTCTCTCAAATTCAGTTGTTTCTACATTGCCGTTGTGGGAGATTAAGATACCGTTTGACCCGATTTTTTTTCGATTTCTCTATATTTTTAAGGAGAAGTTAGGCCAAATACAATATCAATTAAGTACTTACTAAAAATGGTACTTTTTTTTAATGCATAAAATTGAATGGAATGAGCTTTGGCCAAAAATTGTCGAATGCTACTTCAAAAAACTACTTCTCGGCAATTTATTTCACAAACATCTCTCTTCAATTCACGTTGGGAACCTTTTCTTTTATTTTTTAATATTATATTTCAATATGTTTTTTTCTTCCATTTAATTTTTTTTTGAACCGTTCCATTTAATTCTTTTTAAGGAGGTTCCATTTAATTTTATTACTTTTTTTTCAAAGGAATTTAATTATCTTTTTATCACATATATATTTAATTTCAATATAGTTTAATCATTACAACCTCACAAATATTTTTATTCACGCTGTCATTTAATGATACCAAATATTTTATTTTCTTTCTTCAACCTCGCAAATATATAATTTTTTTTGGCGTTGCATAATGCGTATGATTATTTTTATAAAATTTTGATTTTAATTAAAAGTAAAATTGTAGATGTCTTTTCTTCAAAAAAAAGGTATATATGCCTAAAAAAATTATACTTATATATATATATATATATATATATATATATATATATATATATATATATATATATATATATATATTGCACCTTTATATTGTAACTATAAATATCTTTTTCATATTCAAAAAAACTAAACATTTCTGTTTTCATGACACCAACAATGTAACAAATATAATATCATATAACATAAATTTTATCTTTTTGAAAGACACCAAAAATATTGTATTCTTATAACGAAATTTGTTATAGAGTATAATTCAAATAGAAAAAACCAACTATTTTGATATTATTTATATTATTATTTCAGGCTCCTTAAATTGTTTCTCCTATTCAAATATTTAACAAGTCAATTATATGATGATACAAATTTCTATTCATGTTACACAAAATAAACGTTATTGAGTAAATATAGTATTTGTAAAAAAAAATATCTTTTATTTTTTAACATTTTTAGCCTTCAGAGAATATTTTAAACAATATTTTATTTATTATGTTAATTCATAATAAATTTAAAGTTTTGTCCTCGTGAGTTTAGCTCAGTTGATAGGAACAATGAATAAATATATGTCGAGTCCAGGGTTTGAACCCCAGACACCATAAAAAAAAAAAAAAAATGTTTGTAGAATATTTTGCCAAACAACATTTAAATTAAAAATAGCTTTTTAACTAAAAAAAACAAAGAACCAAACAACTTTAACTTCTTTCTTAAAGACCTTTATTTTAACTTTGTTTTGAAGTAACTTTTAGAACGTAAAAAACATTGGCCAAACGGTATCTAAGTTCAGCTGGGAACACTATTTCAGTTTCTTCTTCATAAGAGATCATTTTCTTCCTTTTTTCATGGTTTTGAGACCATGCATGGCTTGAGTTGACTGATTTTTATGGCTTGAGGGGTTCATTTTTCGACACTGTTTTAGTTTTTGCTTCATCATAGGTGATTTTCTTCCTTTTTTCACAATTATGCATTTTAAGGGTTTTATTTTTTATTTTATTTTTTCAATTGTTAGTGGATTATGTACCAGAAATTGTTATGTTGCATGTCTGCAAAAAAATCTTCCTTTGTTATGTGGAGTATAGCAGAGGTCATGATGATTGAATTTTAGCTCATGGTAAGGTTTTGACACAGGTGTTATTTTACCTTCTGGTACTGTAGTTGAAAAAAAATTGATGCATGTGGGATTTTAGTTTTTGTGAGTAATCCTAAAGTTGTAACAATTTTTATATTTGGTTTATTCTTTCTTATATCATTGAGTCGTACGAAAGTTGATTGGTGTAAATTTGTTTTGGTCATATCATTGAGGTCCAGAAAGTTGATGATATAGAAATTTGTGCATTTAAGATCAGGTTGATTTGATGATACAAAAATTGATCATATAGAAATATGTTAGTTTCTTTCGATATCAGAATGAACAAAGAGAATAAAATTAAATGATGTATTATTGTATTTCTATATAGGAATTTCAATGTCAAGGGATTATGACTATATCAGAATGAACAAAGGGAGTAAAATTAAATGATGTATTATTGTATTTCTATTTAGAAATTTCAATGTCAAGGGATTATGACTACATTAAGGATCTCAAAAATGATTTGGACATTTGGAAAATAGGAGTTGGAGTGTTGGATTCTTGGATTGTGGTAGTAATGAGAATCAACATATGAAGCTCATTATTTGTGATGCAAAGGTTAGATGTGTTAGTTAAAATTTGTTATAATTTCCTTTATGATTTATCAATGTTACTTATTATTTTACATTTTGATTTATTTATATTTTTTGGTTTCTTTCTCGGATTTAGGGTGATCGAGTTCACAACTCGATATAGAGAATTGGGGCATTGGAAGGCTTTGATCGAGGAAAACAAGACTTATACTTTGTATAATTGTCATGTGTTTGATAATGATATTGTATTTAATCCCTTTAAGGTTGTTTTTGGTTCTGGTATAAAGGTGCAAAAGTATGACAAGTTAACTAACATTCTTACTCATGAATTTTGGTTTAAGTCATTTAAGGAAATTCAAGATGGAAAATTCAAAACTGACGTTTTATATGGGATAGTCATGTGCTTTAATTTATTTCTCTGTTTTCTCCGATTATAATGTTCTTATAGATGTAAAAAAAATTTAAGAAATCATCGCCCTTCTCATGAGATTGTCAAGACAACGCCGATTGAGACTGGAAAGAAACCGTGTAGGAACATTGTGTTGAAAGATAAAAGATATTATTTTCTAATTTGTCAGCATCAGATGATAGAATTTTGTATAAGTTTGATAATGACCTGAAAGATGTCTTTCCTTATACAGTGGGAACATAGTTGATGTAACACTATGGGTAAAATACTTCGTAGCTTTATCATTTACCATCCATTTACCTTGAGTTCTTTGCTTCCATTTTGTAGTCAATGACAACCCAAATAGATGTAACAATTGGTCAGGTTTGAGGCTGCTCATCAACCTACATCATCTGGTTGTTGAGAAGTTTAAGACTTAGTAAGTTTGCATTATGATTTCACAATACAGTGTTACAGTAACTTATTATTTCACAATCTGATTTGATTGTTTTTGACCATGTTTCTTGAATTGCTGTCGTGATCTTAACACTTCTCAAGTTCAGAGTCAAAGCTTCAGCCAGAACTTAAGTCAGAGTTTGGCTTCTTCTTAACGTACTTCGTACAACGATTTTTCCAATCTATCTCAAGTTAGGCCAATTGTTGAATTTATAAACTTAGTCAAGGTTTGTTTTTTTTATGCACAAACATGCTTTGAGTTTTTTTACGCACAAATTAAAAATACATACTGCATTATTCTTTATTTCATGTGCATAATTTGTGTTAGGATACATATTGCATCACTATTTGGAAAACAACTAAATTCAATCATAACCAGTTTGGATGGTATTATGAGAGTTGCACCAAATGTTCGAAGACATCAATGTCAAATGGTGCTAGCTATAGATGCACATGCGGGGGAGATGCTTAATTTCCATTTGTTTCAACAATGTTAAATGGTCAACGGGGTACATATAATGCACATGCATGCATTTGTCTAGACTTTATAGGAAGATAATAGGAAGATAAATTAGAAGTCATGGTACATTTTCTTTATCTTAAAATCAGTTATGTTACCTTCATTTTATAAATTATATGTAACTATATTTGCATACATCTTATCCATGTTAATATGTATTAGACTAATATTGCAGTTATTTTCCTGTTTAGCATTTCTCGAACGAGGTGCCAAGAACAATTCTAAAAGAAAAGCGCAAAACAATCACTCTCATTGATGACCAGACACAGAGAAAGTATAAGTGTCGCCTCTATGCAATTAGAATCCATTGATTATAGGTATTTAATATGCTTCCTTTTTTTGTTTGCTTGATCACTATAGTCAAATATGATTTCATTTTTGACGATGTTGTTTATTTGTTTATAGTGTTTCTTCAATAATTTTCGTGAATTTTACAGTTTTCAAACTCATAGTCATAGCTTCAAGCCTGATAAAAAATTAGAGAGAAACTCAATGAAGCCCAATATTTTTTTTGGGCCTAAATTGTAACAAAAATAAGTTTAAACAAATTTTTAATTCTTTAAAAATTTATTTCTATACCCTTTTTAATTCTTTTATCAATCATCACAATCTCACAAATATTAATCTCTATTTAAGACTTGGTAAAGCTTTCATAAATATTTTTATAAAGATTTATAATGTTTATGCAATATTTATTAATTTTCTCATTTTTTCTTTGAAACAATTTTTTTACAAGATACGTTATTAAACGCGTACGAAGCATGGGTTTGTAACTAGTACATTGATCAAAATTCGTAATTAGGCTTTGGTATAGTGAGAAACGTGACTCGGAGTTAGTTTTGGAGTGGAGTACAATCCTTTCCCACAACAAAAATATAATTTTGTTGTGAGTATTAAGGTTTTCCCCGACTCTTGTAAGTTCTGAGAGTCCAACTAAGCACCTAAGTCTCTTTTAGTTAACAAGCTATGTAATTTCTCTTCCGTAGAATATTATGACTAGGCAGTGTTATAGGAGTGGGTTTGTGTTTGGGGTGGTCTTTCGAAAAAAGTTATTTCGATAACTTAAATTGTTGGACACCGTATAAAGCTACCCTCAAACCACTTGTTCCTTTTTTTTTAATGAGCAGTGTTATATCTCTAAAAAAATAACATCAAGAATTCACTATTTGTCACAAGAGAAATGCTATTTGTACAATTATTTTTTAACAACTTTTGAACAACTTTCTCTCTCATACTCACATGATGTTGTTATTCTCTCTCTTCATTTTTTTTCTCTCCATTATTTTTAACCAATAAAAAGATAGAAAAACAAGATTATCATTAAAGTTGTCAATAAATGGATGTACAATATCATTGCTCTTGCCACAATTCAAGGAGGTGTGGCTGAAAAATAAGAAGTAAACAAATAAATCATGTAATTAAAACTTATCAGTTGTGTCTGGGAAAATTCTTGATGTTATTTTTCTAGAGAAATAACATTTTCCTTTTTATCTCTCCATCTCAATTTGCATGTAGGGAGGAGTTTGCGGGGGTTGGCTGCGGCCCGCGGGTGTGCGTGCGATGATCAATGTCATATCTCCTTATATGAATTGAGCCTAAGTGTATGTAAAGTATAGTTCAATAGAAAATGTTAATATTGTTAGGTTGAACATATTCATGTGGGTTCAAACTTGAAACCTCACAATTGTGTGTGTGAGTTTTAGTGGTGTTTGTCACTTCGTCTATCGACAAATAAAAAATTGAGTTTGAGTAAAATGAGGTGATTCAATCTTAAAAATGAAAATATTTTAAGGTATAATTTTTTTGGTCAAGTAGAAATGCACATTTTAAAGTGAATAAATAGAGTGTTCGGGGTTCGAACCTTGACGTCCGAATATATCATGCAATGTCTCAACCAATTAAATTTAACTCACAATGACTTTTAATATATAATTGTATTGGTGAGTTAAATAATATTTGTAGTTAATATAATATAAAAATTTCATATATGTGAAGACCAAATTCGTAAAGAAAAAAAACACCAAAATCATGAATTTAACAAAATAGAGGGACCGATTTTTAGCGCGGAAATGCTAGTTCTAGCAAATAAAAACTGCATCGCGAAATATCATGCTGACCGGCTCGCTTACTACTCCTCCCAAATGAAATATAAACAAAAGTTATAGTTAAGTATTTAGTGTATGTGGTTCAAAATTTAGTTCACATACATCAACTTTTCAACTACGTTTTTTCTTTTTATTTTATTCGTAAGTGAGTAAATTTAAATGCTTGTAACTATAGCACATCCCTTGTTTTTATCCAAGGGTTCATGATTTCTACCAAAGAAGATCCAATGTAGCAATCAATTTGCGAGGCCTTCGTGATATTTTGTTTCGCTGCTGTTTCTAGTGATATTTTACAACTATACAAGCATATGTTTATATGGTATAAATAACTTCTACCTATGTCCCTAATTATATGACCCTTTGGTTAAAATCATGGGAATTAAGAAAGTTGATAATAATATTAAATTTGTTTATAATTACTATTGTTTTTACAATTTTATCCTTAAGAGAGAGAGTTAGTTTATGTTTTCAACATAATATTTATTGTTGATTGAAGAAAAAGATGCAAAATAAATAGAGGTGTGATGGTAAAGAAATAATTAATGTAATTGAAAATAGCAAATGAGTCTTATAAAAAGGGACAAAAAATATTTTCAAAAGGGTTTTATAATTAGGGACTGAGGTAGTAATATGTTTGCATATTCATATTTCATACTTATATTGCATACATGTTCATTAATTAAAATTTTCAATAAGAAAATGTGAAATGAAAATGCTAACACTAGATAATAAGTAAGCAAACTTTCGCATACATCATTGTAATTTGTAAATTCACTTATTACATTTAAAGGATGGTTTTCCTTCAATTTGAAATCGGTTAATGTTGATAATGATTCCATGGATATGGCATGTAATTTTTTGAATTGTAGTAAGGGGAGTGTCCCATTCAAGTATTTGGGTCTTCTAGTGGGTGCTAAGGCGAAGAGTATGTCTACTTGGGAGCCTTTGGTGGAGAAATTAAGTGGGAGGTTAAATACGTGGGGGCATAAGTACATTAGTTTTGGTGGTAGAATTGTGCTTTTAAACTCGGTCCTTAATGTTATTCCCATTTTTTACTTGTCCTTTTTGAAACTTCCGGTGCAAGTTTGGAAGCGGTTGGTTCGTATCCAAAGAGAATTCCTTTGGGGAGGAGTTGAAGGGAGTAAGAAGATTAGTTGGGTGAAGTGGGAGTCGGTGTGTCGACATAAAAGTAATGGAGGGTTGGGGATTAAGGATATCCGGATTATGAATGTTAGCCTTTTGGTTAAATGGAGATGGAGGCTTCTAAATGGGAACATTGCTTTATGGAAGGAGGTTTTGGAAGCTAGGTACGGTGCTATTGTGGGTGGATTGTTGGAGGAGGGTTTTAGTGGGAGGCCGAGTTTTGCGTCCGAATGGTGGAAGGATATTGTTAAGCTTGGGGATTTTGGAGGGCCTAATTGGTTTAATTTGGGAATGGAGCAGAAGGTGGGTAACGGTCTAACATCTAGCTTTTGGAACAATGTTTGGAGAGGGGATAAGTGTTTCCGGGTTAAATATCCTCGTCTATTTTTGATTTCGACACATACGGAGGCTATGGTGGGGGAGGTAGGATTGGTGTCGGATCGAGGTACGGTTTGGAGTCTCAATTGGAGGAGACATCTTTTCATGTGGGAGGAGAAGGTTCTTGTTAGCTTTATGGAGGATTTGGAAGGTGTGCGGTTTTCTAACGAAGCCGATGTTTGGAAGTGGAAAATGGAGGATAATGGTGTTTTTACGGTGAGCTCATCCTATAAGAAATTGGAGGAGCTTGTTTTCGGTGAAGTTGTGTGGTCGGAAGGGGAAAAAGGTGTGTTTGATAAGATGTGGAGGAGTCCGGCACCTTCGCGTGGCAAACACTTCTCGACCGTGTCCCAACCAAGGTGAATCTAGCCATGAGAAATGTTCTTGGCCCGGATCTTTCTAAGGCGTGTGTGTTGTGTAATGGTAGGGATGAGTCTTTTCTTCACCTTTTTCTCCACTGTGAGGTGGCTGGTTTGGTGTGGTTCAAATTGATGGAATGGTTGGATAATTTCTTCATCACTCCCCCTAACCTTTTTGTGCATTGGGAGTGTTGGAGTGGGGGTGAAAGAAATTAAAGTGTGAAAAAGGGGTTATGGTTGATTTGGCATGTGGCAGTTTGGGCTTTGTGGAAAGCCAGGAATGACTTAATTTTCAAGGAAGTCGGGTTTACGGTGAAAAACATTATGGAGGTTGTGAAAGTGTTGTCTTGGAGATGGGTGCTTAGTAGGATGCATTTGCCGGCTTGTCTATTTTTCAAATGGTGTTGGAATCCCAAATTGTGCCTCGCTAGGGTGTTTACGCGGTCGTAGAGCTTGTAAGGGTGCTGCTGTTTTTTAGGGTGTTTGGTCTGCTCTGTAGGTTCTGGATTTTGGTGTTGTTTCCCCTTCTGTCTGGCTGCGGCTTGTCTTCTGTGCTGTTTCAGCAGTTGTGAGGCCTGCTGCCATGACAGTTTGGTCTGTTTGGTTTTTGTGGAGCTGCAGCAGCGATGTGGTGTGGTTTGGATGTGAGGCAGGGGTATGCCTGCGTCTTTAGTATGTATATGCCTGCCTCTAGTTTCTTAACAGGTGTTTTTGGCCGCTTTTGGGGGTTTGTTTTTGGTGTTCTGTATATTTGCGGCACCCTTATTGTATTTCTCCCGTTTGCCGCGAGTGTTTTAGTGCTTCTTGCACTTGCTCGTCGAGAATAAAATTTTGCTATTCAAAAATAAAAAAAATTGAAATCGATCATTGTAACTAGAAAGAGCTACAAAATTTTAGGGTTTTAGTGTGTTTGGTTCGCAACATACTTGATGTTCCGGGCTGCACGATGGTGATGGTACTTTGCGATTAGGATGATATGAATATCCCAATTCAGCATTGGTGATCCCTTGCACAATTTCCCTTCCTTGTGTGTTTCCCACCAAAGTGCTTACAATTACAACAAGCATAACTACAAAACTCAACAACATTTTTGAGAAATTTTCCATGATAACTTTGCTTTGATTTACCATATAAAGAGAAGAATAGAAAATGTTTTTGTTGGTCTCTTACAAATTACAATGTGTCGTGGTACATGTATATACACGAAGGAGATGAAAGGGGGTTACATCATTGATGCAGTATCAATCCGGCAATCCCATAATTATTAGGGAATATTTACAGAACGGTAATAAAGAGCTGAGATGAAGGGATTGCATCACTACAATTGAGATGCTGATTAATGCGAAAAATCAAAATCAAACTTGCTGAGTTTTTCTTTTTTATTTTGTTGACGAATGACGATAAATTTTTTGAGTGTTGGACCGTGTATTTCTACTTTTTTGGTGGCGTCTAAGGATCAAACCTCAAACTGAGTTAAGTTCATGGGGACTGTCTACTTCTACTCTTACAAATCACTAAAAATGTCATGCTATTTTCTTTAGTTTGCTAATTTGTTTTCGTTTTATTTCATTTTTAAATTCATTTTGTTAATTTTTTAATTTATTTTCTTTGATCTAATTCCAATTTCCAACCATGTGACTTTGCTAAAAATTGGGCTATTGAAATATTGGAATGGCATGGCTCTATTGTTGCTATTTGTACCAAAACTTCCGTCCTTCACATTAATTAAATTGTTACAGCAAAACTTGCTCCTGTAATATGAATTTTTGCTCAAATTGCAATTTTTAATCGTTTTTGAATGCTCACTAACAAATGATTGTCATCAAAACATTTTCTTTTAGATTGCTCCTCGTCGAATTTCACCAATTTCACACTTAATTTTTCCACCAATTCATCTACTCTATTTGGTCAGATAAAAAAATCAAATGTTCTTTGAGAGATGTTTTGAGGTAATGTAATGTTTTGAGGGAATTTAAATATTTTGAGCTGAATTTCATTGTTTAAATAATAATTTGAAGAATTTTCAAAATAATGAAAATTTATGAAGTATTTTGTTCAAGTTAAATGTAGAGACTTTCAAATGACACATAAAGCTAAGAATTTCAAATTTCTCATTGTTATAATTTTTCATTTTGGTCCTCAATTTTTCCAAAATTTTAAAATTGACCCTAATGAATTTCCAACAAATTGTAAATTGACCCCTCAATTTTTCAAAAATTATAATTTGGCCCTCAATTTTTTTAATTTATAAACCGCAAATTTCAATTTTCAAATTTGGCCAAAAAAGAAAATTTATAAAAGTTGCCCAAAAATGATGATAATAAAAAAAATTATTACTCCATCAAATAAAAGTAATTTAGAGTTATTCAATAAAGGTATCTAAATCAGTTTGATAGAATGATGAATCGTTCTTTTTTTTTCTCCTCATTAGAAGAATCATGATGTGACAATGTGTGTAACAAAGAAAAGGTTGAAGTAGCTTAAATAAGCTACTATATTATCAAATTAAAAGTTGACTGCAAATAAAAAAATCATAAAAAATGTGAGTTTCTTAAAAATTACTTAATATTTCTACATCAAAACATCGTATAATTGAATTGCATAAGTATGTGTTTGGCTTGGTGGCGGCGAGAATTGATTTTGATAGAATTGAGTTTGGTAGAATTGATTTTGGTTAAAAATGAGTTGAATGTGAATTGATTTATGTTTGGATACACTTCAATAGAAGTGATTATTATGAGTTGATGTTGGTTGGATAGTTTGAATCAAAATGATTTTGAATATGTAATGACCAAAATATCCTTTTAATTGTATTTAAAAGTAAATATCACATTCTCATTAGATAATTATTTCAACTTATCATAAATGATATTTATTAGTTCCATAATTCATTTTAAATATCACATTCTCATTACAAGTATTAATTAACAAACTTTGTCGGAAAATCACCCCTAAAAAACGAACTTTGTCAAAAATCTATCAAAAATTTACTAGGCTTGTGCAAATAGATAAATTGGGTCTTTAGAACCCAATTCCATTTTGTCAACAAAAAAAAAAACCAATTTCATCTTCTTCTCTAACCTAGAGAGAGAGGGGGCAGAAGTTTGTTGAAGTGCAACCACTAACGGGGTCAAGAGCAAGAAATTGAGGAACAAAAAGACCATCACTTTTGTTGTGTTGTTGAATTAAAATGGATGAAACTACTGATTTTTAACTGTGGAAAAATGAAAGAGAAAAATCACGTGTAATTAGAGAAAGTATGTGTTACAAAAAATTGAATTTCCAAATTGTTTTTGAGTTGCCGCAAAAGCTCCGAATTGTAGCTTTGGGTGGACGTGAGTTTGGGGGTTAAATAACGTTTTGCTAAAGCACATTTTCAACCATCAAAACACTGGGAAAAAAGGCGGAACCACGTTTCAAGTTGTGAAAATGCGTTTGAACCCAACAAATGCGGAACCAAACATGTACTAAGTGTGATATGGAATTGTGTTATCCACTTTGTAGTGTAATTGTTACATGCGTATTTCAATTTTATAACTATTTGATTTGATTGATTGGCCTATACTACAATTGTATTCTCACGAAGTTAAGAAATGTCTGGCCAAAGATTCAAGGGAAATTATTTTGAAATTCAGTTGTTCAAATTATTAGAGTTACTCGAAGAAATTCAAATAATGCAACTTCTAAGAACTCCCATATGAACTGTATGCAAAATGTTTTCAAGCAAGTAGTTGAGTATTTCTCACTTCCAAAGGTGCAAATTTAAAAGAATTTTTTTTTAGAAGAAACTTTCTTTGAAAGTTAGAAGACATATGACATCCATGCAATAAAGAATTTAATTCATTTAATGTCTATAAACCGTAAATTTACACTCTATACAAAGGACCCCTAAAAATAAAACTTCATACAAAGAAGTTCCTTTTCGTTTGACAAAAAGATATTGTTGTGTCTCTACGGTGCAAACTATATGTTTAACTTTATTACGATGTCTTTATGTGACTGTTATTGACAAAAATAAAGTACGACATGTATTATTAGCAAAATACATTAGTGTTTTCAATTGAACTATGACATGGTACTTCAAGACCAATTCAATTTGCTCATCATTTTTTTGATGACATGATCTTTGTTCAAATCATGTGACATCAAAAACATTTTAGTGCACAATCAATTAGATCTGTTCATATCAATTATTTTAATATGTCTTTTTATATAAGTTAATTGATGCATATAATCTCATTTAAATAATAAATTTGAAACTCCAAACAAACTTTGTACATCCAACATATTTCATTCAAATTTTTCTTTCATCATGTGGCCTAAGAAGTCCTTCAAGAATTTTGATCATATTTATATCATTATAATAATAAAGGAAAACAAATTCATTTTCACATCTTTTCTTAAAATGGAAAATTGATGTCATTGTCATATTTCTCATTTGAAAATATTATTAAGAATATTATACAACATTTATTTTAACTAGACTCTAACCCGTGCGATGCACGGATTTTGTAGAGTTTCATATATAAAATATCAAATTGGCTATATTATTACTTGTAGAGTTGCATATAAACTCAGAAAAAATCAAACTAAGTGACAATTGAGAGTGATCGACATGCACAATCTCAAAAAAACAAATTAACAACATTTAGATTGTATCAACAAAAATGAATATGGAAATCAACAAAAATGAATATGGAATCAAAGTCATTACTTTGCCAAAACAAAGTAATGTTATAGTCTACTGTAGCGATTTTTGAAAATAAAAAGTCAGAATAAACAACTTCAAGTAATATAATATAGGAGAAACAAAGAGGCGGCAAAATTACAGGAAAAAGTGAAGTTTCTAATGATAAAATTATCATCTGGATCAGTCAAATTATCTACAATTTTAAAGATGCAACTTTAATATCGTAAAATGTAGTAAGCGTACACAAAAAAAAAATGAAAAAAGAACATAAAAAGTCAGAATAAACAACTTCAAGTAATATAATATAGGAGAAACAAAGAGGCCGGCAAAATTATAGGAAAAAGTGAAGTTTCTAATGATAAAATTATCATTTGGATCAGTCAAATTATCTACAATTTTAAAGATGCAACTTTAATATCGTAAAACGTAATAAGCGTACACCAAAAAAAATGGAAAAAGAACTACTATCAATAAAGGTACCGCTAATAATAAAAATTAACTGCTATGAGAGAGGAAACCGCTAGGGCGGTTGGGGATTTAAAAAAAATGTTTTAGTCATGTATTTCATTTTTGGAAGCAACAATATTCTAGCAAAAGTAGAAGTGGCATAGCGGTTATAGTTGTAAAGTGAAAGCATATGGTACCTGGTTCAATTCCTTGCAAACTCTTTTTTTTCATAAAAATTACTCAGATCCACCAAAAAAGGCGGGATTAATTAGGGCAAACTTATCAGAAATGTTTAACATTTATATATATTAAGATTGTTTGAGTAAATACAAAGACTTATTCATTTTACATAAGACATATTTTCAATAGGTTGAATAATAGTTCGCATGGAAATTAAATCTTTCATGGAGTTTTAGATAATCACTGCTTTCAATTGAGTCATACAATTACATAGTAACATATTTTTCATATAAATCGTATCTTTCATGAGATACCTGGCTTAATCAAGTATGAAAAAGTTATTGAATTCACTTCAGGTGAATATACCTCTTAAAAATCAACAATATACTTTCACCATCCTCATGTTCTTTTTGCGTGAAAACTCATTCATATCTCACTATCCTTATATCATCAGGTGTACAAACTACATGCCCAAAAAGCTTTTTGTTTTACACGAGTTTAATTTCACTTGAATTTTCTCTTTTTATTTTCTAATATTTCTTTGTATTCTTTTTTAGTTCTTCAGTAACTATATAATAGATCTTTATATATAATACAAGATCAATCCTTATGCAATTTTTCAAGAATGCATGAATGTTGAATTCTTCTAGAAACATAAGTAATAAATAAATGTAATCACGGTAGTATGTTTCTATAAGTCTTTGATTTCAGTTATTGAAATTTTTTGAACAAAAAAAAAGTTATTGGAATTTTAACAATATGACCATTAATCATCAATACAAAATTAAAATACATCTACATATTAAGATATATCAAGAAGAATTGTATACTTTCTCAGTTGATAAGATGGTTGTGGTGATAACATATTATGAAACTCCTCAAAATAAGAACAAATATGAGAGAGGAAAAGAGAGAAGAAAAAAAAAGTTATTGGAATTTTAACAATATGACCATTAATCATCAATACAAAATTAAAATACATCTACATATTAAGATATATCAAGAAGAATTGTATACTTTCTCAGTTGATAAGATGGTTGCGGTGATAACGTATTATGAAACTCCTCAAAACAAGAACAAATATGAGAGAGAGAAAGAGAGAAGATGGAGAAAAGAGATGATAACATATTATACTCTTCAATGAGTTTATAACATGGGTCGTGAATGTTCACTTATAATATTCATAAAATTATGGAAATTTTATACTTTTTACCATTAAAATGAGAGGTGAGGGAATTAAACCGAAAAAGGTGGGAATAATAACAATTTTCTAAAGAAAAGCATATACACGAGTCAAGCGCCAGACTAAGAAAAGATATGAACAACATAATAATAGTTGTCTTAAAAACACATATTTAATTAATATTATTATTTTTTAATTAAGATTATGTGAGTAAGGGGTGTTCGCAGAGTTTGGATCGGTTTTGAGACATAAACTCATCCAATTCAAAAATAAAATTATATACGTTTCGGTTCAGTTTTAGATGACTTATTTAATGTGATTTATTTTGGATCGTTTTTGGATATCCAAATTAAGATTTTTTTATTAATATTAATACTATAAAGACAGTGGAAATATATATGTTTAGTGTAAAATATAACATATAATATGTTAAGAATTAATATAATCAGATGAAAATCATCGATTATGTTCCAAATATATAAAATAATGATAAATTAAACTAATAAGTAGAATTAAAAATTATAAACCTAGAAATAATATATTAATCTAACATATCATAGTAATAAAAAAAAGTATTAAAATATATATATGCGGCTCGGTTTTAAAATTTCAATCCAAAATTCAATCCGATTTGAGCGGTTCTCATAAAACCACATCTAAATACATTCAATATTATTCAGTTTTGTGAGGTTTTTCGATTTTTTTATATCGGTTTGAATTTGAACACCTCTCAAAAGAAAAAATTATAATTTTTAAGCTGTAAGCAACTTAAATTGGCTTATCAAAGACCCGTATAGCTAGTCAAAATCTAAGTTACAAACTCAAGAAAAAATGGCAGTTTTTAAACAAGTCTTTTTTAACCATACAAATATACAAGTAATAAGTCATAAGTAATAAGCTCAAAACTATGTTTTTGTCAAATAGACATATCCAGGTAGATTATTTTAAAATGAACATATAATAACCTTTTAAAAAACATACGTAAATATCGATTCTTAGAATTTTTTAGAGGCATGATAGTTAGACTAAATAGCTACAAATTTCATATTTATATATAAATTTGTGTGTTCAATCATTAATATATTATCATAATAATCAAGAGTTGGATAGTGAAATTCATTGTTTATATAATGGATGTTAAGTTGAGTAATTAATCTTATAATTATTCTCAGAATCAACATATCCTAGAGGGTGTCAAAGAGAGAGCATGTAGGTATGTAGGTTCCAAAGAGTTTGGATAGAGAAATGTTAGAAATACATAAGTGATGGTTAAGGTAGAATGATGTAAGATATGATTAAGGTAAATAAGGAAGAAAAAGATGTAAGATATGGTTAAGGTAAATAAGGAGGAAAATAACCAGTTATGTTTAAGTGGTTAATGAACTCCATCAATGACGAATTGTTTCAAAGAATATGAGTTTGATTTTTGGAGAAAACAATTATTGATCAAACTTTATGTATCTTTGACCAAATTCTGGATCAACATCGTCCTGAAAATATTAGTCTCTAAAAGTGAAGGTTAATAAAACTTAGTCTTTGAAAACCGAAGGTTAATAAAAAAAAGGATAATATTAGTCTCTAAAAATGTTGGGAAATCTTAGATTTTCACAATCAAAATGAGATGTGAGGAAATCAAATTGAGAAGGTGGGCATAATAACACTTGTTTTAAAAAAAAATAGAAAAACAAACAACAAGGCCTAACCAACAAAAAAAAAAAAAAGAACACAAACCAAGAAAGATTATTAAAAAAATAAACAAAAAACACGACCATAGAAAAGATGGTTCTAGAACCTAAAAACTTCAATGACGTATTCAACTAAACCAAGAGTGTGGGACCACTCTACCAGATTCTATATTTTTCTTCTATTTACAGCAACAACAAAAAAAATATCATAGAAATTTCTTAAAACCTAAATTCCAAAAACATTTTTTCTATATTTTAAAGTGTGTGTTATATTGTTCAGATTCTTCAAACGAACCACAACATAACCACACAAAACCCTAATTTCCTCTCCTCTCGCATCGCTAACAGGTAAAACCCTAATCCAGATCTGTATCTGTTTTCTCTTAGATTCAACGTTCTTCATTACCGATTCTAAATCTTAGTATTATTCTTATTATTATCACTGTTTTATTTGATTTAGTTTGATTTAATTGTTCATGCGTCGCATTTAATTAATTATTAATCATTAATTATTACTATTATTGTTGTTATTGTCACTGTGAGATTTATTGAGTGTTGATAATTAATTTAAATTTTTTTCAGATTTATTTTTAGAAGTTTTTGTGGTGAAGTGAGATTTGATTTAGGAAGATGAGTGTGGTGGGATTTGATTTTGGTAACGAGAGTTGCATTGTTGCTGTTGCAAGACAGAGAGGGATTGATGTTGTGTTAAACGATGAATCCAAGCGTGAAACACCGGCGATTGTGTGTTTCGGTGAAAAACAGCGGTTTATTGGTACTGCTGGTGCTGCTTCCACTATGATGAATCCTAAGAATTCAATTTCACAGATTAAGAGACTTATTGGGAAATTGTATTCGGATCCCGATTTGCAGCGTGATCTTAAGTCGTTGCCTTTTAGTGTGGCTGAGGGGCCGGATGGGTATCCGTTGATTCAGGCACGTTACTTGGGGGAAGTTAAGATGTTTACACCGACACAAGTGTTTGCGATGATGTTGGGGAATATGAAGGAGATAGCTGAGAAGAATCTTAATGCTGCGGTTAATGATTGTTGTATTGGGATTCCGTGTTATTTTACTGATCTACAGAGAAGGGCTGTGTTGGATGCTGCAACTATTGCCGGTTTGCATCCGCTTCGGTTGCTTCATGAAACTACTGCAACTGCATTGGCGTATGGGATTTATAAGACGGATCTGCCAGAGAATGATCAGCTGAATGTAGTTTTTGTGGATATTGGACATGCTAGTATGCAGGTGTGTATTGCTGGATTTAAAAAGGGGCAGCTGAAAGTGTTGGCTCATTCGTTTGATAGGTCTCTTGGTGGTAGGGACTTTGATGAGGTTTTGTTTCATCATTTTGCTGGAAAGTTTAAGGAGGAGTACAAAATTGATGTGCTTTCGAATGCTAGGGCTTGTTTGAGGCTTAGGGCTGCTTGTGAGAAGATGAAGAAGATGCTCAGTGCAAATCCTGTGGTGCCCCTAAACATCGAGTGTTTGATGGATGAGAAGGATGTAAAGGGTATAATGAAGCGTGATGAGTTTGAGGAACTGAGTCTCCCGATTTTGGAGCGTGTTAAGGGACCTTTGGAGAGGGCACTTGCTGAAGCAGGACTCTCAGTTGATGATATACATATGGTTGAGGTCGTTGGTTCCGGCTCTCGTGTACCCGCTATAAACAAGATCTTGACGGAGTTTTTCAAGAAGGAGCCTAGGCGAACAATGAACGCCAGTGAATGTGTTGCTAAAGGGGCTGCATTGCAATGTGCTATTCTTAGCCCAACGTTTAAAGTGCGAGAATTTCAGGTAACATTTCTTCAGCATTTGGTTTTGTGAGTTTACTTGGTTATTGTTTTCCATTCCTATTTCCTCTACTCGTGATAAAACCGTGTGTTCCTTTAGGAATAATGAATTTTGACATTTTCAATGCTATTTTAATTGCTTATCGTACCTCTGTTAAGGCCTTAATGAATTTTCACGAGGGTTTCTTTTTGTGTGTTTGTGTTTATTTTATGTCCTTTGCTGTGACTTGTTCATATAATAAGTTTTGCATGATCTGGTATAATGTGGCTATTTTATCTCATGATGTGAAGGTCAATGAAAGCTTTCCTTTCTCGATCTCTCTTGCGTGGAAAGGTTCTGGTCCTGATGCTCAGGATAGTGGACCCGACAATCAGCAGAGTTCCCTTGTTTTTCCGAAGGGTAATCCCATACCAAGTATCAAGGCACTGACATTCTACAGGTCAGGAACATTTTCCATTGATGCACAATACAGTGATGTGAATGGGCAGCAAACACCTGCTAGGATCAGCACATACACCGTAAGCCATTTGACAAGTCTTCTAGTTTCTTTATTTAGTATTTTTTATCACATGGAAGTCCTTTTACCATTTTGATTGTATGCAGATCGGTCCTTTTGAAGCGAAACAAAGCGAAAAGGCAAAAGTTAAAGTGAAAGTTCGTTTGAATGTGCATGGAATTGCATCTGTTGACTTGGCAACTGTAAGTCTTCTATTGGCTGCTTATTTTTCTTGCCTACCATAATCTATTGTGCATTTATAATTTTAAGCCAGTGAACATTTTTTCCTGTGAATTAACAACTTTTACTTGTTTTGTTCAGGTCTTGGAAGAGGAAGAAGTTGAGGCTTCAGTTTCCAAAGAATCAGCTAAAGAACCTACTAAGATGGAGGCTGATGAAGCTCCTGCTGATCCTGCTGCACCTCCCAATGGCAATGACGCCGATGTTAATATGCAAGATGCGAAGGCCAATGCTGATACCCCTGGGGTTGAAAATGGTGTCCCTGAGACTGGAGATAAGCCTGCACAAATGGATGTTGATGATACCAAGGTGAGTACTATTGAAAGGAATATTTAAGTGATTCTCAGTATCAAATTCCTTTTTACATGCAACTGTTGGATTTTTTTAATGTAAGTGTTTAGCCTTTCATGGTTTTGATGTGTCTTTCTGTCTGCGTTGGAGCTTTTGACAATGTAAAACCGGCCTGCTTATTTTATTGGCATTCACATGAAAAAGGGTCTGTTTACTAATTTTTGATGGGGCAGTAATTAGTTTTTCAGAAGATGATAGCGCAACAGTTTATGTTGCTTAAAGTAACTAAGAAAACAATTTTAAGAATGTTTCACAAGTATGGCCTTGTTGTTGAGGTTTGCTGTGGTGTTTCCACGTGTTTGCATCATACTGTTATTGATTTAACTTGAAAATGATTTCTCATTTTTCTGCTTTAGATTAAATGCAAATCTCCTTAGGATGTACTCAATCAGTTTTTGATAAGATGATAGTGGCACAGTTTACCATAATCCAATATCAATTTTTGCGAGAACTCACCAAAATCAAAATATGTTGTTGATTCAGGCTCCAAAGAAAAAGGTTAAGAAAACAAATGTTCCTGTAGCAGAGTTGGTTTATGGAGCAATGGCACCTGTGGATGTCCAGAAAGCTGTAGAGAAGGAGTATGAAATGGCTTTGCAAGATCGTGTGATGGAAGAAACCAAGGACAAGAAAAATGCAGTAGAGGCTTATGTTTATGACATGAGGAACAAGGTTGGTCTTCTCTTACCCGAAGTCTAACATGAAATACAAATGCCCGTCATTCATAATTGCTGAAACTAATTTTTCTTTTCTGCTATCATTTTAGCTTAATGACAAGTACCAAGAGTTTGTCATTGCTTCTGAGAGGGAAGGTCTTACCGCCAAACTTCAGGAGGTGGAAGATTGGCTATATGAGGATGGTGAAGACGAAACTAAAGGTGTTTATGTTGCCAAACTTGAAGAGCTCAAAAAGGTAAGTTTTGCATACAAGACAGTAACTGTTCCTATCCTATGTCAAACTGCAAAACTTTAGAAAGAAAAAGGGATCAGAGAATCCCTGCCCTGTTGATTTTACCCTTTGTGCTTATATGCGCATATATTGTGGCTGGAGACATTTTCATGTTAGTTAACCACTGACAACCTTAATTGAGCATTGTTTATGCAATTGCAGCAAGGCGATCCGATCGAAGAGCGTTACAAAGAATACGAGGAGAGGGGTACAATAATTGACCAGTTCAACTATTGTATAGGTAGTTACAGAGATGCTGCAATGTCAACTGATCCCAAATTTGATCACATTGACATCAACGAGAAACAGAAGGTAATCACCTATCAATTTTTTTCCCCTTTTCCATAAAATGGTTGTAATTTATTCTGAAGTGTATTTATTTTAACGTTTTCGTAGGTCTTGAATGAATGTGTTGAAGCTGAGAACTGGCTTAGGGAGAAGAAGCAACAGCAGGACTCGCTTCCAAAATATGCCAACCCTGTACTCTTGGTAGCTGACATAAGAAAGAAAGCTGAGGCTATTGATAGGTATTTTTGTTTTAACTCTTTCTGTGTGATATTCATGAGTACCCTTAATATCACCTCAAAAAAGAGGTCTAAGAGTGGACCTATTAAGCTTTAACTGTTGTGGCCGGTTAAGATACCATTTTACTTGTAATCTTTTTTGTTCTTTTATATGAATATATCGTTTTAAAAAGTAAGAAACATGTTAACCTACTATAGCAGGTACATTCAAGACGTTCACCATTAGTCCTCTTTTTGAGGTGCATATTAGGCTCCCCCAATATTCAGACTATTTATGTTTTCTAGGAAGCCCCTTGTTGTGGCATTGCTTAATGTATTTATATTAGGGCCACCCAATATTCATACTATTTATGTTTTCTAGGAAGCCCCTTGTTGTGGCCTTGCTTAATGTATTTATATGAACACGTCAGTTGTGTTGGGAAGGATTAACTGCAATTTTTTGTAGCACTGACACTTTAGGTTGAAGGTGTGTTAGGTGTCCAGTACATGTTGGACACCGACACGTAATTACCTTCAGTTATGCAGTTTTCTCGAATGATGACATTTGTCTACGTGTCACTGTGTCAGTGCTTCACAGACTGTAATTTGTGAATTTTGATAAACCTCTTTATCACTGTTAATTATTACTCCATTTTCTTAATTGTTCATCTGTTTATTCTGATCAAAATATATATTTTGAATAGGTTCTGCAAGCCGATTATGACAAAACCAAGGCCAGCCAAGCCAGCTGCTCCACAAACACCACCAAGCCCAGCATCTTCAGGTTCTGAGCAGCAGCAACCTCAGGCAGATGCGAATGCCAGCGCCAGTGAAAATGCTGGTGATAGTGAAAATCAGGCTTCATCAGCATCCACCGAACCAATGGAAACTGATAAGCCAGAGAATACAAGTTCTGCCTAATTTTTGTTTTTGATTTAGTCTCAAGTTTGTGACGAAACTTGGTAGTGTCTACTACATTTTGTATCCGCGTATGTGACTATGAATTGCCAGAATTTGCGCTGGAAACAGAGGCTCAGGTGGGTGGACAGTGAGTGGCTGCTGATATGTTTGATGGGGAGCCCTCTATGTTGGTTGGTTTGTTAAGTTTCAATTAATATACTTGGCCTTTGGAATCCGGATTTTTTACAGAAGGGTTTTGAAGAGAAAATGATTGTGTGTTCTGCCTTCCTAAATGTGTGGTGGTAAGAGGCAAAATTACGCTCTTTAGGTTTATAAATTTATATGATATATTTGAGTACCATTTCCAGGATTTGAATTATAATTTTGTTTCCCATTGTGTTCCAATTGCATTTCACTTTTATTCTTGTCAAACATACTTTTTCTCTTGTTTGGTTGCATGTGATCATCATCTATGCGTTTCTATAATTTTCTTTGATGCTCCCTAAAATGGATTTCCGACTTCGGAAATGATCTAGTGTTATTAATCAAAGGGACATGCTAACCATAATCAAATAAGCCTTGGGTAGTAGGTATTGTGACGAGATATCTTATAAACTCTTCAATAAAGCTTAAGTGTATAATATTAGAAAATGTTTTGTTGAAAACAATGTTTTAAAACAAGATTGAGTGTTATTTTTCACTAGGGCTTGAAAGTTTGTATCAGGAAGTTTTATTTGAGTTGAGAGGAATCGGAAAAATAAAGTTTGGAGGGGAGGAACAGTGAATTCTTATTCCCCTGTCTCATATAATTAGACAATTAGTTATGTTTTTATATATAATTGATCTCATATGAAAATTCTTGACTGTCATAAGGCCGCAATAAACAAAAAAAATCAGTTAACATCTTACTCAATATCCTCTAATGTGAGATCAATGACCTTTGCCTTTCTTCCTTTTTTCTCGTTCTCTCGGATATTATCCTTTTCAAACCGAATCAAATACACTAAATACATTAAACGCAATTAAGTTAATGAATATGCAATTTATTTGGACTGTTATTGTGCAAGATATACAGATAATCTTGTCTTCCTCGGGGGTACTTAGGATGCCCTTGAATGACATGAAATCAAACACGTTCTTAGGCACCTTCTTTGCGTTAACCTTTGTGAATTTGGTAGTTCCCATCATGTTAAGCTTATACCTGTGATGTGTTAGTTTGGAAGGACCTTCGTTAAAACCTACCATGACATGCTCAAGACGGTAAGTCAAACCCTCTTCCACCATGGATTTGATATGCGGCACCAAAGATTTTCGAACACTTGCATGGATCTTCCCACCCTTAAGACACAACAAAACACAACTGTTAAATTCCAAGGCATATAATGTAATCAAAACTTTATATATACAAATAATGAACAGAATTAAGGCATACAAACTAACCTTTTTGTCGACCCGCAACATGTTCATGAACGTAATTTCATTTGGGTTGGATTTAGCATGAGTACACCAAATATGAGCAACGCGGATGATGAATTTCAAGTCCTTTTTGCCACCACATACAGCAGAAATAGGGGTGAATGTGTTTGCCATTTTTCTCTAGTTTTGGTTTCTCAAGTTAGGGAAGTGTGAATGCTGAAGGGTGGCTAAGGTATTATTTATAAGGGCATACAGATTCATATGGACAAACAGACAATATGACAGTAAAATTAAATAGAGTTGCGCATGGAGAAGTGGACGGATTTAATACATGTGATTGTATGATGTAAAACCTGGCAGTTGTTACAATGATACATGTAATTAATTTCACTATCAGACACAAAGCACATTTGTACTGCTCAATGCACTCTTTTAACGCAAAAGCATTATTTCTAGTAAAGTATCTTCATCGCAAACTGACATTTTTTGCACAGTTAATAGAATCTTTATTCAAATTATAGTTAATAGAATCCAATAACGTGTTATAATTTGTGGCCACTATATCCTTCACCATCAGAACATTATAATATAGTGTATATTTAGTGATTATATAAGAATATAAATTGGATAGGAGCAGTCTACTAAATAATGAGTTTAAATAGATTATGCATCAAGATAATACTATGTCATACGTATATTAAGATAGGGTTCAATTTTGCAGAATCTTCTTCAATTCTACCTATATTAAGTTATATTGATGGCATAATGTATAATTCATGTGCATTTCTTGGTGTATTCTACGTCTCTTGACAACTTTATGCTTCTCAATTGTATCAGTTATTGTAAATTTGGTTCTGCACTTTTATTTAAGTGTTTGGTTGCTTGGTCTTCGACGAAATTTAAGTAGCATTGGATACAAAAGAGTGCTTGAGGCTGCAAACTACAAATTTAATCAGTCAATATGACTTTATTTCAACAATAAAAAAAAAAAACATGCTGCAAACTAAGATCTCCGACCGATTTCTTAGTGGGATGACAGTTCATTTGAAATGATTGTTTTAAGTTTTTTACTTGAATAGTTGAATTCACATTTTACAAATTCACAACAAAGCAAAACAATAATTCTGAATCCAACTTCTAAATTCAAAAAACAGATGGGCGAGTGACTTCAATGTAGAGTTTGTCATTCTTCCCAGCCCGTGGAGCACCGATCTTGATATGCGCACCTATTGGAATGTTGCACGCTTCAAACAGAAAATAATTAAGTGAAAGTCAAGTTAAAATAACATGTCTTGTAAGGACACATGTTAGTGATTAAACAAATGGCAAAGTATTTATTGAGAAACTTAATTTTCAAACTTTTGAGAAAATCTTAAATTTTAATCATTTGAGAAATATTTATCACAATTTCTAATAAAAAGTTTCTATTTTTTGGTAATACTAACATGTGCTCTCAAAATAAAACTAACTCAATTGCTACAAAGAAATGAATGATAGAAAGTTAGAAATGGTTCATTCAAAATGTTAATGTTTTATTCCATACAATTGAGATCATTTCTGAAAAGGTGAAGTAGGAATAAATAAGGCATACAACTTGACATAAACTCTTTATAGGGTAGAATTTTTATACGTATATCCTTAAATTCAAGGACCTTCAAGAACACATTTAAGGGACAACAAAAGAAAATAAGACCTCCTAAACAATTACTTGTGTCATCATGTAACTTGACTTTAGAATAACTCATTAGTGTATTTAATAACGGACAGACACTATATAAGACGAAAAGATTATACATGAAAACAGAAAAATAAAAGAAAAACGACCACAGTGGGAGTCGAACCCACGACCTTTTGATCCGAAGTCAAACGCGCTAATCCACTGCGCTATGCGGTCTACTGTCGAGATTCCTACGCACAGTTGATACAAGTATATTCGTAACTATTTTAGTTGTTTTACATTTTTTTCTTTTGAGGGAATAGTTTACACTTTTGCTAGTGTTTGATTATGTTATGTGTGACGATGTGAGACAACAATTAAGTTTTGAAATTCATATAGGTGACTATATATATATAGATGAGATATCACCTACAAACTTGAGGGGCTGATGGTTTCAGTTAACCAAGTTAGTTGTTACTGATACCACCAAAATTTGTTATTTTCAAATTGACATTTTGAGATTTAATTTATCTTTTTACTTTCTCACCATTGAGATTATGCTGGCTTATCTGCTAGGACTTTTTGATTAATGGAGATTCTTTGCAATTTTAAGTTGCCTATACAACTATACTATATGATTTTATTATGTTATTTTAGCATTACATGAAATTGACTTAAATGAGTTAGTGAGGAAATTTACACTAAGCACTTTTGTGCCACACTCTTGCAAGAAGTATACCATGGTCCATGTACATTATTGATACTTGGTCTATTCTTCATTCCCGAGTCTTCAAGATGGCTAGTAAGCTTGAGAATCAGTATCCTCAATTTTCATTGAACATGTAATGTGATGCAAAAGTTAATTTGATTTTTGGAATATAGGCAAAAATGGGCATGATTGTAGATCCATGCTACGGTATGGTCCTCTCTATTATGAGGTGGTAGTTTTAATTGATAATATGTGCCTGAGACTTTTCTATGCTTATGATTGGCTGTTTGTTGTCTTACTTGATGATTCAGTTAAGACTGATCTCATAATATGTGAGGCTTCCAGCAAGTGTGATATCAAATCCTTGATTGAAAAAGAGGGTGCATATCATATGAATATAATAGAGTCGGTAAGAAAGGAAGCCATATACATAACCATTGTTTTTGTCCGCTTTCAAAGAAGTCCATGAAGACATTTAAATGTTAAAATTATATGTCTCACAAAAATACTAAACAACAAGCTTCACAATTCTCTTCTCATCCAAAGGTGTAGTTCCCAATTTTGTCGGATCAATTTAAAAAAAATATCAAAAATAAGTGATGATAATTTAATTTTTATTACGTTTGTCATGATTCTTAATTTCCTGGTAAAATCTTAAAACCCAAAAGATATACCATTATTTCATTTATTAACCTAATCAAACAAAACATCACAACTTAAGATGCAACATTTCCAGGAAGAGTAACGTGTTCTAAAAAAAATTCCTTAAAAACTTTACTTGTGATACTAAATATATGCACAATCATACATATATGAAACTATATTGTAAATACTATGTTGAGTAAGATATTTCCACTAGCAAAAAGCCTTTTGTGATGATGTTTTATGCTATTACAAAAGTCACAAGAGAATAATAGTCTGATTAAATAGAAAGACATGGTTGGCAGTGAGCAATAGGTAAGAAAAAAGTTAGTCATTGGAATTTAAAGTTAAACAAGTAAAACAAAGCAAACTGCTTTTTATTGCGTCAATAGTTTCAAGCTCAAAGGAGGCAAAACATTATCAAATTGAATTCCCCAACTCCATCCATGCATGTAATGAGTTTTAGAATTATATTAAAAACAAACACAAATAAATTGAAACCCTTTAAAATTAATTTTTAGAAAACTTTTCAAGACCCGAAATCAATTGGAACCATCTAGGGATGACCTTTAACATAAGTCTCGCTAATAAAAAGAGTATCATCGGCATATTGTAAATAAGAGACCATCACCTCCGATTTTCCCACCCTAATCCCCTTTAAATAATCTTTGGAGATCACTTTCTTCATTAGCCTTCTAGCCCCTCTGCCACCAAGAGAAAAAGAAACGAAGCTAGGGGATCACCTTGTTTTAGCCCTCTTTGGATAGACACCTAATCTGTCAGACACTCGTTGACTAAAATTTGCAAGTTTCCAGCAAAAACACATGCTTTGATCCAATTATGCCATTAAACGCAAAAACCAAACGCACCATCATATAATCTACAAAACTCTAACTTACGAAATCATAAGCTTTCACGAAATTCACCTTAAAAATCAAGCACTCCTTTTTTGACATTTTTACCAAATCCACCATCTCATTCACCACTACCACCCCATCAAACTAGAAGCCTCCTTTAAGAAAAATATTATTGGTTTGGAGAAATTAGTGTGTCCATCACCAAGGATAGACAATTTTCAAGTAGTTTCGCCATCAATTTATACATGCTTCCAAGAAGGGAAATAGGGAACTAAGGGCATCTAGCACCTTTGGAATATGAGTGATAAAATAAGATGAGAAGACTCTCGGAAGACAGTCATTGCCATGAAATTGGGCAAACAACTCTTTAAGATCTGACTTTAACAACCCCAAAAGGCCTTAAAAAAACTCAACATTGAATCCATTTGACCCCGGACTTGTTCCTTTTTTATCACCTTAAAGGTTTCCTCCTCTTGAAAAATGTTGTCCACGCCATCCAATATAGGCATATCCCAATGAACCTTAGAGGAAAGTTTAGAATAATACCTGAAGACTTGTCTTACGTCGAACGGATGGTGATGCCAAGAACCTCCCACTTTGAGCGCTGAGAATTTATTGGAGGGATTTCCTTGAGTTGATGCAAGCATGGAAATAAACTAAATTAGAGTCACCTTCTTTCAACCACTTATGAGGCCCCCACTTCAACACCACACCTAAGAAACCATTGTATCAAGCTCCCATTCTGCTAGCATCCATATCAGAGCCTGCTAGTATTAAAATTCAGATATCATGCAAAACATTTGAATCTAAAAAATTTATGCGATCAAACACCATTAATCAAGATTCACCAATCCAGTTTCAACAACCAATCTCCAATACTCCTGTAAGCTAAAAAACCACAATTGGAGGTTGCACTAACAACAATTGCCACCCAAGTGCTACCCCTTTACAAGACATAGAACATAACATAGTAAATGGGGCGGTTGAAACTTGTACGGATGAGTTAGACAACCGACATATATCAGATTAAGAGAAAAAGAGAAATCACTCAGCGACTCTCCTCGTTCGAAGCATTTTAATCTTCAATTCTTCAACTTGACTTGAGTGTGTTCTTGAAGTAGTGCAAGTGCCGTGACTTGTTATGAAATATTGACTGGACTTGAAAACCGTCTATACTGATTGTTAGATCTTAAGTTATTGTTGTTTCTTTTATTCCTTATGTTTCTTTATTTATGCTTAGAACTAGTATAAATTATCGTATATGATTAGTCCATTAGTTTATAAACTAATAAGTAAATGTAACAACTGAGATAAATTAATTAAGTTGAACAGCCATTTCTATTTGGACCTTATAGTAGACTTTTGATCTCAAAAGGGAGGATCAGCCACCAAAAAAAACACAAGAAATAAAAGCATTATATAGGAGAAGAAAGTAAAGAGCGAATGCTGTAACAAGTAAGTCCCACATCGGTTGTTCAAGAGAGCAAGTGAGTGGACGTTGGATATAAAAGAAGAAGCGAGTACCACATCCAATTCATACATTTCTCGGCCTTTTGGCTAAGATCAAGTGTAGTATCTGTTTTTATCAGTTTAATATCTGATATGTGACCCAATGGGTCACACGATATTAAATTACTTTTTTGAGAGGGAGAAGTCATCACAGTAGCTTGCTATTGGACTTCTCGAGTGTTGCTTATGCGTTGCACTATTGCATGGGCTGGCGCACCCCACTAATTCTAGTTCAATATTTTTGCTTTTTTGGAAATTAAGGTTTGCTATTTGCGCTCCCTTAGTTTAACTTTTTGATATTAATTGCTAGCAAAATATTTTAGTACTCACCTGCATATATTCTTGAATACGCAAGTAAAAAATGTTTTGAAATTTTCTATGTTTTCAAAATACATGTACAAGTCAACCAATTCACATATGCCAATGCATAATTTTTTACCGAGACAAATCAAATAACATCTTACATACTAATATTTGTATTTATACATTAGTTAAAAAGTATGGTCAAGTTAAGTCAAGTGAATAGTGTACATTGCAAAAATTGGACATGTATTTTGAAATAGAGGGAGTATTTTGAATTCTGTATAATGATGTGTGTTTTTTTTATGAAAGAATTAATATATTTGTGTTAGAATTCGTTGAATACGCTTCATGATAAGTTGTATAAAGAAAATTATGAAACACTGTTTGTTGAATCAACTATTCCCAAACTAAAATAAAATAAAATTTCTGGATTTTCTTAACGATAAAATTTCATTTTTAGACTACGTAACAATGTTGTGCACAGCACTGCAGCTCATCTGAGAGAACTTTGATTTCATTTATATATACACTCCAAATGTTATTTTGAAGGATATGCACTCCAATTGGTTACCATTTTAGCCCACCTCTTAACAAAAAATGCTCTAACAAATCTAGTTGGGGGTGTGGATAGAAGTTTCACCTACTCCAAATCTAGTTGGGTATTAGGGAATTACTTTTCCCACCCTATAACCTTCTCCCGCGCCCTGTAAATTTTCTAAAAATGCCCTTGTGCAATCCGGATTTTAAAATCCGGATTCATGTTTGCTATTTCAGATTTTATAATCCGGACAATTCTTCTTATGTACAATCAGCCATCAGACTCTCTAACATTTCAGCAGTTTTGAGTTTTGCTTTCAAAAACAACAAAAAATACTAAGTAAAAAATGTTAAAAATCTGTCAAATAAAATCATAAAAATATAAAAATAGCACCAAAAAATTCTAAAAATCAAATAAAACTAATGCAAATATTTTTGGATTTTTTTGAGAATATGAAAAATTAAAAAAAAAAAATTAAAAATGGGTCTAAACGATGGAATTTTGGATTTTGAGGGGCGGAGTCCCATAAGATGTTACTTCTAAGAGAGTCATTGTCCTTGAATTTTTTCTGATTTTCTGGGGAAGTTTCGAAGCAATCCGATGAAGTTGTCCGAAAACCCGATTTTTTTACTAAGAACAGATAACAATGACCCAAAATAAAAGGATGAGAGTTAGGAAGATTAATATTGTCCCTAAAATGACTATCCATGTTACAAACATGTTTAAAATTTGTGCTGATACAGTTCGGATTATATAATCCGAACTGTTTTACCTTGAAAAATGGTGTTTAGGGGGTTTCCGGATTATGTAATCCAGAAACATCATGTAACGCGTCCTATTTTTTGAAGTTTCCGGATTACAAAATCCGGAAAAATCCGTTACTAATTTTTTCACCCTTTAACAAAAGAAAACACCATTCCGGATGATACAATCCGGAAACTCAAGGGCATTTTTGGAAAAAACAGGGCACACGAGGAAACCCACAGGATGGGAAAAGTAAATCCCCTAGTATTATGTATTGTGCAAATTACTAATCCCACTTTTATAGTTTCTCATTTTTGCAACTGTTGTTGGCCGAACTTAATTGTCGTTCACCTATCCGACGGTAGTTAGGTTTTAATGGTTTGATGACAAATGCGGTTAATCGTAATTTGTTTAGAGGCTTTGAGGTTAAAAGAGGGGGTGGTGGTGTCTCATGTGCAATATGCCGATGACACTTTATGTATTGGAGAACCGACGATTGAGAATCTTTGGTTGTTGAAAGCCGTGTTGAGAGGTTTTGAAATGACATCCGGATTGAAAGTTAATTTCCACAAGAGCTCGTTAATTGGTGTCAATGTTCAAAGGGATTTCATGGATGCGACGTGTAAGTTTCTCCATGTAGAGAAGGAGTGGTGCCTTTCAAATATTTGGGGTTGCCGGTAGGAGCTAATTCTAGAAAGATGTCGACATGGGAGCCAATGTTGGAACAATTGAATAAAAGGCTTAACTCGTGGGGTAACAAATATGCAAGTCTATGCGGAAGAATTGTGCTATTAAATTCCGTCCTAAATGCTATTCCTATTTACTACATGGGGAGCAATCACTTTGGAAGAGGGTGTTGGTGGAAAAATATGGGGACCATGTTAGTGGCTTGGCACCAAGTGTGGGAGTGAGGTGGCCTAGATACACATCACTTTGGTGGAGGAATTTAATGAATTTGGAAGATGAAGACGGGGTGGGAGCAAATTGGTTCGCTAGTAGGGTGAGGAGGAAAATAGGAAATGAAATTAATATTAGCTTTTGGAAGGATATGTGGTTGGGGGAGGCGTCACTGTATCTCATGTTTCCTAGGATTTTTTCACTATCAACTCAAAAGGAGGCAAAGCTGGGGGATATGGTGATGTTTCAAGGTGGGGTGGCGGTGTGGAATACTATTTGGAGGAGACATCCGTCCCTTTGGGAGGTCAATCTAATTGATAATTTGATGGCTCTCTTGGAGGGTGTTATTTTGGGGACCGAGGAAGATAGGTGGGAGTGGCTTCCGGATGATAGTGGGTTGTTTTTGTGAAATCCTCCTATACCGTCTTGGAATTGACCTATCTTTTGGATATTGAGTTGTGTCCGCGAGAGGAACAGGTTTTTTCTTTGATTTGGAAAAGCCCGACTCCGTCCAAAGTAGTGGCTTTCTCGTGGTCTTTACTCCTTGATCGTATCCCCACAAGAGTAAATCTTGCAATTCACAATATTTTAGAACCGGATTCGTCGCTCTTGTGTGTTTTGTGTGAGCGGCATGTGGAATCATCCACACATCTCTTTTTACATTGCAATGTGTCCGCACTTATTTGGTGTGGTGTCTTGAATTGGCTTGAGTTCAATTTTATTACCCCTCCTAACATCTTTACTCATTTTGAATGTTGGAACGGTGAAGCGAACTCGAAAAGAATTAAGAAAGGGGCGTGGTTGATTTGGAAAGAAAGAAACGAGAGGATTTTTAACAATCAAAGGAAGGAGGTGGAGGAAATTGTGGACGAAATCAAAGCGGTGTCTTGGTTTTGGGTGTTGAGTAGACTAAAGATAGCTTCTTTCCTCTTCTACAAGTGGACTTGGAATCCTAAAGAGTGCCTAAATAGAAGATGAAAGGCGCTGTTTTTAAATCTGCTAGGGGGTTGTTTTTTTCAATCCTTCAGGTGTTAGTGTAGCAGGTTTTTGTTATTGCTGGCTGGTGCGTTAGGGGGTTTGTGCATAGCAGTTTTTAAATGGTTGCTGGTTGTGTTTTTCTCCTGTAATGCTGACCTGTATTTTTTCCTGCTTTCACCTTTGGCTGCTGCGCTGTTTTTAGTTGGCAGGGGTGAATTTTTTGATTGTAACAACTTTCCATTTTAGGACTTCTTGTGCGTGGCTTTTCATATATATATATATATATATATATATATATATATATTTTTATTAAAAAAAAAATAAAATTGGATGAATCACTTAAACTCACAAAAACTTTTTTCTAAGTCACAAAACATTTTACAGCCCGTATTCTTTAGTCTCGGCTGGTATTCTAATTTCAATTCTTAATTATATCATTATGCTTGTTTTGATAGTGTTTCTTTTGATTTAAGCAGGGACCTTATGAAGAAAAATTTGGTTAAACGGTAGGTTCTTCTGCTTTAAGTAAAACTAATCGTTTCACTAGAGAAAAGTCAAAGTTTTAAAACTTCAACACAAGAATTTTTTTCTATAATTTCAGAACAATTTTTTCTAAATAACAAAAAAAATTAATATGTTTACAAAAACTTCCATTTCAGCACACAAATTTTTCGTTGTTTTTCATTCTTGGTTCAACTCACAAATTTCTTCCTTCTTCTTCTTCTTCTTCTTCTTCCATTCTTTCAACAAACCCTTGTTCAAATTCTAAAACACTCTATTCCTCTTGCTCAACCACTTCTTCCATAAAGTTTTCTTGTTTATAATGATCCGTGATTGACTTAGTTTGAGCCTATGAATTTTTGCATGAGACTTGAAAGTATTTAAGTATGATTCGTTGTAAAATCATAGAAGTCTTCATTAATCATCTTTATATCCTGGATATCCTTAATATATTGAACTGTGATATCTTCCAGATAAGAAGATCTCTCATTGGATACTTCATAATAACTTCCAATGACTCTCTTTTTTTGCTAAAGCAAACTTTACTAATATCATTAATCAAAGTAGGTTCAATACAAGGAGGACAAATCTCAAAAGCATGGTGACTAGTCGAAGAACAGACAGCCCTAGCAAGCGTATGAGCAGTCATGTTTGCTTGTCACCTTCCAAACTTTACCAAAAAGTCAAAATATAAAACTAACATAGACTTAATACTAGAAACTATTGCAGTAAACTTCAATGCACCACATCCGGGGGGGAAGAGATACAATCCACAAGAGTACGCGATTCGTTTCAAAAACCACATTACTCCACCCTTTTATTGATGGCCACCTGAATTGCATCTTGCAGCGCCAATGCTTCACTTTCAAAGACCGTAAACTAAGCAAGTTTCCACACGGACTGGGCTAGCACAAAACTCCCTCTAAATTGCGAAACAACATCACATAGAAGAAATGCATCGGCTCGATGTAACGCTATATCAGTTGCATTTCAGCCATCTGTAATTCGACTTTTCCCATCGAATATGTAGATGCAAGAGAGGTGATGCATGATTGTTCGGTTCCTGCACAGTTTGAATTTCTTTCTACTGCTGCCACCCACTCAAAACAAGCCTGTCTATTCCTTTCGTTGACTGACACAAGATCATTTCTGGCTGACCAAAGCTGCCATAGCAGTACCGCATCACGTCCTGCTGTATCAGCATTTTCCTGACTGCATATGTCAAACACCAGTTCCGGCAAGCTATGAAAGTTACTACCCGAGGCAACAGTACAACAGATAGTCCTGCATAAAACCAACTTTCTTGATAGAGGTTTTAAGTGTCGAGGAACTAAGACTGTTAGATGAATGATTTTTGAACAACCCATTTGTATAACCATAAACTTATTTGCTATTTTTTTTATACTTTTTTTGATTAATTTCGTTTCCGTGCTCCTACAATTTTTTTTAAGAAGGTAAAACACAATTAATATATCATTTTTAAATTGAAAGTTGAATATTATATAAATCATAGAACATATATAAGATAAATGGAGACAGTTGAAACTTGTAATGAGTTAGACAGTCGACATATATCAGATTAAGAGAAAAAGAGAAATCACTAATCTCCCCTCCTCTCCTTTTGAAGTTCGAAGCATTTTAATCTTCAATTCTTCAACTTTAGTTATACCTACGCATCAATGGCCACTGACCATTTTCTAATGCCTGCATATAATGCTGCAAACATGACCTGAGTGTTTCTAGAAGTGGTGCAAGTGCAGTGACTTGTTATGAAATATTGACACGACTGGAACCAAAACTTATTCATATTGATGCACTCTTAATGATGGATACTACAGTATGGTGTTGATTGTTGAAGCACAAGTATAACAAGTTTGGAAGAAATGATAAAGGAGGGAGGAAGAAGGAGATATAGGAAAAGAAAGTAAAGAGCAAATGCTCTAACAAGTAAGTCCCACATCGGTTGTTCAAGAGAGCAAGTGAGTGGACGTTGGATATAAAATAAGAAGCGAGTACCACATCCAATTCATACCTTTCTCGGCCTTTTGGCTAAGATCAAGTGTAGTATCTGTTCTTATCAGTTTAATATCTGATATGTGACCCAATGGGTCACACGATATTAAATTACTTTTTTGAGGGGGAGAAGTCATCACAGTAGCTTGCTATTGGACTTTTCAAGTGTCGCCTATGCGTTGCACTATTGCATGGGCTGGCGCACCCCACCAATTCTAGTTCAATATTTTTGCTTGTTTGGCAATTAGAATTTAGTTAATATACAATGTCAATATATAATTCTTTAAAAAAAATGTCAATATATAATTATTTTAGATTTTCCCCTCTTTAAATTAATTTCAATTCTAAACATTTTGACTGCAAAGTTGTTTTGAATTATCGGTCTACCATAATTAAACTCATTTTTTTTTATACCGTAATAGAAATCAAAAAATTAGTTTGTTTGGATACAATTATATAAAAGAAATTTTTTGTTACAAAATTAGTTCAATATATTGATCATTATTTTTTCTCTCTTCTAAAAAAATATATTTTTAAAAAGTTGCTCTTAATATCTTCTCATTTGAAACTGTTATTAGATTTTGATGTTTTTAAAAATTCATAACAAACAAATGCAAAATTCTTTTTTTCTTAAGAAACTATAAAAAACGGATTCTAAACTCATTTGTTAATTAATGTAATAACACATGTTAAATTTAACGGAGGTTGAAAAGAAAAATGTATATGTGTAAAAAAAAAA
>Ga0228710_1000571_pt1 | contig 48038 bp, 36 predicted proteins | sample MedpolnodulmetaG_FD_177995 | JGI IMG/M metagenome (GOLD analysis project Ga0228710, IMG submission 177995) | Root nodule microbial communities from Medicago polymorpha collected in Santa Monica, California, United States - pink nodules | ecosystem: Host-associated > Plants > Roots > Nodule... | reverse complement strand
TTTTTTTTGTGGTGGCCGAGGTTTGAACTCCGGACCTTACATATATTATGTTTGTCCTTACCAACTGAGCTAAGCTCACGAGGACCTCTAGTTGTCATGTTAATTGTCCTTAAATTTTATTCTAAAAGTTGGGTTAAAGGATGAGGTGTCCAAACATATTAATACACCGAACAGTCTCGAAACCTAATGTTAGACTTCAAACAAACTCCAAACAACCCAACCTCACACCTAACATAACATAGGTCTAAGTCCAATTCTCATATTACAATCTTTAATTCGGCTTTAATATCATATTAACAATACAGAGAATCTGAAAGAACAAAACAACAAATGCGAGCAATCCTTCAAAATAAAAATTTTACTCTATAAATATATAATGAAATGCAAGTAGACTAAAATATTCTTAGCTCAATTATACCAAAATGCTCAATCACCACAAACAAAATAGCAAATACCTTTATTTGTATCAAATGCCTAATTTAGTAAAGTCATGCTTGCTTTATCGAATTTTAATTTCAATATTTGTATCAAATAATATAATTTATACAATTCGATAATAGAGTTGTTCATAACTTTTCATTCATTTAATTTACAACATTATTTTGCTTGTATAATTAAATATTTCATATCGTCTGATTTGAATAAAAAGTAGTATTAACTACAAATGAAGAAAAACATAAACCGGTTAAAAGTAAAAGCAATAACACTCATATATAATTTTCTTGCAACTCAATTTATTAGTCCCTAAAAAAACTCAAATTAGTCTATGACATTTTTGACTCATTACACAATAGAGAGTCATTTGTCTCTATATATGAAAATATCATGACTATTTTGGGTATTGTTTTTCTTCCGAGGGACTAAATTGAACCGGAAAAATTGTAAGAGATCAAGATTTAGTCTTAATTCAAAATTATATAATTTTTATGTCAAAAGTGAAGATGAAGTTGCTGAGAAACAGGTATTGAAAAAAAGAAACGAAATAAAATAGCCTAAGAGAAAAAAATATTAAGAATGAAAGTGATGAAATGGTAAGTCAAAAGAGAAAGTGAAATGATTTTTTTACTAGTTTTGTTGGAGTGAAATTGAAGGAAAAAAAAATATATATATATATATAAATAACTTTCTCTTCGAAGTAGAAAGTGAGAGAAATTAAAAATATATACTTTTTTTTTGTTAGACTACAACTAAATGGTGTTGTAACATGCACAAGTGTATTTTATATCATTAGAATAATGAATTCCATCATATATTATTTCATTTAATGATGTGATTTATTGATTTAATGATGAAAACTAATTTTATATGATGTAAGTCTCGTCTCACTTATACACTGTAAAAATAAACGAACTATTTTAAAAAAAACACACAATTCAAACTCCATTTCTTATGTTTTTCTCACATTTATTTTTCTATGTAAAATGCAATCTAACCAAATATTTATTGACTTCTTTTTATTTCGAACATCAAGGCATCAAATATTTATTACCGACAAGTCTAGGTTGCAAGTACTAACTCTCAATGGAGTTGAAGTTCTCTCTATTTAAACTCTTTTCCATTTACTTTTATAAATGAAGAGGATCTCAACTCCTCTCAATGACTATTAAATGTGTCTCGTACATTAGATAACTCCTTGTTCACGTCAACTTCAAGTATCACAAATGACTCAAGAGAGATGATGAAGAGGGGGCTCTAAACTCGTGATTCAATCACCATTGTTTGGGAGTTGTTGGTATGTAATTTTTGAAATTTCGGTAAAGGAATATGACCTCTTTAAGATGTGGTTTGAATTGGGCTAGTGCCTAGTGGTTCGAGGAAGAAGACTAGGTAGTTGGGGAAGAGGGGGTGATGAGTAATTAAACTAAAAAGGGTTGAGATTCTTAGTTATTTTCATAAACTAGGACACCGACCCGTGCTCCGCACGAGTCCAACAGCGGGATTAAAATGCTAAAATAGTAAAACAGCAGCAAAAATTAGTACTTGAGTTACATAGCATAGCAATAATTAAGCAAAATACAGTAGAAACTCTATAAATTAATAATGTCAGGACTGAAGAAATTTATTAATTTAGAGAGTTATTAATTTATCAATAAATTAATAATTATTAATTTAAAGAGTTTTTAAGTAATTATACAGTACATACTAAACAAAAAGGAAAATTAGTCTATGCCTCTTAGAATTACGTTGCAGCGAACCTTGGAACTCAACGTAAATTAGTAACTACTGTGTTCATATGCATTGGAAAAATACAATACAAAAATACAACACCTGAGTTATTAGATGCAATAAGAAAAGTTAGAGATGAGCTCCAAACAGACTTGAACTTTAAAGGAAAACAGACAACTATTGAATCATATTTCAATAGAGTGTAATATTTTTTTTTTCAGTTTCTATGAATTATTAATTTATGATTTTCTTGGGACTGAAAATTATAAAGGAATCTCCCGAAAAATTATTATCTTATTATTTTATCGAGTTTTTTAATTTTTTACATTGACCCAAGTCGGGACCAAACAATTTTATTATTTTAAAGAGTTTATTAATTTACCGAGTATTAATTTAAAGAGTTTCTACTGTACATCAGCAGTAGCAAGAATATCAATAACCTAACCCTAATATCAATCTTGAGGTGGTTACATGGACGTGTACCATATATGGTGATACAGTTCCACTTGTTACCGCGGTCATCAATAGGCAACACAAAAGTAGTCTTCTTACTCAAAGTCAATTGACAAAATCCTTGATAGAATAACTTCTGCAACAAAACACCAAACATGCATATTAGATAGTGGTTTTGGAATGATGATAAACCTCTGCAAGATGAATCAATATAAAGATAAAAATTATACCAAAAATCAGATTTAACATCTTTCTTAGTCAGTTCTTTCTCATAATAAAGCTGAAAATTCTTCACATCATGAAGAAATGTTATGATTTCAGTAGACACTGGTACACCTTGGAATACAAATTGTGGATCCATTTTTTTCTCAATTTCAAACAGTGTTGGAGGTAAGAAATGGGGAGGATCAACGATACGACCCACTCTATTGATAAGGTTAATCCCAATTGCCCTAATCCTGTAAACACCATCATGACCCAACCCCCCAAATTAGGTCATAGAAATCATGGATGTCACTGAATCATGTAGTCAGAAAAATGCAACAATTGATCTCCTCGGTGAGAACCACAAATTAGTTGTTGTTAGGATCAACAAAAGTAACATAGCTTTCAATCTGGTCACCAAAATCGTAAGAAAACAACTTCGGCAGCATAACAACACCCTGCCAAAAAATAAATCAAACAGTCATATACAATTTAAAACGGAAACGTGCCAATTAACAACCAAAACGAACTCCACGATGGACTCACTTAATGGGCATGGAACTCAACACATATGGTCTTGTACTGCAGTCATAAATCATTCACGAGTTTGTCCAAATCAGTTGATGGGTTTGAATCCAAAGGAGTTGTTCATGAAATATACAGCATAAACGTTAATTAATGTGTAAAACGAAAATAAAATAAAACAACAAAAGGTTTTAACCAAAATTAAACAATAAGGATATTGTACCCTTCAAGCAATACAGTGCAAGCCAGCTTTGGAACTCAGGAAAGGCCATTGAAATGATGAGCAAATGTAATATTAGTTTGTTTTAGGGTTAAGAGTGAATAAAACAATACCATGAGCATGTATATATAGAGAACCAATGTAACAATCAGACTCATTGATAGAAGCTACGATTTAATTATGGGGAGAGGGGGTTAAAATTTCAAATTGAAAAGACAGACAGTTTCCAAGGCTAGTGGATGTGTAGCATTAAATACACGTATAACAGCTTCCAAAGGAAGCTAGGGTTAGTTTTTTTTTTCCAAGTGAAATTGGAGGTTGCATTACATGTGTAAAAGCTTATGGTGGAAGGTAGGGTTAGTTGATTAAGGAGGAAATTAAGGAGTGTGATCAGGGTTTAGTTATAGCTAAACCTTACAAGCTTATAAAATAAGAAGACAGGAAGATGTATTGTCACCATACATATGCCCAAGTGATATTAGAAACTATTCATGTAAGATGATTAGATGAGTGCATATAGTTTTTTTTTTTTGCCGGAGTTCGAGCCACGGACCTTGCATATTTTATGCATTGTCTCTACCAACTGAGCTAAGCTCACGGGACAGAGTACATATAAGTTTATAAATGGGGAAAAAATTGAGAGAGAACCATGCAATTGCAATCGAGGATAAACCTATAGAATTTAATTCGTTCATTTAAAATTGATGATCAAAATTGCCAAATCATCTTGTCAAAAGAAAAAAACCAAATTATGATTTATGGATGATTAAAAGGGGATTTGAGCATATTCCTAAAAGGCTTAAATATGATTTTTGTCCATGAAAAAAAAAATAGAAAAACGTCCTTGCAAAAAAAAATTGTGTGAAAAAGGTCTCTGACCCCACTTCTGATATGATTTGGCATGGTTCTTGCCACATGGCAGTCCACGTAATTAAAAAATAAAAATTCTGAAAATTATTTTTTTAAATTAAAAAAATATGAAAATAAATTTAAAAATCATAAGGAAAAAATTTGAATATTAAAATTTTCGAAAAATTATTTTTTTGACAAAAAAACTGTTAAAATTAAATTTTTTGAAAAAAAAAAGTGAAAATTAAATTTTCGAAAAATAAATTTTTTTAATTTGAAAATTATATATTAAATTTTTTTCGAAAATACTGACAATTATATTTTCAAAAGTTATGAATTTTGAGATTATACATATTTTAATTTTCAAAATTTTAAAAAAAAACTATTATTCAATTTCTTTTCATATTTAAAAAAATAAATTAAAAATGATATAATTGAAAAAAAAATCCAAATTTTTATATGATTTTTTAATTTATTTTCAGTTTTTTAATTTTTAAAAACTATTTTCAAAATTTTAAAAATATTTTTTATTATGTGGCATGCCACATCATTGCCACGTGGCAAAAGATGCACAGTCAACAACTGCCACATGGGCAAAACCATGCCAACTCAATGATGAAGCAGTCAGAGACCATTTTCAAATCAAAAAAAATTTGCAAGGACGTTTTTCAATTTTTTTTTTGCAGAGACGAAAACTAAAACTCGCTCAAATTACAGTGACAAAAATCATATTTAAGCCTTGCTAGAAATATAAAGATGATTAAACTTTTATTTTTTTTCCTAAAAACCAAAAATCTTTGAATAGTATGATTTCATGAGTCTAAATATCCGATTTGAGTTGAATAGATTATTTTAGTAATTTGTATAGACTCATAGTAAGTTTTTTTAATCTTGTTTTGTCGCAATTTCACATTCATTTTCTTTTCTTTTTTGTTAGTTTGATTTTGTCCATATCAATTTAATCTATCTTTTTTTCATTCCAAAATCTACAAATCGAATCTACTAATTTATTTCAAAAAAATAAAAATAAAAAACTAGTTTCTGTCAAAAAAATAAAAAATAAAAAACTAGTTTGTATTAACTCTCACACAAAAAGAAGAAGAACAAAATAATTTGCATTGACTCTCAATCCTAACAACCTCCCTAATATTGTAATGAATTCAAGCCATATTCATTAACTTTGAAGTACCTCTAAAAAAAATAACTTTGAGGGAGTATTGTGATTTGTGATGGTCCTTCCATTTTGTCACATAGCCATCCAATCCACGTCAGCCATAAAGTACATCATTAATTACATTTACATTACCATAACTTCAGAATATTATTTCGTCTTAAAGAAAATGCAATAATAATAATAACACAAAAAAAACAAAGGAATCAAAAAACAAACACACAAAACGCAAAGCATTATCTTTCAGCTACAAAAGAAGCGCGCCCAATTTGTCTCCAAAACCCTAAACCCTAAATCCCCAATTTCTTCATTTCTCAATTCTCAATCAACCAAATGTCTCAATCTCAAACGTTACCACTCAAGAGACAGCAAGATGAAAATCCCACTGATGATGATTCCTCTGCTATCAAACCTTCTCGTCTCAAAATTTCATTATCCTCTGAAGATTCCGACAAAAAGGTAAACCCCTAATTCTCTTTTCACTTTTTTTATTATTCTTCATTATTGGGTTTTTAATAAAGTTTGTATTTTTGGTTCAGATTGTGATCAAGAGGGTTAAGGATGTTGAAATTTGTGTTCCTATTGTTTATGGGACTATTGCATTTTTTCTGGGTAGGAAGGCTAGTGAGTAAGTTCCGATTTTTATTTTCTCAGTGTTTTGGATTATTGGTTTTAGATTGAAGACCCAATTTGGTCCCTCGCAGCTCAATTTAGTCTCTGGCAAAAAATTAGTCCGTTGACAAGTCTCGGACTCATTATAATAGATGTTTTAATTTATCTCCATTATGAAAATGTCAAGGACTGGTTTGAGTATTCTTGGAAATTAAATTGGGTCACGAGAAAATTGTGAGGTACTAAATTGGGTCTTTACTCTTGATTTTATTTTTTGTTGAAATTAATTGTATTTAATCATTTGATGTTACTAGGTCTCAATCTCATAAATGGACTGTTTATGTACGTGGAGCTTCTAATGAGGATCTTAGCGCTGTTGTTAAGAGGGTTGTGTTTCAGTTGCATCCTAGTTTCAATAACCCAACAAGAGTTGTTGAATCACCCCCTTTTGAGATATCTGAATGTGGTTGGGGTGAATTTGAGATAGCTATCACTCTCTTTTTCCACAGCGATGCCTGTGAAAAACAGTTGGATCTGTAAGCTTCGGTTGCTCACTCTTTCCTATTCGTTTTTGGCTTGTTGCTTGTATATTGCATTTTTTGAATCACTTTTGTTTGTTTTCATAGGTATCACCATTTGAAGCTGTATCCTGAAGATGAATCTGGTCCGCAGAATACAAAGAAACCTGTTGTCATTGAATCTTACAATGAGGTTGTTTTTCCTGAACCTTCTGAGGCTTTTCTCGCACGCGTGCAGAATCATCCGGCTGTTGTTGTTCCAAAGCTTCCGGATGGCTTGAATTTACCAAGCCCGGGTACATTCCTTTGAGCGATCTTTCGATTGTAATTATTATATGACTATTACATTTCCCCTTTCAAAAGCTTTTCTTTATAATCCCTTCTGTTGGCTTTCGCAGTACCGGTCGAACCTATGAATGACAAGGAGAGAGGTGACACCAAAGATCATCCACTGAGCCACTGGTTCCTGAACTTCTCAGAGGCGGACGAGCTCTTAAAACTAGCGGCCGCTCGCCAACAGGTTCTGCTTGCTTTGTTCTATCATGCATTTTCTATTTGAATAGGCTGTTTTATGACTAGAGAATTGTTAGCGGCATTTATTTTTTTTCTGCATTAGTTTTGTCTCTTTTCTTCCTTAAAGTAACATTATTATATGCATGGGGACTACATTCTGAAAATAAATACAATCAATTTTAGGGTTATTAAATTGCAACTATATCGGTGATATAGTGCTATAGCATTGTTGCATAGTTGAATTTGAACAGACCACTATTTTCTGCGACCCGCAATTGACAATACTGATTAATTCCCTGATTCATTCCTAATGTGCAATTAATCAAGATCGTCTTTTCACAAACGAGATGCATATCGTATTTGTCTGCATTCTTCTTCTTTGATGTCTAAGAGGCTTTTATTGGCTAGTGAAACTTAATGGCGTAGTTTTTTTTTGGTTTTGTTTTGTGTTCATCTGCATTCTTCTTGTTTGTAGTCTAGGAGGCCTTTATTGGATGGTGAAACTTAATGGATTACTTGTTTTTTTTGCCGAATGTTTTATTTGTTTTGCACTGGTTTGGAGTTTCACCGAATGTTTTATTTGTTTTGCACTGGTTTGGATGCATATGACCACAAAATTAACTGCTTCCTTTGTGCACATGTGGATTTCTCTTAATTGTGGAAATAATTTTTTTGTCTTGTACCAGATGTATTGTGAATTAGTCAAAAAGTCTTTTAAACGTATTGTAGATTTCTGTGCTAACTGTGTTTGCAATGTCTCAGGTGCAAGCTCACATTGTTAAGCTGCGAAGACAATTAACTTTGTTGGAAGGATTGCCTCAGTCAAAACAGCCATCTGGTTAGGGATGTACATGATTCTGATATCTTAATAGATATTTTTTGGGGGATTTCCCTTTAGGGTCAAATTTGGAAGATTAGTGATGAATGATTATGTATATACATGCATATCATCTTCCCTGTAGATTGTTTTGAATATATTTTATCTGTGTAGAAGCCAATTGTTTGGAGGTTTAGAACAATAGACATGGTTCTTGGCGCATTTATGCCAAAATATTTTACATGGTGATAGATATTTTTGTATTAACTGTACTCTGAAGTTTAATGTTTTATCTTAAACTTAGATTGCTGGCTAAATATCCTTACTTTTATGTTTTAATCATCTATTTATAAACACTTGTGTTAATGACTTTTGCGCTTAAATTGACAATATTAATGACTGGAGTCATCCTTATGTTTTCATACATGAAGTTACATATACAAATGAAAATATGGATGTTGTAACAAAATGAATAAAATAGTTTGAGAAGCTTATAATCATGAATTCACAGGCTAGTAGGAATATCTTATAGTCATGAGTTCATGCTGCATTTTTTTTAGGGCAGAAGCAACAAGACACATTTGAGTGTAAAGGGCATTATTCTGTTAGAAACAGATGCTACATTCTTAACCAAAATTGAGGCTAACAAGGGAATACGCTCCTTGGTATGCCTTCTGTAGCAATACAGAACGGGGGGAATTTTTTTACCATCAAATTCACTTGTGAAGTATATATTGGAGTTAATTCACCACCATCACCACACCATACATTGATGATGTTGGTTTTTGAGTTCATAAATCAATGTTGTTGGAAGCGGACCAGAGATTGAATCGGTGAGACTTTTGGGTCATGGTTCAAATATGCAATTCAACCCAATCCGACCGGTCCTACGTGACTCTGAATTTACCATGGTTGAAACAATTGCTAGACTGACAACCATCTCTCAGTTCGGTATGATTTTCACAATAATATTGTCCGAAACTTTGATTCTATTTTGTTGAGATTAAATTTCTGAAAACAAAAGTTTAGAATTTCAGAAATTAATTTCTGGTACCCTTTTATGACGCAAAAACAACATTCCAAGTATTTATTTCTTGAAACGTGTGTTTTGGGGGGGAAATTAAAAATGGGATATATGAGCAAATGATGGGGGTACAAATAGAAAATTCTCGAATCTAAGGTGTCTTAGCCCATGCAGAAACTACCCACGACAAACTCACTTTTATGAGTTCTGTGTTATTAGCCAAAACAAAATAAACAGAAGAAAAAATTCCTCAGCTATAGAAGAAAATTTTGAGTGGCAAAGTATATTATAGTATATACACTATATACAGTATACACCTGCACAAAATCACTTTATTAATTTTCTCACTTTCTATTTCACACGGTTCCAATATCTCTCTTGCTACTAAACAGACTCCAAAGCAACCAAATTAAGGAACTAGGAGTCACAGATTTACAAAATCTGAGAGTGAGAAAGTCTTTCCTACATTGTTTCACTATCAAAACAAGAACTTGGCATGGAAAACAAAGAAAAGTAATAACAGAGAATTATTAATCAGAACATGCATGTTGGTAGACACATTTCATGAATGAATTGAAGCATCTTAGCTAGCTAATTATCTGAAGACTCCTTAACCTTTTGGAGAGTCAACTTCATAACTTCCCTTCTTACTTTTTGAGAAAAGCCATCCTATCAAAGGCATCATTGTCTTCTTCTTACCTTTCTTACCTGAATTAGGTCTCACTAGTAACTCATCCTTATTAGGAATAACTTGAGCTAATACATGAGGGCTAGCAAATTTCACATATCTTCTTTTTTGAATTGTTTCCTCATTATCAACACCGTCGTCATTTTGTGTTTTGATTTCCACATTGGTTCCGTTCGCAATGAACTTGATGTCTTCGTTTGTCTCTGGAATATCACGTCGTTGAAGCAACTTCAACTCTCTTGCCTTTGTTTCTTCCAATTCTTTCTTTGTTTGCTCAAGTTCCTTTTTGAGGGATTTGATGCATTGAGCTAAGAAGTTAGCTTCTTCTTTTGATCCTTCAAGTTTTTGTTTTGTTTCTTCTAGCTCTGCTGCTAATGCTCCAGCTTTGGATTGTGTATGACCAGTCTCGCTTGCTTCATTTTGCATCTTAATCATTTCACATGCATAATCATAAGAAAATTAATCATACTGTCAATATCATCGTGAATCCAAACATGCACTTGGTTACATAACAATAACAATATATCATGATGAATGGATGCATGAATAGAGAGAGAAAAATGAGAACCTCTTTGAGCTTGTTGGCATAAATTTCTCCAACTAAGACTCTTTCTCCAAACAAAAGAACAGCTTCTTTAACAGACTTGAATGGTGCTCCAGTGTCAATCTCTGCACGTCCCATGATCAATGTACCACTTTCTTCTCTGTCCATATTGAGCTATATAGTTACAAACTTTACTTAAAATCCAAGCTCAACAAATTAAAACTATGATACAATTAATGGCAAAACGTGTATGAGTGAATATATGAAGAGAAACAAAAAGAGCTCCATTTAATACAAGTAACAAACATAGGAACTATTTAGTACTAAAGTTCTTAGTAATGGATATTGGTGGTGTAATAATTGGTTAACATAAAGAAACTTGGTAGAATGCACAAATTAAGAATTTCTTTTCTTTGCGTCCACTTCACTAGTATTTTGTTAATTGAAGTTGACATGTTGGTTAGTTAGTTCAATCTATTTCAAATCAAGATTTTTGAAAGCACTCTTTTGCTGCATTGATTGAGACTTGTCTCCTTTCAATTAGAGATTCTATAATAATAATAATTAATAATTTATGTGGGTTCTGATTTTAGGCATGTAAACTTTTAGAAAGATATTTAAAATGGGGTTTTTTCTTGTACTTAAGAAGAAATTATTTTTGTATTCGGTACTTCGTCCAAATTGCTAATTAAATAAGGTAGCCATTGGCCAACTCCCTCTTGTTAGACCTACTTCACTTGCACAAAATATTATTACTTTTTTCTTTCAAAGTTGAATTAAAAAAAAGATGGAGGAAAAATTCAAACTATAATGTTTATTGAATTTGTTTGAACTCGGAATTATTAAAGTAGATAATAGATATCGAAATGATTTCTCCCCGCGAGCTTAACTCAATTGGTAGGAATATTTGAATATTATATGCATGAGCCGGGGTTTGAACGCCGGACACTACACTTCTCCATAACTAAATTGTATGAGCTCTAGCTACCAGACTACTTGAAGGAAAAAAAGATATCAAGATGATCTTGTCAAAAAAAAACATTGATCTCACGATCTTGTAAAAAAAAACATTGATCTCACGATGATAGTAAATTTCGAGGAAGAAATATTATGTGAATGAGAGTTTTTTAGTTGGAGTCCATATGGCTAAAATGATGTCCGACGGGGGAGTGTGTCCATGGATGGATGCACGTATATCCAATTGAGGGCAGCCACCCTGATTAGATAATTTTATTTTTCCAATATTCTACGAATAATTTTCCTATATTCTATTTTAGTGGAAAATTAGAAATAACAAACAAGTATATAAAACAGATTCCACCTAAGTGTGATAGGTTCATGAAATTATTAGAAGTGATGTTACAATTAAATCATATTGTGTCGTGTAACATTTAATTTCTTTTAATATTGCATTTTGTTTGTGATGTATTTACTTTTTAAAGAAATAGAGATATTTAAATTGATGAACCAAATATAAGATAATCAAGTGTGATTTGTGGTCTAAGAATATTATCACAAGAATATTATGTTGAGAAGCTTTTTAGTAGGTTTGTGTATTTTAAAATAAAATTATTGAGAATCTCTTATGGTTCAAATGCTACATAATGATTAAAGAAAGAGAGTTGTTATATTTATTTTGATGCTTAATTAATTTTGTGACTATTTCATTGAAATTTATTTGTTGGTCCTTCAACAGTTATACATATATGTCCCATAATAAAAATATACATATATGTGTCTCATAAATAAATAATAGTATATATATGAAGTAAGGTTTTTTTTAAGGGTTAATAGGTCTTTACCCCCTTGTAATATAGGTTATTTTCGGTTTTCCCCCTGTAAAATTATTTTTTTGATTTACCCCCCGTAAAATATTTTTGTTTTGATTTACCGCCTTAATAGGCCAAACAAAAACGAAAATTTCTTGAAAAATAAAATAAAATTGGTTTTTGTTTGACCTATTAGGGGGTAAATCAAAACAAAAATATTTTACACAGGGTAAATCAAAAAAATAATTTTACAGGGGGGAAAATCGGAAATGACCTATAATACAAGGGGGTAAAGACCTATTAACCCTTTTTTTAAGGTATAAAGTAAGATTTTTTTATATCATATGTCGTTTCCACGTTTATTCTCAGTATTTTATTTTTTTAAACTATTTATCAAATTTTGCATAAATATCCTAACAAACATTTTATTTCAGTTTTCCAAATTTTTCAAAATTGATTTCTTTATTTAGCAAAAATATCTCGGCAAACAAAGTTAAAGGCTCAAATGGAAATTGACATAAAGTAACTTTTGAAACAAAAAGACCTTTTCATCATTTATATTACTTTTAACCACCCCCGCAACCCCACCCCCCAAAAAAAAAAGTAAAATACCTCAATCATATCCACTAGATATTTTATTTTATTTTTGATTAAATTAATTAATGTTTAATTTAATTTTAAGATAATTTGTTTCAATAAATATAATATTTTTTATTAGTTTTCGAATTCTCGCTTTTGTTAATTTTTTCAAAAACTAAATTTTTCTTCTTTAAATTTTCATAATTTCCACTAAATGATTCATTCTACCAAAAAAAAGCATTATAATTTAGTTAAAATTTAAATTTAATATATACTATTGATTTTAAAATTAATTTCGTAATTTATTTTTTATGCACACGTGCTACTAATATATTAAGAGTTTTTAAAAATAAAAAGACCAATTTCTTTCTATACAGTAAATATCTTAATAAAACTTACATATAAAACCTTATTTTTAATCTTAACTAGCTGTATTTTTTCAGCGTTTGTCAGGGTTATATATATAATATTATTATTTAGGTTATGTATAATATTCATTAAAAATTCATACATCACAAAAATAATAAAAGAAAAAAATTACTCATATCATAACCCACAATTTATTAAATGAATTGTAAAAATATCAAATAAATATATCTTACTTGTGTAAGTTGAAATAATAATAAAGAGTATGTGTACGAAAAAAAAATTTATTTTCTTAAATATAAAATTGATTAAATAAATAATTTAATTTTAACCAAATAACTATTTAAAATTTTCTCTATTGATGTATCATTTAAAAAATAAATTATCTATTGAAAAATTAGTTACAAAAGTTTAGATAAGCTCTAGGTGCTCACCAGGGTCATGGTAGTGTTGCAGCAAAAAACTTTTTTATGAATGTTTTAATAATAACAAACCACGTGGAATAAATAATAAGTTTTATGAATGGTGATCTAGTGATGGTTGCACTTGAGTTTTTGTTAAAAGAATAGGAATCACACAAGTGGATAAGCTAGAAGCCATCCACATCAGTAAGTGCATTATATCTACTCAACAATGAAAGAATGAGTATATCATTAGTTACAACAACAATATCATATCTCCATGAAGATTCATAGCTCAAGAATCATGATGGAAGAACTTGAATCATGGTGGAAGAACTTACATCACAAGAATGTGCTTGAAGTTATGTGACAAAACTCACATTGAGTTTTATGTTATATGATTTGAAGACCCTCCATGGGTAAACAAGATAAAAGGATATGCATACAAGTTAGGAAGATTCTCAGATTCTCCTCGAAGTATCACACTTCCAAAGCTTCTAAAGATAAGAAGTTCAGAGTTCAGAATGTTCGTATGAACAGAGTTCAGAATGTTCATATGAATGGAGTTCATAATAATCATGAACATTAACCCAGAATATTCTAGAAATATTGAAGGATTGCTTCATGGATAAACAAGAATATTTTAAGTCATTGGTTACAAGCAATGATGAGCTAGATGCAAAGAAATATTCTTTTGGACTTCAAAGAAAGAATCATCTTGTTTGTCAAAAGAACTGATCTCACATCTATATGTTTCAAGTAGTTTTTGAAGGGAATAAATAAACAACCTTCATAAGGGTCAAAGTGTTGAAGAGCATTAGAATGTTTAAGAACATCTGAATGTTCAGCATAAAGTACAACCGTCAAAAAGGAATAAACCCAGAAGAAACATTACGGAGTTCATATGTATGAACCCAGAAGGAGTTCAGAAGGTTGCTCAGAAGGTTCATTAGAGCAAACTCATAAATCAATGTCCACGCCAAGAGCATGCAAGAACAGATGTGACATGAACATATCTTATGCAGAAAATGATTTTGACTTTGGATCAAGAAATCATTAAAGGCATCTATGGTGATTAAAGAATTAATGGACTTTGATAGTTATTGGTATTTGTGCGTTCTTGAGTGATTAATCAAGACACAAACAAAGTATAAATCATATCAGAATACAAGAAATCAAAGGACATTTGAATTCAAGAACTAACTTTGAGTTCAGAAAGTTAGTTCAGAATGTTCGAACAGAGTTCAGAAGGTTGTTCTTATACAGGTTCAGAAACTCAAGAATATGCAAGGCACACGTCACATGAATAAATGTCCAGGAAAGTACATTTGCATGGATCAATCAAGCAATAAAGGCATTTACAAGGTTAATGCCAAAAAGGATATTCAATGTTCATTAAAGACCATGAACATTGAAGTACTAGAAATATTCCAAAGAGAATATCATCCTAGATGTTACAATCACTGCTCTTCATTTTTGTTTCACTATTATGATTTAATTACATCAAATGGTAGTTTTACAAATCATTCTAAGTGAAACCAAGGAACATTCTGATGTTCAGAATGTTCAGCTCTGCACATGATTTAACTATGAACAATACATTAGGTAAAAAAGCAAAAGCAAAAAGTAAGCTCAAAGTCAGATTTAATTAGAAATGGACACATAAGGGAGCAAGTACTGTTCAATATCATAAAATCCCCTAAAACACAGGCTTGAAGTGACAAATTCATTTTTCTCTCTCTTGCACAAGTTCCAAGACCAGATCTGGAAAAGTTTCCGTCCAACAACATTCTGAAGTATGTACAAAGAACAAGATTCATAGTACAACCTAGAAATTCATGTGGTATTCATACGATGAAACCCAAAAACGCATTTGGCCTTCATCCACATGAACACAGATGAAGATCGTCAAGAGCGCAACAAAATTCTGATGGTCAGAATGTTCACCCAGATTTTCAAGTAAAAGTCAGTGGGGCCCAGGACACATGACATAACACCATTGGTCACCCTCCAACGAATATAAGAGCCCAAGAACTCTATAAATAGAAGTGGAAGGCTCAACATTACTTTCACCATTGCAAAGCATACAAGAAAAACAATCTTATCTTGAAGCTTTAGCATCTGAATTGATCATCATTGAGATTTCAAATCGTCTCTTGAAGTGTAAATCAATTCTCTCTTATCTTGTTAAAGATAATTTATCCCTCCATTCTTCTCTTGTCTGATTTCAATCATTCAAACTCCATACAAATTGTAAAGTAAATCTTATTTAGCTTTAAGGGTACTAAAATGTTAGTTTGAGCAAATGTTCTAGAAGTCTTAGTGGGTAACTTAGCAAGAAGGTGCAAGTCTGCTGAGGCTTAGAGAATACAGTTGTTGTAATCGTTCAGGTGAACAAAATTGTAAAGTGCAGGATTTGAGAGGTTATCTCAAGCATCATAGTGGAAAAGATTGTGTAGCTGCGTGTTCACAGTTTAGTGGTGCTTTCGCGGAAAACAAGACCATAGGAATTAAGGACAAGATTGTCATTAAGTTAGAGAAATTAAGATAAATTAGTAATTTAAAATTAAATTAAAAAGAATGTTACCATAATACCCATTCATAGAGTGGTGATTTTAAAAGAAATACTGAGGTTATTTTTGTCAAAAGAAAGTGGGAGTAAGCTTGCTAACTTACTCCCACTTATAAACATGAAGGAGTAAGTTATATATATATATATATATATATATATATATATTGACTCCAAGAGTAACTCTAAAGAGTTACTCAAAATCTCCACCCTTGAATTTATTTTAATCTAAAGGACTACATTTAAGTCTTATTAATAACCATGTACTTCACCATTCTTGAACATTCTAAAATGATATTTAGGTTTCCTTTTTCATACTCAATCAACATTTATGTATCATTCTTTAAAAAATAAAATTATGTTTCATGAACACAATTAAGAAATGGTAATAACAATCATTCTTTTTATTTTATCAAATGTTTTTTTTAAGAACAAATCTTAACTGTTAAATTATAGACTTAAATACACTTTTCACCCCCTATGTTTTAAAAAGTTGCGATTTTGACCCCCTTTTAAAAAAATGGATATTTTGACCCCCTAACTTTTGGCCCTCTTTTGATTAGCTGATTTTGATGGAGATTATGACAATTTCTCAGTCTCTGATGGTGTAAACTGGCATGGCGATAGAAGGATGCTGATAAGTGGAGTCCAAACTAGCATGGTGTAACTTTTGGCCCCCTAAAGAAGGATCCACTTATTAGTTTGGACTCCATTATCATACCAGTTTGGACACCTTGCAGGTTTGGACTCCACTTATCAGCATCATTCTGTCCCCATGCCAGTTTACACCATCAGAGACTGAGAAATTGACATAAAATCAGTTAATCAAAAGAGGACCAAAAGTTAGGGGGTCAAAATATCCATTTTTTTAAAGGGGGTCAAAATCGCAACTTTTTGAAACATAGGGGATGAAAAGTGCATTTAAGCCTAAATTATATTAACGTTCTTAAAAAGACCAGTGCTTGTAAAAAACATTATGGTTAACATTAAAATATAAAAAACCATCACACTTATTTTTAAATACAACATTTTTTTAATATTCCAATCAAAGTTTTATTCATTATTTTTTTTGGTGCAAGAATTATTCTTTATTATAAATAAATTTACATGAAAAATTTTTATTTATTTATTTTTGACAGAAAACAACTTATTTATTATAGTTTATTTAATATGAATAACTAACAAATTTAAAAACGTAAATTTTAGTAAATAAATTGTTTAGTTAATCAAGGTTTAACATTTGAAATTTATTCTAAAACATAACACAAATATTTATTTACAGCCGTAGTTTTATTTTAAGAATATTAATCATAATTTAACATATGAATTTATTATAAAATAAAATTTGATGAAGCATGGGAATATATATTTTTTTATTAATTAGTTGTGTTAATGAAAAACTTCTTCAAAAAAATATTGTGTTAATGAAAAACATTGACTAATTATTTTTGTTGGTGAAACACAAATGTTGATTGAGTATGAAAAAGGAAACTTAAATATTGTTAGAATTATCAAGAATGGTAAAGAACATTATTATTAATAAGATTAAATGTAGTCCATTAGATTATGATAAAATCAAGGGCGAAGATTTGGAGTAACTCTTAAGAGTAATTCTTGGAGTCAAAATATCTCTCCCCATATATTAAATTTAAGGAAAAAAAATATGTTTTTCATCTCATAGATTATAATTTTTTTAGGTAGTCCTTGCAAAAATTCATTCAGTGTTTGTCTCGGTTTTTAAATTTTACCAAAGAAAATGCGTTTTTAGTCTTGTATTTAATCTCTAAAAAAAATTGTTACTAAAATCAAAGAAAATCTCAGGAACTTAACATAAAAATTGCAAGTGTTATAGAGGCTAAAAACAAATTTAATCCGAAAATTAACCAATACATGAAAAAAAAATCACAATAAGTTTTACTTATATGAAATGTAAATTAAAGCAACAACAAATGATAGAAATTGCCAATAGCTATTTAAAAAAGTTGGGTACAATGCATTTCAAGAAGTCAATTTTATCCATAATCGACCGTTTACTAAACAGATTAATAATGTCTTCAATTAGTTGGTATAAATTTTATCCAACGTAAACAAATAGGTTATTTGCAAGAAACTCATGGTCCATTTATTTTGTTTATGACTATTGTTTAATAATTTTTACTGTTAAAAAGGTTTTCTATATCATTGGTATTGAGACCATAAGTATCTAGCCAATATAAATAAATCTATCAATTAGTAATATTTTTACTTTCTTATTTATGCTAATTTTCGGCAACTAAATTTGTTTGAAGTAGCTCAATGTTTATTATTTGAGGTAGCCGGCTATAAATTTATACTAACTAATTGTAGAATGGTATATATTTTGGGGTAGTCAAGGTTACCCCTTGTGCAAGAAAGGATACGCCCCTGTTCTTAAGACCCACATCACGGCCCAATACCTATACCTAATAGCTATATAAATATCGGATGATAAATTGAATGCTCCTCAGCACCCAGATCTAGCTATGCAGTTTCTAAGTCCTGCCGAGATGTATCGACCTGTAAGAAAATCAATTATACCACGACGACTTATGTCATTAGATGTTGGAGATTACAAAACTGATATTACTTTTTTCGAGCTAGATCTAACATCTGCTTCAACCTCCAAGGATTGGTATGGTATTAAATGGTTTTGTGTGTTTTGTTTGCTTTTACATAACAAGTTGGTATCCTTGTTTTTTTCTTTTTTTCAGCATTCTATACATGCGTCATGCAACAAACGAGAGGAATGATATTCTTTTGCTTGCAGAACAATTGAATCATATGGTGTGTTCACAGAATTATGAAATTGTACACCGTAAAACTAAATATGTTGTTTGACTAGAATCAATAAGAACAATCGTTTACTACAAATCTTAACCGTTCTTCTCCTTCTCCCTCAAACACACACTTCCAGTTCTTGTTGTTGTCGTTGAGGTGGATTAATTTGGAGTTGAAAGATGAAGAAATACCCAAATCTTCACATAAATACCTTGGTTCTCAACAATAATTTTTGAATGTTTTTTTGTTTAGGGCTAATGATTAATATTTGCAGTGGCAAAATGAAAGGATTAGTAACTTCAAGGACGAAAATTCAAACGACCTATATTTGTCGGGACTAAAGACCTATTTATGCCTTAAAATTCATACTAGTTAACCACAAGATGTGTCTAACGGAAAACAATACAAAAAGTCAGAGTAACAAACACGATAAAAACAAAAACCACAGTTATAAAGTGGTGTAACTTATACAAAGAAACGACATAGACAACCAAAAATGAAAAACAAAAGAGAAACATGGTTTATGGGTCTTCAACCATCACCAAGAGTGGATCTTAATACTATCGAGAAGTTGATCTAGAGAAGACACTTTCTTGCTGAAAATTCTCGAACTACACTCCTTTCATATGACCCAAAGACAAGCCAACCAAACCACCTGAGAACAAGAACAAACATCCTTCATGAAAGCATACACGCCAAAAAGTTGTTGGGCGTGACATCCAGTGTCTGATGGAACAACGATAGAAATACCCAACCAGCGATGAACGAGATTTCAAATGCTACCAAAAAAGTCGAACTCCAAAAAAAGACGATTGATCATTTCCTCTCTCTTGCACCCGCCCGAGCACAAAAACAAATCAGATGGAGTTAGTCCTCTTCAAATTTAGTCGTTCTTTGTGGGAATTATCTTGTTAACCGTTCTTCAAGTAAAGCGTGACACATTGAGAGACACTACTTCGTAAAGATTAATCATCAAAGAAAAATAATGTAAAATCATGTTAGTTTCTAAAATTTATTAAAGAAATTTTTGCATACTCATTCGTTCATGAAAATCATATCAATTAAATCAATTTGGTATCGATCTTTGAAGTTCAGTATACTTCACATCCTAATCTTGAATCTCCAGACTATGTATTTATTATTGATGATTAATCTATAAATGATGTCAAATTCTGTAGCCATAAGTTCGACATACTCCACATCTTAATGATCCTAATCTTTAATCTCCACGCTTCGTATTTATTCTCAATATTTGACATAAAAAGTAAAGTTTTTATGCCACATGCCCCTTTCATATTTCAAAATCATCCAAAGCTTTTCGTTTCAAAATCCAACCCCTATACACACCTAACCAAACACATGTTAATAGACAACCAAGACTTAAAAGCAAAATTTGATAAGTGAATAGGCATTTTTGTTCTTCAGTATGCACACACCGGTCAACTTTGCCCTCAAATTTTTTGAAATGGCTAAAATATCCCTGAATTTTACAAACGTCGATCAATTTCGTCCCTCTGTCAAGTCTCACTGTTAACGATGATGACGTGTGACGTTAAGTGCTGACATGGATTGCTATCTCATATGTCACGTATTTAGGGACGAAATTGATCGATTTTTTTTTGTGGTACTTTTTCCTTTTTTGAATTGAAGGTCATGACAAATTGTTATATTTTCAAACCGATCTCTGAATTATTTACTAAAAATCAAGATGGTTCTTGAATTATGTCACTCTCTATCAAATCGATCCTTAAATTATTTATCTTAACTATCAAATTGATCCATGATACTGTCAAATAAATTCTAAAAATTGAAAGAATGTTTTTAACTCTAATTTATTACATTTTCATGTTTGAAATGAAGTTTCATCCATGTTCAACGTAGCCTTGAAGGTTTTCATGCAAAAGTGTTGAAAACCACTTCAAATTCTCTTTGTTTTCTACATATACAAACATATGTTAATTTAAACGTAACTTTGCATAGAATGTAGAAAATTGTTGTTGACACATATGCAAGGCTGAGAAACACATGTAAAAGACGAAAATACCCCTCGACAGTTAACTACCGAGGAAAACTAAAACCGGCTGCAGTTAACTACCGAGGAAAACCTCGACAGTTAACTACCGAGGAAAACAATTCTGCATATGAAGGAACAAGACAAACAAAGCCATCATGAAGCACATGTTTTTGAAACCCTTGTTCTTGATTTGTTAAAACCCATAAAAATTCCCAATTTCTTCATCTTCTTTCTTACTTTTGTTTAATTTCTTTTATACTGCAATTGAAGTAAAAAGGACACCTATTCATGGAGTTATCAATTGGGTGTCATGGATTTGTTAGGAAGAAGATGTGGATGTCTCTGATGTGAATTTGAAGCAAAACCCCAAAACGAAACGGAAGAAGGACTGAGATAAAAACCTATGATGATCTTTTTTATTGTTACTTTGAAAGGATGATCTTTTAAAAAAAATGAGTCAACAATAAAATAATGTTTTGAAAAATATTAAGTTATTGACTTCCTGAAGTGGTGTGTGCGTGTATTTTTGGGTATAAAACAAAAAACACGAGCCTCGTGTGGAGAAGTACATGATGCCTAGTAGGGCGAAATGCAAATGCAAATGCAAACTTAACAAAGACTCCGGCGCTCACTCATAAAACCTCTCCTCTCTCTTCACCCTAACCCCTAATTTCTTCTACTTCTTCTCTAACTTAACCAATCGCTCTCAGTTTTGGTTCGTTCACAAACCCTAGAAATACGATCGATCACATTCATCAATCGCCAATTTGCTTTCGTTCTTCTCTGTTAGGGTTTAGGGCTAACCCTTTCATCCTTCGCAATCATGAGTCCCGTTCAGAATTTCGAGCAACATTCCCGTCATCTCGTTGAGCCTGATCTCAGTAAGCTCTCGCTCTTCATTCCTTACTGTTTCACAAGGACATAATTGCATGATTGTTGAAATATTGGTTTTCATTCTGTTTTTTTACCTTGTTTGGTTCCAATTTTCGACCAACTCAAATTGATTATAGAAATGTTGAATTGATTTTGACTTATTGACGTTGACTTGAAGCTAAACATTGATGCTTCAAGTTAACAGATAGGATGATAATTTGAGAAAATGAATTATTTGAATCCTACAATTGAGTGGACACACTTACACAGATAAATGCTAGAGGTGTCTCAGAATCCTACAATTGTTTTTTACACTCAAATTTAGACCAATGTATTCAAATATAAATCAATTTACATTCAATTTACTTTTAGCCTCTTTAGTAGGCAATTTGAGTTCCTTAGTATGAAGGATCAGGTGTCTAGGTATATCATGTCGGAAATAGGGCCGATTTATCTTACGTTTCAATTCACTCAATAAATTTTTGTCACCGCAGAACCGAACCTACATTAATTTAAGTTGCTGTAGGAGAATAGATTCAACAATGTTTGTGTTCAATTGTTTTTTTTTTTTTTGGAGGTTTATTTTTTTATTGATGTGTGCATTGGGTTAATGTGTTGTTTTTGTGTGTGGTGGAAACAGCGATACAGGCGAGATTGCAAATGGTGATGGAGGTTAGGGATAGTCTTGAGATTGCTCACACTGCCGAGTATTTGAATTTTTTAAAGTGTTATTTTCGGGCATTCTCGGCGATACTACTGCAAATTACAAAGCCACAGTTTGTGGATAATCCCGAGCATAAGCTGAGGAATATTGTGGTTGAGATATTGAATAGGCTTCCGCACAGTGAAGTTCTCCGGCCTTTTGTACAGGATCTCTTGAAGGTTGCGATGCAAGTGCTTACAACGGATAATGAAGAAAATGGGTTGATTTGTATTCGTATAATCTTTGACCTTTTGAGGAACTTTAGGCCAACTCTAGAAAATGAAGTCCAGCCTTTTCTTGACTTCGTATGCAAGATTTACCAAAATTTTAAGTTGACTGTTAGTCATTTCTTTGAGAACATGGCGATGACAGGGGAGGATGTCAAGCCGATGGATACACTTTCAGATCAAAGTATAAACCCTGCCACTGCCACTGGCTCGCAGCTCAATCCAAGCACTCGCTCGTTCAAGATAGTTACGGAGAGTCCACTGGTGGTGATGTTTCTGTTTCAATTGTATAGTCATTTCGTTCAAGCAAATATTCCTCAATTATTGCCTTTGATGGTTGCTGCTATATCGGTTCCTGGCCCTGAAAGGGTTCCTCCTTATCTGAGAACTCATTTCACTGAACTCAAGGGCGCACAGGTCAAGGTAGGTTCTTATGGTGGAAATGTAAATATGAAAAATCTATATGACAAAATCAAGAAAATATCATTTGTTTTCATAGGAATGTGTTATGGAGAAGCCCGTGACTCAATAAACCACGAATATTAACAATGGGATATTGCTATTTTAGATGTAATTTTAGGAGAGAATTTACAAACCCAACGACTGAACGAGAGTGAAAAACAAGTGCTATTACTCTATTCATTTCAATATATCAAGATAGGTCTGTATTTGTTTATGCTTATCTCTTTGGGTTTACCCACCAATGTTACAAATGTTATTCTTCAGCCATGCACAAAGAATATGGATTTCTACTGCACTAGTAGAATTAATATTAGAAACATTAAGCCTCTTTTTAGTGGCCACAAGGAAGTGAAATCATATCCTACTTTATCATATCCTAGCTTACGAGAATTTGGGGGAAAATTAGATTTGGCTCAAATTTTATCCGTTGATGATTAAATAATGTATTTCCGTAATCCTTCTCCTAATATTATCGCATGTTTACTTTTTTTTTGTTATTGCAGACAGTTTCGTTCTTGACTTATCTGTTGAAAAGCTATGCTGATTATATAAGGCCACATGAAGAAAGTATATGTAAAAGCATCGTGAATTTGCTTGTAACATGTACTGACTCTGTAACCATTAGAAAGGTGATACCATTGTTTATTTTTCCATTTTGCTATTGAGTTTCTCTTTCTTTGATTTAAAGCCAAAAGTATTGGATGCAGGAGTTATTAATATCCCTGAAACATGTCCTTGGAACTGATTTCAGGAGAGGCTTATTCCCTCTGATTGACACTTTATTGGAACAAAGGTAACAATACAATCTATTAAAAGATATTGATGCCGATATTTTATGGAAGAAATTCAAATAAGCAACCCCTGTTAATAATATTTTCCATCGGTATAAATAACTAAAGCAATGTTTATTGTGTAGATTATATTCGCTTAACGTGACAGTAATAGTCTCTCTGAGTAACCATTATTATCATATTATGTCATGTAAATATTTTTTATTAATTTTTTGTCAAGAGATCCTCCTTGGTGACTCTGTATACTTTTCTGGCTGGTTGGAGTTGTATGTTTTTTGAAGGCCGCTAGTGGTACAATCTAGATGGTTATAAATTTAACTTTTCAGATTTTTTTTTTTACAGTTATTGAGCTACAAACGGTTAACTGTTAGATTATGCTTCCTTTGTTTTTGATTACAATATTAGATATGTTTGACAACTTGCAGAGTTGTGATTTAAATGCATGCCTGTCAAGAACATAGAGAATTTAGTGTTATCTTTTTATTTAAACACGGAAAAAAAAATTTAGTGTTATCAAATAGTGGCCTAGTTGCACCATGGCGGATTACGGTGGCAGATGTTTTTGTCAACCGCCATGGCCAATTTGTGAAAGACGGGGGCTTAAAATGGTGAAAATTTGGCCTTCCACCATGACCCGCCATCCACTATCGTCAACACTGGAAAGGATACAGGGAATAGTAGAACAATAAGGGGAAATTAAGCCTGACAGCATACAACTGTATTGAGCATATTCTAATTTATAGATTTTCAAACTTTCAGGAATCTGGTTGGGACTGGGCGAGCATGCTTTGAGACGTTGAGGCCCTTGGCTTATAGTCTTCTGGCGGAAATTGTACATCATGTTCGGCAAGATCTGTCTTTATCACAGGTATGCTTTTCCTCTTACTTCATCTCATTTTAGATTTACATGCTGCTTTTAGTGATTTATAACAGCAAGAGTAAGTGTTGGTTTATATTTTAATATTCACTCCACTTTTTAGTTATATAGAGAATAATAATATTTTTTATTTTTATGAACCCTATATAATTAAACTAAGAGTACACCCACAATTTGGTTCATGATTGATTTCTGAAACAGTTATTGAACATTTGATGATATTTGATTGGACCTGTAAAGATGATATTTAGTCATATCAGCATGACATTACTTTTGTTCCTATGACTTTTGGACAATTTTAAAGTAAAGAAGTACACATTGAGAACCAAATTGATATTTCAAAATACCCACAATTTGGTTCATGATTGATTTCTGAAACAGTTATTGAACATTTGATGATATTTGATTGGACCTGTAAAGATGATATTTAGTCATATCAGCATGACATTACTTTTGTTCCTATGACTTTTGGACAATTTTAAAGTAAAGAAGTACACATTGAGAACCAAATTGATATTTCAAAATCATTCAAACGGCTAAAGTGTTGGTGTATTCTTAAACTAGAATTACTATCAGAAGCATACATCAATTCAACTAAACGTATTATCCAGACTCCAAAGAGAATTTATTTTATTGCCGATTTATATATCTCATAAGGGGTTAAGAAAAGGGTAATATTTTATTTGTTTCACATTGAATGGGATTAAGTGGTCTTGTGAGCTTCTTTGTAATAAATAGCCAATAGTTACTCCATAGTGGTTTCTTAGTTGATCTAGTGAAACCAATATCCCATGACAACCAAGTAGCAGAGAAGCCTCAAACAGCATCTTGAATTGATTTATTTATTTTTTAATACGAGTAGAAGTTTAAACATTTGACGGAACAAAGATGATCACTGATATTTGTATATGCATTCTATGAATATTAATTTTGAATACGACGACATAATTTTTCTCCCACTATATTGCTGCAAATATCTTTAATCGCAAGTGTTTCCATTGCACACAACCTTGCTAATTTGAATTTAATATGGTTGCAGTTGTCGCGGATAATTTACTTATTTTCAAGTAATATGCACGACGCTTCTTTATCATTGAGCATCCACACCACTTGTGCTCGCTTGATGTTGAATCTGGTACCTACCCTACTCTTCTTAATATAGTTAATATTATTTTCTGTTTTAATTATCCAATTTCTATCTCCATTACATCAATTTTTAGTTCCAGGTATTTATAGAAAAGTACTGAGAATGTTGTCCATATTGATTTTGTGCTATTATTAGCTTATAGTGCTGTTGCCTCACTAGCTTTTGAATTGTAATTTATTTGTTTACTTGTCCTCTCCATGGTGTTTTGCTTGTATTTAATTCAGGTTTTGACATTGTATTTCATAGACTGGAGGGTGGTATAGTTGTATTATTTTATTATCTTCTCTCTTTTTTGTTGTTTTCGCCTTTCTTTTCACTTTTTGGAGTATTTTTTGTTGTCTCTTAATCTCTTCTCAGTCAACTGAACTTTTCTTTTCCGTTTTCTGTCTTCCCCTTATCAATGAAGAGAAAGATTTAAGTTTTGGTAACTGATTAAATTCTTCTAGTCTTCTTATGTTGTGCTCTTCCCATTGGATCCAGGTGGAACCAATATTTGAGAAAGGGGTTGATCAGCAGTCTACAGATGAAGCAAGGATCTTATTGGTCTGTTGCGCAATTTCTGTTAGGTTTTTGCAATTTGGTATTGTACTAAATCTTTTTTCTGGGATTGACATAAAATGATGTTGCTTTTTAGGGCCGCATTTTGGATGCTTTTGTTGGGAAATTCAGCACTTTCAAACGGACAATACCACAGGTTATTTGGGATTACTCTAAAGTTTCATATTGCCGCATGATAATTGTGTGTATGTAGTTTCATTAGCACGAATTGTTTGCAACCTCTCCTTTGGGGACTGTCATTGTTAGAATATACAACAAATATAATTTTTTTTTTTTGACAGCGAAAAGTATCTTAAAGTTATAATATCTGGATCATATACTAGGCTATTTGGGAATTGATGAAAACAAGTGGATAGGAGGGAATGGAATGATTATGAAATGGCATTAGTTGCCATTGTCTGGATGTCCTAAAATATGTTGGAATTAATTGGAATACGAAGGAACCCATTCCATTTCACTCCATCCATTTCCCCTATTTCTCCCCTAGGCTGTTTTGGAAGGGTATCACTCATTTTTTTTTTTTAATTTTATAATATCAACCATTTCTTTATTAATATACATATATAATATAGTTATAAAATGACTTTATTTCTTAAACCCACTGAGGATGCTTCTGAAGTTCCTCTTTGTTTTGGTCTTTTAGGGTTGAGGGGTTTGAACCTGATTCCCTTTTTGTTAAGGAGAGTTAGGTTATTTAGTAAGCTCTTTGCTCAGATTACTGATAAATTTCCCCCAATTGGCCTTGCAATGTGTACAATATAGTGGCTTACTTTCATTGATTTACTTTTTACTTGTTTGTGCTGCCACATTTGTTCTTAACCTGTTAATGCTGCTATTATTATTTTTATAGCTATTGGAGGAAGGCGAGGAAGGAAAGGATCGTTCTACCTTGAGATCAAAGCTTGAACTCCCAGTGCAGGTTGTTAGAAAACTCGAGAATCTTTTTTCGGCTAAATATAGGCACTGCTATGTTTATCTTCACATCTAAATTTGTTTCAGACTATCATTAGTTGCTTAACTACATACCATGTTTAACTCACTGGTAAAGGAAGGAAAGGAATGAGGAATTGTAAACAATTCTCTTGAATGAATTGCTTTTAAGAAAAATGAGAGGAACTGCTTATTCATGGTTTGCAATTCTAGTAGAAATCGAGGACATTGCATTCGATAACTCATCATTATGCCCCATGCATCTAATTCATAGGAACAGATCATCATTTTAGTTAAGGGTTATGAATTTACTGGTTAACTAAGAGGAAGGACTGAGGGAGAACATAAGAAAGCATACTCCAAAACTAGATAGTAAACATATATCTTTATTTGAGAACTATTTAGGTCATTTTCTCAATTGAGAATAAGGTCATATCGTTTAATTATTAAATGCCCTTTTGTCAATAAGTTGGACATTTTGGCGCAACTGCATAGTGTGATAGGATTTGACCAGACATAAGTGAATAACAAAGAACACGAATAATTGAATGAAAAGAATCTTCAGGTAATCAAGAGACCCAAACTCTCCCATAATATTGACGGTTATTACAGCCTCCTTCTCACCTTTTGATTCTTTTTCTAACTCTCCCACCAAGTAGCTAACAACCATTACAAGTCAGTTATATGTTGCACACCAAGTAGCTAATCCTCTGTTTCTCTCCTATTTCTCCAAACCCAAACCTTCTAAATCGGGGGTTGTTGCTTATTGTAATGTTGCTTAAGAGTGAAGGTTGTTTTTGGCCAACTGTTACTATAATATGTGTATGTTTCTGGAAGTATGCTTTATTGGGATTTTAGTCTATTTCCATTGTGCTCACAAGTTTTTACTAAATTTGGAATAAATTAACTTCTTTTTTCCATTTTCAGTTTTTCTTGTTTATTTTGCTTTCGTCCTGTCTTTTTCTTCAGTTGTAAACACAATGCCAAGTTCTAATTTTAATTTTTACCATCTTCAATAGCAAGTCTTGGATTTTGGCACCTGAACACACACTTTTGTGGTTCACACATTTGAGACAAGAGAGAATTTTTAGAGAGATAGTAATAAATGGATAAAATGAACTTGTATTATTATTCAGTGAATCACAAGTTTATACACAATTTGATAACACACTTGGGTTAGATATCTTGACTCCAAGACCTAAAACATATGAACTAATCAAAACCTGAAACGTCAAGACCTAATCAAAACATAATTGATAAGGATGAAGGATGAAGGATGAAAATTGAAAACTTGTAACTTGTAATTTTTTTCCATTTGCACACTATGTATGTCTTCAGTAAAAATACTACTACTGTTGTTTTTTATTCTTTATTGTTAAGGTACTATTTTATATACCGGTAACTTGAGTTTTGCTTGGAATGATTCTGTCCCATGTTCTCCTTGCAGGCAGTTTTCAATATTGTGGGCCCTCCTGAATATTCGAAGGAAGTAAATGATTACAAGCATCTGATTAAGACATTAGTGATGGGTAATTTATTTCTTTAAATTTTCTGAACTTCCTTATCTTGGTTTTTTAGAGTGTCAAGCTGTCAACTAGTTTTATTGATTCTATGACTGGTAAACATACCCATTTTTATCATATGATCAGAGATGTTTTTTTACCCTCTCTTTTTTAATATGACTTTCAGGAATGAAGACCATCATATGGAGCATCACTCATGCACATTCTCCTAGGTCCCAGGTAATAAAATCTTCGGTATATATAATTGCCGTCTGTGGATTCACCACCTCTGTCCTCCCATATGATGTTTTTCATGCGAGATATTTTCCCTATTCATGGACCATTACAGGTGCTTGTCTCACCTTCATCTAATTTGCCACCACCTCAAGCATCTAGGGGCATGAGAGAAGATGAGGTACATCAGATAAGTTTTGGTTGAATGTTGTTGTTTTTAAGCTTAAGTATTTATGTTGACTTAAGAGTCTTGTGTAGGTTTACAAAGCCTCTGGTGTTTTGAAAAGCGGTGTTCATTGCTTAGCACTCTTTAAGGAGAAGGATGAGGAAAGGGAAATGCTTCATCTCTTCTCACAAATTTTGGCCATCATGGAACCTCGAGATCTTATGGATATGTTCTCTCTGTGTATGCCTGAGCTTTTTGAGTGCATGATCTCCAACACGCAACTTGTCCATATATTCTCCACACTTCTTGCGGCCCCTAAAGTGTACCGGCCATTTGCTGATGTGCTTGTCAATTTTCTCGTAAACAGCAAACTTGATGCGTTGAAAACCCCAGATTCACCTGCAGCAAAACTGGTCTTGCATCTCTTTCGGTTTATATTTGGTGCTGTTGCTAAAGCACCTTCAGATTTTGAACGGATTTTGCAGCCTCATGTGCCTGTCATAATGGAATATTGCATGAAAAATTCTACTGAAGTTGAAAGACCTCTTGGTTACATGCAGTTGCTTCGAACAATGTTCCGAGCACTTTCAGGCTGCAAGTTTGAACTTTTGCTGCGGGACTTGATCCCCATGTTGCAGCCGTGCCTCAATCTGCTATTGGCTATGTTGGAAGGGCCAACAGTGGAAGATATGAGAGATCTTCTATTAGAGCTCTGCATGACCTTGCCTGCCCGTTTGAGTTCTCTCTTACCATACCTGTCTCGTCTCATGAAGCCTCTGGTATTATGTCTTAAGGGAAGTGATGAGCTGGTAAGTCTTGGTTTACGAACACTGGAGTTTTGGGTCGATAGTTTAAATCCTGACTTCCTAGAGCCTAGTATGGCCAATGTCATGTCTGATGTGATTCTGGCCTTATGGTCCCACTTAAGACCAGCTCCTTATCCTTGGGGTGCTAAAGCATTGCAGCTTCTTGGAAAATTAGGTGGGCGAAACAGGCGATTCCTCAAAGAGCCTCTGGCACTCGAGTGTAAAGAGAACCCCGAGCATGGGCTTCGCCTGATTTTGACATTTGAGCCTGCCACCCCATTCTTGGTGCCACTTGATCGATGCATAAATCTTGCTGTAGAGGCTGTAATGAACAGAAATTGTGGCATGGATGCTTTCTATCGAAAGCAGGCTCTCAGGTTCCTTCGCGTTTGCTTATCATCTCAGTTGAATTTGCCTGGAACTGTTGCTGATGAGGGATGCACTTCCAAGCAGCTGTCTGCTTTGTTGGCTTCTACGGTTGATCAACCATCACGCAGGTCTGAGTCAATGGATGCAAAGGTTAGTTTGTTACTATTATTATAGTGCTGCTTCACAAATTCTCCAAAACACTGTACCAACACTTCTGATTAATATGGAGAAATATATAATATTCTGCTCACCAAATTTCATAGATCACTCCTAGTCCTACATGAACAATATAATAAATTGATTAATAATTCTGCCACAGCTCGTTCCCATTATGTTTCTTTTGCCGAAATTCACTGCCTTAACTTGATATACTTCTTCAATTTCTCCCTTCCTGTGTTCTCTTATTTTACATTTAATTACGGTATATTTTAATTGGGTCTGTCATATAATATATTGCATGTCATTTGCAGGCTGACTTAGGAGTAAAGACAAAGACTCAACTTATGGCTGAGAAATCTGTTTTCAAGATTCTTTTAATGACTATCATTGCTGCCAACGCTGAGCCAGATCTCACGGATTCTGCAGATGATTTTGTTGTCAATATATGTCGACATTTTGCGATGATATTTCATATGGATTCTTCATTCAGTAGTGCATCAGTAGCTGCAATTGGGGGTTCATCACTATCTGTTCATGTTGGTTCTAGGACTAAATCTAGTATTTGTTCAAATCTGAAGGAGCTGGATCCTTTGGTATTCTTGGATGCTTTAGTTGATGTACTTGCAGATGAAAACAGGCTCCATGCCAAAGCTGCTCTTGATGCTTTAAATATGTTTGCAGAAACACTTGTATTTCTTGCTCGTTCAAAACATACTGATTTCATAATGTCCAGAGGGCCTGGTACACCTATGATTGTCTCTAGTCCATCAATGAATCCTGTGTATTCTCCTCCCCCTAGTGTTCGTGTTCCTGTATTTGAGCAACTATTGCCCCGTCTTCTGCATTGTTGCTATGGACTTAAATGGCAAGCACAAATAGGTGGTGTGATGGGACTTGGTGCCTTGGTTGGGAAGGTCACTGTTGAGACCCTCTGCCTTTTCCAAGTAAGAATTGTGCGGGGTCTAATATATGTCCTTAAAAAGCTTCCCATTTATGCTAGCAAGGAGCAGGAAGAGACAAGTCAAGTACTCACTCAGGTTCTTCGAGTAGTGAATAATGCTGATGAAGCAAACAGTGAGGCGCGGAGGCAAAGCTTTCAAGGAGTAGTAGATTTTCTTGCTCAAGAGTTATTCAACCAGAATGCCTCTATCATTGTGAGAAAGAATGTACAATCATGCTTGGCACTTTTAGCTAGCAGGACTGGTAGTGAGGTGTCTGAATTACTAGAGCCATTGTATCAGCAATTTCTCCAGCCTCTCATCATGCGGTCACTTAAGTTAAAGACTGTTGATCAACAGGTACCCTTAAATTATTATTTCCTGATGGTTATTGATTTGATCTTTCTTTGAGCTTTCATTCATTCACCAGTTTACTTTATTATATCTTGTGTAGGTTGGAACAGTTACAGCATTGAATTTTTGTCTAGCCTTGAGGCCACCTCTTCTCAAGTTGACTCCAGAGTTAGTTAATTTCCTCCAAGACGCATTACAAATAGCAGAGTCTGATGACAATGCATGGGTTGCCAAGTTTATCAACCCCAAAGTTGTGACATCTTTGACTAAACTTCGGACAGCTTGCATTGAACTGCTCTGCACCACAATGGCATGGGCTGATTTTAAGACTCCAAATCATTCTGAATTGCGTGCAAAGATCATCGCAATGTTTTTTAAGTCTTTAACCTGTCGGACTCCAGACATTGTTGCTGTTGCAAAGGAAGGCCTACGTCAGGTATACTTAGCTTTTATGTTGCATACTTTAAGCTTCTTTGTTGGCTTGATTGCCATGCATGTTCAGATATATCCCTAATGATGTACTTTCAGGAATGTGACTGCCTATTGATGATAAATGCTTAGAAGTTTATTCTGGGATCATTTGGACCTAATTATATGTTCAGGAATGTGACTTGATTGCAATGCATGTGCAGATATATCCCTATTGATGCACTTTCAGGAATGTGACTGCCTATAGATGATAAATATGTAGTAGTTTATTCTGGGATCATTTGGACCTAATTATATGTTCCATTCCGTTTCAGTATTTTCATAATTCTACTGTTCTGGTGGTATTGTTAATGTTAAATAAACAAATGATATTGTTACTATAATCTTATCGGTGCATGCTTTTAGTTTGGAGATGCATTTTTATGTCATGAAACTTTGGCAAGATTTTACATCCATAGATGATTACCTAACGCAACCTTCTTTTTTGGGGTGTGGGACTAGCTAAGTAATTCACCCCAACAGAAATACAGATGCTGATGCTTTTAGTGTACTTGAGATAATTTTTTAATCCTTAAATACTGCTTTCTGTCTGTATCATGTAGGTTATAAATCAAAGGATGCCCAAGGAACTTTTACAAAGCAGCCTTAGGCCTATATTGGTCAATTTAGCTCACACAAAAAATCTCAGCATGCCTCTTTTGCTAGGCCTTGCCCGCCTGCTTGAGCTATTATCCAATTGGTTCAATGTTACCCTGGGTGGGAAACTTTTAGAGCATCTAAGGAGGTGGTTGGAGCCCGAAAAATTGGCACAGTGTCAGAAGTCATGGAAGGCTGGTGAAGAACCGAAGATAGCTGCAGGTTACACATCTATGGTCTAACCTATTTAATGCAAATATTTCTAATGCAACTCCTCATCTTATTCTTGCTCTGATGACATTATTCTCTACCGTTGCAGCTATAATTGACCTGTTTCACTTGCTTCCTCTCGCTGCTTCAAAGTTCCTCGATGAACTTGTAACCTTGACTATTGATTTGGAAGGAGCTCTTCCCCCTGGACAAGTATACAGTGAAATAAATAGTCCATACCGGCCCCCAATTACAAAGTATTTAAATCGATATGCACCCATTGCAGTTGATTATTTTCTTACTCGATTAAGTGAACCAAAATATTTCAGGCGGTAAGTTTTTAGAATGTTGAATTTTAATTATACAAGTTTTTAGAATGTTGAATGCTGAATTTTTATTATATAACGAATAATTTAGAATGCTGACATCGTTTCTTTGTTCTGTGAATTCAGTTTTATGTATATAATTTGTTCAGAAGCCGGTCAGCCGTTGAGAGACGAACTTTCAAAATCACCACAGAAGATACTTTCAAGTGCATTCTCTGAATTTATGCCCAAATCTGAGGTGGCAATGGCTTCATCATCCACAATTGCAAATGCTACTTTGTCAGGTGAAGAAAACCATGTTTCTGCTTCGACCGATGGCTCCAATGTTCTTGTTCCTACTCCAAATGCAACTTCCGATGCTTACTTTCAGGGTCTAGCACTTATTAAAACCCTGGTCAAATTAATGCCTGGCTGGTTACAAAGTAACCGTACTGTGTTTGATACATTGGTATTAGTATGGAAGTCACCTGCTAGAATATCCCGGCTTCAAAATGAGCAGGAACTGAACCTAGTGCAAGTAAGTATTGGCAAAGCTCAATTTAGTTATTGCTCTGTCATCGTTGTTGATTTTAGATGTGTAACCCAGTCATCTTCATGGATTTGCAGATTAAGGAAAGCAAATGGCTTATCAAGTGCTTCCTGAATTACTTAAGACATGACAAAAATGAAGTAAATGTTCTGTTTGATATACTTACCATATTCTTATTTCATAGCCGAATTGACTATACATTCCTGAAGGAGTTTTACATCATCGAGGTACTTATAACTGGATCTGAATTTTCTGTTGAAATCAAACTTCATTCTTGTATTTCATCATTCACATATGAACTATCTTGGTGCCTTTTAGGTTGCAGAAGGTTATCCTTCGAGCATGAAAAAGGCCCTCCTGTTACATTTTCTCAACCTTTTCCAATCAAAACAACTTGGTCACGACCACTTGGTGATTGTAATGCAAATGCTCATTCTTCCGATGCTTGCACATGCCTTTCAAAATGGCCAAAGTTGGGAAGTGGTTGATCCTGCAATTATAAAAACAATCGTTGACAAACTTCTGGATCCTCCAGAAGAGGTATATCCTGCTATGTTTTATTTCTTACATGACTCTTCCTTTAAATTTTATAACTCGTTGTCTGTGATACAACTTTTGAAGCTCACACGTGTCTCGCAATGCATCATGTCTTTCTTTTGTAGATTTCTGCAGAATACGACGAGCCTTTACGAATAGAACTATTGCAGCTTGCAACTTTGCTTCTTAAGTATCTTCAGAATGATCTTGTCCATCATAGGAAGGAACTAATAAAGTTCGGCTGGAACCATCTTAAGCGTGAAGATACTGCAAGCAAACAATGGGCATTTGTGAATGTTTGCCATTTCTTGGAGGCATATCAAGCTCCTGAAAAAATAATACTTCAGGTATGGAAACATTCACGTCTGTTTTTCTTTGGAATAATATATTGTAAACATGTGGATTACTTCAACTAGTTATTATTTGGATGACTTAGGGGTATTTTTCTTATGGAATTACAGTTTTGTCTAATCGTTTGGCTTTACTTCCTATTGTTTTTAAATTTCCATTCCTATATTTTGAAAGTGTAACCATGAAGGAGAGCTTTGACCCTCTTACGTATTCAAAGCTTGCAGCATTAATTGGGAAGTATCTGCATTAGTAGTTATAGTGATTGGATATTTTCTTCCAATAGTTGGTTCCCTTTGGGCTATGGCTATTCTTTCTACAGCCGTTTCTTTTTTAGTCAGTAGACAATATTGTACAAGGTTTTTGGTTTATTACTTTTACATAAAATTGTTTGACATATCTTTCATGATTATCTCTTTCAGGAACAAGCATTTTAAATCATGTAAACATCCCAGAGTTTCTTTCCCTTTTTGAGTTGTTTTTTAGGCCTGATATAGAAGTTGAAGATATTCTTTATTTGTGTTTTGTGATGTCTTTGATATGAGTGGATGCCTCTAGATTGAAATCTTCTGAGCCTATATCATAGGAAACGCTATTGGTTTATTTGAAATATGTGCTTTGAAAACCTGTCTTTGTTATTTGTACCTAACTCAATTTCATATGCATAACCTAAGCGTGTCTGGATAGTTGACATCTATCCAGACGATGTACCAGTACCCAAATACTGATTTTTGACTGCAGGTTTTTGTAGCTCTTCTTAGGACCTGCCAACCAGAAAACAGAATGTTGGTCAGGCAGGCTCTTGACATTCTAATGCCAGCACTGCCAAAACGTTTGCCGCTTGGCGATTCTCGGATGCCCATATGGATAAGATACACCAAGAAAATACTTGTTGAAGAAGGGCACTCAATTCCGAATCTTATTCACATTTTCCAACTTATAGTCCGCCATTCGGATCTCTTCTACAGCTGCAGAGCGCAGTTTGTTCCTCAGATGGTGAATTCTCTGAGTCGCCTTGGATTGCCATATAATACCACAACAGAGAACAGACGTCTTGCCATTGAACTTGCTGGATTAGTTGTTAACTGGGAGAGGCAAAGGCAAAATGAGATGAAAGTTGTTACTGATTCTGATGCTCCGAACCAAATCAGTGATGTCTTTAATCCTAGCTCAGCTGAGTCTAAGCGATCTGTGGAAGGGTCCACATTTCCTGATGACACAACTAAGCGAGTAAAAGCAGAACCTGGTCTTCAACCCCTTTGTGTCATGTCACCTGGTGGTCCATCATCAATCCCTAACATTGAAACTCCGGGATCTTCAAGTCAACCTGATGAAGAATTTAAACCAAATGCTGCTATGGAGGAAATGATTATAAATTTTCTTATCAGAGTAAGGCTCATTTCTAATTTTTTAGCTTTTCCATAATATTGTTTTTGGCAGATTAGTTCATAGAAAGCTTTGTTCATTTGTGAAGAGGCTATATACAATATTTTATTTACACTGCATAAGTTGCTGTTGCTTTCCCCAGAATACTGTCATTTCTTTATTCTAATCTCACCACATAGCTTGTGTAGCTAAGGTTTGCATTTGTAATGGATAAATAGTTATTTAATTTGGTATTACAATTCACCTTCCTTTTGAAGTATGCAAATGTGTGGAAGTGTGGGCACTTCTATTTTGAGGCAAAAGTTTAATCAGTTAATTAAAAATTCCTCATATATTCAACATCTCCTTGTAAATCATTTTGTTTATGACATTGATGGTTAACTCTGATTTCTGGATTAGGTTGCTCTGGTTATAGAACCCAAGGACAAAGAAGCAAGTGCCATGTACAAACAAGCTTTGGAGCTACTTTCACAAGCTTTAGAGGTGTGGCCGAATGCAAATGTAAAATTTAATTATTTGGAGAAGTTGTTGAGCAGTATACAACCATCTCAGGCAAAGGACCCTTCCACTGCGCTGGCACAGGGTTTGGATGTCATGAACAAAGTTTTAGAGAAACAACCTCACATGTTCATAAGAAACAACATAAACCAGATTTCTCAAGTAGGCCTAATATCATGCTGTATGTTTTTATTTTATTTTCCAAATTTTTCAATTTTTGTAGTGATGTAATTGTTTTTCCCTCCAGATTCTTGAACCATGTTTCAAGCATAAACTTTTAGATGCTGGCAAGTCTTTCTGCTCACTGTTGAGGATGATTTGTGTTGCTTTTCCCCAAGAAGCAGCTTCAACACCTCCTGACGTTAAGTTGTTGTACCAGAAGGTTGATGATTTGATACAAAAGCATGTTACCACCGTCACAGCTCCTCAAACATCTAGTGATGATAATAATGCCGGTGCAATTAGTTTCTTATTGCTTGTCATTAAAACCTTGACTGAGGTACAGAGGAATTTCATCGATCCTTTAGTTTTGGTTCGCCTTCTTCAGCGCCTGCAGCGTGATATGGGTTCATCAGCAGGTTCTCATATAAGACAAGTAAGTTGGATTTTCCCCCTCATACGTTTATATATATATAGTGGGCTGCTAATTTAGACCCACCTAAAAACACTAAGGTGTAAATTAGCAAGCTACACCCACCTAAAAACACTAAGGTGTAAGTTAGCAACCTACATCCACTTGATTATATACGCTCATTTTTATAAATTTTATCAAATTGTTTACAGCCACCTCTCACTAATTCACACCCACTTTCATCATTCCAAATATTGTTTCCTTAAAAGTTTGTCTCTATTACACGTTTTGTACCTTAAGCATGTCATTGTCTGTTTTGTTTCTTTTTTTAAGGATCTTCCTTAAGATAGTTACAAAACTGCCCTTCTATTTAAATTTAACTAGAATAGAAACAAAATGGTGTTTTAGTAAAATATAAGTGGGTGTAGCTTGCTAATTTACACCTTAGTGTTTTTAGGTGAGTGTAAATTAGCAGCCCCATATATATATATAATTTGTGGCGTAAAATGCAGTTTTGATTTTGGAGTTAAAAGTCTAGTCTAGAGGAAAAATGTATGGCTACTCAATACAGAGGCATATATTTATAGTACAAGAAGTTGAGATTTTGGAGTATTTGCTTAGATACTATCCTCTTTTTATTTGATTCTATTCCCTACTTTTAGGGATTGAGTAGGTTAAACCTTATGTATATACTGCAGCTTGTACACTCATGTCTCCTTCGCACAAGAAATACAAATTTAATATTATTTTAAGGATTAATATAATAATAGAAATTATCTCATAGTTTGGAGCTTATCACTAATCAGTAGACTAAGTACTAATCACCTGAGTCTAGAACAGTTAATAAACCATCCGTCATGTCATTCCAATTTTCCTCTTCACAATACATGCCAATTTTGTTTACATTTTTTAAATACTACTTAAATTCTGTGGTTCATTTTTGTAACTCCTGCCCTGCGACCTGGCTTTCATAGGTAAGCTTGAAAATGTGACCTGGACATTGGTTTCAAACTAAGAAGTATTGACCCTGTTAACTGTAGATTATACTTCCTTGAGCCTTAAATATACACAAAGTCAAATGGATTTAATCTAAATTTAGACCAAATACATTTGACTTTTTGCTTATATTTAAGGCCGGAGGGAGTATATGGTTATTCTTTATGGTAATGCAAGCATTTCCTATGCCCTTTTGCTGTCCCCTCAATGTGTTTTTGTTTGACACACGGTAATGTATCACATGTTAAATCAAGTCTACTGAAGGCGTTCCATTGTGATCTAGAGCTGCCTTGCACAATTTCTTTTTGGTTTTCAATTTTAATCTATACCAACATTGCTTGAAACTTTCTGTTCCAATATTATTTATTTAAGAATTTTGTCCAATATAGGGTCAAAGAACTGATCCAGATTCAGCAGTCACGTCTTCTCGTCAAGGTGTTGATGTTGGAGCAGTTATTTCAAATGTAAAATCAATCTTAAAACTTATTACAGAAAGAGTGATGGTTGTTCCTGAGTGCAAGCGGTCTGTATCTCAAATATTGAATGCTTTGCTCTCAGAGAAAGGTATCGACGCCAGTGTACTTCTCTGCATACTTGATGTGATTAAAGGGTGGATTGAAGATGATTCTAAACAAGGAACTTCAGTCACATCAAGTGCCTTTCTCAGTCAAAAGGAGATAGTTTCCTTTCTTCAGAAGCTTTCACAAGTTGACAAACAAAATTTCTCACCAACTCATTTGGATGAGTGGGACCATAAATACCTTGAACTTCTTTTTGGGATTTGTGCTGATTCAAATAAGTAAGTAAAGCATCTTGAGTATATTATGTTATGCTTAGATTATATCGTGTTTGATTATTTTTAATTGGTTTCCAGATACCCTTTAACCTTGCGTCAAGAGGTTTTCCTGAAGGTAGAAAGGACGTTTATGCTTGGTTTAAGAGCTAGGGATCCTGAAATTAGGATGAAGTTCTTCTCTCTGTATCACGAGTGTCTTGGGAAAACTCTTTTCACCAGGCTTCAATTCATCATCCAAGGTCAAGACTGGGCAGCTTTGAGTGATGTCTTCTGGCTCAAACAAGGCCTTGATCTTCTCTTGGCAATATTAGTTGATGATAAACCTATTACACTAGCTCCAAATTCTGCCAGGGTTCAACCACTTCTGGTATCAAGCTCTCTTCTGGAAACGTCTGGAATGCAGCACAAGGTTAATGATGCATCTGAAGGAGCTGAGGATGCTCCGCTAACTTTCGAGACTCTTGTGCTTAAGCATACTCAGTTTCTTAACAACATGAGCAAACTTGAGGTAAGCCTACTGATGTTTAGTGTTTTCTTTTCAGTTTAATGATTGTATGTCATATTTGAGGTTATTATGTTACATTAATGATGTGTCAACATATGTTAGTGGCAGACTTGTACTATATGGAGAACATGCTTTATTTATAAATATTTTAGGGTCTTGCTAAAAAGTGCCCTTGTTATGGATTAAAAAATGGAAACAATTGATAATTTTCATGTAGAAAAAGTTGCTTTTTGATGTTTCAATATGTTGAATCCACAAATCCCAAGATAAAATTTGTACTTTAAACTTCTTGTCAAATTCCCTAAGTGCACTTGTTAGCATTTCCCAATATTTTAGTATGATATGTAAATCGTAATATTGTAACCTATTCACAGTTAGACTCTACATATATATTTCTGAAGAGAGCAAAGTCGAAACACATACTTTAGGATGGAATCAGGAACTGCCTAAACCTATCTATGTAAATTATCAAAACACCACAAAGAATAAAAGGAAATAATATATTCCAATAAAAAAGTCAAACTTTTTTCCTTTGAGTTTGACAAATTGTTGGTAAGTTCTATGCATTACAGTTAGTGGCAGGCATTTTACAGTTTTGTACTTATACAACGATAACAAATTTTGCAGGTGGCTGATCTATTAATTCCATTAAGAGAGTTGGCCCATACAGATGCTAATGTTGCATACCATTTGTGGGTTCTGGTATTTCCAATTGTCTGGGTTACATTACATAAAGAAGAACAAGTAACACTCGCTAAACCTATGATTACACTTCTTTCTAAAGATTACCATAAGAGGCAGCAAGCCAGCAGGCCAAATGTAGTGCAAGCACTATTAGAAGGGCTTCAGTTGAGCCATCCTCAACCTAGAATGCCAAGTGAGCTCATTAAATATATTGGGAAAACGTATAATGCATGGCACATTGCATTGGCTTTGCTGGAAAGTCATGTTATGTTGTTTCCAAATGATTCCAAATGCTGCGAGTCTTTGGCTGAGCTCTATCGATTGCTCAATGAAGAGGATATGAGATGTGGGCTTTGGAAGAAGAGATCAATCACTGCTGAAACCAGGGCAGGGCTTTCTCTTGTTCAGCACGGTTACTGGCACCGTGCTCAAAGTCTCTTTTATCAAGCCATGGTGAAGGCAACTCAAGGAACATATAACAACACTGTACCCAAGGCCGAGATGTGTCTATGGGAAGAGCAATGGCTATACTGTGCCAGTCAACTTAGTCAATGGGATGCTCTGGCAGATTTTGGCAAGAGTGTTGAGAATTATGAAATTCTGCTCGATAGTTTATGGAAATTGCCTGATTGGACATATATGAAGGAACATGTTATTCCTAAAGCTCAAGTGGAAGAAACTCCAAAACTACGTTTGATCAAAGCATACTTTGCTCTTCATGAAAAAAATACAAATGGTGTGGGGGATGCTGAGAACATGGTGCTTAAAGGGATCGATCTTGCTCTAGAACAATGGTGGCAGCTGCCAGAAATGTCTGTTCATTCCAGGATTCCCCTTCTGCAGCAATTCCAACAGTTAGTTGAAGTTCAAGAGTCAGCTAAGGTGCTAATAGACATTTCCAATGGAAATAAACTCTCTGGGAATTCAGCAGTTGGCGTGCAAGGAAACCTTTATGCTGATCTAAAGGATATCCTTGAGACATGGAGGCTAAGAACTCCAAATGAATGGGATAATATGTCTGTTTGGTATGATTTGCTGCAGTGGAGGAATGATACGTACAATTCTGTCATTGAAGCTTTCAAAGATTTCGGCTCCACAAATTCAGCGCTTCATCATCTTGGATACCGTGACAAAGCTTGGACTGTTAACAGGCTTGCTCATATTGCTCGCAAACAAGGCCTATTTGATGTCTGTGTCAACGTACTTGAAAAATTATATGGCTACTCGACCATGGAAGTACAGGTATGATGATAACTACCTCTGTTGTGAACTTATGGTTATAGGTTTAACACAGAACTGCTTATTTTTTGTATTATGTCAATATCTGTTCAGTCTTTAGAATTATAGATCAGGCTAGTCTTTGGTGTTATTTGACTGCACCATCATCTTGTGGATGATACTTCTGATACTTTTTGGACCATATATTATCAAATGTCAAGTTTTGGTTTTGATTAATCTGCATGGTATTTGTAAATTAGAGTTATTCTTAACAATATTTGTGTTTATGCACATACAAAAAATAGCATTATCATACCCGTGTTATTTCTTGATCATGTATTCTTTTTAACTACAGAAAGCCCTAACGGTTTGGAACTTCTGTTAATTGTATCTGATCTGCTCTTTTTTATGTATTTACAGGAAGCATTTGTTAAGATAGTTGAGCAGGCAAAGGCATATTTAGAAACAAAAGGAGAGGTTACAGCTGGTCTTAATCTGATCAACAACACTAATCTGGAGTACTTTCCTCCAAAACACAAAGCTGAAATTTTCCGCCTAAAAGGGGACTTCTTCTTAAAATTGAATGACTCTGAGAATGCAAATCTTGCTTATTCAAATGCAATTAGTCTTTTTAAAAACCTGCCTAAGGGATGGATAAGTTGGGGAAACTATTGTGATATGGTATTCACTATTATATTTTTCATGCTCTTACTTTCTATTACTGTTAACTTGAGCTTCATACTTATTCACCATCTACTTTGAACAGGCTTACAAAGAAACTCATGAAGAAATTTGGTTGGAATATGCTGTCAGCTGTTTCTTGCAAGGTATAAAATTTGGTGTGTCCAATTCAAGAAGCCATTTAGCCCGTGTTCTTTATCTTCTTAGTTTCGATACTCCTAATGAGCCTGTCGGAAGGGCATTTGATAAGTACTACGAACACGTTCCACATTGGGTTTGGCTGTCTTGGATTCCACAGCTCTTGCTCTCCCTCCAGAGAACAGAAGCTCCTCACTGTAAACTTGTTCTTCTGAAGATTGCAACCTTGTATCCTCAAGTAAGTCTCATTTTCTTTTTTTCATTGCAAGTTATTTTGATCCTAAATTTTTATCTGGAGTTTCTTCTCCTGAATGTCAGGCTCTGTATTATTGGCTGCGCACATACTTGCTGGAACGACGTGATGTTGCCAATAAATCTGAACTTGGGAGAATAGCAATGGCTCAGCAAAGAGCACAGCAAAGTGTTTCTGGGACTGGTGGAGGTTCTCATGGTGGCATTGCTGATGGAAATGCAAGAACACAAGTTCCAGGTGATATTCAAGCTCACCAAGGCTCCCAGTCCGCTGGTGGAATTGGATCTCATGATGGTGGAAACTCACATGGGCAAGAACCTGAAAGGTCCACAAGTGCAGAAAGCAACATTCACAATGCAAATGACCAACCATTGCCGCAAGGTTCTGCAAACCTCAATGAAGGTGGTCAGAACACTTTAAGGCGTGCTGGGGCATTGGGTTTTGTGGCTTCAGCTGCCAGTGCCTTTGATGCTGCAAAGGATATAATGGAGGCTCTTAGGGGAAAGCATGCTAATTTGGCCAGTGAACTTGAGGTGATCTTATTAAGAGTTTTTAATTTGCTTTTGTATAACTAACAATAAATGTATGCAGCTTCACCTTCTCCACCACTTCTCGTGGCTCCATACTAAACTGGGCTGCTCTTAGTCTCAGAATTGAACCATGTTATTACTGGTCGGCAGTAGCACACAGGATAAACTGTGAAACGATTGTATGCATTTATTAAATGTATTTGGGAATCTGAATAGCAGTCATTGGTGGTGTTGAGAATTGTGATCTCACATCGACTAATGATATGGTCAAAGTATTCCTTATAAGGCTGGCAAAATCTTCACCCCTAGAGCTATAGCTTTTGGGGTTTAGGCGAAGCCCTAATTCTTAGAAATCACAACTCTTAAGAACACAGGCACATGAGAAGGAGTGATATATATAGTGTAGACTTCAATACTTGACGACAGCTCATCTTTAATGTTTCAACAAGTACTATTTAAGTGGATTGAACTACCACTATCCATTCAAATGATTTGTATTTATGATATGAATTGTACCAGTGTATCTGAGAATAAGATTTGGACCATGTCTTTCCTAAACTAGATTAAGGTTCCTTTTGCAGGTTCTACTAACAGAAATTGGTTCAAGGTTTGTCACTCTTCCCGAGGAGCGACTTTTGGCTGTGGTTAACGCTCTGCTCCACCGCTGCTACAAATATCCAACAGCTACAACTGCAGAAGTTCCCCAGTCTCTCAAGAAAGAGCTCTCAGGTGTTTGCAGAGCTTGCTTTTCAGCAGATGCTGTTAATAAGCATGTTGATTTTGTAAGGGAATACAAACAGGATTTTGAACGCGATCTTGATCCAGAAAGCACTGCCACATTCCCATCTACCCTCTCTCAACTGACTGAGCGGTTGAAACACTGGAAGAATGTACTGCAAAGTAACGTTGAGGATAGGTTTCCAGCAGTATTAAAGCTTGAAGAAGAAAGTAGGGTATTGCGAGACTTCCATGTTATTGATGTTGAAGTTCCAGGGCAGTATTTCACTGATCAGGTGACTACTACTTTTGGATTTATTTTTTCAAACAATGCCAAGACCTTAATTTTATTTCTGCGATATTACAGTATTGATTGGGGTGAAAATAACCTGTCGTTAGCCTGAGTTTATGGGGCATCTTATACTGATTCTCATCCATTTATTTATTATGGTTCCAGGAAATTGCACCTGATCATACTGTGAAGTTGGATAGGGTTGCAGCTGATATTCCAATTGTACGGAGGCATGGGAGCAGTTTTCGGCGTCTGACTCTAATTGGTTCTGATGGTTCTCAACGCCATTTTATTGTACAGACGTCTTTGACTCCTAACGCTAGAAGTGATGAGCGCATATTACAGCTTTTCCGTATGATGAACCAAATGTTTGAGAAGCACAAGGAATCTAGACGCCGTCACATATGCATTCACACACCGATAATTATTCCTGTTTGGTCCCAGGTTAGAATGATTTTCATTAAGCACATTGTTTCTTGTTTTTCTTTTATTTCCATTCACACGTCATTGCCTACTTATAAAATCTACCACTAATCTTGCTTGAAAAATTGTGTGGTCAGGTTCGCATGGTAGAAGATGATTTGATGTATAGTACTTTCCTTGAAGTCTATGAGAATCATTGTTCAAGGAATGACCGAGAGGCTGATCTTCCAATAACCTATTTCAAGGAGCAGTTGAATCAGGCCATAACTGGGCAAATATCTCCAGAAGCTGTTGTTGATCTTCGTCTGCAAGCCTATAATGAAATAACAAAAAATCTTGTTAATGACAACATCTTTTCACAGTACATGTACAAAACCCTACCCAGTGGTAACCATACATGGGCTTTCAAGAAGCAATTCGCCATCCAGTTGGCTCTTTCAAGTTTCATGTCCTTTATGCTACGAATTGGTGGGAGGTCTCCCAACAAGATTTTGTTTGCAAAGAACACTGGAAAAATATTTCAAACTGATTTTCATCCTGCATATGATGCAAATGGACTGATCGAGTTTAATGAGCCAGTCCCATTCAGGCTAACAAGGAATATGCAAGCATTCTTCTCCCATGGAGTAGAAGGCCTTATTGTATCTTCAATGTGTGCAGCTGCACAGGCTGTGGCTTCACCTAAAGTGAGAACTTTCACAACACACACACACACACACACACACACACACACACACAGTGTGTGAATCAAGATGTTTTTAATATTTTAATGTTATAATCATATATTGCATGACACGCGGCTGATTTGTTCTTAAATTGCTGTGTTGCAGCAAAGTCAGCATCTATGGCATCATCTAGCAATGTTTTTCCGTGATGAGCTACTGTCTTGGTCTTGGAGAAGACCACTTGGGATGCCCATGGCCCCTATGGCTGCAGGTGGTACTATGAGCCCTGTTGACTTTAAACAAAAGGTTATTACAAATGTGGAACATGTAGTTGGGAGAGTTAAGGGAATAGCACCGCAGAATTTTTCTGATGAGGTGAGTAGCTAAAATATTGCCTCTTATTATTATTATTATTATTATTATTATTTATTTTATGTTTTGTTCTAATATGATTGTAAAGTCTAAGTTCATGCTTCTTTATTAATTGATGGAATGGGGAGATAAATGATTATATAAAAAATTTCCAATGCGTTGTTCTACCAAAAATTCAAGAATCCAATTGATCCTCCGCACAATTCTCTATTGATTTCGTAATAACTACTTAAAAATCTAATGAGGAAAACTGGATGCCTTGCCTTTCCACTTTCAATTCATTGATTGATATTTGTTCCGGTTTTTTTTTTTCCTTCAAATTTCTCACTCCTATATCTCACAATTAACATGGTACATTACTTATTATTTTTTATAACGTTAGTCTCTTGTCTGTATCACTTAGTATTTACGTTAATTAATGTTTATGTAGGAGGAGAATGTGATGGAACCACCCCAATCTGTGCAGCGGGGTGTTACTGAGTTAGTTGAAGCTGCCTTAAACCCAAGGAACTTGTGCATGATGGATCCGACATGGCATCCCTGGTTCTAAGAAATCTGTACCAGTATTGTCTGTACATGTGTATATATATTCTAGCTAATGTTAGCAAAGTTACTGTTTATTTTGAACCCAAGTTTGAATCTGTAACTTGGGTCCCTATTTTCCTTCTCTTAAATTAAAGGTTAGAGTGCAGGAATATGACCAAGTAGGTACGTAGAGGGTCATTGTTTTATGGAAATGTACTGGTTTTTTTTTTTACCCTTGTGTATACTATGTGTATAACAGTTTAAATCATGGCCTATTTAATTTAATTAAAGTACAACCTATGCTTATACCTAGTTGGCAGGTATAAACGGGGTTGACCCTTTCTTTGATAACAGTTTTAATTTTAAACCTCTAAAGAAAGTATTAATTTTAAAAGTAACATTTCAGTAGATGTAACTATTAAAATAGTTGATATTATTCTATTTATTGTGCATAAAAATAATAATTAGAGATAATGATTTCTAATTTCCAATGATTCTTTACTTTAAATATAATTCTATTGTCCATTTGTAAAAAAATAAAATCTATTGTCCAGGGAATTATCAGTTTTTGGAATAATTGTTCTTCCATAAAAATATCACCTTATGGAGCTCATTCTTAAGTTGTAATTTGTTCATTTATTGCTACTTTTCTTGCAAGTGTGACTGTTTGAAACTCATTTTACAATAAATGTGAAATGTCAAACAAATATATAGAAGATAAACATATTTCAAGTGTGTAATATTATTTATTCAAGTTTAAATCTCGTGATTCCAAAAGAGAAACTTTCCTCCCAATAAAATAAAAAGCTATATAGGTAAAAAAAAAATTATTATCTTCATCTCATGAAAGACATAATACTTCCTTCAAAAAAAATAAAATTGAAGACATAATACAAGCACTATCCTATTTTGTATGTTCGATTTTTCTAACGTGTAAATCACTAAAATTGTCTATACCTTTGTAGCACACTCTTAATTTGATCCTTGAGATAATGAATTTTAGTATGATCCTTGACTACGTAAATGTTTTTGAATTTCATCATTTTGTCAATGTCTGTTACTGAATGTCTTTAACGGTGATGACATGTTTGTTAAGTGTAATGTTGACAAACAAAATGATGTCTTACATTATAGCACAATCTAAACTTGGTCCATGAGAATATGAAAAATGTTTCTATGGATGGTGATGATGTGTTTGTTAATTGTATTATTGGCATTTACAGAAAAGAATATAAAATATTTAAAATTATAAACATAGAAAACAATTATGTGTCCTGACCTTTGTGCGTCTTTTCTTTACTTGGTGACATTGTGAATGAAACAAATGTTTTTCATTGATTTAAATTGGTTTGATTGGTACGGTGGTCACTCTTCATTTCCTTTCATTTGATGATTTTTGTAATTAAAAAAAATGATGTTTATGAAATCTGTGTTTGTTCAATGCCCTGATATATTTTTGTAAAGACATTGATGAACTGCCTACGTTTTTTTTTGTTACAAAATACCTACGTTTGTAGTGGAGCACAGAATTATCTTCTTTGTTTTACAGTTTCAAATATTATATTTTCTCTGATTAAGACTGTCAACAGTACATTTAATGGATTAATCCTAATTGTCTATTGTTTTTCTTAAAACAAAATCATGGTTTAGTGTTTAGTAACCAACATTCATGAATAGAAAAGTTTCTTAGAGTTGAGAACTGAATAGAAGAAAAGTTCTGATCAATGCTTTGTATTGAAGAAAAATAATTCGATTGAAAAAAGTAGGGATGGCAAAGCGGGCCGGCCCGTCCCATTTAGGTCCCCCCGTCTAAATCCGTTAAAAACGAGACGAGACGAGTTGAGTCAAATTTAATGACGAGTCTAAAATCTCACCCCCC